>Ga0160423_10005220_pt1 | contig 10590 bp, 7 predicted proteins | sample CRUFie14St8metaG_FD_108191 | JGI IMG/M metagenome (GOLD analysis project Ga0160423, IMG submission 108191) | Marine microbial communities from the Costa Rica Dome - CRUD Field 142mm St8 metaG | ecosystem: Environmental > Aquatic > Marine > Oceanic > Photic zone | place: Costa Rica: the Eastern... | reverse complement strand
CTTGCAATTGGTGGAGCTCTTGGAATGACTGCGATCTGCGCAAAGCAGGAATTTCTTTTGGTCATTATCGGTGCGGTCTTTGTGATGGAGGCGCTCTCTGTGATTTTACAAGTCGGTAGCTTTAAGTTGCGCGGGAAACGTATTTTTAAAATGGCGCCGATTCATCACCACTTCGAATTGAAGGGGTGGAATGAAAACCAAGTGATCATCCGTTTTTGGATTCTCTCAATTCTTTTCAGCCTTGGGGGCATTGCCCTGCTCAAAGTGATCTAAATTCATGCTCAATCTCACCGGAAAAACAGTCGCTATTTTGGGCGCGGGCCGCAGTGGCCGGGCCGCTGCTGCTCTTGCGCATCATTGTGGTGCTTCGGTGACGGTTTATGATTCGGGCGAGGCTTCCAGGATACCAGCGGGGTGTGATTGGGTTTCCAATGCTACAGCCGAAGTGGGTCGGTCGGTTATCGTCGATCTTGTCGTGACTAGTCCGGGGATCGAAACCGGCGGAGGGTTTGTGCAAGCCTTCGCTGAGGGAAGCGGAGCGCTTTGGGGGGAGATTGAATTGGCCTGGAGATGCTATCCCGGACGAACCATCGCAATTACTGGGACCAATGGCAAAACGACGACCACCGAGTTGGTTCGTGAATTGGTCAAGGCGACCGGACGAAGTTGTGTCGCTTGCGGCAATTACGGAGTTCCGCTTGCCGAAGTGGTTTTGTCCGGTGAGTTCCCTGATGTGATCGCACTCGAATTGAGCTCGTTTCAATTGGAGACCATCGACGCATTTAAGCCCGATGCCGTGATCTGGCTTAATTTCTCCGCTGATCATATGGATCGCTATGCCACATTGGAAGAATATCGCGGGGCCAAGCTGCGGATCTTCCGGAATTGCGACATGACGACGCCTTTGGTGATTCGCTCGGGAGAAAATCTCGGGGAACTCAAGGGCCTGCAGGTGACTTTCTCATCCGAAGTTGAAGCTGATTGGTCTTTGCGAGGGGACCTGATTTACAAAGGAAAGAGCCCTTTTTTCGCTCTCTCGGACACGCGTTTGCGCGGATCCCATAATGCCGAAGATCTGATGGCCGCATGTGCGGTCGTTGATGGACTGACTCCGGAGCTCGCGGTGTCGGCATTGAAGGACTACCGGCCTCCTGCGCATCGTTGTGAGTTGGTGGGTATTCTTGATGGCGTGGAGTATCTCAACGATTCCAAAGCAACCAATCTTCATGCACTTGAGTCGGCTTTGAAATCTCAGGTTCGTCCGACCGTTCTTTTGGTGGGAGGAAAAGAAAAGGGGCTTGATTACCAACCGCTCGCAGCTCTGCTTTCCGAGAAGGTCATTCAACTCGTTTCCTTTGGCGAAATTGGACCGGCTCTCTCGCAAGCGTTTTCTGAACTTCTGCCCTGCCAATCTGTCTCAACTCTTCGCGAAGCCGTCGCGGCGGCCCAGAAAACGGCCCCCCCGGGAAGCACCGTACTCCTCTCACCCGGAACATCGTCCTTCGATCAATTTCGGGGCTATGAAGAGCGGGGTGAAGCGTTTCGTTCACTAGTTCTCGACCTCAACTAATCAACCAACCAAAACCAAGAAAAAATGAATACCAGACCAACCCTGCAAACCAAAAGGAAGGCCCCGTCCAAGTCGGGCTTTCGAATCCTTCGCGCCGCCACCCGCCGCAACTCGCGCCGTAAACAACGCGCCGCCACCACCGCGGCGCCCGAAGAACTGGGTGAAGTTCCTGGAGTAGGAGTGGCGCGAGCGCTCGTGGTGATCCTTCTTCTCCATGTAGCTGCGATTGCTGGAATTTACCTTCACAATAAATGGAATAGCTCCTCCGATTTGAAAGCCGCAGTCGCTGATAACGATAGTAAGAAGAAAAAGCCAATCATTGTCCCAGGCGGAAAGACTGATCTGCTTAACACGGGTGACAACTATGCTACGGTGGCGAGGAAGCATGGGGTGAGTGAAGAATCGCTTCGCCGGGCTAATAATGATGCTCTTCCCAGAGCTGGAATGAGGATCAATATTCCCGGCCGTCGTATCGAGTCAACGACGCCTTCCGATGCTGTCATCGGGGTGATTGGAGAGAACGAAAAACCTGAAATCGATCCGATTCCTCATAATGAACTCCCACTGATTCAGCTTGATAATACCGGCACTCTTCCAAACAGCGTCCCGGGTGAGCTGATGGAGACTGAACCTGCGGTAAGCTCCCGCACAAATGATCCGGTCTTGATTTCTCCTCGCACCCGGCGTGAGGAACCTGAAACCCAGGCGAGATCTCTGGGCTCAAGCGGAAGCTATACCGTAAAGAGTGGAGACACTCTTTGGGGCATTTCGCAGAAAAACAAGGTCAGTGTTAAAGATTTACTTACTATCAACGGTATGAAAGAGAACTCGGTTCTCAAAATCGGTAAGGTTTTGAAGATTCCCGTGCGCTAAGATCCATTTATGGGTAAAGGAGCTTCCATTTTACTTTTTCTCGCAGTTGCTGCTCTCGTCACGGTTGGTGTGGTGATGTTGGCGAGTGCGAGTGCGAAGTGGGACTCTTCCGACGAGCAATACCGCTACCTTGGGAAGCAGGCCACCTGGTTGGGGGGCGGGCTTGTGGGGATGTTTATCATCTCAATGATGGATTACCGTATCTTGAAGCGATTTGCGCCCCCGATGTTTGCGGTTACCTGTGTGGCTCTCATTCTTTGCTACGTGCCGGGAATTGGAGACGCGTCCCATGGGGAAAGCCGCTGGATCAAACTCCCGGTGATCGGCCGCTTTCAACCTTCCGAGCCCGCCAAGCTGGTGATCATGGTGTCACTAGCGGCTTGGTTTGCGAGGTATCAGGCGGAGATCGGAAGTTTTTGGAGAGGGTTTGTCATTCCGAGTTTGCTGCTGGGAGTGCCTTTGATGTTGATCCTTTTTGAATGGGACATGGGAACGGCTGCTGGATTGGGGGCGGCTGGTCTTATGGTGCTTTTTGTTACCGGCACGCGTTGGTTTTATCTGTTGCCGACGGTGGTGATCGGTGCGGCCTTGTTTGCATTCATGGTCTCCCAAAGTCCAAACCGTATGAACCGTCTCAAGGTCTTTCAGGACCCCTTCGCGCATATGGAGGGTGCGGGGCGTCAGCAGGCTCTTGCAATCGAAGCCTTTGGAAATGGTGGCCCGACCGGAGTGGGATTAGGCAATGGGGTGGTGAAGCAGATGAATTTCCCTGAACACCACACAGATTTTATTTTCCCCATCGTGGGGGAGGAACTCGGAGTGTGGGTGGCGATGGGGGTGATCCTTTGCTTTGTAGTGATCATGTTGGTTGGAATGGGGATTGCCCTGACGACCTCGGATCTTTTTGGAAGAATTCTCGGAATCGGGATCACTTGTAGTATCGTGATTCCGGCCATGATGAATATCGGCGTGACCACGGCCTCGCTTCCTAACACCGGTTTGCCTCTGCCGTTTGTCAGTTACGGTGGATCAAGCCTTGTCTTCACTCTCTTCATGGTGGGAGTGCTCTTCAGCATTCTGCGTCGGACCACCGCAGTTGATCCTACGGAAATTCCTAAAATCAAAGAGAAGATTTTCGAAGTGAAGCTGTAGTTGAAGAGCCACGGGGTGTGGCACTACCAAAAGGAGGGGCGAATTCGGTGACCGACAATCCCTTGTGCTGGAGGTCAATTTCATCTGGCCACCCGCTTCCACGGGGCCGACTGCCTACACCGCGCCTCTGCAGAGCTGGGTTGTCACCACAATCTCAGGGATTACAGAGGAACCCATGATAATCGTGCGTAAGTCCTCTCAGACATATCGCCCTAGACATCATAATTTCACCGAGAAATTTATCTTCGAACCCCGACTTGAAGAGGGAACTGAACCCGTGGTGGTTAGTGAGTACGGGCTCTCGACGTAAAACAGATCTACTTCTTTTTTGGTGGGATGAATCCCGAGGGAAAGTTGATCGAATTTATGACAAGGTGAGAGACCTTGCGAAGTGAAAATGTGAGAGTAAGTGAAGGAGGGTTTCAATGGTATAGGGAGTCAGACTCTCAGACTTTGCTATGGCATAGCATTAGTTTTTGACTTTGAAATGCCGGTCAAATTCCTTTCCCGCCTGTTCCATTACTTCGAAGAAATCCTGAAACGCCTTTTCCATAATTTTCTGAGCCTCCGGATTCAAGGATTGAACGGATTTCATAAACTTCCCGTTCACCACTTCTTTCATCTCAGCTTCCCGGGCAGTCATTTTTTGATGAATGGATTCTCTCGTTTCCTTGGTCGCGACCTCGAGAAGTTTAAGCTCCGTGGCTATGTTTGAAAACCGGTCGCCAATTTCATTGATCTTGGTGGCGGTAGATCTGGCTGTTTTTGTGTCGGAGACTGCGGAGACTGCTTTGGCGAATTCCCCCATAGAATCCAAAATTTTATTGGCTATCTCTTCCTGCCTGGCTCCGTCATTTTGGGATGACCCCGATGAATTCCCATTGCTATTAGCGGTGTCGTTACTGTCACAAGCGGAAAGAAAGAGAAAGATGGCGAAGTTTGTAATTATTGAGAGTCGTCTCATTTGAGGAACTGGTGTTATTGATTTTCTAAAAAACGATCTTCGAGGATAAGCCAACCATAGGAACAGCAATTTAATGAGGGAATACCAAGAGAAAAGTTTATAAAAATCGAGCCGCATAAGAATTCTCTAGTGATAAGATGAGAAAGATGATTTCAGGATGCTGATGACAAGAATCCTAGTTAAACCAGGCACAATTAATGGCGCCTCGGCAATGCCGTGACGCCATTTTGAGGAGAGAGTTTTTTCTTACTTCTTCTCGATAGCGTAGAGGTGGGTTTGGGTGGCGATGTAGAGGACGTCGTTGGCGGCCACGGCGCTGGAGTAAATTGGAGCGGGAAATTCGACAGTGGCCAGAGAATTGTATTCCTTTCCGGCCTTCAGGATGTGAAGTTCGCCGTCCTCGGTTCCCATCCAGACTTTGCCGTCGGCAACGAGGGTAGATCCCCAAATGCGGGATTGGGTTTCGTGCTTCCAGTGTTGCTTGCCGGTCTTGGCGTCGTAGCAATGGATGTCACCGTCGTATTCGGCTGCGTAGAGGAGTCCGTCAGCCACGCTGAGTGTGGAGATGGAGCGTCCGACCTCTTTGGAATTCCAAACGGTCTTTCCGTCAGGGCCGATGCAGAGAATATTACCCACGCCATCCCCATGCTCGGGGTCCTGACCGATGATAGCGTAGACCAATCCATCGGCGATAATGGTGGTGCCGATGATTTCACTGGGGCCGGAGTAAGTGGCGTATTTGATGGGTTTGCCATCTTTCATACGATACTCGGGAGGATTACAATCGATGCGCCAAAGTTCCTTGAAGACGTCGAATCCCTCGTCGTCTTTGACCGTTTTTGGGTCGAAGGCGTAGGTGAATCCGTCGCCGCCACCCCAAACTATGGCGTTCTTGCCGCCGATCTTTCCGTAAGCGGGAGAGGACCAACTGGCGTGTAGCACGCGGGTGGAGACCTCGGAGACTTCTTCGCCAGTGAGTTTGCCGGTCTTTTTGTTGAGAGAGATCAAGGACGGGGCGTTGGGCGCGGGGATGTTAGTGTGGGACCAATCGACTCCGTTGGATGTCGCGGTGATGAGCATGTCGCCGACTACGACGGGCGAACAACTTGAGACATTGTGCGGAAAAGTTCCGATGTTGTCTCCGTCGCGCATGTCGTAAATCCAAATAATATCAGCAGATTGGGTTCCAATTTCAACAGGCGTGCCGTCTTTTGCCGCGGAAGAATATCTGGCTTCGTCCTTAAACGGGCCGTCGTTTCCGTTGGACATACCATCCACGTCAAGACACATTACTTCGCCGCGGTTGGTGACGAGATACATGCGATCACCGTCGATAGCAGGAGAGGAGCAAAGTCCAACGTATTCCCAGTCGCTCACCTTGCCGGCGCCAAGCTTGGGAATCACGAGCTGCCAGAGGAAGCTGCCAGTTTTTTCATCGAAGGCCATGAGCACTCCGCGGTCGCCTTTTTGCGCGGGGTCGCGGGGTGATTCGTTATTAGTGCCAACGAAGACTTTGCCTCCGGCTACCACGGCATTACCGTAGGCTTGGGAGCCAAGCTTAGCGGCCCACTTGATGTTCTTGGCATCTTTGAGGATGGCGGCTTCGGTGTCGTCATCGAGTTCTCCGGGATGGATGTCGACGGGGAGGTCCTTGGCGTTCCCGACCATATTACGGGAGGCGTCCTTGCCCCACATGGGCCAGTCTTCTGCGGAGGAGGTTGAGAGGGCGATCCCTGTTAGGAGGATTCCGGTGGTGGTTTTCATGAAGTTTCTTTTGCTGAGGTTGAGCGGCGGGGTTTATTCGCCAGCGGAAATTTTGATGTTGTCGATGTAGACTCGCTTTTGAGCCTGTGGAGAGAAGGCGTAGATTCCAGGAGCGCCGTGCGGGTGTAGTTTTTTGACGGGAACCTTGATGGTCCATTCGGCGGGTTCGTCTTCGCCTCTGGCCCACGCTTTGGCACGGACTTCACCAGTGCCGTCACCATTGTTTTTAACGTGGGTCTTGAGGTGATACCATTGGTTGGCTTTGACCGGAAATTTGACCGCTTGTTGGACGCGTTCGTAGTTACTGGAAACTTCGAGGACGTTTTTATTTCCAACGAGGCTGATCTTGTAACGTTGGTTGATGAGGCCGACCTCCGACTTGATGCGTCGGTTTCCGTCGGTCATGACGTTGGCTTCAATAACGTAGTTGGTCATGTCTTCGCCGCCGAAGAAATTCATCGTCCGCTGGAAAAGAACATTATCGAGGCGGTTGGCTATGACCTTGGAGCCGTCCTTTTCAAGGATATACCATTTGATGCGCGCACCGAGCCAAGCGAGGGGTGGGAAGTTCACTTTTACACCGTCTGGAGATTCCATTTTAAGTTCTACGTCTTCGAAGTCGGCGGCATAGCCGATGGTCGCTTCAACGCGTCCGCGGGTTGTGGCGGACATGCCCTTATGAGTGACTTTCAGAGCTCCGGCGGAAAGTGCCGCGTCCTCACCTGCGGTGACGGTACCGGTTTTGGCATCGAGGGTCGCATCGACCTTGGCTTTCACCTTGGCGGTGGGCGGTATGAATTTCTCCCAGCTCAGGTCTTCGGTGATGATTTCGACACGGCGACCGCTCTTGTCGAGGCCGTAGACTTTGAATTCCTGTTTCTGGCCGGGGGCGATCGCGAACTCAGCAGGAACAATCTGAAGTTGGGCGACGGGGCCGAGAGCGGCTTCCTTGTTGTTGTCCTTACTTCCGACATACTTGCCCTCTTTATTGCCGAAGCAGTAGAGGCCGTCGCGGGTGGAGAGGTAAATCTTGCCGGCCCAGATGGTGGGTGCGGCGAGTGCTTTTACGCCACTGCCATCGGCGGCTTTGATTTCAGCATTGGAAAGAACCTCGGCTCCCGCGTCGGTGGGCTTGACGATGGCGAGCGAGCCTTCGAACCACGGAGCGTAGATTTTGCCGTCACCGTAGACTGGCGAGGCGTGGATTTGGTCCGGAGCAAGTTTTTCTTGCCAGAGGGTTTTGCCGGAGTTGGCATCGACGCAGATGAGTTCGCCGGTGAAGTTGGTGGTGTAAACACGATCTTTAACAAGGGTAGGAGAGCTGGTGAACCCAATGTGGTCGTCGTTGCGCCACACTTCCACGTTCTTGTCGAGGACGAGTTGCTCGGCAGGGTATTCCTGGGGAATGTTGATGCAAACGAGGCGACCTTTGGAAGTGGCGTCGATGTTTTCCTTGCCGTGGATTGCGATAAGCTTGTCTTTATATAAGATGACCTGTGAGTTGACTCCACCCTGTGAGAGTTGGAAACGCCAGACGGGCTTGCCGGTGCGGGCATTGACACAAACGATGTTGCCGCAACCGGTACCGGCGTAGAAGACGCGCTGGTCACCGAGTTGTCCGAAGACGGGCATGCAGAAGGAGCTATCCACCGGGCGAACGCCGGGAGTGGAATACCAGACTAGTTCGCCGGTGAGTTTGTCGAAAGCGTAGAAACGGTCGCGAGCCGGCCCGGTGGTGCCCCAGTTGGCGGTGACGCAGTGAAAGATAACGAGAGGACCGTCGATTGCGGCGGAGCCGGTGCGGCCGTTCGGGAAGGTAAGGCGGGCGAGTTCTTCCATTAGGGAAATTTCCCAAATGTCCTTGCCCTCGGGTGTGACGGCGACACAGCGACCGTTGGACATCTGTAGGTAAATGTTACCGGTTTCGGCATCGACGATCGGTGATCCAATCCCGTAGCGGTTGTAGACAACATCGGAGATGTAATCGCTGTAGCGTTTTTCCCAAAGCTTCTCGCCGGTATTGGCGTCGAGGCAGAGTAGAATTTCTTGCACGCCTTCAGCCGTGTCGTCGCCTTCCTGTCCGTATCCAAAGGCGTAGAGTTTGCCATTGGCAATGACGGGTGCACCTGCGCCGTTGAGGCCATACTTCCAAAGCTGGTTCTCTGCGCCGGGTTCCCACTTGTCGGGAAGTCCAGTTTCATTGGAGGTGCCATTTTGATTGGGGCCACGCCAGCTCAGCCAGCCCTCGGCGGGCTCGGCAAAGGCGGTGCCAGAGACAAGAAGGGCTCCGAAGAGCATGGAACGGAAGTTCATTAGGTGTTTCATACGACGATCAGGGGGGAAACTCTCAACTTTTCAGGCTCATCCGTCAAGGCAGCGGATGGGGCAGGACCCCGCTGGCTGCCTACAATTCTCGCAAAGATGCCTTCTTTCATCCACCGATGACCTTTTCGATTCTGCAGGGTGATCTCGTTTTTGAGTTCAAAGTTATCGGTGGTCTTCCTCAGAGAGCCGAAAATGGCCTGCGGCTCCGTTTCAACTAGCTTTCCGCCAAGCCGGGTGTGCTTTCTGAGAGGCGGGATTTGCTGGTGCGGGATTTATCGCAGAGTCGAATCACGAGACGATGGAGAACCATCCGGTGATCTTGGGAGGAGGTCACGAGGGTTTTGTCCCCGGCGAGGCAATGCTCCATGCTCTTTTGAAGGTGGGGCAGGGTGAAACGGCGGGCAGCTCGTGCGGCCATCTTGAGCCCCCAGGTGTTGATGGTGCCGTCTTTCCTTTTGGGGAGAACCGCTTTGACTGCTTCGGGTGCGCTGTTCACCGAGCCGTATGGTTCGGCGAGCTTGGCAAAGAAGAGATTTCGCACTGTCGGGATGATGGAGGCTTTGATCAAGCCCACCGCATTTTCGTTTTTATTGAGAAGGGAATCGATGAGATGGATCGCGCGTTTGGCATTGCGTTTTTCGATGGCTCGAGAAATTTCCCAAATAATACCTTTGTGACTGACTGGGACGATGAGTTCAACGTCTTCGACGGTGACGTCGCGTCGCTCCTTGCCGAGATAGAGATCGAGCTTGTTGATCTCGTTGTTGATCTGTCGGGTCTCGGCACCAGCGCGTTGAACGAAAAGAGCGAGGGCTTCGCCTTGCAGAGTCATACCGGATTCTCGAGCGAGGCGACCGGCTTTGATGGCGACCTGCTCTTCCCAGCCTTCCTTGGAGATGTCGATCTTGTCGTAAGAACGATAGTCCGCGTTTTTTTTGAGCCACTTTCCAAAGCGGCGCACGCCGTTGATGGCATTTGAGCTGACGAGGAAAATGACGCCCGGTGGAAGTCCGGCTTGGAGGGTTTCAAGGAGATTTTCCACCCCTGAGATCGCTCGTTCGGCTTCGCTTGAGCGGTCGTTGCCGAGGAAGTTGGCCCCCTTCAGCCAGACGACTTTGTCGCCGCCGAAGAAGCCGATGGTTTGGAGCGCTTCGTTGGCCGAGGCGGCTTTTTGGAATGCGTCCTCAGCATTGTCTGCCACGCCTTCGATGATTTCGTTGGCGAGTTCGTCGCTGCCGGGTGGCTTCAGTTCCTCGAAAAGAGCGGCCGCTTCCTCCGCGACGCGCCCTTCGTCTGACCCAGTGACGACATAAACTGACATGGAGAAAGTAAAGAGATTAGGGAGGAATCCCGCAAGCATTGAGGCTCTATATGAACTCCTGATAAGTCGGTTTGATCACCAATTCTGGTACGACGACGTGCCTGGGGAGTTGCGCGATGGCGACGATGAGGGAGGCGATGTCCTCAGGGTGGACCATGCGGGCTTTCTTCTCATCGGGAACCGGGACGGGGCGTTCGTCGAGGATGGGGGTATTGACCTCTCCGGGATAAATGCTGGTGATGCGCACGCCGCTATCGGCTTCCTCGGCGTTGATGGCAGAGGCGATCCCGCTGACGCCGAATTTTGAGGCAGCGTATGCCATGCCCGCAAGCGGATAGGCGCGTTTGCCCGCGATGGAGGAGACGCTAAAGACAAGTCCGTCGCCGCGCTCACGCATTTTGGGAAGGGCAGCGTGGACGATGTTGTAGAAACCGGTGCAATTAATCGCGACGAGCTTATCAAAGGCCTCGGGCGCGAGTTCTTTGACCGAACGCTTCGCGATGTTGACCCCGGCGGCATTGACGATGATGTCGGGCGCCCCGAGTTCCTGAAAAGTTGCCATGACTTGCTCCCGGTCGGAGATGTCGCAGGCTTTTACTTTGAGTTTTTCTCCGGCGACGG
>Ga0160423_10005219_pt1 | contig 10591 bp, 8 predicted proteins | sample CRUFie14St8metaG_FD_108191 | JGI IMG/M metagenome (GOLD analysis project Ga0160423, IMG submission 108191) | Marine microbial communities from the Costa Rica Dome - CRUD Field 142mm St8 metaG | ecosystem: Environmental > Aquatic > Marine > Oceanic > Photic zone | place: Costa Rica: the Eastern... | reverse complement strand
TATCCTGCTCATCAATTACACTAGCCCATGTGTTTTCACAATCAAACCAAACTTGTCCCCCAGCGGTGTTCGTGGTAAATGAATCGACAGCACTTGTAATAGGCATCAATAAAATGAGGCCTACAAGTATCAATACGACTCTTCCCATGTTGTGTGCGGTACACTCATCCTCCTTCAAATCATTCAAGACCAGCATACTTGTGGGATGCATTAATGGCAGGCTTAGGTCGTACTGTTCTGGCTCGCCAAAGAATGGCGAGATTGTGGGGACTCGGTGATAGGATTAATCCTATTTCGAAACTTCCGGGATTAGTCATCACGGATGATGAATTTGATGTAAGCATCGCACCATTCAAAACCACCAGCGATGGAGGAATTCCACGTAGGGTCCAACTGATCTCTAGAGCACCTTTCGCCCCTTGGGAGTCTACCGATAACGGTCCAACATTATCTGCATCTATCGGACTTGTTTTGCCACCTTCTTTAGACGAAGCGGATGCAGGTGAGGTGGCTTCAAAAGGTGACATGATTTCGATTTCTTGGCAATCGTTGAATCACGACCCTGAATTATTAGACCCTAACCTAAAGCCCCATGTTGTTATACTTAGTGATGCATTACAGTTAGCGAACAGACCAGGAAGACTTGTTCAAGCTATTCATGTGATCAAGAATCGATTTCCTGGATCTCTACTATGGACTCCCGGACTAGGTGGGCCTGATAATTGCGCTGTGTTGGCTTGGTTTGGTGTGGATCTGTTTGACACAACCCGTACAGCCCAAGCACAGGCGCATGGTGCGGTTTTGACCTGGAATGGCCCTCGCCCCGCAAACGCAAACGAAGTAGCAAATTCACATTGGGAGAGCGCGATTGCTGAAGTGCATTCAGCTATCTCGAGAAACCGACTGAGAGAACTTGCCCAATCACAGTCAATGAACAGCCCTAGGTTGGTCGAACATCTGCGCAGACACGACCAAATTATTCACTCGTCTGAAGGAGTTCTGTCCCAAGTTGTTCCACGCGGCACAGCATTAAGGATTCATAGTTCTGAAGGACATCATGACCCGGTCATAGTGGACTGGATTGATTTCATAACAAATGATTACACGAAGCCTAATGGTCTTGACGAAGTATTGATTTTATTACCTTGCTCGGCTAGGAAACCCTATTCATCTTCACAAAGCCATAAATCGTTCAGACGAGCAATAAATCACTCATCAGCACACGAAGTAATCGTAACCTCTCCGCTAGGCTTAGTGCCAAGAGATTTGGAGGAAGTTTGGCCTGCAGGGCACTACGACATACCCGTAACGGGAGATTGGACTAAGGATGAAGAATCAAGGGTCAAAGATATGTTAGATTCCCTGATTTCTCGAAATAATTACAGAGTCATAATCAATCACTCAGGCCTACAGTATGACTCCGATGTACGCGTAATAGACACTAGACAGGGTTTGAGCGCAACGAACTATGAAGCCTTGGACCGACTCAACAAGGCTGTTGATGAAAATATCCAAGTGAGAAAACGAAGTGGTGAGATGATAAATTTGGGCAATTTCAAATCCGTTGCAAGGTTTCATCACCTAAATGATGATTGGTTAAATGGGGTCCAAGTCAGGGGAAGATTTCCCAGATGGAAAATTCTGAAAGATGGAGAACAAATCGCGATGTGGTCTCCAGAACGTGGGAGTTTTTCGGTATCAAAAGCGTGTATTCCTTTGATGGACTCATGCAATTCCTTGAAGCGGATTTATTTGAAGGAAGATGTCAAATGGAAAGGAGATGTAAATCTCGTAAATTTAGAATCCTACAATAATTCAATCCGAGCTGGAGAAGATATCTTAGTCATGCAAGGCTCGCAGTGCGTTGGTTCTGCACGCGCCTCTGCTCCAGCCTGGGAATGGTCTGCTACACCGGGCAGACTTGCAAAAATGCATCAGCGGCTGTGAGATTAATATTTTGTCCATGCGTAGTGGTTAAGAATGGGTGATAGTTCGGCGAAGTGCTCGGAGGCTTGAATATGGCACGCATGTACGCTAAAAGGAAGGGTAAATCCGGTTCTAAAAAGCCACACAACGAAGATCTGCCAGAGTGGTCAAACACAGATGCCAAAGAAGTCACTGAGTTAATTATCGAGTTAGGAAAAGCCGGTCACTCATCTGCTGTGATTGGGACAATGCTCAGAGATCAGCATGCTGTGCCAGATGCAAGGCGAGTCCTTGGAAAGAGAATTGCCGCAGTATTGTCGGAAAATGGTATTGGCGGTTCATACCCTGAAGATATGATGAATTTGATGCGCAAGGCTGTCGGTATTATCGACCACTTAGGCTCTGGAAATCATAAAGATATTCACAATAAAAGGGCTCTTGAATTAACCGAAGCAAAAATTCGCCGTTTGGCAAAGTACTACATTAGCGAAAACAGGCTCCCATCAGATTGGAAATACAAGCGTGATGAGTTGCGCTTGATGGTTGAGTGATTTACACTCACTTTGATAACCGTCAGCCGGTTCATACATCTGGGTGCGTGAATGCAAAGCCTGCTACGTTGTTCTGTCTTTTCATCCTTAGAAGGGCAACTGAACGATATTGCAGCAAAAATTGAATCCTCAAAAGTGGTACACCTCCTAGCACCTGCAGACGTTGAAGGAGTTTTGGCATTAGCCCAGTTGGAATCCGCTTTATTGGATAATTCGCAGAATTACATGAGGAAGATTCTTCCCCCCAGACGCCACGTAAGTCGTGACAGTAAAGCCGACTTACCTGTTGCAGAGGGGCTTATCATTCACATTGACCCATTTCATGAAACTCAATCATCGCTGGATATACAGGAAAACCAAGTCCACTTATTTCCAATATCTGTTAGTGTTAATTTTTCTGGTTCAGTAAAAGAACACAATGGTGCTGTTGAGTGTGTCGCATTGTGCGCTGCAATAGCTGAGATTATTTCTTCTGATGGTGCTAGAGTTAGAAAACTACGTCCAATGTCATATTCTGGTAGTTGGTTAAGAAGTGGGGCTGATGCTGATTATGACCCAGTTCTTTCTTTGCTGAGAGATCATTTAGACAAGGAGGGTTCTATTGAGATTAGACCTTTACCGGAAGTTCCTAACCCGGAAGTTAGCATGATACCTGGATTGTCCAAGATGATGCTAAATCGCTTAACAAAAGGTTGGGAGTCGATGAACCTTGACCAGAGAAGTGCAGCAATTAGCGAGTTGGTTCTACCATCTTTAAGATTTGATGAAATTTCAACAATGCGGTTAGAGGAATTAGTATGGCACAGAGCAATGATTTCAGGACATAAAATCGATATCGCAAGTCAATTATATGTTGCGAATAATCTCTGGCCTGACGATGAAACCAAGGCTAAGTTACATGCAAGCAATATTCTCGACAAGCTCATCGTTAATGGGCATCTTTAGTTATTCTACAATTTTGAGAATTCGGCCGCATCCTTCACATGGCAATCTTAGCGGCCTTTCATTGGAATATATCGTAGTAGGTGAATTGCACGCTGGGCAATCAATAACCGGGTAATTATTCTTTGATTCTTTTACAACCCCGCCCTTCCGTCTCGGGCTAGCAATCGCAGTTATTATCCAGATGCTTACGGAGATTCCGGCGACTAATCCTACAGTGAAAGGATTGTAACCAAGGTAAAGCGCCAAGAATACAACTGGAATTAGTACCATCTCAATCCAGAGCGCTCCTCTTCGTTTATTCTTCGTCAGATTCAATGAAAACCATATTCCTGCAAGAATTAACGAAAGTGTCAACACACTCAAACTCAAAGGAGCATTTAGGTAGTTGCTTGTAGGCAAAGCATTGAATTCAAAAGTCGCACTTGGTTTCAAACCCTCAACAGTAATTTCAATGCTCTCTCCTAGTGGTGTTCTCCTGTGAGACATTTCTATTGAATCCTCACCTACAATTGATGCGGCAGTTAAGCTAGCCATCATCCCTGTATCGATTGTAATACTCATGTCCATACCTGACCAAATTGGAGTTGGTTGTACTATTATGAAGCTACGGAACAAGACGGCTTTCTTGTTTTCTTCTAGAACTTCTAGGGTTGTAATACTCAGCGTTAGTGGATGTGGAACCACATTCTTTTTTCCTTGCAAATCCACAGAAAAAGAAATTCTTTCAAGTTCTTGGATACTACCACCGATTAATTCTTCCAGTTCTAAAGCCATTCCCTCATTCATGTATGTTGGACCCAAATTTACCATTTGGCTTTCAAATTCATTTCTTTCCACGTCATCTACAAATCGATTTCTACGATCTTCATCGCTGACTGTACCTGATTGAAAAATTCTCAATGGTTGCGACAGTGATGTATCGTCAGTTCCGATGTTGTCCATTCCCCAACGCATCCAATATGCCATCGCTCCATCAATCGTCAGGTCGATTTTTCTCTCTAAAGTAAGATATCCATCTTCAGAATCAAGATTCATCTCCATGGATGCTACAAGATGTGAACCACCACCATCGGATCTCAACGGCTCTTCTGATGGATAGAATCCACTACCACCCTGGTCACCGATATCCACGGGTTCGATAGAAAAAGTCGTAGAACCAGTTTGTACAGGAACACCTGACTGTATTTGTATACTTGCTGATATTGTAATATCCTGCAGCCCTGAGCTGGTGGCGATCCATGTCCATGTCAGTCTGACATACTCCCCGCTACTTGTGACGATGGGGTCTCCACTAACCATCCCGTTATTGACTCTAAGTTCCAGAGTAGTCGCATGAGCAGCGGTCATTTGACCGAATGGTGATGCAACAATTAGAGAAACATAAACTTCCATTCCCTCAGTGACTGGTTCTTCTACTACCAAATCCACCAATGGCATATCACCAGTTAGTGATGAATCATCACCATTACCTCCCCACTTGAACGTCAAGCCGGCATCGGTTTCAGGAACACTGAAAACAACTGTGCTTGCAAGTAGCGTGACAGTAATTGAACTTGAGGATGCTAAAGAGCCAGATTCAACATTTACATTGATGCTAAGGGTTCCTTCCCCTGCAGGCAGAAACGAGTTAGATTGGTCCGTATTACCGGTGTATTCCTCTCCTCCTATCTCAATCTTAACAGTTGCATTGATTGCTACACCGCCTGCGTTTGCGACTTCATAATCAATTCCAAATTCCCAGGTAGAGGAAGGGTATGAACCGGTCCATGCTGGGTTGATTTCCCAGCTTGCGATTTCTTGTTGCTGAGCGATAGCATCCGATATGGTGTATTCTTCAGATTCATCACTAAGAGAGGCGTCAAATGGTGACATCGTTGCAGAGGAACCAGAACCGATTAGGAATAATTCGACGGGGCCGGATTCACAGCAGACCTCAACACTATCTGCGTTTACAACATTAAGTGGTAAGGTTGCGAACAAGACAATGACGCACAGAAGCAGAGGCTTTGTAATGCGCATTTCAGAAACCTACCATTACCATCTGTAAGGATTACATTATTCAAAACTGTGGCCCGATGGACACTATACCCGTTCAAAGCGCCTTTTCGAGGAGGTTTCCGAGTTCTTTCTCAAATAGACCAACCAACGCCTCTCCGACTTCACCCTGAAGTTCATCTGGAAGAATCCTCAAACCAAGCCTTGCAGCAGCCCTGCTTGCCTTCAATTCAGCGTAAACAGAACGGGCTTTTGCGTTGAAATAGTAAGAAATGGCATCTTTTAATTCATCTTTCAGTTCCTTGTCTGCCTCTACTTTTTGCCTGATGTAAGTTTTAATTTCATCTTTAACTAAGTCACGTACGGCTTCTATTAGGATATCTTCTGTAGCCATTAGTTCTTTGACTTGGGAACCAAGGTTCCCAGTTAGCAGACGCTCGATTGCCATAACAAGGCCTAGAAGCCAACCGTTTTGAATCCACCTATGGTATAGTTGAAAAACCTAGTCTCCCTAAAATTTGTATGGAATTTTCAACAATCGGGGCCGAAGACTCAATAGAAGAGGCAAAAAACAGATTAAATTCTGTAGACATTTTGGTTGTATGGGGAACTGAGAATATTTTGGGCGTCATCACAAAAGACCACATTGACAGGATTGGAAATTGCGGCGAAATATGTGAATTAGATATCCTCGTTGATCCTGATCCAGTGGTTTGTTCTAGATGGAAACCGAAATACATTGTAACTACAGATGATGGCGAGCCAGTAATGGTTAGTCATGGACCATGAGTAAGCCGTCATCTTCGATGATTGCATAACCAATTCGTTCCAACTGAACAATAGTTCCTTTCTTGTAGTTATGATTCTCCAAGATACCATCAATAATTTTGATTTCTTGCCCTGCTGCAATGGTTAATTTTGACGGATTTCCTCCTGCAACCCAGTGTACAACGCTTCTTTTATCGCTCCTATCGATACTCTCCACGTTTCCAAATTCATCGATGTCACACAAATCTTTGAGTCTAATTGGTTTACCGAGGTCCTCATCTTCAACCCAGATTTCGCTGTCAATCGAGAATTTCCGCATAGGCATTTCAGTGTCGGAGTGAGAAGATATTTCTCCCTGTTTTGGATATTTTCCGATTAATTTTATTGATTTGGGATTTCTAACAAACGCTAGCCTAGGAGCTTGTGAGTCAATTGCTTTCGTATTGTGTGAATACAGAGTTGATAGTGGCACTGAAATATCTTTTTGGGTGAGCCCTAATTCTATCCAGAAAGCCCTGAGAGATTCTGCCTTAATGCCTCTTCTTGAAAGTGCAGACAATGTTGGCAGTCTAGGGTCATCCCATCCAAAGTAAGCACCTTCAGCAATATCTTTTTTCATTTGCGAAGTGGAGAAGGCTCCGAATTCGTGAACTTTTACCCTACCCCAATAGATGGTCTCTGGATAAGTCCACCCAAAATGCTCGTACAGAAGGGTCTGTTTTCTTGTCGAATCCATCAAGTCCTTGCCCCGAATAATGTGCGTCACACCTTGCAAGTAATCTTCGACGGCTGATTGGAAGTCCAATAGAGGCCACACTCTCCATCTGTCGCCAACACGAGGATGCGGATTTGTTTGAATTCTAGCTGCTGGCCAATCCCTGAGTGCAGGATTCTTCAGAGTCATATCCGTCTTAACTCTCAAAACTGCTTCTCCGGGTTGGAAACCATCTTTATGATTCATTTTTTCCCAATTTATCTGATTTGTCTCAACTGAATTGTTGCGACATGGACAATTTGTTTTTGAAACTCGAAATTCTCGAAATAATTCGGCTGAACAGGTGCAAACATAACCAAAACCACCGTCTATCATTTTTCCTGCATATTCGTGATAACATTCCATACGCTCACTGGCAACCACTACTCTATGTGCAGGGAATCCGCAAAGCCATTCCTGCTGCTTGGGTATGGAGTCGTATGCTTCTAGCATAGGTGGCTTTACAGTGGTATCTGTATCATCAAATCTCAAAATTAATTCGCCGTCATTGTCTTTTGCATATTGACCATTAATCACCAACCCTCTTGAGTGTCCAAACGAAAGAGGCCCGTTTGGATTTGGTGCAAACCTCAATACTGGTTTCCTACCATTTAGATTCGGTAGTTCAGGAAGACCTTCTCGTCTTGCTTTTACTTTCTTTTCCAGTAACTCTGGTGCCTCAATTTCTAGAATGCCTCTGACCTTTTCTAGCCCATCTGTGATTGCTAGATTGTTTGCTTTAGCAACCTCTTTTGCTACTAGGGGTGCTATTATCTTCCCGTGGCTTCGCAAATCTTCTCTACTACCCATTATTCTACTTATAACAGAACCAGCCTGGCCTTTGCCATCATATTGGAGGCTATTTTGCAAAGCAAGATGGCGAATAAGGTCCAATGTAGATTGGTCGGGTTGCCACTCCATGTACGTCCGTAAGGCTCATACTTATTCAAAACAAGGTTTGCTGAGGGCTATTTGGTCGTGGTGGTGGAGTAGTTCCCATCGCATCACTTACGGTTTTCCATGACCACCTCAAACAATCGTGTGGCAATCTTCCTTTGATCAATTCCTTAACCGCCAGTTTTGTTTTGGGATCTGAGGGATATCCACTTCCTAGGTCAATTCCGAGTGTGGAAGATAAATCTTCGACATAGTTGTCTCTTGTCACTTTGGCGATTATACTCGCTGCACCCACTTCAAGATGATTTTCATCAGCTTTGTGCTCAGCCCTACATTCTCTGCCAGAAATTTCTGACACGTTTTTCGCAAACCGTTCTGCGTCAACATCGCATGCATCTAGCATAATATGTCCCTCTGGCATGACAGAAAGAGACTCTGCAAACAATTCTACCTCCAAGGTATTCAAGTTGCTGGAATTATCAATACGGTCTGGCAAGCATATCACTACCATATGCGGCATTTTAATAAGAATTTCATACAATTCTTTTCTTCGTTTTTTACTCAAATCTTTTGAATCTTTTACACCCAACCTTCTGAGGTCACTTTGCGAGACCGATGCGAATGCACAGACGACAAGTGGTCCGATTACCGCTCCTCGTCCTGCCTCGTCCACACCAATTTTCATTATATCACTCACAGGTCAAGGTCTTCAACATCAATATCTGATTTTACACTGGTTACCATTTTTGGGACAGGAACGGTTCTCTGAGTGATTGGGATTGCATCATCCGGAAGAGATGTATTTGCTACATGAGGAGTACTCACATCGCCTTCGGCTATGTCACTAACGAGAGTGTCTAATTTAGTTTTAGTAGCCATAATGTCATGATGGTCTAGCACAGTACTAGCGGCACCCAACAATCCAGAATCTACAGGTTCTGCACTAATTTTTCTTTCCCCAGCCCTTGCGTTAAACATTCCTGTGAACACATCAGCAGGCATTTCTGGAGACCTTGCAATCTGTGGTAAATCCTGTTTTTTCTTGGAAAACTCAGCCATCCAATCCTCGGGCTGGTCCAAATCGTAACTATCTATTTTCTGAAGATTCATAGTATCAATTCTATCTCTTCTGTCCCTAATAGCCTTGCTAATCATTAGTCCGCTAATTGCAGTAGCTGCCATAATCCATTTCCAAGCCCAAAGTATTGCAAAGATGGTCGAGCCAAAATCGGTTAAAGAGCGAATAAAACCCGCTTCGCTATCATTACTTTGTCTCGAGCCTTCGAAACTCGTGTTGGCAGAAAATCTGAATGGGTTTTCTCCGTCAAGTCTGCTATGGGCTGTTATATTCAGGAAAAAATCGTCATCTGATTTCTGATCATTGGGCACTTCAGCCCACGCTCTAAATGTGAAATTAGCCCCCTTATCGATATTGACAATCTCAAATGACCTTATTTTGGTTGAACCCTCTTCAACTATGGCATTGTTTGGAGGAATAAAGCTCATGTCGGTAAAATATGATGACGTCATTCTTACAACAAGGCCATCTGCTGTATTTCCATCATTCCTCATTGTAATTGCTACTTCCAATCTTCCATTGTTTACACTGCTGGTAGAATCCTCCCAAACCCAGTTAATTTTCGGGGCCGTTTGAGAGTTAATCTGAATCGAGTCAATTAATTCACCACTCGAGAGACGTAGATTTATTGTGGCAGAGGATTCTAAGAAACCAGGTGCATCAGTGAAAGTAGTCAAGTTAAGAGGAATATTATCGATAAATTCGTTTTTTGATAGTATAATCTTATCAGGTGTTGTTTCGTAATACATGCCATCTTGGTTAACTACTTCAAGAATAAATTCCTCTCTGAAATTCCCGCTATTTTGTATTCTGAGGAATTCTTGGCAAGTAACGTTCCAATTTACGGATTGGCAGTTACTACTAATGAGACTAATCTCTCCATCACGAATCCAACCTATTTCAGATGATATTGACAAACTTTTCATCCGTTGAGGGAAAGACTGAGGCATGAGAATTAGGTCGACTTCTAGTTGCCCCTGGTTTGTATTTGGTGCATCGAATCCTACTTCTAAAGTTCTAGATTCATTCGGTTGCAGAGGCTCGAACTCAAAAGCATTGAAAAGTGCGACAGTCCAATTATTTACATCAATCCTGTCGTCATTGATGCCACCATGGCTTATTGATGCATCAAGGTAAGTTTCGACATTGCCATTGTTCCGTATTTTTACTTCAAGTCGATCATTTTCTCCGGGCTCTACGCTAAGATTATCTGCGACATAATCAACGGTTATGTTGTGATAAGTCTGCATTACAAGGCTGAAATTCCAGGTACAAATGCCACGGTCTAAACCTGATATGGCTTCAAGTGTGAACATCGGACCCGTCCCTGCCAAGGGTGCGCCATCTACAATCGGGGGAGTGATAATGTAAAAATTAACAAATTGATATGAGGATGCACTTAGATCAACAAATAGCTCGTCGTCGTTGTTACTATCGTTATCAAATCCAAACTCCCAAACTGATTGTGTATTGAATCTTAGTTTCACAGTGTCATCATACATTGCATTATTGCTGAGATTTACAGCAAAACTTGTTCGTACGTCTTGAAGAACGTAGAATTCAGATCCATCGTTGGAACCAAATGTTAGATCTGACCATCTTGATATCAAAACGTCGACCTCATGTGTCTGGGTCCAACCTTGGTCCTCTTGGCAGGAAAATCTCAGACTGAAAGTA
>Ga0160423_10005217_pt1 | contig 10595 bp, 6 predicted proteins | sample CRUFie14St8metaG_FD_108191 | JGI IMG/M metagenome (GOLD analysis project Ga0160423, IMG submission 108191) | Marine microbial communities from the Costa Rica Dome - CRUD Field 142mm St8 metaG | ecosystem: Environmental > Aquatic > Marine > Oceanic > Photic zone | place: Costa Rica: the Eastern... | reverse complement strand
TTTTTATTTGTGTTTTTATTTTTTCTTCTCTTATTTGTTTTTCTATTCCGTGCCATATATTATAAAAAAAGATTAAAAAATAAAAATATTTATACTATAATATACTTTAATAATACTTCGCTAAATTTTTATTCAATATCAACATGAGTTAAGAAATGACGTCTACAGCATGCCTTTTTTATTTTTAATTCATCCATTGCAATTCCTTCAGGTGTTTTTTCTATATATTCTTTTGTTAGATACAATACTTTGTTTTCATTAATTCCTTGCTGTAATTTTTTCGCACGGACAGATTCTTGATAATTCTGGTATTTGTCAGCAAGGACTTTACCACATGTAAAACAACGCACTGGGATTATCATTTTAATATAATCTATTAATATATTTTAAAATCAATTTTTTAAAACAAAAAAAAATACATAATACATAATTCAACAAACAAATAAACTTTCACTATTTATGTAAATCTCATTTTCTGATTAAACTTAAATCTGTTTACTGGATTTGGCAATATTATAATATCTCCACCTTCATCTTCAGTGGGAATTTCTAAATTTTTATAGAAACTATGTATTGCTACAGATGGTATTTTAATACCTTGAATGTATTGTCGGTATTTCGTAAGATGAATCGAGAGAACTTTTTCAATGTCAATATATATAAATAGAACTTTCCATCTTTCGGGCTCCTTCAATAAATCAATCCATTCTTTTCTAGAATTTTTTGTATTCGATGTATTATCAATTATAATTCCGTTAATTGAATCAGTGCTTTCATATTTTTTAAATACTTTCTTCATTGCGGCTTTTGTTTTTTCTGTATCTCTATTAACAATACCATAATTATATTTACTAGAAAGATAACTAGCGATTGTTGATTTACCTGATGCCTGTGGTCCAACAAGTATAACTAAAGTTTTCTGTGTAAATTTTTTATAAATATTATCAATATAGCTCTCATCTATAAAATCAATGATATTTCTATTATTATCAAGTTTTCCATTAATCCATTTATCATCCTTATATAATTCAAAACTTTTTAGAACATTATTACAAAGATTCAATGCCGGTTTTGAATCTGTAAAAACCTCTTCAGGTGTCTTAAATAATATATTGCAGTTATTTGCAAAATATAAATCACTTCGACTAAAATCTCCTTTTCTACCCGCAGCATCTCCACAATAATATTCAACATTTATTGGATTTAATAATGATATCATTAAATCAAACATACCTGTCATTGGTTTTCTATATTTATCATCTTTACACGAATAGAATAATTGAATGTTGACTGTAATAGAATGATTAATACTTTCATCTAATAATTTTTTTGTAAAGTCATCTAATCGCAATTGAACTTCTTTATGCGTTGTTTTTGCTTTGTCAATGCCTAGTTGATTTGTAAATACACAAATATTATATTCTTTTAATAAGTTTAAGAGAGAATCTTCAACTCCAGAAATAATATTTGATGTAAATTTTTGACATAATGTATCATCATAATCAAAAGATATAACTGGTTTTTTATTATCAAAGTTAACAATTTTAAAATGGCATGAATCCTTATTATTCCATTCACACATCATGATTCTCTCTTCTCTCAAAGAGAGAATTTACAAATCAATTTTATTTTAAGAAAAACAATTCATATCTTCGTCAAAAATAGGAAAATTGTTATTTGCAGCAGAACATTTACCTTTGTTATTACACCAAGTGCAACATTTTGGTTTGTTGCATGTATCTTTATTTGTTAATAAGCTACATTTTTGTTTTAATTTATGAATATCATTTTCATCGCAAATATTTTCATAATTTGTTACTTGTAAATCGCGTTCAATATCTAAATCCATAATTTTCATCAATGCTTTTTGTTCAATATCACTTACATCAATGCCTTTAACGACTTCAACTGTTTTTTTAATTTCATTACTATTTTCTAAATTTTCTTTAAATGAAAATTTGTGTTTTTCACTCTTTAGCTCTTTATTTTTTGTAGATTTACCAAGGTCAACATCATAATAAACAACATATAAAATCCCGAAAAGGAAAAATACAGAAATAATTATTATATTATCAATATTACTCATCAAAAAAGTAAAATGCCGGAGGGGTATTTCCATAAATGACTTAGTGAATAATTTTGAAATTTTAGTCATAATTTTTTTACCAAATAAACTAATGAAACTAACAATAAATAATGAAGATAATACTATCGCCCATAATTCCATAATATATTATAAGTAGATAAAATATATTATAAGTAGATAAAATATATTATAATAAATATGGTAATTCACATTGCTAAATTGCATTACTAAATTGCATTACTAATTACAGTTGAGAAAATCTAATGTATTCATCTCGGTAATCAAGCTATATGGCTTACATTTTCCCATTTTACCACACCATTTACAGCATTTTCCAACTCCATTACAATCATTTTCATTTGTTTTTTTTGAACATTCATCCACCAATTTAGCAGGCTCTTTTTGAAATTTCTCACAGAATGTTTCTGTAGGTGGAGGAGGTTTTACGTATCCTCGTTTTAATATATTACCAGGAAAAGCCTTATATCTAATACAAGTAGAACCTCTAAATGCACCACCCGAATTAATACAATCTCTACGTTTTTTTCTAAGTGCCGCTATACGTGCAGCTCTTCTTCTTGCAGCTCTCCTTTTTTCTTCAATTTTTTTCTTTAGCTTACATATCCAATTACATCCACTACGTCTGGTTCCTCGTTTTTTAAAAAAACTAAAAAAACCTTCTTTACTATCATCATCCATTATTAAATTTAAGAATGTAAATAATAAAATTATAAATAATAACAATAATATTCCTTTTTTCTTTTGAGTTAGTTTCATTATATATATAATAATAAATTATTCTCATTTTTCTGTAGATAATTCGAAACCTTCACTTGTTCTTTTTCTGTATAATTGAGTATTTTCTCGATGTAATTCATCATGACAATGTGTGCATATATTACATAAATTCGCTAGATTATTCTTATGCATACTAGAATTAACATATCCATTCTCATTGGCTGTAGATTGATATTCTAAGTGATGAACTTCCATTGCAGGCTTTTTGTTGCAAATTTCACATAACATAATTAATTTTTTTGAATTGTAATGAGATGTTTTTGATTCTAAAACAGAAAATGATTTCTCATCATATTTATTACGGATTTTATACGCATCATTTATAAAATCATCTGGTAAATCTAAAGACTTACATACTTCTAAACCATACATACTATCACCTGAACCATCTTTTAACTTTCGGTCATATACCAATTTACCCGTCTCTCTATCATATCTAACTGTCATATGTTTTAATTTTAAATTATTTAAATTTGTAATTTCTTCATAATCAACAATTTGATGCAGATGTGTTGCAAATATAAAGCTAGATTGTTTTTTATGAAATAATTGAATGCCTGCAACAAAAATACTTATAGCAGATTCAATCTCAGTGCCGGAACAAAGCTCATCACCCAAGATTAAACTGTTTTCATCAGTATATCGCAAAATATGACGCAATTCCGACATTTCAACCGCAAATGTCGAGAGGCCTTTAAATAAATTATCATTACCTAAGATTCTAGAAAAAATATTATTGTAAGGATAGAAATCAAATTTTTCACATGGAACCCAAAGTCCAGCTTGTGCCATAACCACACATATTCCAATTGAACGAATAATACTAGTTTTTCCAACAGCATTTGTTCCATAAAGTAAAATACCGTCTTCGTTTTTACCAAGAGAAATATCATTAGTAATATATTTTTCTTTTGTTTGCAATTGTTCAATTAAACAATGTCTGATACTTTTAGCATCGAAAAATGACTTTTCGCTCTTTATGATTTGTGGCTTACAGTAATTGTATTTTTTAGCAATATATGCTTTATTATAGAGAATATCTATTACAGATATATATTCAATAATGTTTGCGAATTCTTTATTGTATTTTTGCAATGAAACAATAAAATCAATGTAGAGATTTGATACTAAGTCAGTAATTTTTGAATGATTTCTACAATAATCATCACATAATGTTTTAATAACCGGTGTAAATATATGTTGATTACTCCCAGATTGTTTCGGAAAAGATACGTTATTAAAATTTAAGGTCATTTCTTTAGAAGTATTATCAATACTGGAAGTATATTGAATTTTAACATCGTCTTTAGAGAGATTATTTTTAAGAACACTGCATCTTTTCGCTGTTGCAATAAGGGAAATTTCAGTGGCAGTTTTATGAATTTTTACAAACTCAGTAGTCTTTGTTTTTTTTTCGGTCTTTGATAACATATCACTCAAATACTTTTGTATTGCTTTTATTTTATCAGATATTTCATTATACTCATCTAGTTTATTATCAAGAAGTGATGACACACCTCTTTTAATAAAATTTTCGCATTTATCAAAGTTCATTGTATCAATATATCGTGCGCTTTCATTTTCAATTGTTTTTGAAATAGTTGTTTGAATATTATTACAATCTTCCATAAAATTGTTAAAATCAATTTTTTTATTAGAGAGAATATACTCAGAAAATGTTGAATCAGTGCTAATATTAGAAAATAAATCTTGAATATTTGTTAAATCATCATAAAAATTTACAATGTCTTTTGGATATACTCTTTTAAGGTAAGTGCTTCTTTCAAGTTTCTCGAGGTCTTTTATTGAGCCAAGTGTAGTTTTTATAAAACTAAACTTTTCAAAATTATCGGTTAGATATTCGGTGATATTGTATTCCCGATTTAAGAGAGAAATGTCATTTGTGGGATTCATGAGGTTGTATGAGAATCGCCTTTTACCCATATTTGTAATGCAATTATTTAAGAGAGAAAGAACTGAACTATTTTTTCCCTTTATCATACCGTCATTAATAATGTTCAATTGTTGTAAAGTGTGGTTTGCAAGAGTAAGTCGTTGTGAAAAATTTTCAAAGAGTGGCACATCAATATTTTTAATAAGATTTGAATTATGTTTTTCAATGAAATCTAGCAGATAACAGAATGATTGACATGCAATTGGAAAATTGTAAAAAGAATCAATTGTATGGTCTTTTTTAGAACTTGTATAAAATTTTTCGAGAATTTCATGTTGATATATTTGTCTTTCACAATTTTTTACAATTGAATTATTATCATCATTAACATCAATGATATGGAGAGATTTAGAAGAGATATTTGTATAACTTATTGCATTGTCAATAAAATCAGTCTCAAGATTTGAAATAATGATGACTTCATTAGGATTATATACAGAAACAAACTTTTCAAGCTCATCAAATGTAGATGGACTATTTTTACATTCAGTTTTATATTCAAAAACACCAGTTTTACCAGTAAAAACATCAATGTTTGCGGCGCCAATTATTATGATATTCTTATTCATATGTGTCATTTTTGTAAGCCATAAACAAGAAATATTATTGGTGATGTTATCTTGTTCGCTGGAAAAATTTGTTCCAGGAGAGAGAATTTGCCACAAACTTCGCGTAGAATTTGCGGTTTGTTGGTCTTGATTGATAACAGGAATAGTATATCCTGCATCAAGCAGTTTTTTTGAATATTTATCAAGTAAATATAATTGAAATCCGGCCATTTTTACAGGTTTTCCAGATATATCACTTCCAGTTTTGTTTGCAATAGCTAAATCACAAATTCTTGATACATTTGCAATTTCACTCTCACTATAAGTTCCATCAGAATTTAAAAGACCATATACTTCATAAAATGCACCAACTTGCATCAATATTGCGGTCTTTTCACCATAGAGTTTTTTATACTCTTTTGTTTTTGCAAAGTATTCCTTGATGAGAGCCATATAAGTTAATAATATAATATAATATTATCTTTAAATGATATAGCAAATGCTATAATAAAGATAAAATTATATCTTGTCCCCCATTTCATCAGTGTTGTTCATTCTATCATCAAGATAATTATTAACATAAATCTCTCCATTTCTGTTTTCAATTTCTCCACTTAATTTTGCATTTTCAAATAGAGTCCGTAAAATATCTTCTGGAGCATTAGAGCCAACCTCAATAAGTCCCTTTGCTTTTAAAAACTCTTTTATTTGTTTAATAGGAATTGTTTTAAGTGATTGTCTCTCTCTTTTAATTTTCTTTCTTGTTTTATTATCATTAATAAGAACGCTTACTTTATTGCCATTTTTACCAACAATAATTTTTCTCAATGTTTTATTATGTTTATTTTCATTTTTAAATCTTACGTGTGGTTTGTTAATTCTCTCTTTTTCCTTCTCTCCAACTTTAGTAGAGATAGTATCAATAATCCTTTCAGGAGGTTCAACAACTGTATCTGAGATTATTAAACTAGATGGTGGATTTGGTGAATCTGGAGCAATTGGCGATGCAGTGGGTGATGCAGTTGGCGATGTAGCAGGAGGTGTTGGTGGTATTGGTGGTGGAGGCGATGGTGATTTTATACTATTTTTGTAGGAATTGTCACTTGCCGTGAAATCAAAAGATACATTACTTCTATTCTCTCTAATATTTGTATTAAGAGGTGTTAAGTTTCTATCCTCACTTATTTTTGTCACAGGTTCATTAGCATCAATAAATACTGGTTGTTCTAAATTTTCATGAAATTTAATGTTATTATTTTTAATGGTTACATTTCTATGTTTATTAAATGTAGGTTTTACACCATTTTTTAAACATCCATAGTTAGGCTGTTGTTTTCTAGTAAAATTATTATTGCTTCTAACAACAGTATTTTTTGCAGGATTTAATGTTATAGTAGATTGTGATTCTGGACTTGGAATATTATATTCTTCAAGAGATTCCGGTAATTCTAGACTAATACCTGCGTGCTTACTTACATTACCAGAAAGGCTAGTAGGTTTTTTAAGAGAGGACTGTTTTGTTGTTTTTTGTGGTGTTGTGCTAGGTGTTGTATTCTCTCTTTTTTTTGTATTCACAGTGTTAGATTCAGAAAATGTATTTTCAAGAAAATTGAGAGAATCATTAAAATCGCTGCTAATTGTTTTCACATTTTTAGCTTTATCTTCAATTCTTTCCTGTTGTTTTATTTGTCGTTCTTGTATTTTTTCTCTCTTATGTTCTTCTGAAGTTTTGCGATTTAATTGATTAATGATTTTTTTCCTAAGACTCGACATAATATTGCCACCATTTCCCTTTCCGGCACTTCTGCTTCTACGATTTTTTAGTGTTTTACTTTTTCTTATATTAAGTAAATTCGGGTCGAAATTAATTTGTTTTTTACTCATTTGTTTTGGGACTTTATTTTTATTTATTGTTTTTAACTTAAAATTGAAATAAAATAAAATAACTTAAAAATAAGAAAACATGGAAAATAAAGACATGTTCCACACTAATTCTACAGTTCCCAGTCGTAATATTATTGGTTCATTAGATGAAGATGAAACAACAACAACATATGGTTGGAAATCAGTAGAAACACCGTGGGATATTATTGGTAAATATTTTGATAAAGGTTATTTACAGAGATTAGTGGAACATCAGATAGAAACATTCGATAATTTTACAAACATACAAATTGAAAAAACAATTAATATGTTTAATCCGGTTGAAATTTATTCCGACAATGATTTGGACAAAGAAACAGGAAAGCATACTTTGGAAGTAAATATTACATTTAAAAATTTTAAAATTTATCAACCGCAGATTCATGAGAACAATGGAGCAGCTAAATTGATGTTTCCACAGGCATCTCGTCGTCGCAGTTTTACATATTCATCATCCATGACAGTTGACTTACATATTCAGTATGTTATTCGAAATGGCGAAGGATTAACTAATACACAAATTCATAATAAAATAATTGAGAATGTTCATATTGGTAAATTACCAATCATGTTGCGATCTTCAATTTGTGTTCTTTCACAATACAAACAGTTAAGCAATCGACAAACAGGAGAATGCATGTATGATGCAGGTGGCTACTTCATTATAAATGGCTCTGAAAAAACAGTTTTGGGTCAAGAGCGAGCTGCAGAAAATAAAGTGTATTGCTTCTTTCTTCCTAAAAGCACAAAATGGAGTATTCAGGCAGAAATTAAGTCGGTTCCAGATTTTAAAAGTATTTCACCTAAACAGGTAAGCATTATGATTAATAAGAAAAATAATGGTTATGGATTTGGTTTATTTGTTCAATTGCCTCGTCTTAAAACACATATTCCATTGTTTGTTTTATTCCGCGCACTAGGGATAATTTCTGATAAAGAAATTTGCAAATACATTGTGAATAATGTGAATGAAGACCGTTCAGAAATTGTTCAGGAATATCTTAAAGCGTCAATTATTGATGGTAATACACACATGACAGAGGAGGAAGCAATGAATTATATTATTAGTGTTGTATTATACACACCAATTGGAATGGATAAAGAAAAGGGCGACAGGAAAAAACGAGAATATGCAGAGGATATTATCAACAATGATATTTTCCCACATTGTAAAACAAAGAATCAGAAAATATTCTTTCTAGGCTACATGAGTTCTAGATTGATTCAATGCAATCTTGGTTGGATTGAACAGACAGACAGAGATTCTTATATAAATAAAAGAATAGATTCGACAGGAACATTGTTGAACAATTTGTTTAGAAATTATTTCAATAAGCTTGTGAAAGACATGCAAAAGCAAATAATCCGTGAAATTAACAATGGTTCATGGCGTTCAACCAATGATTTTGGCGAGATTGTTAATTCTACAAATATTTACAAAATAATAAAGCCAAACACTATTGAAAATGGAATAAAGCGAGCTCTTGCAACAGGTGATTTTGGCCTTAAGCAAATTAATAATAACAAAGTAGGTGTAGCACAAGTTTTAAATCGGTTGACTTATATTTCGAGTCTGAGTCATCTTAGGCGAGTGAATACGCCAATTGACAAAAGTGGGAAATTAGTTCAACCAAGAAAACTGCATAATAGTTCATGGGGATTTTTGTGTCCAGCAGAAACTCCGGAAGGTGCCTCTGTTGGTGTTGTTAAAAACATTTCATATCTTACACATATTACAATTCCAGCATTGAGTGATTCATTATACGAATATGTTGATTCGTATGTAAAAAATACGGACAAATGTAGCATTGATGAAGTTGCAGGAAAAGTAAAAGTGTTTATAAATGGTGCTTGGGTAGGAATTTGTGATAATCCTGTTGAATTTTACACTGAGATGAAAGAAAAGAAATATGCGGGCATCATTAATATTTACACATCCATCATATTTGATTATAAAAGTAAAGAGATTCGTATTTGTAATGATAGTGGTCGTCTTACGAGACCACTGTTAAAAGTGAAAAATAATAAATTATTGATTAGTGATTACTTAATTAAAGATATTAGGTCTAATAAATTGGAATGGAATGACCTCCTTTTAAAAATGAAATTACCTGATTCAATTATTGAATATATTGATGCAGAAGAACAAAATTACAGCATGATTGCAATGATACCAAAAAAGTTGCAAGAATATAGCTTTAAGTTTACACATTGTGAGATTCATCCTAGCACAATATTTGGTATATTGGCATCATGTATTCCATTTCCTGAACACAACCAATCGCCAAGAAATACATATCAGTGTGCTATGGGTAAACAAGCAATGGGTGTTTATGTTACAAACTTTGATACTCGACTTGATAAAACAGCATTTGTATTGAACTATCCAATGAGACCTTTGGTTGATACTCGTATTATGGGTTTGATTAATCTTCACAAAATTCCAAGTGGTTCTCCAGTAATTGTTGCAATTATGACACAAACTGGATATAATCAAGAGGATAGTATAATGTTTAATAAAGGTGCGATTGACCGTGGATTGTTTCAGGCAACAATCTATCACACAGAAAAAGATGAAGATAAAAAGATTAATGGAGACGAAGAAATTCGTTGTAAGCCAGATAAGACAAAAACGAGTTCTATTAAATTTGGAAATTACGACAAACTTACACCTGATGGTGTAATTCCTGAAAATACAAAACTCGATAATATGGATATTATTTTAGGAAAAGTTGTTCCTATCAAAGAAAATCGCAATGACCCAACAAAAGTTATTAAATATACAGATTACAGTCGTTCAATTAGAACAAATGAAGAGGTGTATGTTGACCAAAATTATATGGATAGAAATGGTGATGGGTATAATTTTGCAAAAGTTCGACTTCGCACAATGCGACGACCGGTAATTGGTGATAAATTTTCATCTAGACATGGGCAAAAGGGAACTATTGGTAATATTATTCCAGAAGATGATATGCCTTTCACAAAAAATGGTCTAAAACCTGATATTATTATTAATCCTCATGCTATTCCATCTAGAATGACAATTGCACAACTAAAAGAGACCCTTTTGGGTAAAATACTTCTAGAATTGGGGTTATTTGGCGACGGCACAAGTTTTGGCGACTTGGATATTAATGATATTAGTAAAGAGCTTCTTAAGCTTGGTTATGAACAACATGGAAATGAAATAATGTATAATGGCTTGACAGGTGAGCAAATTACAACTGAAATATTTATTGGACCAGTATTTTATCAAAGGCTAAAACATATGGTTAATGATAAA
>Ga0160423_10005215_pt1 | contig 10597 bp, 9 predicted proteins | sample CRUFie14St8metaG_FD_108191 | JGI IMG/M metagenome (GOLD analysis project Ga0160423, IMG submission 108191) | Marine microbial communities from the Costa Rica Dome - CRUD Field 142mm St8 metaG | ecosystem: Environmental > Aquatic > Marine > Oceanic > Photic zone | place: Costa Rica: the Eastern... | reverse complement strand
TATAATTTAAAAAGTGGAAGGACAAAATAAGTCGATCACGTTTGACGGACGAGAGATACGACTAACTACAGGACTATATGCTCCTCAAGCAAATGGATCAGTAATGATTGAGTGTGGTGACACATCTTTATTAGTTACAGCGACAAAAACTACAAAAAAAGAAGTTTCAGACTTTCTACCTCTAATATGCGACTATGAGGAGAAACTTTATGCTGCAGGGAGAATTCCAGGTGGTTTCATGAGGAGAGAAGGTCGCCCTCCAGAAAGAGCAACCTTAATTTCAAGATTGATTGACAGGCCAATGAGGCCGCTTTTCCCTTCATGGATGCGAGACGAGATACAAATAGTTGCTTCTTGCCTTTCTTTAGATGAAAGGGTACCAGCAGATGTTTTAGCTGTTACTGGCGCTTCAATAGCAACTTTACTTGGTGAGATACCATTTTATGGGCCAATGGCTGCAGTTAGAGTTGGGCTCATTGGGGATGATTTCATCTTAAATCCAAGCTATAGAGAGATAGAGAAAGGAGATTTAGACATCGTTGTCGCAGGATCCCCTGACGGTATTGTCATGATTGAAGCGGGTGCTAACCAATTATCAGAGCAAGATACTATCGAGGCAATAGATTTTGGTTATGAGGCAGTAACTGAACTAATTAAATCTCAAGAAGATTTACTAAACGATTTAGGTATAAAACAAGTTAAGCCATCGGCTCCTGAAGTAGATAAAACAATTTCCTCTTATTTAGAGAAAAATTGCACAAAAGGAATAGAGTTGGTTTTAAAGAAATTTGATCAGTCAAAAGATGACAGAGATCTTGAACTCGAAAAAATAAAAGTTGAGACTCAAGATAAAATCGAATCTTTGAAAGATGATAACGAATTAAAAATCCTTCTATCAGAAAATGAAAAGTTATTAAGTTCTGACTTCAAAAAACTTACAAAGAAATTAATGAGATCACAAATTATTAATGATGGCAAAAGAGTTGATGGTAGAGATCTTGACGAAGTTAGAAAAATAACAGCCTCTGCAGGCATATTACCTAAAAGGGTCCATGGATCTGCACTATTCCAAAGAGGATTAACACAAGTTTTATCTACTACAACTCTTGGTACTCCAAGTGATGCACAGGAGATGGATGACCTTAATCCAAGTACCGAGAAAACTTATCTACACCATTATAATTTCCCACCATACTCGGTAGGTGAAACTAGACCGATGAGGACTCCTGGGAGAAGGGAAATTGGTCATGGAGCATTAGCGGAAAGAGCGATAATTCCAGTTCTTCCTGGCAAAGAAACTTTTCCATATGTGTTACGAGTAGTAAGTGAAGTTTTGAGCTCTAATGGATCTACTTCCATGGGTTCAGTATGTGGGAGCACTCTCTCATTATTAGATGCTGGAGTCCCTCTAAAAGCTCTCGTAAGTGGAACAGCAATGGGGTTAATTAAAGAGGGTAAAGAAGTCAGAATACTTACAGATATCCAAGGAATTGAAGATTTCCTTGGTGATATGGACTTCAAAGTTGCTGGTACAGATAAAGGGATCACTGCATTACAAATGGATATGAAAATAACAGGCCTACCAGTATCAATTATTTCTGATGCGATAAAAAAAGCTCGCCCAGCAAGATTACATATCTTAGAAAAAATGCAAGAGGCAATTGACAAGCCTCAAGAGTCTTTATCCCCACATGCACCTAGGCTACTAAGCTTTAGGATTGATCCAGAATTAATTGGAACTGTAATTGGTCCAGGAGGAAGAACTATTAAAGGCATTACAGAGAGAACAAATACTAAAATAGATATTGAGGATGGAGGTATAGTTACCATCGCCTCACACGATGGAGCAGCTGCAGAAGAAGCGCAAAAGATTATAGAAGGTTTGACCCGGAAAGTTCACGAAGGTGAAATTTTCTCAGGAGTTGTGACTAGGATAATCCCAATAGGGGCTTTTGTTGAAATCCTTCCAGGGAAAGAGGGAATGGTACATATTTCACAATTATCTGAAGCTAGAGTTGAGAGAGTTGAGGACGTAGTAAGACAAGGTGATGAAGTTACTGTAAGGGTTCGTGAAATTGATAGTAGAGGAAGAATTAACCTTACTCTAAGAGGAGTCTCACAAAATGGAGGAATGTCTTACCCAGAACCAACCCCAACTCCGGTAGCCCCCCTCAATTAACAATTAAAAGGGTATAAATTATTTCTAATAATTATTTCCTTAATTTGAGAACATATATCTTTATGTACGTCCTTATTACTTGACGCGATAATTATCCCCTCTTGTCTAAAGTTGGAATTAAAATATGTTATCTCCTCATTATCCAAATTTGTAATAGCTCCTCCTGCTGCTCTTAAAATAGCTTCTGGGGCAGCGAAATCCCAATCTTTTGGGGAACTTTTGCCTGGTAAGCTTAATGAAATATAGACATCGCATTCACCTCTTAATATTGATGTTATTTTGCAACCAATACTTCCCATAACATTTACTTTCCTGAATCCAATATTAGTAATTAAATTTCTTAAGCTTGCATTTCTATGATTTTTACTTGTAACTATTGTCATCTCCCTTAATGGTTTATTTTTTGGAAGACTAGGTTTTCCTATTAATCCATTTTTCTTTTCGTACCATGTATTTTTACTATCAGTAATCCATAGCTCGTCTCTCTCTGGAATCAAAACTAATCCAATACAAGGTTTTTTTTCATAGTTCAAGGCTAAATGCATTGCATAATTTGCTGTACCCTGAATAAAGTCCTTAGTCCCATCTAATGGATCAAGAACCCACATCCATTTAGGATTGTTATCCGTTACGTCATCAATTCCTATTTTTACGTTTTCCTCGCTTATTATTTTCCAATCAACTTCTTTGTAATTTTTGTTAATTCTTTTAATTATTAAATCATTTACTTCTAAATCCGCTGCTGTTACTGGATCTGACTCATTTTTAGTCTTTATTATTTCTTTTACATTATTTGGATTTTTTAATTTCTTTGAGTAACGAAGCAAAATTTCTGATGCTTCCCAACTGAAAACACGTAGATCATCGATAAGATTATTAATATCTACACCAATTGGTAATTCAAACACGATATGCATAATAATTACTCATCTTCTCATAGAAGCGAAGAACCCGAAAGTGGTGTTTTGTATTTAGTTGGCACGCCTATTGGTAATTTGAATGATATTTCTTCAAGAGCGATAAATATTCTTAGAAATGTCTCATTAATTGCATGTGAAGATACAAGACAAACAAAAAAAATCACTAATCGTTTTGATATAAGTAATAGACTTATAAGTTTTAATAAACACAACTCATTAACTAGAATTCCCAAAATAATTAATTTTCTCAAAGAAGGTAAATCAGTTGCACTTGTTAGTGATGCTGGTATGCCAAGCATTTGCGATCCTGGCGAGGATCTTGTAAAAAATGTCAAGAACAATAACTTCGAAACAATTTGTATCCCAGGGCCATCTGCGGCTTTAACTGCCCTTATATCTAGTGGGTTCTCAGCTTCAAAATTTATTTTTGAAGGGTTTTTACCAAAGAAGAAGAATGAAAGAGAAAAAATACTATCAGAAATTAGTGAGAATGAAAAAACAACAATAATTTTCGAATCCCCACATCGTTTTAATAAACTTTTAAATGAATTAAAAGAATACTGCGGGGGGGAAAGAGAAATTAGTGTATCAAGAGAATTAACTAAAAAATATGAGGAACAAATTAATAATAAAATCGATAATGTTATTGAAATTTTCAAAAATCGAGAAATAATTGGTGAAATAACAATTGTTATTAAAGGTCTCGAGAAATGTAATCAATCAGAATTTAATAATTCTGAGTTAAAAAAAGAACTCGAAGAATTAATAAATGCTGGACTAAGTCTCTCCGCTGCCGCAAAATATTTAGCAAAAAAGAGAAACCTAAAGAAAAATTTGATTTATAATTTGTTTAAGATTGAATAACAAAAATACAGAAAATGTTTTCCAAATTGAAGAAAATTTTGTTTAATAGTACTTTGAATTTTACCTTCTTTTTTTTATTGCTTATTGGTATCCAAAATAGTACAAATAAATCTAGAGTTAATTTATTGATTAATGAAACAATTGCACTGCCAATAAGTTTCATTATTGGTACAAGCTTTATTGGTGGTTCCCTACTGGGAGGATTTATAACCTTAAATTTCGTTAAACCTAGTAAATCTTCATAGAGCTATTAAAACTTCTGAACTGACAATTCTAGATATTCCACGAGACAACAAAATTGGTGCTGCAATTTTAAAAACCTTGCTATTAGGAACCTTAATAACTCTTTGATCTTTTTTCGTGGATTTCTTTGCAGTTTTCAAGTCATAAAATATTTCAATAGTATTTCTGCCTAAATCTTTTTCCGACAAAAAATTCCACTCAACATACTCCTTTAGTAGTTTTGTTTCTAATTCAACATGTTTATCAACAACCATATAAACTATTTTGGGCAATTCGACTTCATCTATTGAAATTGAGGATAAATCTTTCTGAGGCTCGTTATCTATTTCTAAATTCAAAGGGGCAATTTCAAGAAATGTATTCTCTGGGAAAGATTCATGATTTATAATCTCTTCATTTAATTTTTCTAAATTATTTGACGCGGGCTTTTCCTCATCAAAATATTGAAGGTCAATCTCTTTTTTCTCATTTTTATTAAGTTTAATTATATTTCTATATTTTTCTTGACCAAGACTTTTTTTCAAATGTCTTGTTATGGTTACTTTTGTAAAATTAAATTTTTCTGATATCTCGTCTAAAGTTTTATTTTTAGTGAAGTCATCTATAATTTCTTTTTTTTCATTTTCAGAAATTCTTTTAGCCAAAATTAAATAACTGTTTAAGGTCTATTTTAAGCAATAAAAGAGTAAAAAGAAGTAAAATGTTTAGAATTTTAGTTTAATAAATATTTAAAGAATTTATTTTAATTGTTTAGGACTTATCTCTCGGATATAATAATTGAATGCTCCCTTAGCTCAGCTGGATAGAGCAACTGCCTTCTAAGCAGTGGGCCTCAGGTTCGAATCCTGAAGGGAGCGTTTACTTTAAACATGAAAATATTATGGGAATCAAATTTTTTAAATCATTACTCAATAAACATCAAATCATAAATTATTAACTACACTTTGCTTATTAAGTTTTTAAATCAAATTTTAAGTCAAAAAGTAATTATTAATTATTGCTTAAATAACTAAATAATGAGTAACATAAAAATTCTTAAAGACCACTTAACAAAAAACTCTTTAAATAATAACTCAGGGAATATAACCGGTCTTAGAATTTTTCATATTGGCATTTTATTACTAGCAGCTGCTCCATCCATATCATTTTTATTACTAATTATTTCATCAATAATTGGGAGTATTAAAAGAAAAGACAATTACTTCAAAGATAAATATAATTTTCCATTTGTTTTAGCAACATTACTCATGGTTATAAATTGCATACTTATATCCATTAGAGCAGACTTTATTTATAATCAATCCCCGTCTCTTGCTTGGATAGGTCTTCTTAATTGGATCCCTTTTTTTTGGTGTTTTTGGAGTTTCCAAATTTACTTAAAAAATGAAATGCTTAGAATTCAAGCTTCAAAATATTTTCTAATAGGCTCCTTTCCTGTTCTTTTTAGTGGTTTCACCCAATATTTTTTAGCCTGGTATGGTCCTTATGAAATCTTAAATAAATTAGTAATATGGTACCAAAGGCCCTTAAGCGAGGGGGCCGGTGTTACAGGTCTTTTTAATAATTATAATTATTGTGGAGCCTGGTTAAGTATAGTTTTGGCTTTAACAATTGGATTATTCTTTAAAGAAGCACGTCATAAATTTCTAAAATCTATAAATTTAATTTTAATTTTTGCTTTTATATATTTGATAATATTAACTACTTCTAGGAATGCATTATTAGCTGTTTTTATTACATTAATTTTACTTATTCCAATTAAAAAATTTAAGTTTTTATTCGTATCATTTTTTGCTACGTTAGGCGTTTTATTAATAAAACTAATTCCAATTTTTCCTTCGAATATTAAGGAATTTTTACTTATATTTATTCCTTCTTCTTTATTATTAAAAACTGGTCTAAATCCAATTAATGAACTTTCTTCATTCCCAAGAATTGAGTTGTGGTCAAAATCTATAGAACTTATAAAATCAAACCTATTAATGGGTTATGGAGGAGGCTCTTTTTCATATTTATATAATCAAAACAACGGTCAGTTTGAAGGCATGCAACATAGTCATAATTTAGCACTTGAAATAGCATTTAATTATGGATTACCTTCTTCTGTCTTAATCATCGGCGGCATGCTTTTTCTCTTATATAAGAGTTCTAATGGTTTTAAATTTAATCAGAGAGAATTTCTATCAAAAACAAAAAATACTTTATTTGAATTTAATAATGCATGGATTACCTCGTTTACTATTTTTATCTTTCTTCACATGTTTGATATTAGTTATTTTGATGGAAGAATTAGTCTAATTGCCTGGATTCTTCTAGCCGGGATGAGGCAAATAATAGCTGAAAATAAAAAGGCAAATAGAAATTTAGTTGGCTCCTAAATTAATGATTCTTTCCATTACCTAATTGCCATAAATTTATTCCTAAGTTTTTAATTTCATCTGGATTTACTATTAATCTTGTATCGAAGACCCAAAATGGTTGTTTAACAACAGGCAATATTTTCTCCCAATTAAGTGTTTTATAAATACTCCATTCTGTCATAAGTATTACTGCATGAGCTCCTTCAAAAACACTATAAACATCTTCGTTATAAGACCACATATTTCTTTCAAATCCATTTTCAATACATAAGTCTCTATTTATACTTGTCTCACTTACTTTACAATCGTGAATACTTAGAAATGCCCCTTCATTGAGAAGGTCTCTGCAAATGTTAATTGCGGGTGATTCTCTTGTATCGTTAGTATTTTCTTTAAAAGCAAAACCAAGAATAGCAATTTTTTTATCAGCTAAATTACCAAATAACTTTGCAACAATTTCCTTATATATTCTGGTTTGTTGCCATGAATTAATTAAAACTGTCTCTTGCCAAAAATCAGCCACCTCATTAAGACCATAAAAACGCGATAAATAAACAAGGTTTAGGATATCTTTTTTAAAACAACTACCTCCAAAACCTGGACCTGCCTTTAAATACTTGCTTCCTATTCTTGAATCCATACCAACTGCATTAGCAACATCGCCTATTTCTGCTCCAGTTACCTCGCAAATAGCTGATAATGAATTTATGGAACTTATTCTTTGTGCCAAAAAAGCATTAGCACTTAATTTAGATAGTTCACTACTCCATAAATTTGTAAAAATAATTTTATTTTCTGGAACCCATTCAATATAAATTTCTTTTAAAGCATTCATAGCGTCTAAATCATCGCCTCCAATCAATACTCTATCTGGGCTTACTAAGTCTCTAATAGCAGTACCTTCAGCTAAAAACTCAGGATTTGACAAGACTGAAAAAGTTCTATTTTCATTACAATTATTAACTTCGGACGAATCGAGGATGTCTTTAATAGTTTGAGCTGTTTTCACCGGAAGAGTGCTCTTTTCAACAACTATTGTATGACCTCTAGCACTTTTACAAATCTGTCTAGCACAAGATTCTACCCATCTTAAATCACTTGTCTGACCAGCACCAATACCTTTTTTCTTAATTGGAGTATTTACAGAAATAAAAACCATATCTGAGTTTTTGATTGCATTTTCTACATTTGACGAAAAAGTAAGGTTTTTATTTCTAACATCTTTCAGAATTTCTGAAAGTCCAGGTTCAAAGACAGGCAAATTATCCAGATTCGTATCATTCCATGCCTTTATTCTAGCCGCATTTATGTCAACCACTTCAACTTCTAAATCAGGACAGTTTTTAGCTATTACTGCCATGGTTGGGCCTCCTACATATCCAGCTCCTATACAACAAATTTTCTTTATTGACGTCAAATTTATTTATAAAATATAAACAACTTTAACATCCTAATTTAATAAAGTCTAAGCACTAATATGTAAGTTTAATAATTAACCTTTAAAAAAGCTAATAGTTTTATCCAAACCTTCCGAGAGTTCTATTTTAGGAATCCATTCAAGCTTACTTTTTGCTATCTCAATACATGGATTTCTAAATCTTGGATCATCTACTGGTAATTCACTATATTCAATTTTTATATTTGGATTGATTTTATTTTTTATTAATAAAGCCAAATCAAAAATAGTTATTTCTCGCTCATTACCAAGATTAACTGGGCCTACATAATTACTTTCCATTAATCTCATAAGTCCCAACACCATATCATCTACATAACAAAAAGATCTAGTTTGTTTACCATCACCATATATAGAAATTTTTTTATTTGTTAAAGATTGATTTATAAAATTACTAATTACTCTTCCATCATTAATATCCAATCTTGGGCCATAAGTATTAAATATTCTTGCTAATCTAATTTCTAAATTATTTACTTTTCTAAAAGTATTTACCAATGTTTCTGCAATTCTTTTTCCTTCTGCATAACAAGCTCTTGGACTAGTTGTAGATAAATTTATAAACACCTTTTCATTCTGAGTCTTTTCGCTACTTGACCCATATATTTCACTTGAACTTGCAAAAAGTAATTTTGAATTAAATTCTTTAGCTAAATTCAAAATATTGAATGTCCCTTCATAATTTATTCTTATGGTAAGCAAAGGATCTTTTTGGTAATAAAAAGGTGAAGCTGGACATGCCAAATGCCATATTTTTTCAATTGGAATTTTGGATTTTATAGGTAGGATTACATCATGTTCTATAAAAAAGAATTTTTTATTATCTTTTAAGTGATTGATATTTTTAATTTTGCCTGTTAATAAATTGTCTATGCAAAGAACATTTTCGCCTTTTCTTAGTAATTCATCAATAAGATGAGATCCTAAAAAACCTGCCCCTCCAAAAACTAAATTATTTATTGGGTTACCATTAGTTTGATTTTTAATTATCAACATCTCTTTTAGATTCTTTTCTTAACTCTATCTCCAAAACCGTTCCCAATTAAAGTAATAAATATAAACCAAAAATAACTGATAAGATTAAATTCTCTTATCATTTTATGTTCTGTCTTAGCTAAAAGTAAGGGATCAGACATATCAATTCCGCTCACTTGAGCTAGCCCAGTAATACCAGGCTGAAAATGATGAACATTTAATTCTTTTCTAAATTCTATAAGTTCTTTTTGAACCGGTAAACATGGCCTTGGCCCCACAAAAGACATTTCCCCTTTAAGTACATTCCATAATTGAGGAATTTCATCTAACTTTGTTCTTCTTAAGAAAACTCCTAAAGTAGTTATTCTTGAAGAGTCAACTAAATGTGTAGCGCAATTCTTTGTTCCTTTACTCATTGTTCTAAATTTTATCAATGTAAAACTTTTTAAATTCTTACCAATTCTTTCTTGCAGAAAAAAAGGAGATTTGTTCTCTACATACAGTATAAAAAAAATTAATAACATTAATGGCATTAAAATAATTATCCCAATTAATGCAATTAAAAAATCAAAAATTCTTATCATAAAAATTGATTAATCTTTTGAGCAGAGTTCATTATATACTTTCAAAGTTAAGGCATTTATTTTGGATGATGAGAATTTGGAAGTAGCCATCTTAAAACTTTCTATACCCATTAATTTTCTAAGTGAACTATTCAAAATCAATTTTTGGATGGCTGCTGCCAATGAGACAGGATCTTTTATTGGTACCAAAAAACCATTTTGACCATCAATCACAACCTCTCTACACCCAACTGTATTTGTAGCGACTAACGGAAGACCAGCTGCTGCACCCTCGACTAAAGACTTTGGCAGACCTTCTCTATATGAGGGTAAGCATAAAATATCTGTTTGTAAAAGTACCTTCTCTACATCATCTACCCAACCTAACCATTCAATTGCCTTTGCTTCTTGCCATTTTTCTAGAGTACTTCTTTCCAATGAAGCTGGATTGAGAGGGTCAATATCACCTACAAGAACAAACTGGCATTTAATTTTTTTATTTTTCAATATTTGAAAAGCCTCAAAAAACTCATGTATCCCTTTATCCTTTAGCATTCTTGCGATAAGAACAACTTTTGGAATTTTATTTTTTATTTTCCGCTTTGAAAATGTTTTATCTATTTCAACCCCAGCTCCACTTATTACAAATGCATCATTAGAGTCAACTGCTTTCAATTTCTTAAAATAGTTCAAATCATCAAAATTTTCGAAAATTACTTTTCTTCCCTTATTTTTACCATTATGGGAATTAAGTAAAATCCTTAAAAAAAATATTAGAATTGGTTTCAAGAGCTTAGCTTTGATATTCTTTGAAATAAAAATATACCCCATTCCAACAGGCGCATTAACAACAGAATTAATTTTTAATAACCTAGAAGCAATTGAACCTTGAATAATTGGTTTAAGGGCTATGTTGTGAATTATATGAGGTTTTACTTTGATAATTATCCATAAAAGTCTAATAAGAATATAGAATTGATAGAGTGGATTTATATTTGGTCTTTTATAAGGTAGCCTTAAAAATTTAATTCCATATT
>Ga0160423_10005214_pt1 | contig 10601 bp, 12 predicted proteins | sample CRUFie14St8metaG_FD_108191 | JGI IMG/M metagenome (GOLD analysis project Ga0160423, IMG submission 108191) | Marine microbial communities from the Costa Rica Dome - CRUD Field 142mm St8 metaG | ecosystem: Environmental > Aquatic > Marine > Oceanic > Photic zone | place: Costa Rica: the Eastern... | reverse complement strand
CATTTGTAATACTTGTCGCACACATAAAAAAAGAGAGTAGATTGCATACAGGGCATGAACCACGCGGTGCCTAATGGCCGATGGCTTTGTCTGCGGGAATGCGTGCATCACGCGCAGCTATGGCTTGTTTTATTGCTTCGTCTGCTTGTTTTACTGCTTTTTCTGCATCATACGCAGCTTCTCGCGCTCTAAAAGATGCTAAGTTTCTTCTCATTTGCGGAATGTTTAGAACAAAAACCCCAATAAAAGCTAGTGCTACTAGCACCGTAACCAAAACTATCTGCGACTCCGGGGTCATGTCGTTAAATATTATGCATAAAAAAAGAGAGTAGAATACGAAGGGCAACCACGTGCTGCCTGTGCCTTACTATTGGCCTATGGCTTGTGGACGACGAAACGCTAATACTGTTTCGAGTAGCCCGTTTGCATTGCTTCTCTCGATGATACGTTTGCCCACCCTTCTATATAAGCTGTAGTGAACCGCGTTTTCATACATGAAACGCGTTTATACACATGAGTTCGCACATGAAACGCGTTTATACATGAAAACGCGTTTTGACATAACACATCAATGAAACGCGTTTATACATAAAAACGGTTATAATTAGACATATGTGAAACGCCCCTACACACAATTGCGTGGCTTTTTGTCGTCTTCTGTCTTCTCGTTTGTAGCTCGTTTACATTTGTGATGATTCTCTTCCTGTTTCTGCTGTACTTCCCGCCCATCCTCTCTACTGTTCTCCGTTTGTTCCGCATCCCATTCGAGTGCGCGACTGTCCCGCCAATCCCACTCTTGTGATGCGTCATCGCACTGTCCGTTGTGGTCGAACTCCATGTGCGGTTAATGGCTGTTTGTTCTGTTCTGGGCAGAAACGCGATTTGGTGTAAAACGCGTTATTGTAGGTTAAACGCGTTTTAATCCAACGAAACGCGTTTTCGTAACCGATTTTTTTCATCGTGCTTTCATTTATCAACCACGACAATCAATATGACGACGACGATCGAACAAGAACAACCGGAAGTCGACCTTGAGATACTTGAGCCTGGTGGTGATGCGTTTACTGTGAAGGCGGCGATGGTAATCGACAAGGAAGGATTCAGTGCACCCGGTTTGGTGTATGATGGGCTACCTGACGACGACAGCTTCACCGATTTTTTGCTGACATTGGAAAACGGGAGTGTGTCTGCAGCAGGCAAAGTGTTCTGTGTGTTGCCTACACCGCAGCATATGTGGGTGTTTCTGTCGATGTACGGACGCTACATGTTAGCATCAGGTGACACTCCGATGGCGGTGGCTCTGTGTATCAACGATCTGTTCGCGGCTCGATCTTTGCACTGTGGTGGCAGTTTGTTCGGATTGGCAAAGGGGCGTAAGAAAACGTCGAGAGAGCTCGCGTTTATCACAGAATCACACGGTTTGGAGCTGGTACGGACTGCAGAGTCGATCGCGAAAGAACGAAGCAAGGCGGTGTTCATACAGGGTGGCCGTGTCAGCGTCCGTGTTGACGAAGGTAAAGGCAACACGCACTTTCTGCGGTATGCCAATCCCCACTTTGCAAACGTGATCCGCGTCACCTTAGTCGTTGGCACTGGTACAGAGATGACCATACTGACACCTCAACTTTCAAACCGAGATCGGCTACAGAGCCGCAGATTGTGTTCACAGATGGGCCTCACTCAGTTGTATCATGAGTGTCAAATTCGAGGTACGGCGGTCAAGCGCAAGCGTGAAGATGGTGACGAGGCCTATGCACGCGGGGAATTGTGATTTTTATCTGCCTTGGTCACACATGATGACGAGTAGTATGGGAGATGTAGTGTTGTTGGTTGAAAGTTTGGTTACCTTAGCTTTATGCGCAGAAGAGTTCGACGACGACAGAAAGAAGGAGATTGAAGAGCACGTTGCAAAAATGATTGATGAGACCGACACACCGTTTCTGAACGACAAGACATTTGATCCATTCATGAAATGTATGTTACCGGCGATCATAGATCAGACTGTTGAAATGTGCAAAAAAAGGCAGGGCGGGCAGGAAGAGCAGAAACAACTACGACCGTGTCTTGTCGCGTGTAGACGATGTGTTATCTCAGAGTAATAATATATGGCTATGTTTTGCGGCTAATCACATATTGTATGATGATTGTGCATACAGGAATCACCAGCACTACCACCGGCATCCACAGTCCACCATGCTTAGCCTTTAGCCACATACCTGTGGTCATAATCAACTTCAAGACCCCGCGTGAAGCCACGAGCGTAGACGCCACTAGAGTGGCATAATCGAAGGAATTGAGCTTCTTTTGTTTTATTTCGTCAACGAAAAACCTTGCGATCAACACAAGCCCGATTACCAGGAGCAGTGCTGATTCCGTAAGCTTTAAATTGTGTATAACAGCTGCTTCAGATACGCTGTCCAACATGACACACACACATTTGCGCCAAAAAAAAAAATTTACTACTACAGCGCTACGCCACAATCTATACACCAATATATCTTTTCACTGTACGGCCCTGTAGTCTTCTCACAGTAGGTACAAGCGTGCGTGCATGTAAGTTGGATCGCGCGTAATTTCGCATGGACCTCTCTGATTTCCGCATGTAAACCATTCAGCTTCTGTTCGAGCAAAGTCCGTGTTTCGCGGATTGTAGGCATACTGTCGTTCACACATGTCATTAGATGCGTAATATGGAGTCAACCCACACGAGAGAACCAAGAAAACATGGTAAAACACCCCCGGGGACAAGGCTCGGTGTTTGGTGGGAGTACGGTGGTACGCCGGTGTCGTGGGTGCTCTTCATTACTGCTTTCTGCCGCACAATGCCGCCGTCCAATATGTGTAGTGTGCACTGTATGTGCAGCAAGGTTGCCACTCACTGCGCAACGAGTCATACATGCATTCCACCTTGGTGACAGTTACGCATGTAAGGAGCGCTACCGCTTACTCAGTGATCTGGTTCACAGCGACTACTTGCAACATTATCGGAGTATGCTTAGCTGGCGTAGATGGAGAGAGCGACATGGTTTCCCGGTGATGTCGTCCCCTCGATTACCCCCACGGCTGGCCCTGTGTATGCCGGCAACCCGACAACATGTCGAGGGCTGCTCGGTAGGCGAGCTTGAACGGTGTCGGTCACTGTTCAAACAAGAACACAATACATACCTTGCGCGCTTGCAGTGACAGTATATTCTATTATTCTGTGAACATCAGCATTAGCATGTTTTGGCATCTACTTTTCCCTTGGTTGAGCTTGTCCACCCCACTTGTACCCGAGCCCGCCCAGCCGTACATCGTGATCATGAGTGATGCTTCGGTGTCTATCACCGGGTACGACGCAGTTGCTGAGACCGTCAGTACAGCCGCGCGCGTATCCGCACTCTTTTCTGGAGAAGACACTGTCGTAAAGCACATATATAACGAGTCTCTTAACGGATTCGCGGCGAATCTGTCGCCCGCGGCTGTCAGCCACTTGGAGAATGACCCTAACGTGTATGCTGTTGAGGCAGACGGCGAAGTCAGAGCCAACAAGGTAATATGGAATCTCGATCGTGTGAATCAACGAAATCTCCCTCTTGACAATCAAAAGGACACAAGTAAGGACCGGGGTGAAGGTACTGTAGTATATGTCGTAGATACAGGCGTACGACCTGACCACCAGGAGTTCGTTGGGTCAAATTCACGCTCCCGTGTAGTCGGCGGTGTTTCTTTCGTATCTGACTCGCGTGGGTGGGGCGATTGCAACGGACATGGCACGCACTGTGCTAGCACCGCTGCGGGTAACACGTGTGGAGTTGCGTCCTCGGCGGAGGTTGTCAGTGTACGTGTGCTGGGTTGCAATGGTGTTGGTAGTTACGGTGACATGATTGCAGGTCTAGACTGGATTATGAAGGATGCTAAACGTAGGTCTCCGCAGAAAGCTGTCGTCAGTATGTCGTTGGGGGGGAGTAAGTCGGCTGCTATGAATCAGGCAGTAGATAACGCTGCCGCATCGGGTATTCCGGTTGTTGTGGCAGCTGGGAATGATAATGCCGATGCCTGCAGGTACTCTCCGTCCAGTGCTAGTGGTGCTATTGTGGTGGCGTCTAGTGATGTGCGAGATCGGAAGTCGGGTTTCAGTAATTATGGTCGATGTGTGGACATCGTTGCCCCAGGTTCGTCCATACTTGGAGCCGACTACATGTCTCGCCAGTCACTAAAAACACTGTCGGGTACGTCCATGGCATGCCCTCATGTGGCAGGTGCGGTAGCGGTCTTGGCCCGCTTTTCCACGTCCAAGAGTGCTGCTAAACAGATACTGGACAGAGCAACACCAGGTGTAATTCAAGGCCTGAACGCACCTATGCTTTACATAGGACAGTCAGCGTCGCCACCAAGGCTGTATCCTACGCCCGCCCCGGCACAGAGATGTAAAACAACGACGGGCGCGACTTGTGTTTTTCCGTTCATTTTTAACGGTAAAACCTACACTTCATGCACAGATGTACAGGACACAATGACGTGGTGTTCTACCAAGGTCAATGCAAGAAATCAGCACATCACGGGAAATTGGGGTTATTGCACAGCGTCTGCGGCCTGTTTTGGTTGTAGTAGTAGTGGACTGGTCAGCACCAAAGAAGACACCGAGGAAATAAGAAGTGGGTGTGCGTGTGAACAGGCCGCCGACAAGAAGATTGCTGTGAGTACACTTGTTCTTGTTTCCATACAAACTACTGTGTGTCTAGCTTTGATACTGTCGGAACTAGTCGCGATTCCGGCTCATATGCGAAATCAGCCAACTACGCCACGTATCACTTCTGTCTAGTCAAAGATGTCGATGATCTTTTTCGTCCTTTGCTGTAGTTTGCTTTCGCTGCACACACACAATAGGCTCAATAATGACAGGTAGCCACACCACAAGGTGGCAGTGTTGACGGCGCTTTTACGCTGCCATACCCTGTACAAATGCAACAAGGTGAGCGCTGTTATGAACCCGAAAAGCAACCCTACGCAAAAGTAGGTTCGTCGTGCCGACTCCGTGTCGCATATGTAACTTAGTAGCATTGCAAATAGTGAAAATGGCGTATTGTGACTTATTCGAAATTATACAATAAACAATGGTGACTTATTTGAAATTGCACATTTACATAGCCAATAAACGCGTTTTTACATCGCCAATAAACGCGTTTTTACATCGCCAATAAACGCGTTTCAGGCTGTATTATCGGTCATTGGTCGGTCATTGGTCGATCATTCGCGGTGATTCGTGTCATACCACAAGTCATATTGTGATGATCATCAACAACACGGGATGCGCTATCGTAGAGGCGCTTCTCGCGGTGTTGCTGTTACACGACGCAGACCGCGCGCGGTTATCGCTTAGCGCGCATAACAACCAGCTTGCCTACTTCATCGCTGTGGAAATCCGACAAATGTTTGCAGCTATTTGCATTACAGCCGCCTCATTGCGCGCAATCGTGACTGGTGCGGGGCGCAAATGGCTCGAAGAGGCCGTAATGTTGCTTTCGTTTGTTGTCGCGATGATGGATCGAGTCGTAGAGGGCTGTATGGGTGTCAAGACACAGTCAGAGTGTGACCCACTTGGTATCGTGTTGATGGTTATTACACTTATTGGTGCAGTATCTGCCTCTGCTGTCCGTGTGTTCTACAGTATGAAGGAGCCACCAGTACCTCCGAATGCGGAGAGTTTAGTTTAGGTGTATGTGCGGGATTAAGCGGCCCTCGCCGTCGCTTTGTGTTGGGTCGCAGTGGCTTGACTGTCATAGTAATCGTCGTCACTGTCGGGTGATGGCGGAAATTCATAGTAATTGTCGTCACCACTGTCGGGTGATGGCGGATATTCACGCCCGGTTATTCTCTTGAAGCGGCGATTTTGAAAGTAATGTCTTGGATTGAGATGTTGCAGTGCTTTTCTCGTACGCGCGAACCTGCTATCCCATGCGTTGTGTAACGTGATTTTATCCCTCGCGTTTTCTTCATCTTCTTCGAGGTCACCTGTTGGCGAGTCAAGAGCATACGAAATACGACTGTTTGGTGGTTGCCAATATATATTACGATTGCGCCTGTTGGATGTATATTTTCCCGATGGCCATTGGTCCAGATTGCCAGGATTTGTCGCGCGATCCAAAAGACCAATGCCTTGGGTTATACCGTGACCAACGAGGTCTTGCGCTTGTTCAACCACGCCTTTTGCTTTGTATCTAAAATACAAATACAATGCGCCTGCAATGGCGCTTCCTGCAGTGTATACCGCAAGAACGATCATAGGATCAAAAAAGGTACCTGGTGCAAGAGGCCCCTGTGCAAGGAATTTTCTGTATACGGCTGCTGACACATAGAGCACGATCAGTACGCACACCACACCCATAGCCATCACCTGAAATACGCTACTAAACCAATATTGTTGAACACTGTTGTATGTAGCTCCGACCAGTACCACACTACATACTGCCAATGCCGCAACCAGCATGCCACGGGTTCCGTCGTCTTCAGGTATGTCCGACATAATGAAAACAGCACCTGCATATGCCAAAAACGACGCGGTCCAGCACGCCCAGACGGCGATTATTTGCCGTTGTGTTCGTACAAGATCAAAGTGTGTGTACGCTGCCGCCCCTCCCATTGCTATTGGGTCAGTCAGTGGGTTCATAGTGTAACATTAAATAGTTGTCATATATTCTTTAAATAACACTCTGATATCGCTGCCGACTATTGACTTTTACAATAACACCACAATAACTTATACAAATGACATATACTAATCTTGTTGTTTACCATTTATGCAGACACGTCGCTGACACCGCAACAGGTCACGCCCCCCGAATGGTCGGCATGCATTGTCCAGAATGTACGTGGTCAAGCGGCGGACCCCGCACAGGAGCGGTGCTGGCTATGTGCATGCCGACTATTTTATACCCATTGAAAACACAATGTTACCAGATGCACTCGTGAACCGACCATGTGGGCGGGTGGTTTTACTGTGTACCAGACATGGGTTGGCAATCAGCAGTGTACCATGCATTCATTGCGCAAGCAACTCCGCAAAGCCTCGTGTTTGTGCTACGTTACATTTGGTGTCCGTATCAAACAGATCACTTATACTTGCATCATCATCATCGTCTGCAACATCACTACCTTCATGGCCGCATGAGTATCTCTCAAAAACCGAGACGACTTCTGCTTTACTTTTGCTGCGTATCATCTGCCACAATACTAGCATATGTGCGGCGCTGTTTGGCTTGCATGCGACCCGACTGTCGTCTAGGATATGCTGTAAGGACCGCGAGCATAGTTCCGTGTGCAATTGCTGAAACTCGTGGTATGTCGGCGTGGTAATGTCAATGGATGTTTTCTTGTGTAGTACTTCTATCACGGAACACACGTCCTCACGACCTCGCCTTAAATCTTCTTCGGACGAGACTGGAACTGGGATGTCGTCACTGTCTTCGAACAGCGAACACGTCCGCACTATGCCGTCGATGTTATTGGCGTGCCACACCATGACTCGCTCGATTGGTTTGCCTCGGTGGGTGTAGTGCAGCACACGACCATTTACCTGTGCATCATGTACTACTACCCACTGCCAAAGCTCGACCTGCGTGCTGTCTACTGTTTTTACATGTGATTCTGAATCCTTACAGACGATATTGGCGATAGGCATTATGACACTGTCGTCTTCCCAGATTTCTCGTGCTGATTTGACGTTTTGCGGTTTGCTAAGCTCAACACGCGCACCAGCTTCGAATAAGTCAATATGCGTAAGGCCTATATGCGCTTTCCATACACACGGCAGACACTGGATATGGCAGCCTACGCACATTGGCATAACCAGCGCGCCGCCACATGACTGGCATCGTAAGCTGTCGGCGGTATCTGTGACACCAGTGGTGCGTTTGATTCTCTTACGGTTACATTTGGGTGCCCAAGAAAATCCCCACGCATCTGGATCTTTCATACTACAAGGCCGAGTGTCAGTGACGGATTGTTCTCCGTGCAAAGGCAAGGCAATATACTTGAATGCCTGGGCTTGCCAGACCGCATTGTTACATCGGTGCATGTGTATGCCCGTCGTGATTTCCACAGACCTTTCTGTGTCAAAGAAGGTGGCGTGCTGTGTTGGTGTCATGGCCTTGCTTGCACCGACCAACATGGTCTTATAGCGCTCGTGCAGCGCACTCAAGTCGCTTCTGCATTTCATATGTCGTAGACATACGTCGTCGTCGTCAGTTGTAGCTATTCCAAGCTCCTGCAGCTCGTCCCGATGTAGCCTATATATTTGTTCTTTGAGCTGATACACTCGCTCAATCTGTGTGTAGTATTGCTTGTCTTGGTGCAGTTGAACGACAGGGTGTGGTATATTGTGCACTGTAAAACCATTCTGCCCGTGGACCGTAAGTTCTACGCGCATGTCAGCGTGGAACATTCGCCACATAAGATGATATCCTGTGGTGTTTGTCAGCTTGTTGGTTGCGGCGCACAGTTTTGCCTTTGCTTTCTTTTTCTGCTGTTTCATTCTTGCCTCGTCTGTCGTCGCAAGTTTTGCCCATGTCGTCGGACCGGATCCGTTTTTCCTGGTGCTGTGGTCCTTTGTTAAGGATGGGTTTAACAAGCAGGCAAGTACTGGCGGTATGGTGTTATTGTGGCCAATGAGCGTCTTCATACGACCTACAATATGCTTTACGACCTTGCCGCGAGAGTGTGCATCGATCGTCGAAGACGCCAGGTAGCTCAACGCTAATGCATATGCAGTGATGTCGGTTGTTTTCAGTTTGGGGGCGATGATGGTGAATTTCAGGCCTTTGTCGCCGTATATTTCGGCGCTGTGGTCAGCCTTGATATTTACCCGTATTGGCCATTGTGTCTGCCAGTGTTCTGCCATCGAAAAACAGTGTAAGTCCGCGGTCTGTTCTGCCTTATTTTTGTCTGCGCGACCTGGCTTCATACGCTGCATCGAATGAAACACGACTCCATGTTGCAGCACCTGCCGGAAGTTCAGTACCGATGAATCACCGGCCGAAAGAATGTCTCCGTGGTCGCCTTTATGTAGTGCATGTACCCAGTGAGTAAATGACTGTGGTGTTGACAATCTCTGCTGGAAGGTAGCCGCATCAATTTCTCCATCATTCACCTCGTTGATTAACGTCAATATGCAGTGCATGATGATACACACATCGGCTACCTGAAACATGAACTGCTTCCTGGTGCATGTATACCAGTTCTGCTCCCCGTTGGCGCACAGACCCTCAAGAATTCTCATCAGACAATTACCGGACACATCAAATACACTACGCCCGTCCGCGAATCGTTGATTTTTACACCATGCGGCAGTGAAAGAATCTAAACCATCCCTTTGCCCTTGGTGCATTGCTTGCCACATGTGCGTGTACAGACCTCGGCAGCGCGACATAATGAAATGAGTTTTTTCTTCGGTCTGTGCGTCACGTAGTCTCTTTGCACTGCACTTGGGGCGCCCACGCTTTCGTTTATTGGTGTGTGCCATCGCGATCGTATGTAAGGGACGTGTTGTGGCGATTTGCGTCGATGTTTTACTTAATGAGACACGTGTCTTTTAATTTAAAGCAACTGAAGGAGATTCGGGAATTTTCGATTTTCGGCGCTTCTTTCGCCGTGGTTCGGCTGCTTTCTGTTTGTAACGCGTGTATAGACACTCCTTGTAAAGCTTGTACTGGTGTTGCAGTGTGTCGTAGTTTCGGCTTATGTAGACGTCGACTTCGTTGGCGAGTGCCCATTGCATGAAATTCGTTTTGGCTTCGTGTGTGCCGTGCAGGTCAAAATTTTTCTTACCAATGTTTTTGATGTTATTGCGATACCTCTCGTGTACATTTATCACGATACCTTTGCTGACGCAATAATGCAAAACAGGGGCGTCCTTGGTATGTCGAGACACAAACCAATGTAAAAACGCTACGTCGAGATTTCGCAGTGTTTGTTGGCGCTCCGGAAGTGGACTGAGCAACGCATGTTCTTTATGAGGGACTTCGACGCAATACATGTGTACTAGTGCATATATATATATACACACACACACACACATTGCACAGAACACGCATACGTCTTTTGTCAGACGAAGTCTAGGTCGTCGCCGCCATCCAGTAAGTCTAGGAGGTCGTCATCATTGCTTGTGTCTATGCAACTATACCCCCTTTTTATATTGTAGTTCCCACGGCCGCTTTCCATTATTGTCGCTATTCGAAGTGACCTTGCGGCACGTGTAATACAACTAACTCTTCGCCTCTCCGAGTACTTGTGTAACTTCCAGTATGTACACAAGAACCGTTGTACGAGTAGTGCGTGCTGCTCGGGTTCGTTTTGGTACATAAGGCTTGCCTGTGCTGAGCCACCGACTATGCGTGCCGACAAGCGTCTGGCGACGTCCATTGTAGTCATGTCGGTGGCCTCGAGTAGTATGGCTTTCAGGTCGGCGTCGATGTCGCTCATGACTTGCTGCAATAATGTACGGCAAAAAAGAGTCAATCATTGGTCGGTCATTGGTCGGTCATTGGTCGGTCATTGGTCGGTCATTGGTCGGTCATTGGTCGGTCATTGGTCGGTCATTGGTCGGTCATTGGTCGGTCATTGGT
>Ga0160423_10005213_pt1 | contig 10601 bp, 7 predicted proteins | sample CRUFie14St8metaG_FD_108191 | JGI IMG/M metagenome (GOLD analysis project Ga0160423, IMG submission 108191) | Marine microbial communities from the Costa Rica Dome - CRUD Field 142mm St8 metaG | ecosystem: Environmental > Aquatic > Marine > Oceanic > Photic zone | place: Costa Rica: the Eastern... | reverse complement strand
TACCCCATGACCTTCACCCTGTACACCGACCCAGAGGCCGGCGATGTGTTGTGGACCGAAGAGCGGGCCAGCGTGGACGTGGTTGATGGTGTGTTCACTGTAGAGCTGGGGGCGGTGACGCCCTTTCCTGATACATTGGGTGAATATTCAGGTTTGTACCTCGCGACGATGGTCAATAACGGTCCAGAGATGACGCCCCGGATGAAGGTGTCCAGTGCCCTGAGAGCCCAATGGGCTCGCACCGCAGAGCACGCCCAAGACGTCCGTGACGAAGATATCCATCCGGCCACCGTGAGCATTGGCGATATGGAAGTCATCGATGCCGAAGGCCGATGGGTGGGTGACCCCGCCGGACTCATCGGGCCTCAGGGTCCAGCGGGTGCGGACGGTCCACGGGGCCCTGCAGGAGCAGACTTCGACCCTCAGCAAGACTCCGATATGGACGGTTTCACAGACTTAGAAGAAATCTTTGCGGGAGCCGATCCGACGGATGGTGCCGACCAACCATTGGATGTCGACGAGGACGGTCAGCCGGATGCTGTACGGGGTCCCGTCGGACCACAGGGTGGGCCTGGACCACAGGGTCAACAAGGCCCTGTGGGTCCTCAGGGTGCACCTGGTTCTCGGGGTGATGTGGGCCCAGCGGGTCCGCCTGGTGCCCGTGGACCCGACGGCGCTCAGGGTCCCGCGGGTGCGGACGGCCCACAGGGGCCTGCAGGTCCTCAAGGTGAGGTGGGACCCCGCGGTCTCCAGGGTGACGTCGGACCCCGCGGTCTCCAGGGTGACGTCGGACCCCGTGGAGTACAGGGCGAACGGGGCCCAGCGGGTGTCGCGGGTGCAGATGGTGCCCGTGGACCCGTGGGTGCGGATGGTGTGCGTGGTCCCGAGGGGCCTCGTGGTGCAGTGGGGCCCCAGGGTGATGTGGGCCCAGTCGGACCAACAGGCCCACGAGGGCCTGCTGGTCCTCGGGGTGATGTGGGTCTTCAAGGTGCACTCGGTCCTCAAGGCCCGCGCGGCCTGACCGGTGTGAGCATTCGTTCGGCCGTGATCGATGAGCAAGGTGATCTACGAGTCGAGATGTCGGACGGCACTGTCCAGAACGCAGGTTCAGTGACTGCCTCGAGCGCCTGTCAGATCACCCCTTTTGAGTTTGAAGGCTCGGCAGTGAACGGTGTCCTTTTACTCCAATGTGGCGATCAACCAGCCATCCGGCTGCGAACTTCAGGATGCGGCGACCATGTGGTCGATGTTGATGAGGAATGTGATGATGGAAATCGTCAGAACCAAGATGGGTGTACGAACACCTGCGTACGTGCCCGTTGCGGTGACAATATTCTCTACGTGTCTGAAGAAGAGTGTGATGACGGAAATGAAATCGACGGAGATGACTGCACAAACGCATGCACCCTTGCGCGGTGCGGTGATGGAGTCACTGGTCCGGGTGAAGCCTGTGATGATGGCAACGCCTCTAATCTGGACACATGTACCAACGCCTGCGATCGCGCACGATGCGGCGACGGTTTTACTGGCCCGGGTGAGGCGTGCGATGATGGAGACCAAATCAATGGAAATGGATGTGATAACGATTGCAATCGGAGTGCGCCATGCGGGGCAAATTGCCCTGAGATTGATTTTGTGAGCATCACGGGTGGCCAATATATTATGGGTTCAGGCAATGGAACCGCAGCGCCTGCTCACCCGGTCACGGTCCCCAACTTTCAAATGATGCGGCATACCGTGACCGTGTCTCAGTATAGAGAGTGTGTCGATGCCGGCGTATGCCCCCAGCCGCCCAGCGGTAATTTTTTCAATGCCAACACCGAAGATCATCCCATCAATCGAGTACGCTGGGAAGATGCCAAGACGTTTGCAACATGGGTAGGTGCCCGTTTGCCAACGGAAGCAGAATGGGAATATGCCGCGCGAAATCGTGGTCAGCAGGTGACGTACCCGTGGGGTGAGCAGGCCGCGAACTGCGATCGAGCCAATGTGAATAACTGCTTTCCGTTCACCAGTCCAGTGTGCCAATTCCCTGCCGGTCATACCCGCCAGGGTTTGTGTGATATGGCGGGTGGCATCTACGAATGGATAGAGGACGATTATCATCCGAACTATGAGGGTGCACCGGTCGATGGTTCGGCTTGGATCGACAGCCCACGGGCCGGTATGCGTGTCCTGAGGGGTGGCTCTTGGAGTGCTCCGGCCGCCAATGCCACAGTGTATTTTCGGTGGGCGGCCGACTCACCCAACTTCCTCGCGAATGTGGGGACCTCAACCTCATACGGTTTTCGGTTGGCGCGCTAGTTTCACACCGCAAGCAATGCGTGTCGGTCCAATTCTGCGGCTCGATTGATCTCGAGGCCTCAATTTTGGATCCTTTCGAGGTCCTGAGGAATGCTGGCTGTCGGGGGTTCTCCGTGCGCGTCTAGGGACTGTCATCTCATGACGTTTTTCTGGGGCTCACATCATTCAGGCGTCCAGGATTCCGATGCGAATCTCGCCATGATGTGGCTGTCCGCCAAGCTCCGTTGGGGACGCTCGCTTCAACCATGTCGTGACGCCCACGGTCGATACGCATCCCATATCTGAACTCCATTGTGCGAAAGGGATGCGCTCGTCCCAGGGAATGCGTAGCAGTTCAAGACCTTCTTCGTCGCTGAGAGTGACGTATCATTCATTGGCAGTGGCCGCGTAGCTACTCACAGAGCCACCGGCGCGGTCTATGCGCCAATCTATGGTGCCGTCGGCGCCCAAAAGGCAGAATCACGCCGCGTCCGGTGGCTGTCTCTTTAACGCGTGCACCCGCATGCAGCGGCGCGTGCATATGGACTCGGTTGATGGCATACTTGCTTCAACTTTTTTCGGGGATGATAGGCAGTCCAGAGGTCTCTTGGAAAGTCGCACCGAGGTCAATCACACACACCAAAACGTCATCCCGAAATCGGGCCATCACGGTCCTAAAACTGTCCTGTCTGCCGCGCTATGACCGCGCTGTGGGCCCATGATTGGGGCAGTCCGATGTGTATGAACTTGGCTCTTGAATTCTTCGATGGGCCTATCATCCTCTGCACGATGAGGGCGGCCCATGACCGATTCAGCTCTTCGTTTCAGTCTTGGACCGACTGCATCAATCCCTCGGCGTTTTGATGATCAGGGACGCGGGCGCGCTCTGCGTCAACGTGTCGGTCCCACCGGATGGATGACAGCGTACGTACGGAGTCATCCACCCCGCGGACTTTCTATGGCTTGAGTCCTGGACTTATGGGGTGTGTGGCGAAGCATCAAGTATGCTGCGTGGGTTTTCAGTCCCCATGAATTCAGTCAGCCATGGGTTGGAGACAGAGCCGAATATCATAGCTTTGTCGACGCCCAGAGGACCGAATGACGAGATCCTCACCTTGGCCACATCCGTGACGCCAGCCCGCCGATTGTGGAATCATGAGATTCGCCAATGTGGCATCGTCTCGACCGCCCCAATCATACTCGGTGAGTTCAACGCTGATATGAATACTGGAGTCCGCATCCACACTGGCAATGGCCGGAAGGACACCTGATGTACCGATACTCGAGGGTTGCCATTCCACGTTTTCCCTCATTTCGATTCGGTTGTCTTTATGGACATTGAAGAGGGTATGCCGACGAGCCTCATTGCCATCGGCATCGAAGGAACGCGCGAAGATCTTGCCGTAGGTTTTGGCTCGATTCTGACCATCAACTGGGGTGATGCCTTTGAGAGTGACCTGGACGTTTTGTCGCACGCGGAGACAGGTGTCTTTGGAATATTCAGTCGTGAGAGAGAGTCGGGCTGCTGAGTTGTCTTTCAAATGATTGAGCTTGTAGGCAATGGGTGCACCCGGGGATTCCGGTGAATAGGTGCCCCCCTCGGTAATGAATGTCTGAATCCCTTCTAAACCGTCCACTGCCTCAACGGCATCATCAGCATTTCCGCCGATGATGAATGCTTGGATACGACTCTCGCGGAGGACTTCTGAATGGGACATGCGCGCATTCACATCCACCTCGGCCACCGCACCGCGATAGGCGAAATCGAGAGCAGCTTTGAGTTCCTGGGAGGAGGCCGTTGACTCTACGGTGAACATGACGCGTCGACCGTAGGTGATGGAAGAGACATACAGCGGTGCTTCGGCTTCGTCGCCCCCAAAAGCCTGATCAAGTGCATCGATGTCAGTCAGTGGCTCAAAAAAACCACTGGGTCGCCCAATGGCATCCATATCCACCGTGTAGTAGGCCTGGACAAAATTCACCAACATACGACTGCGAACGTCGCTGCGAGAAAAATCGAAAGACGCGGCTACATCTACACTGCCCGCACTCACATCAGCGCCGAGAAATACATCGAGATGTTCTTCGGAATGGACGGTATCGGCGCTGTAGACCACTTGGGCCGGCTGACTGCCTTCGATCCCGTCAGTTAACAATTCTCTCACACTGTCTCTGTAGCTGGAAAGACTGGGCTCGTCGATGGTCATCGATGATGGGCCGTTGAGGCTGTCCAGGCTCACGGACACTGTAATCGGTGTGCGCGGTACGTTCACCTCGGTCAGCATGCCCGTTTCCAGAGCCTGGCCGCGCACCAAAGCACCCACCCACAGGGCATTGGAGTTGACTTGGCTTGCAATATACTCATTGAATTGAACGGTTTGGCTCACAGATTGGCTGGTGCATACAAAGTTTCCAAATTCCTCAGGTGGAGACGAAGGACCCACGCGTATGACATCATCTGAGTGTCCGTCGACGTCAAAGAGACCCATTTCGTTCACCATGTCATCAACGTCTTCGGCCCAGAGTGCCTGTTCTTCCTCGGCAATGGCCTCTTGCTCCATGGGATCCTGAGTAAACTCGGCTGGATGAGGCACGGGCGTTTCCTCGAGGGCATCGACATCATGATCGGACTGTTCGACGGTGCCTGAGATCATTCCTGATTCAGATGGGGTGGTGGGGTCGATGGCCTCATCAGAACACCCCAGACTACATGCCATGATGAGGCAGATGAGCACCGTCGCTCGATGCATTGTCACATTCCTCAATCGTGACCATGCGTTGGTCGATGGTGGCGACGATGAGTCAGTGGCTGGGTGACAGACGGCTGAATCCGTGGGAGGCAGGCGTGAATCATCCGTGGCAAGTGGAGTAAAGTCATTCCTGGAGTCCGTGGATGTTTGAGTACACATAGCGAATCACTGACCTTTCAGTTTTTAATGGAGTCTGCGTCGTGTTCGACGGTCTGCCTGGCCCCATACAGCCTGTTCAAACATTTGACCCCGCATTCGACCAGCCAATAGAGCAACCATGGTGCCAGTTTTTTAAGGTGTTGTGATTATTGGTTTTTCATTGTTTTTATCTGTATGGAGACCGAGTGGGTGTCAAGATAGGTTGACAGATTGAGGGCTCTTCTCCGGGGTGCATAGACCCCAGGCCAGTCTCACGGTGAATCCCGCGTCCAGAGCAATAGGTCAGTGGACTCAGTCGACCGAAGTATCCAATGACGCCTTCGAGATCGTCAGAGGCACGATGTCGTCTCATCAGTGCCTTCGAGACAGCCATACCCCCGTCATCCCCCTCCTGTCTGGGATGTGCACATCAAGCGATGAGGTGGTGCTCGACCTGATGGCCCTGTCCAGACACCGAGTGTGGCCAGTCCACTCGATGGATCATGCGTCGCCAGGCCGTTCTTGAGTGCCCCGCATTCGGAGTACACCCGCTTTTGCGTATGACTGCGCCGTCAGAGAAAGTGACTCATTTAAGCTGTATTGAGTATGCCAGCCTAATTCGGTTTTCAGTCGTTCAGCGGAACAGGTCCAATCGCCGGCCGTGGCCTCTCGCCATTTATCCCGATTCAAAACATGTCTTCGATCCCTGAGGCGCGCCCACAGTTCCGAAAGACATGCGCCGAGGAATGAGATCCAAGAGGGCAGGCGGATCACCCGTACGCGGTGTCGTCCGGCGGCTGCACCGACACGGTGCCCAAACTCGGCATAGGTCACGACCTCATCGGAGGCCGCGAAATATATACCTTTGCCGGTGCCGTCTCCACATCGACCGGTCCTCCGCACCCCAGATAGGGTGACCTGTTCGATCGCCGCGCACAGGTCGAGGACAAAAATGCTCGATACGCGCATGGGCGCCCATCGCGGCACCAGATGGATGCCTCGAGCGGTGGATTGAAAGAGCGGGAGTGATGCAGGGTCACCTGGACCAAAGACCATGGGTGGTCGAATGATGCTGCAGGGAACGCAGTGTGCGTAGTCATCTACAATGGCCTCTGCTGCTCGCTTTGCGCGCCCATAAATGGAGACTGGCATGGGGATTTCATCTTCACGACGTCCCTTCGCATCCAATGCGGTGCCTGCAGCTGCGAGAGAGGAGACAAAAATAAAAATCGGCGGTGTGCTTCGATGCGCACAGACCTCAAGGAGGCGCCGAGTACCGTTGACATTCACGTCGTGGAATTCAGGTTTCCAGGGCACCTTGAGAAGGGAGGCAAGGTGAATGACAGCATCCACTCCATCCACAGCCTGTTGGAGGGCATGATGGTCATCCAACGTTGCGTATACCCATTCTAGATCGCTCGGCAGGGCCTGCGTATTCGACGTCGGGCGAACCATTGCGCGGACAGTATGATGAGAGGCGACCAAATGCCTCACGAGATGCCGACCGATGAATCCCGTAGCGCCGGTCACGAGAATTTTCATGGAGTCGTCCACCAGAGTGATCCGGGCCTGAGTGTCTGCATGAGATCTCGCCACTGAAGACGTGGTTGGACGCGCATTGCGGCGCCTGTCACTCCTGTGATTCTCGGTGGAGATTGGCTCTGAAGGGCGACCCCATGCGCCTGCGTGTCAGCGGTCATAACCCCCGCCCTTTCATTTGGTCCCATCACGCCATTCATTCCATACTGCGGGTGCTCAAGTGATTCTCCCCAGGACACGGCACCCCGAAATAAGCATCCGTGTCGCTGTCATGCGTTTCATTTCGTCGTATCGCACGCACAATCGTGTTTCCCGATGCATGTCTCCCGACGCATGATGTCGACGTCAATTGACCTTGACCGGCATGGGGCGTTCTCCATACGACCACCATCGGTCACCGCGCTGTTTTTGTGTATCTTTTTCGGTACATCGGTCGGCATCGATTGCTCTCTTTAGGCCAGTGCACATGGAATGGATAGCCAGGTGAGGCTTTTGCAAATGATTAAATCTGCACACCATCGAATGAGGTGATGACGCTGTTTCGGTCATCCGCAATTTGAAGTGGTGTCTGGTGGTCACGCGCGCTGTGGTGAGATGGGGTGCCCGCGTGTTTGTCCCTTGATCTAGATACTTTGTTCGATCTAAAAACAAAGGGGTGTATGGTACACAAAGACGATGTCGTCGCAGGGTGAATGCGCCCTCGATGGGACATCACCGAGGCCTGAAATGTGCCTTGGGGTGAATGAAAAAGAAGGGAATAGTCAGCATGAGAATGGGTCGCAGAGCTGTGATGGTGTGCGGAGTGCTTGTGTGCGTGGCCTGCGGGTCCGATGGGTCCAACTCGAGTAATGAGCGTGGGATGGCCGGAGTGAGTGGCAGTACAGGGATGGCCGGAGAAACCGGTATGGGTGGTGAGGCTGGAAACGCAGGCGCGGAGAGTGAGGCTGTGACTCAGATCCAGGGTCTCAAAAGCCTGTACATGGGTCACAGTTACTTTCGTAGGCAAGCCGATGCGATGACCGAGTATGCCGACGTTGCGGGGATTGTCGGTCATTCATCCACCACTATCTTTCACGGAGGGTATAAAGGCTCGGCCGCAGCGATTTGGGATGATGTGGTGCCGGGGGCTCACGCCGACGTTAAAGGGCATCTGGATGCCGGCGACATTCAAATGCTCGGAATGACGATCTTTGTCGACCCGGACGCACCGGACAGTGATGTCCGACATATCGACAATCAGATTCAGGGTTTAAAGAATTGGATTGAATACGCTCAGGCGAAAAACTCTGACACCACCTTCTTCGTGGCTCTCCCATGGTTGGGTAGACCATTGGACTATGTGGGTGAGACCGGAGATCCGCAGACCAGTGGGCATGAGGCATACCGGGCCAAGATTCTGGAGAGTGAGGCGGAGATCACGGTGCTCATCGATGAACTGCGAAACACCTTTCCGGAGACCGACATCTTTTTGCTGCCGTATGGTCAAGGCTCTGTCGAACTGCGCACGCTCTATAATCAAGGCAATCTGCCCGATGTGGATACACTGGTCAGCCACGACGGACTTTTGGGCATCCATCGAGATGAACATGGCCATGCTGAACAACTTTTGACAGATTTGAATACGCTCATCTGGCTTAAATCCATTTATAATTACGACGTCTTGCAGTTGAACAAAGAGTTCCCGTACACCATCGATATCAAACACATTGCCCACGAGGTTAACGCTCGGCAAGATCCGGTTTACCGACGTCAATTTGGACAATAGGGTGCGGGTGTGCAGGGCACAGTGTGTGTATAAGATTGCGGTGCTTCCTCAATGCCCATACCGTGGCGACACCGACGCCATGCGTATTCTCCGTGCACTGAGCGGAGTTATGAACGGCAGGCGCATGTGCGTCATGGGCTGGGCTCTTTGTGGTCTCGTTTCGAAAGGAGCGTTTAATGCAGGCCGGACAGGTCAAAACACTCGGAGAGGGTCGCTGGGTCTGGTGTGGCGTCGTGAAGGGTCGACCGTGGAACGTGACAGCGTCTATCAACCGGGTGAACGCTCAGATCGAATGGTATGAGGCGCCTGATCATTACGCCGCGAAGCACCATGAAGGCGGTGGGCGTACCTTGAGCTTCGATGCCTTCCGAAATGGGGACGCTGAACGATGGAGGCTACTCTGTCCGGAGCTGTATTCCGTGGTCTGCGATTACCTGGAGCTGTAGGCGGCGGTAGACAGACCCACTCATGGACACCGAGACTGTGGAAAACGGCCGACATCGTCGGGAAGCGATGTTTGGTCGACGTGAGACCGAGCAGCTATGCGTCGTGAGCTATCGCAGCGATGACTGTGAATCCCGCGTCCGTATAAGGAGATGATATTTGGCAAATCGCCGGCGAACTGCCTATTCTTGCGGATGATGTAGGCAAAGCAATGAAACTGGGGACATTGTGATATCGAATTATCAACGCACGATCTTCGTCTTGGGACTGACCTGCCTGGCTCTGCTGTCCACAGACGCGATGGCCTTTCCTAATTATCTGAACCAAGTACCGAGTAATCTGAGTTGTGCAACCTGTCATGTCAATGGCCGACCCAAGTCGATTCGCAATCCTTTTGGCAGGGATTTCAGTCGTCTCAGGGCGTGGGCCAACCTCTGTGCTCTCGATTCCGATGACGATGGCGCGTCCAACGCACTCGAACTGGCGGATCCAGACTGTGCGTGGCGCCCGGGTCAGCCAAAACCTCGGGGAGCGCAAACCTTTCCGGGTGATGCGGCCTCCGTGCCTGTGGTTGAACCTCCGCCACCTGAACCCAACTGCAATGACGGCGAGCAGAATGGCGATGAGTCCGATGTGGATTGCGGAGGGGCAGACTGCGCACCCTGTGCAGTGATGGAACGATGCGGGGCGGATGATGACTGCCAGACCAATACCTGTGGACCCGATGGTGTCTGCCGGCCCGCACCACCGGAGCCTGATTGCGCCGATGGTGAGCGCAATGGTGAGGAAACTGATGTGGACTGCGGAGGCCCAGACTGTGAACCATGTGGTGACGGCGGAGCATGTCGCAATGCCGGCGATTGTGCACCCGAAGGTCTGCAATGCATCGATCGCGTATGCCAGCCACCCGCACCCACGTGTGAAGATGGTGTGCGCAATGGCGCGGAGACTGATGTGGACTGTGGAGGTGACGATTGTCCACCCTGCGCTCTCATGCGTCGATGCCGTGCAGATGACGATTGCCAGAGTTTTGTGTGCGGTGCGGATGGTCTGTGCCGACCCGCGCCGCCAATGCCCACCTGTGAAGATGGCGTGCGTAATGGCGAGGAAACCGATGTGGACTGTGGAGGACCCGTGTGCCGGTCCTGCAGAGAGGGCGAACGGTGTCGTAATGCTCGTGATTGTCATCCTGATGAACCACAGTGCCTAGACGGCAGATGTCGAGCCCCCGAGCCGACCTGTGATGACGGGGTCCAAAATGGAAATGAGACCGATCTGGATTGTGGGGGTGACGAGTGTGATCCCTGCGCCTTGATGCGTCAGTGTGCGGAGGATGCGGATTGCGCAGACGGGCTGTGTGATGCCAACGGCATCTGTGTGCCCGCGGGCCCGGGTATGGGCGGAGAATCAGGCATGGGCGGAGAATCAGGCATGGGCGGTGATGCCGGTGGCGGTGGCGAAGCTGGACTCGGTGGCGGCTCGGGCGTGGCCGGTGCAGGCGGCACGGCAGGCCAGGGCGGCGAATCGGGCATGGGCGGCGCAGCGGGCCTCGGTGGCGAATCGGGCATGGGCGGCTCAGCGGGTCTGAGTGGTGATGCAGGACTGGGTGGGTCCCCCTCCGTGGCGGGCACGCCTGGACGCGCAGGGGAACCGGCCGCCGAGGGCGGACCCGACACCGAGCC
>Ga0160423_10005212_pt1 | contig 10601 bp, 11 predicted proteins | sample CRUFie14St8metaG_FD_108191 | JGI IMG/M metagenome (GOLD analysis project Ga0160423, IMG submission 108191) | Marine microbial communities from the Costa Rica Dome - CRUD Field 142mm St8 metaG | ecosystem: Environmental > Aquatic > Marine > Oceanic > Photic zone | place: Costa Rica: the Eastern... | reverse complement strand
CAGACACATACCTTGTGGAAAGGCCACCAACTTCCAACACAAAAACACGTCTGCCGTGGTCTTCAAGAATGCTCATGGTGTCACCTCAGGTTGGTATAAATCAAAGAAAGAAACAGACACAAGATCACAGTCCTCAACTTCCACCTCAAACAATAGCATGTCACCACGGTTAGCAGGTGGTATATACAATGGTCTTGGATCATCAGTACCACTTGTTCCACTTGGTGGATCATAGAATGTTCCACCTGTGGTTGCAGTTGCAGGCCTGTCAATATCTCCATCATTAAACATTTGGAGGTGTGCAGGAAAGGAGAACTTAACAGCCTTTGACAATACAGTACCACTTGTATTCTTGATTCTGAATGTGATTGCAGGACTGTTTCCACTGCTTGAATTTGTAGCCACGTATTGAAAGATCACGCCTATCCGTTCACTGATTGGTGTTGATCCATAGAAAAATGAATAATACTTGCTTGTCTTATTCAAGCCAGGTGAAATACCATAAGCGTTTGTATTTGTCACCACTGTGAAGACTCCACCAAAAAGGCCTGTGGTGTCCTTTGCAATTGTGTAGTTGGCATGGCCAAGAAACTTGCAATGAGACATTTGAACCAAGGCTTGTGCAAATTGGTTGACTACTCCACCCATGACAGTAACACCCATGAATGTAGCTTGTTCTCTTGCGAGTGGTTGAAATGATCTAGGTACAAGCATGCTCAATTACTCCAAACAGACAAGGCAGTGATACGTGGTGCAGATGAAATGACTGCTAAGCGGTCCACTGAATCAAGGAGTGTGTCAGATTCCACATAAGCAGTTGGATTGATTTTATACAAGGGAAAACCAAAGGTGATTGATTCAAGGGTTGTGTTTTCCAGTGAAGGTGTAAAAGTGAATTCATTCCAACCGTTCGAGGTCACAGAAAACAACCTATTCATAAAAGCAAACTTTCTAGTTCCACTTATATCAACCACATAAATCCACAACGTGATTGAACCACCTCCAACAAATAAAGGACTTTGCACTTGCATGGTTTGGCAATCACCAACCCCCAATGATTTAGGACCTTGACCACGGCCTGTGAATGCACTTGATGGATTCTCAATACCTGACCAAATCAACAAAGGTCTTTTTCTTGAACGCATGGTTTGAATGTTGGTGCGCCATTGGACACCCGCACGTGAAGAAAGTGCATTGTTGGCACCAAGGCGTGAAGCACCAAAAGGTGTGATCTTGTCAGACCCTTGTGCCGTATTTCCTGCACTCAATGGTGAAGTCAATGCAGTGAACCGTGCTGCAACTGTTTGCACGTCTACATCATACCCGCTTGCATCCACCTTGGCAGACATCACCACGTCCACATAAGCGGCTGTTGTGGATGATGTGAAGGTGTGTGAAACTGTTGCATGTGCGTGAATGCTTGCAGTGGATGTGATTGAGATTGAACTGTTTCCTTGTGCCACACTGTTGGCATCTGTCAGAGTGAATTTTAAGGTGCCTGTTCCTGTGGATGTCACCCTTGCAGCAACATGAAATTGAATAGTTGTGTGATTGTTGGATGGAATAGGGATGCGCCATCTGCATTGATCCACAAAAGAGGTGGATTTTGTCACGCAAGTGTGGACATCAAAGGATTGACTAATGCAGTTCGAGGTTGAACCATGCGCATGAATATAGTTAGACAGGTCACCCATGCGTGCCATGGATTCTGTTTTGATTACACGGCCTGCAATGATGTCACCCGTGTCAGGCACTGTTGGTGGACTTGTGAATGTATTACCCATTGAGATGCTCCAATAATAGTGAAACAGGAACACGTCTTTTCAGTCTGTTTGGATATGCCAAGTTGATGGTGTTTGAATCAACCAAAGAACACCTGATGCGCCCTGTGTTGCCATTGTCTTCTGATGTAAAGAGAAGATCAAAAGCGGGTTGACTCAAATTGATTCCACTTGTGATCAAAGAACGTCTTGAGTCACCCACATTTTGATAAAACGTGATTCTTTCACCATTGCCAATGTATTCAATGAAGTTGTTGGTGAAGTGCCTATATAAATCCACCTCATCAAGTAAGGCGTCCAGATCAAACAAGAGGATGGATTGTACATAAGATCCAATAAAGTTGGATGCATAACCACCTCCAATTTTGCGCCGTGCTTGTGAAACATTTTGCGTTTGTAGATGATGATCTTGATAAGGTCTTGAAGGATATAATGCACCCGGTAAAGGGTAATCAGCTGTCAGAGTTTTAATGATGGTACCACTTGGTGACTCATTGCCACTGAATCCAAGCCTATCTCGAAAAGTGGATGACACCCAAGACACGTCACTTATAGAATTATAGTACATGCATTCAACATGGCCATTGTCATTGATATACCATTTAATATAATCCGTTGCAGTGTTGGCATCAAGATCAAGCTTTTCAAGACAATTGGTGGCGTTCACATCATCCACATCATTGACTGTTCCACGTTCTCTGATAGCAATAATCAAATCTTGTGCATTGAGTCCACCTTGTAAAGTAAATGTGAAACTGTTTGCATCAGATGAGTCAACAAACTCATATCCTGCCGTCTTGATCTCACTGCCTCTTGTCCAATCATTTGGACATGTGAATGAAGTTGCTGCACTGCTAAATGATGAAGATCCAACACCCAAGACATCTGCACCACTTTTCAATCTAATCTTGAACTGATCATCACAACTAATGACCACCTTGTCACTTGAATTGATGGAGACTGACCAATTGGTTCCAAAAACTGCAGTGGCTTGCAAGAGGTCAGACATGGCAATACCTGATTCACTTCCACGTCCATTCAAAAAAGAGATTGCATCATCAAAGATGCCTTCACCCGTTCCAAAGGTTGGCAGTGTGATGTTGTTTGATCCACGGTCAAACACATTAACATTGGACCACGTGCGAGCATTGAACGCACTCAACAAGGCAAAGTTTGGTGAAGGGTTATTCAATGGCATTGTTATCTCCTATTCATTCGAGGTGCGCCCCGGCGTGATGTATTCATAATAGTGACCAACCTGTCTGCAAGTGCTTGTTCAGCTGCTTTCTTGGTATCATACACCACCGCACCACCAAAGTTGATGTTGAACACCATGGCATCATTTCTGACTTCTTCACGTTGTGGTGTTGGTGCCGTTGTTGGTGCGCCTGATGGAGTTGCACCCGCACCACCTGTTCCACCGCCCGCACTCAATGCGTTACCGGCAGCACCTGCAACCACGGCAGCAGTTCCAAATAATGCAGCGGCTTTGAATGATGCTGCCGCTTTTGGATCACCAAGGGCAATTTGTGCAAAGCCTTTTGCCAATGACATCAATGATTCAACACCCGCTTGTTGTGCCAATCCCTTCAAGACTTCTGCCGTGGCTTCTTGGAATGAATCACCAAAAAGCAATGCACCAACGGCAGCATCTGCAAATCCTTTGCCGTATTGATCAAAGTAGTCAGTCAAAAGTTCTGTCTGTTCTTCAATCATCTGTTGATCCATCTTCATGCGTTCAATAGCAAACTGCTTTTGAATACTTGATAAATCTTCACCCTTGATGCGTGCTAGTTCAATCTCTTTATTATATTGCAATTCAAGCATGGTAAGACGTTGATCTTGGTCCGCTTGCAATTTACCAAAGTCAGTCACAGATGGATCAACATCAAGTTCAAGCAAACTTTGAGCAAGATCAAATCTCAGTTGGACTTCTCTCAAGTTGGCTTCTTTGATGGCGTCCAGTTTTTCAAGTTCCATGGCTTTGGTCTGATCAACATCCTTTTGCATGATGCTTTGGATAGCTAATTGAAAACGCTTTTCCTCAATCAGTCTTTCCTTGGTGCCTTCTTTGGTCAAGGCTACACTTGCCCGGTGCCGTTCACTTTCCAATGCAAGCAATTGGTCAAGGCCTTCTTGTTCTTGCTTGATAGTCATCAGACGCAATTGTGAATCAAGCATGATTTGTCTTTTGCGTTCTTGTTCTTCTTGCTTACGTCTTGCCTCTGATGCCTTGCGTCTTGCTTCTTGTGCCTTCTTGTTCTCCTCAACTTCCTTTTGCACCAAGTCAATTTGACGCTGTTTAAATCGCATCAATTCCACTTCTGTTGCCTTGACTTCACCTTGCAACTTGAGTGTGTTTAAAATGGTTTCAACTTGATCATGGTTGGCATCTTCAAGTTGTTCTTCAATCTTTAATAGGCGCACCTTTTGTTGATATTCAAATTCTGCAAGATAAAGTTCATCACCTTTGGCTGCTTGTCTTGCTTTTAGTAAGACCGCTTCTTTTTGAAGGTTGGCAAGTTTTTTGGCATCTGCTTTCAATGCATCAGTTGAACGCTTTTCAAGTTGTTGTTCTTGTTCACCCGTTGCACGCAATTCTTCTAATGCGTTTCTTTGTGCTGCTTGCAACTCATGAATGCTTTTTCTTGCTTGCTTGCGTGACTTGATTAAATTCCTGTCAGCTGCTTGACGCTTTAAAACATTCTCAATGTAGACCGCACCACCAATTTCTTCTGCTTTTGCTTCTTCTCTTGCAGCATCAGTTGCATTCTTTTTGGCAAGTGTGATTTTATCAAAGGTCTTTCTATATTTAGTCATTGCTTTCTCAAAAGACTCTTTGGCAAGTTGAGATTCAATGACTGCAAGTGAAAATTTTTCAAGTTCTTGAGTTGTGGGAATAATGCCTTTTTCTGCTAATGATTCGAGTTTTGACTGTAAGTCTGATGAGGCTGCATTCATTGCTTCTTCAGCTTCTTGTGCCTCTTGTGCTGCACCACTGATTTGCCTGAATGTTTCATACACCAACACACCAGCAGCAACCACCTGCCCAATTGGACCAAGCAAAGCCATAAATCCTTTTGCGCCCGTGTTCCCAAGATTTGCAATTCCTGCACCAAGACCCTTAAAAGATTCTTTCACCTCACCAACTGCCGTGCCTATATTCTCAAGACCTTCACCAAGCTTTTCATTAGTTGCACCAAGTGAATCAGAAAGTTTTGATCCTGTTTCACCAAGACCTTCAAGACCTTCACTGATCTCATCAATCTGCTTGTCAACCATTTTGGCACCTGACAATTGTATTTCAATGTCTATTTCAGGATCACTTGCCATTATTAAACTCCTTCATTTGTTGTTCATGTGAACGGTGGTGCATTTCCATGGTGTTTGAATTAAGTATATCAAAGCATTCTAAAATTGCACATGATGGATTTGGAAATGTTTCAGTCAGTCTGATTAGTCCAGATTGATGTCTGTTGAATGCAGTGATGATGGATGCCATTTTGTTCATTCCTGCAACAGGACAAGAACGCACTTTTAAATCAGAATACCCTTCACCACAATTGGGTGCTATTCGATACCCCGGCACAAAACGGCCTTGGTCATCCACGTCTGACAATGGCAAACCTTCTTTGAAAGGTCCACCGCAGTTTCCACGTTTTTGACGCAATCCAACACTTGAACGGCATTGATCACAAGACCATCCACGGCCTCCACTGAATGGTATCCATACTGCAGAGGCTAATGCTATTTTCCCTCATCACCAAGAAGTGAAAGGCGTTGGATATGTAATACAAGTTCAGTGATTGCTTGGACTCTGTGTGCTTCAGGTCTGATGGCTTGAATGCTTTCAAGGTTGGCATCATCACCATCAATGGACACAAGTGACGCTTCAATCATCTCAAGATATACTCTGTTGATGTATGCTTGATAGGAAGACAAAGCCCGTTTCTCTTCCTCTGAAAGCGAATGGTGCCATGTTGCTTTTTCCTTATCATCAGAAGGGGATTCAATCCAAAGCAGTCTGCCAAGTTCAGAACGGGTGAATGAACCCGCTTTCATTTCTGCCTCTTCACGTTCACTTGGTGAAAGTGCTTTGAGTGTGAACTTGGTTGCATCTTCCTTGGCTTTACCCTCGAACACTCCACTAGTCAAGTATACATTCCTTTGTTCTTCACTAAGTTCAACAGAAGGGTCAAAAGAAAGGTAAACGTCAATGTTTGACAATGAAGAGGACAAGAAGGAAATGGCCATGTTTTAAACTCCCAATGCAATGCGGATAGGACTGTTACCTGCACCTGTTTCTGAAAGATCACCACCAAAACGGCTTTGCTTATAGTTCAATGTTTGACGCACAATGTCATTGCCACTGACATCATATGCACTTGGATCATTGGTGAGATAAGCAGCGGGTAACATGAATGCACATCCTTTGCCATCACCAACTGGTCCTGTTCCTACAAGCACTTGACGCACGGTGCGGTTGAAATAATCTGAGTTTATAGTTGTGTTCAAAGTTGTCAATGTCAAGTTCAATTCAACATCAACGTCTGAAATTTCCATTCCTGACATGGCAAGGATGGAATCAGAGTGACCAAGTGGTGTCAATGTGTTGGTGATGGTCAGAGTGAAGTCCTCACAATCAAGTTTGGTGCGTGCAAGTTTGTCACCTGTTCCACTCGCATTGGTCAAGGATGTTGGTGAAGTGGTTGAAACCACAACATAAGATCCTCTGAAAAACGGTGGTGCGCCTGTATTGTATGAAGGTTCAACAGGACCGGCAGCATTTCCATGGTCATCCTGGATGCATGCTGATTGATATGTCATTTCTGCCATCACACGTCCGTTGTCAAGACTGATAGAAATTGATTCAAGAACACATCCAAAGCAATTGGTTTTAAAGTCAACACCATTCACTTGAAAAGCTACACTTGAAACATTCTCACCTGTGTTTGTTCTTGAACCGGGGTACCATGTTTGCATTGCTCGAACAGTGTCACTTGTGGTCAAGGCAGACAATGCAGGTGAAATGGATACGGCACCTGATTCATTATTATTGGTCACAGCCGTATATTCTGCACGGCCTGCAACCTCAACACCAAGCAAGCCACCAATTGCAAAATCACTTTCTGCCGTGGTTGGTGTGAAAAGATTGGTGTTTGCAACACCTGTTGGTGTGTCAGATGTGAAAGAATGCTTTGCAGTCTTGAAGCCGGCACCAAGCAAGTAACCAAGATAGTTGGTGTCATAGTTGTCTGCAACGGTTCCAATGGTAGTCAAATCTAATTGGATGACCACTTGACCTGTACGCCTACGTACACGGCTACCACTAGAATACACAGTATCAGGCTCTGGTGGTAAACCGTAGGATCCATCACGTGCATCATTGCGTTCTGATGCAACGGGTTCTCCATAAATGACAATTGGATCACGTTCACATGGAATGGAGACAAATGTAAGTCCTGATGTTGATGGTAATCCGGTGGCAGGGTCGAGTGAACCAAATGTACTTTCATTTATCACCCCAATAGATCTGTGAGTAACGCTCATGTTTATTCCTCCAAGTATAAAAGGTCAAAGGGAAGTAAAAGCACCACGGCAGAAACTTCACCATTGATGTCTTGTATGTTTTCTGTGGTTGGTGTTTCAGGTATCAAAGAGACAATACCTGTATTAACTAGATCATAGTCCGGTCCTTTCAATGTATCAATCAACTTTGCAGCATCTTCATTGATAAGGCGTCTTAAAAATCCAAGATCCTGTGGAATGTCATAGCGCACACGCAATTCCATAGATGTGCGCTTGCGTCCACTTAAACCCGCCTCACCATCATCAGCTGCAAAGCTAACCGTTTCAATTTCAAAGTACCGTGTACTATTTGGACGTTGATCAAGTGGTTGTGTTCGTCCGTTACCGGTGGCAATGGCAATGAATCCATGATGTGCATCAGTCTTTGGTGTGATGCCTTCAATCATGTCTTCCAACTTTTCAGTTGCTTTGAATATTCCTTGACTCATTTTTGACTCAACTTGTCTGCAATGGCTTGACGTGTGGCAACTATCAATAAACGTATTTCATCAGGACTCAATCCAAGATATTCACGTTGTGCATTGACTGCATACCCATAATACTTGACATGCTTAGTCAAGCCAATCACAAAGCGTGTACGGCTTGCCTTCAATACTACAAGATTATTCATCAAAGCACCTGAAAGCACAAGGTCAACCTCTGCACTATCTATTTGACCCGGCACCGTTCCACGTTCTCTTGATAGTTCTTTGTATTCTCTGTATCCACCATCAAAGCGCATGGTCTTTCCTGTTTTACTCAAAACTCCACCTTTTGGTTTCAACCTTTTGCCCGTTCCCTTTTTGGTGGAAATATAAATCTTTTTAGTTGAGTACTTTTTGAAGTTGTCACCATTGGCATCAATGCCTTTGCTTGTACGCAGTTTGATGGATGCCAATGTGTCCATTGCCAAACGCATGGTGTCAGCCTTGGTCCATATGGTCTTAGGTAGTTTGAGTTTGACTTTACTTGGCATAATTAATCCTAAATAGGAACTCATTTCCTATTTAATGTTTCATTCCTCTTGTTGCAGTAAAGAAGGAATCATTGCTTGTGCGTGTGTAGCCTTTCCATGATGCTCTAAAGTCAGACGCTTTGCCACCTGTTTCACGTCTGTCTAGTTCACCCTCATCAACCACACCATCACCATCAACATCCAATGCAAGTGAACGCAATGCAATCTCCATCAGATCATGGCACCTTTGACGCATTTGTTCTGCAATGTCCATCTGTAAACTTTGTTCATAGATGATTGCTGCCGTGCAATATGCATGTGCAAGGTGGAATTGTTCAGGGTTGAATACTTCATCCTCTGTCACTCCATCTGCAATGACCACATCACGCACTTGTAAAATCAACTCATCAAGTGCGCCTTTGATCTGTGGTGCAAAATCACTTTGCCGTCTTGGGATCATGTCTGCAAGTTGTGCAAAGAATCCAACCAAGTCATCATGTGAAAGGCCTGTGTCAAAAGGTCTTGGTGTGGACTTCAAAAGACCTTTCTCTTGTTTGGATTGTGTCAATGCACCAAGGTCAGTTGTGAAGTTGATTTGATATGGATATGTGTTTGCAGTGGTCAAGACATCAATGGTGTTTGCCAATGTAGTTGACCACAAAGCAAATTCAAGAGACGCCGTTGATGACAAATCAATTTCACGTGGCAAAGGTTCTGCAAGAATTGCAGTTGTTCCAACCACTCGAACCACAGTCACATTGTAAAAGGTGTCACCGCTGGTGATCAAGAAACCTTTCATTTGATCACGTTGCAAACCTGTTGCCTGATTGTCCACTGTCAATGTGCGTCTGTCATTGGCAATTGCTGACACGGTGGCACTTGAACGTGATTGTGAAAGATTGTAGTTGATGGCGTTCAAAGTCAAGACAGGTGTGCCACTGATTGGACTAGGTGCAATCCATTCAAAAGTATAGCTTTTATTCAATACTGCTTTTCTCATCTCTTCTTTGCTCCACTGTTGGCTTTGGAAATGTCTTTTGATGTTGCAAGTTCAAGGTTGGCAAGTTCAACAAAGTTGGATGTGACAGGACTCCAAGAATGCCTGCAATTGTACCCACCGCCTGATGATCTAACTGACAGGCCTTGATTGTTGTTTAATTTACTCATTTGATCTTTGCTCACCACTTTATTGACTAGTGGTATGCAAAAGTTTCTAGTGATTCCATCCTTAGGACCTGTATATAAATACAAGTCAATGCCAACCGCATCAGCTGCAATCATGTTGACAGATCTGCCAAACTGACTGATTTTTGTACGCACTTCTGTGGTCAAGGTTCCTGCACCACGTTGCAAGGATTGTGCAAGATTAGACATTGCTTGATCCTTGGGTGTATCAACAACCATGGAAAGCAATGAATCACGCACGTTCTTTGTAACAGTAGGGATCACAATATCATCAAAGACGTTCTGAACAGTCAGAGTCTTTAATGCCTCAACTTCATTATCAATGAATAGTGGTTTCCAAGTTGGATCAACCACAGTTAAAGAATCATTGATTGCTTGAAGTAATTTATCTTGCTGTTCAATAAAATCATCTATTGATTCAGCAAATCCACCTTCAAGAACAAGTTCAATCAACTGTTCTTTTTGAAGGCTAAGGAGAACGGCAGGGTCTGTTTGTTTTAGCAGTTCATCAAGTTGCTTGATTAGCTTTTTGGATGATCTCGAATAAACCGCACCAAATTGGTCTGCCGTTCTTTTCTCTGCTTTGAGTTCTTTTATTTTTGCTTTGGTTATGTCTGCAAGTTGCTTTGGTTGATCTTTCAATTGACGTTGTAAGTCTTGGATGGCCTTTTCATCAGCATCCACACTTTCTGTCAACATCACATGAGAGTGTTCATCAAAGCAACAAAACATTCATTGAACTCTTATAGGCAGTCAGAAACTAAGAAACCAAAGGATGAATCAACCATCTTGAATTGATTGACTTGTTCTGCCCAAACATAACGCCGGATTAAATCAAGGCTATCATATTGACCTGCAATCATGTCTTTGTACTCAAAGTCAAGAGCGGTGACGGGCATAGCCTTCACGTTTCCTGTCTTTGAAACAATTGCATCAGAACCTTTCATGATTCCCATGAAGATAGCATCACTTGTCCAGATGTATCCTTCTGATGAAGTGGCACCGGGCACGGCAGTTTCACGTCTAGCAGCACCAACATAAACATTGGGAATACCAAGAACGTTACGCAATACTTGAATGATTGCTTCGTCATTAAGAAGAAGATTACCACT
>Ga0160423_10005210_pt1 | contig 10604 bp, 7 predicted proteins | sample CRUFie14St8metaG_FD_108191 | JGI IMG/M metagenome (GOLD analysis project Ga0160423, IMG submission 108191) | Marine microbial communities from the Costa Rica Dome - CRUD Field 142mm St8 metaG | ecosystem: Environmental > Aquatic > Marine > Oceanic > Photic zone | place: Costa Rica: the Eastern... | reverse complement strand
TATATGTTCAATATGTCTAGAAAAGAACAATATAGAGACTCAAACAATTTAATGTTTAATAATGAACCCATGTTTATACAATCAAATATAAATGGAGGTTATGGAATCTTTGGAGGGAAGTCAATAGCAAAAAAAGCATACATACCTACTTTTTTCCCAACAAACGGATGGCTTGACTATTGAACTTGAATGATTTTTTTCACAAGACCACTATCATAAATTTTAAATAAAATATTGTTTTTACTTTCTACCTTAACACTTTGACCTAAAAGATTAAACAAAGTTACATTATGTTCATTAACAAGTTCTGAGGAATTTATATTCAAATCTTCACAAAAATTTGCAAGAGTGTCAAAATAAAGTTTAGCAGATATTATTGAAATTAATGCACACTCTGAGTGGTTAAAATTACCTCCATCAAGCAGCTCTAACTCATTTGAAACATAAGGATAAAAAGACTCGTATGCAACCACTGAATTTTGAAAAGGAACATTATCATCACCATTACAATGAATTAATCTCATAGGTGACTGAGGAATAAAATTAATTAAATCATTATCTTCTAAAGCAATTTTAAAAGGATGAGTTGAATCATTTAAATAATCATTATAGTAATCTTCTTTTATCATATCCAGGGGAGTGAATTGTGAAGGTGATAAACTATACACATTCTGTGCAATTGACCAAATTTCTTCATTGATATAGTCCATTGAAAAAGTACCATCATATAAATCTAATATATTTTCAAAGCCAGGTTTAAATATTTCAGAAGGATCATTGTAAAGATTTTCATAAACATTTTGATAAGAAAAAATAACATATGGAAAATATCCAGGGTTAGGATAAACAACATTTAGCATTTCAACTTGAGCATCTGACATACTATAAGGACCTGCCATCGGACATGATGCTGTTATTTGAAAGTTATTATTGACTTCTTCTAATTCTTTAACAGTTGCTAAAGTAGCATGACCTCCTTGAGAATAACCCATTAAAAATAATTGGTCATTATTATCAACTCCTACTAAATCAAAAAAATCATAACTTGATGAGATCAGATCAATTACAGAAAGGGCCTCGGTCTTTGAGTGACAGTAATTATGATTACCTTCACCATCTCCTAAACCTAAATAATCACTCATTAAAACGATGTAGCCGTGAGAAGCTGCAAGAATACCAATAAAATTTCCAGAATCAATTTGATATGAGGGAGCGCCGAAGTCTGAAACAATTGTTCCATGTTGCCAACTAATAACTGGATGAGAACATTTTGAATCAATTGGAATATATATTGCGCCAGTAGTAACTACTTGATTTCCAGTATGATCTGTAGAATAATAACTTACTTTATAACCCTCAACTTGATAATTAACATCTCCAGCATATGAGGGGACTGAAGAGAAATTATAAACATCTTGAACATCATCTATAGACCATGTTTGAATTAATTCATAAGAAATTAATTGACAAAAAGATAATAAAGGAAATAGAGTAAATACTATGATTTTTTTCATTTAATAAATATACATTTAATGTTAAAAAACTTATGGGGATTTAAAATAAATATTATGCTATAATATTTATATTTACTTACAATGAATTATTTTATCTCTTTTTTATTACCCTTATTCATATTTTCACAAAAAAATATTTCTCAAAGAATTGAAAATAGTCCATATCCATTTTCATCTTCATTTGATTCATTGTATGTAATTAATGATAATGATTTTTCTGAGGACGAAATATTTACTATTCAAATATTACAAGGTTTATTAGCAAAAGAAAAACCTAGAATATACAGAGACATTGGTACTGGAAGCAGTATTTGGATAGATGACTTAAAAAATAATTATAATATTAATACTGACTACAGTTATTCAGGAGACTTCATCTCATTAATCTCAAAATTTAAAAACAAAATTGATGGGTATATTTTATATGACGAAAATTCAGTAAGCGAAGCAATAACATTATGCGGAATATTAAACACTATACCAATTAAAGAATATCAAATAAATGATTTTAAAAATTTAAATATTTTATTAATTGATGATGTTAGAAATTATTCTTTTAATGAAATAATAGATGAATATTCAGAAAATTTTAATGATCGTATTTTAATCTACCAAAACCAAAACAAAAGATTATTTTTAGGTGACTATTCTACTTTCTCAAATTCAATTAATTTTTTTGACACTCTTAGATCAGATTTAACTACTAATTTATTTTCAAGAATGAAACCTAATAGTGCATTACTTGGATTTTCAGAATACGATGAATATCAAACAATAAAGAAGGCTACAAATAATATGATTATTACTCAAATGGCAGATTATGCGGTAAACTTATCAACTTTATCAAATATTAGTATTGATATTTCTCAAAAATATCAAGAAAGTAGTTATGAAGAATTTGACGATGTACATACAGTATGTTTTGTGATGACAGATGGTGACAACATTCAATGGCTATTAAATTGGTTTGCAACAGATGAAAGATGGTTTGGTAGTAATAATAGAGGACTAACTAATATTGGCTGGACTATCTCCCCTGCTCTAAGTGAATTGGCCCCGACAGTAATGCAGAAAATATATAATGAATCAAAAAATAATCCTGAAGGACGTGACTACTTCATAGCTGCTCCCTCGGGACTGGGTTATATGTTTCCTGATATGTTTACCGACTTAAATTCATATTGCAACTTGTTAAATGATTATATGATAAAATCAGATTTGAAAATTGTAAACATTATTGGAAATGATGAAAGTCCACTGACACTTTATCCATATTTAATACAAGAAAATATAGAAGGTATTTTTTATTATGATTATTCTAAATATTCTAAATTAAATGGAGAAATTACATTTTACAACGACAAACCAATTATTTCTGCAAGATACAATCTTTGGGGGGGCTTTGATTCACCATCGTCATTGATAGAAAAAATAAATGAATCACCAAGAGATCCATATTCTCAAGAAGGATATAGCTTAATTCCTGTGCATAACTGGTCATATTCAGTTGATACAATTCTCAAGATTGTTGAAGGTTTCGATGACAAAATTAATGTTGTTGCTCCTGATGAATTTTTGAACTTAATCAAAAATAAATTAATTAATAATCAAGAAAATATACTTGAAATAAATGGTTACCCTAATCCATCAAGTAAAAGTATAACAATTGAATTTTTAGGAAAACCAGATGATATAGACTTGATAAACATTTTTAATATTAAAGGGGAAATAATAAATATCCCTTACTCAATTAATCCTATAAATAGCTATTTGACAAGAATTGTTTTAGATCTAAACCCATTAAATTTAGGAACTTATTTTTTTTCCCTAACTAACTCTGATGGTTTAAAAGAAACAATAACATTCATAAAAAATTGAAATAATAAATTCACAAAAGATATCAGAATTAATCTAAGAGAGTATATTTGCCGTTGAATTAAATCAACTTAACATGAATTTCGCTGATATTAAAATAAATGAAAATATTAAAAAATCACTAAATGAGTTAAACTTTATTAAAACAACTGAAATTCAAAGTGCAGCTATACCATTTCTGTTAAAAAATAAAAAAGATTTAATTGCATTAGCTCAAACGGGAACTGGGAAGACAGCAGCATTTGGTATACCAATAGTTAATCAAATCATAAGTGAAGAAAATCACACACAATCAATAATCCTGTGCCCAACTAGAGAATTGTGTATACAAATAACAAAAGATTTTGAAAATTATTCAAAGTATTTAAATATAAAAATTACTGCTGTTTATGGCGGGACAGATATAAAATCTCAAATTAAATCTCTATCAAAAGGAAATAATATTATTATCGGAACCCCAGGAAGAGTAATTGATTTAATTAAAAGAAAGAAAATTAACTTAGAGAAAATTAAAAATGTTGTAATGGATGAGGCAGACGAGATGCTAAATATGGGATTTAAAAAAGATATTGATACAATCCTACATAAAACCCCAAAAAATAAACAAATTTTACTTTTTTCTGCCACCATGCCAAAAGAAGTCTTAAAGATTTCTAAAAATTATATGATTAACCCTCATATAATTGAAATAGCAAAAAGAAATGAAGGGGCTAAAAACATTACACATTCTTATTATGTAGTAAATCCTAAAGAAAAGTACTCTGCGTTAAGAAGGCTTTGTGACTTTTACCCTAAAATTTATGGTATTATTTTTTGTCGAACAAGAAGAGAATGTAAAGATGTGTCAAGCAAACTAATGAAAGATGGATATAATGCTGATGCACTACACGGTGATTTATCACAATCACAAAGAGACTATGTAATGGATAAGTTTAGACAAAAAAACATAGAAATTTTAGTAGCAACAGATGTGGCAGCAAGAGGTCTAGATGTTGATAATATCACACACATAATTAATTATAATTTACCTGATGAAAATGAAGTTTACGTTCACAGATCTGGAAGAACTGGTAGAGCAAATAAAAAAGGAGAATCAATTATAATTTCAACAAATCGGGATTCAAAAAAAATTAAATTAATTGAAAAAATGATTAATAAAAAAATTGATTTAAGTGAAATTCCATCAGGAGAAATGATATGTGAAAAACAACTATTAAACCTCATAAACAATGTAATTGATTCTAAAGTTGAAATTCAAATTAATAAGTACTTACCTATTATTATTGAAAAATTAAAACATCTTGATAAAGAAACATTAATTAAACAATTTGTTTCTGTTGAGTTTAATAGATTTTTATCATATTATAAAGATAACCCAAACTTAAATAATAATAAAAAAGATGAACTTGATTTAGAAAAAACTAAAAAAACAGCTCGATTTCATATGAATATTGGAAAAAAAAATGGTATTGGAGCTCAACATATTTTGGGGCTTATTAACGAAAAAATTAAAAAAAGAAATGTGTTTATTGGAAAAATAGAAATTCTAAAGAATTTTTGTTTTTTTGAAATTGACCATGAGTTCAAGTCATTTGTTTTAAAAAACATTAACAATATAAAATGGAGAGGAGTTAAATTGAAAATTGAATTAGCAAAAAAAAAATCAAATAAAAAAAGTAAATCATTTAAGAAAAAAAAATAATTTAAATAACAAATCAAAAAGATGGAATCAATTAGAAATATTGCAATAATTGCACATGTTGATCATGGTAAAACTACCCTGGTTGATAGAATAATTCAATCTTGTATTGTAGAAAACTTAAATAAAGAAAACAACGACCTAATACTAGATAATAATGATTTAGAAAGAGAGCGAGGGATTACAATTTTATCAAAAAATATTTCAGTCACATATAAAAACATAAAAATAAATATAATTGACACACCTGGACATGCTGATTTTGGCGGCGAAGTTGAAAGAGTATTAAAAATGGCTGATGGCGTTTTATTATTAGTTGATGCTTTTGAAGGAATAATGCCTCAGACCAGATTTGTATTACAAAAAGCAATTGAACTAAATTTAAAACCTATTGTTGTCATAAATAAAATAGATAAAGAAAACTGCCAACCTGAAATAGTACAAGAAGAAGTTTTTGATTTAATGTTTAATTTAAATGCATCAGAAGATCAACTAGACTTTCAAACAATTTTTGGTTCATCGAAACATGGATGGATGAGTAGAGACTGGAAAGAACCTACAGATAATATTAATATACTTTTAGATACTATTATAGAATTTATTCCCAAAGCACCTACTAGAGACGGTATAACACAAATGCAAATTACTTCACTTGATTATTCAAGTTTCAAAGGAAGAATAGCAATTGGAAGGGTTTTCCAAGGATGTATAGAAAAAGGGAAAGAATATTCAATATGTAAAAAAAATGAAATTAAAAAAATTCGCATTAAAGAACTTTTTGAATTTAAAGGCCTAGGAAAAAACCCACTAAATATTATTAACTCTGGCGATATTTGTGCAATAGTTGGAATTGATGAGTTTGAAATTGGTGACACAATCTCAGATTCAGAAAACCCAGAACCATTACCTAGAATAAAAATTGATGAACCAACTATGAGTATGTTGTTTACAATAAATAATTCTCCATTTTTTGGTAAAGAAGGAAAGTATGTAACATCACGACATTTAAGAGATAGGCTTATCAAAGAAACAGAAAAAAATCTAGCTTTAAAGGTTCAAGAAACAGATTCAGAAGAAAAATTTAATGTTTTTGGAAGAGGAATATTACATCTTTCAATTCTAATTGAGACGATGAGGAGAGAGGGATATGAATTACAAGTTGGAAAACCGAAGGTTATAGAAAAGGTAATTAATAATGAAATTCATGAACCTTACGAAACTTTAGTAATTGATGTTCCTGAAGAATTCTCAGGAAAATCAATAGAATTAGCTACAAAAAGAAAAGGAGAACTGTTAATTATGGAACCAAAAGGTGATTTACAACATTTAGAATTCAATATTCCCTCTAGAGGACTTATTGGTTTAAGAAATCAAATTTTAACAGCAACTGCTGGTACTGCAATCATGACGCACAGATTTAAAGAATTCAAAAAACATATAGGGAATATTGACTCAAGAAATAAAGGATCTTTAATTTCTAGTGAACAAGGAGCTGTTACTTCATTTGCATTAAATAGATTACAGGACAGAGGAAAATTTTTTGTCTCTTCAACTGAGATTATTTACAAAGGTCAAGTAATTGGAGAACATAATAGAGATAATGATTTAGAAGTAAATATGATTAAAGGAAAGCAACTTACAAATATGAGAAAATCTGGATCGGACGAAGCAATGAAAATTGCACCCAAAACTGAATTTTCTTTAGAAGAGTCAATGGAATATATTAAAGAAGATGAATACCTTGAAATTACTCCATTGAATTTAAGAATGAGAAAAATTTAAATTAATAATTAAATATAAAACTCTCCCCTAGAATAAATAACTGCTTGACCACCAATAATTACCCTGTCATTCTTATTGATACAAATTAATTTTCCAGGTCTATTTGATAACTGAATTGCTTCCATATAGTTTTTTTTTAATCTCTTCGCCCAAAAAGGAATCAAGGAACAATGTGAAGAACCCGTAACAAAATCCTCTAATATAGTAGCTTGTGGGGTAAAAAATCTTGAAACAAAATCAACCTCAGATGATAAAGAAGTAACTATAACACCACCATGTCCAAGGTTTATTTTATCAAAATAATATTTATTAATTTTTATTTTTTCAATTTCATCTTGATTATCATATAAAAGTAAAAAATCTCTTGATTTTAAAATTTCTTTAGGCTTTATATTTAATGATAAATTAATTTCTTTAGGTAAAACTGAGGGTGTTGGTAATCTTGAAGGAAAATCTAAAAAATAGAAGTTTTTTTTATATGAAACTTTCAAAGCTCCACTCATTGTACTAAAAATAATTTGAGAGTGTGGATAATTATAAATTGTTTTTAAAATGTGAGCAGTTGCTAACGTTGCATGACCACATAAGTCAATTTCTAAATCAGGAGTAAACCATCTCAACTCTACATAATCAGAATTAACAATGAAAAAAGCAGTTTCTGGAACTGAGTTTTCTGCAGCAATTTTTAATAAAATATCATCTGGAAGCCATTTTTTTAACGGTACAACACAAGCAGGATTACCGTTAAATGGATTGTTAGTAAATGCATCTACTTGATAAATATTTATTTTCATATAAAAAATTTACAAACTATAATTGACTTAATCTATCAATCAAATTAGATCTTATATTAATCCAAAATAAATTATAATCTGCATTATGATAGGAATTTCTATTAAATTTTTTCATAAATAAATTTTTAGGCAATTTAATCCAAAGAATTCCCTTTTCATTTCTAGCAGAAATGGTTTTAGAAAAATAAATTTTTTTATTAGGGAATAATATACCTTTATGGTTCTTTCTACTAGACCATAAAAAATTAGTACTAAAATTTATTGGGTTAATTGAAACATATTCTTCACCATAATTCCAATCATTAGGGTAATACAAATTATTAAAAGAGCGCCAATTAAGAAAGCAATTTAACTGCTCTGGGTTTTTACATAAATCAATTTTCATTTCATCATCTTTCACATCCATCCCAATCAGATAACTTAGTATTAAGTTTTTTTTAAAATTCTCATTTAATATTATATAATCATTTATTAATTTTTTTGCATGATTTGTACCTTGACTATGGGAAGCTATAATGAATTTTTCAGTTTTAATATTTTTAATAAAATATTTAAAAGCTGACAAAATATCTTTATAAGCAAAATCAAATGCTTTAAGTCCATTTATCTTATCAGAATAAGAATGAATATGCATTTCTCTATAATGTGGAACATATAGGTCGGTTATCCCAGCAAAAATAGATGCTTGATTTTCTAAGCTTAAATCTACCACTTTATTGTTTTTGAAATGTGATGTATCAGCATTCCAATTAGGTGATGAAAATAAAGAAGTGGGGTGAATAAAAAAAACAGAAACATCAAATGGTTCTTCATTTTTTATTTTATAGTTTTTAGGAATTAATTTCATGAAATCATCTATGTCAGACCTAAAAGCCCAATTACTTTTTTTGTTGTAATCAATATCATAATACAATGAATCTATTTCAAAATCTTGTATGGGATTTAGATTTTCAGATGAATAATTTAAGTTATTTTGTAGTCCACAGGATATAAAAAAAAGACACACATATAAATATTTCACGATAAATAATTTATTTATAAATTTAAAAACTTTAAGTCTTTGTTTTAATTAAAATACTGTAATTTATAATTTGTTTTCTATATTTATTTAAAAATAAAGATGTCTAAATTTGAAGAAAAATTTGAAAAAGGACTCTGGGGCACTAGGTTCATTGTAATTATTGCAGTTGTTTTATCAATTATTTCATCTATTTCATTATTTCTACTTGGCGGATGGGAAATAATTCAAGCAACTACTTTTAATAATCCTTTATTTAATGAAAACATAAATAATAATAATGATTTACTGTTCAAAATTATCTCATCTATTGATTTATTTTTAATTGGTATAGTTTTATTAATTTTTGGATTTGGGGTATATGAATTATTTATTAGCGAAATTAATTTTGCTAAAGGAAAATTTGCTGATTCGACCTTAAAAATCAACAACTTAGATCAACTAAAAAACAAAATTATTAAAGTAATTATTATTGTATTAATAGTTAAATTTTTTGAAAAAGTTTTAAAGCTATCTCACAACTTTACATCTCCAGACGACCTTCTGTTGTTTAGTATTTCTATTCTATCAATTTGCATAGGTTATTATTTGATCAACAGGAAATAATCTTTAATTATTACTTAAGCATGAAAAGAATACTAACATTTATAAGTACACTAATATTTTTTTTTAACTCATATAGTCAAATTAGTTACCCGGAAACAAAAAAAAAAAATGTAAAAGATAATTATTTTGGAATTGAAATTGAAGACCCTTACAGGTGGCTAGAGGATGATAAATCAGAAGATGTAAAACATTGGATTTACAAACAAAACAAACTCACCTTTTCTTATTTAGAAAAAATTCCACAAAGAGATACTTTAAATAAAAGATTAGAAAAATTATGGAATTATGAGAAAATTGGTACACCTTTTAAAGAAGGTGATTATACATATTATTATAAAAATAATGGATTACAAGACCAATATGTTTTATATAGAAAAAAAAATGAAGAAAAAGAAGAAATATTTATTGACCCAAATAGATTTTCAGAAGATGGTACTATATCTTTAGCAGGAACTTACTTTTCTGAAGACGGAAGTTTATTGGCATATACTATTTCTGAAGGTGGCTCGGATTGGAGAAAGGTTATTGTAATCGAAACAGAAAACAAAACTGTAATAGGAGACACCTTATTTGATGTGAAATTTTCAGGTATAAGTTGGAATGGAAATAATGGATTTTATTACTCCTCGTATGAAAAACCAAAAAATTCAGCTTTATCTGAAAAAACTGACAGGCATATATTATATTATCACACTCTAAATTCTTCACAGAAAAATGATAAAGTAATTTTTGGCCATAAAGAAAAATTTAGATATTTAAGTGGATATATAACTGAAGATCAAAATTATTTAGTTATTAGTGGATCAAAAGAAACTTCTGGAAACAACCTATACATAAAAGATCTTAAGAAAAGTAATGCGAAACTCATTCAGCTAACACAAAATTTTGAAAGTAACAGCTACATCATTCATAATATTAAAAGTAAATTATATATCTCGACAAATTTAAATGCACCAAATAAGAAAATAATTATTGTAGACGCAAATAACCCTAAGCCTAAAAACTGGATAGATTTAATTCCAGAGACAAAAAACGTACTAAATATTTCTAAAGGAGGTGGTTACTTTTTTGCAAGATATTTTGTGGACGCAAATTCAAAAATACTTCAATTTAATTATAATGGTAAATTAATTAGAGAAGTTAAATTTTCTGGAAAAGGATATATTAGTGGGTTTTCAGGAAAAGAAAATCAAACAGAAATCTTTTATAATTTCAGTAATTATATAACTCCTCGATCTTCATTTAAATATAATGTAGTTACAGGCAAATCAAAACTATATTGGTCTCCTAATATTGATTTCAATTCAAATAATTTC
>Ga0160423_10005209_pt1 | contig 10607 bp, 7 predicted proteins | sample CRUFie14St8metaG_FD_108191 | JGI IMG/M metagenome (GOLD analysis project Ga0160423, IMG submission 108191) | Marine microbial communities from the Costa Rica Dome - CRUD Field 142mm St8 metaG | ecosystem: Environmental > Aquatic > Marine > Oceanic > Photic zone | place: Costa Rica: the Eastern... | reverse complement strand
TGGTTTAGCTCAATAATTGTAGGCGGGTCTTCAGATACATTGTTTGGAGCGATTGAAGCAAGTGATTTTCTGTTGTACATAATTTTCCCGATTCTGGTAATTCTCTCCATTTGGCAGACATCCGAAGCTAGATTCCATTCTAGTATAGTTGGAAGCTTGGCGCTGATCGGTTCTCTCACCACTGCAGTATTGGTGGATGCTGATCAAATTTTCTCTTCTTTGGTTATTGCCGCAGCACTCACTTCTATATTCTTGAGAGTAAGAGCATCTTCACATGAAGAACATGTACCCACTTGGGAATTGTTCATCCCATTACTTGCTATATTGATCACATCGTTCTCTTCTGGACCTGCTTCAGTAGGTGAGGGCGGTACTTCCGATCCATATGTTTTGTTCATCCTACCTCTTTGTGCATTTGCAATTCACATCATCTGTTTCCCAATAAGGGAAAAAGAAAGTTGGGATGTTAATGGAACTTGGAGTGCAGATCCTGGTACACGCCTTTCGTTAGGTGCTGTATTTCTTCTGTTATTGTTAGCACAATTCATTGGACTTTCTAGTAATACTGTATCTGATTCAGTAAATCTCCCCATTCAAGAAATAAAATTATTCTTGTTCATTGTTACTGTGGCGCTTGGAGCCCATGAGGCTGGAGCATTCGAGGTTAAGACACCTTACAGTCGAATGATGGCTGCACTGGGTAGTCTAACGCTTCTTTTTTTGACAGGGATAACCGATCAACCAAGCCTTGCCGGTGCAATTATTCGAGAAGTTGCCTTGATTTCTTGTTTGTTAGCAATAAGTTACAGGTACAAGGCCACAGGAAATGTTACTTCTGAGGAACGTCAAACAGATAGTGGTGTCTTACTTGTTCTTCTCATTGCATCTATTTTCGATATTTCAGGAGGATTATGGGCACTTACAGTCTTACTAGTCGTTGCTGATAGAAGCATAAGATATCAACATGGATTCATCCAAATTCTTGTTGCTCCAGTTGTTTTATTCATTGGTGTTGTATCAACTTCTGGTTTCCAAAATCAAAATTTGGTATGGGGAATTCTCGAACAAATCCCTTATCTTGGGGGTATGTCCAATCTCCTTGGCGATAATGTATTACCAAGGTGGACGACTATATTACTTGCAATAATGTGTATAATATCCGTAGTGAGACATAGAAAAATCACAACACCTAAGTCAGAATATACTCCTTATCTTCCAATTTTCTGGATATTAATCATCATTGCTGTAATTGTCCCTGATGGACGATATGTGCCTCCAATCTTGACTATTTTTGGTACTATTGCTGCACTAAGGAGTGGCTATCTAGGATGGTTTTGGTTCAATCCATTTGCAGCAATGTGGTCTGCATTTTGTATCATGGAAATGTCTGTGGAGAGTGAACTTACAACCCTTGAACCATATACTGGGGCGTTGATGACGTTTGGTATTGTTTCATTTGTACAATACATTGTTTACCTTAGAGGTGATCTACATAGGTGGATTCAGGCAGATAGACTTCAATTAGATGGTGATTTCAATTTAGGTGAAACCCCTTCAAGTTTCTCCGCGTTTGGAATTTACAATCGGCTGTTGGGATATTCTGCCTTTATTTTATTTCCGTCACAAGAGATGTATGATTTCTTACCTGTGATTCGAGTTTTTATGATGTCAATATTGGCATATGATTTGTATCGCAATAGACTAGTTATTGTTCTCAGAGTATGGGTTTTACCAATGACCTTCTTTTTGGCTGAATTACTTGATCACACTACTTATGACCCTTCCACAGACCTTGGCTGGACTCACCTCGCAACCCTTACCCTAGTAATTTCGGGGTTATATCAACTGTATAAGTCATATATTTTTGAAAATGAAATTGGGGAACCAGATACTGGTTGGGCAACTGGTACAATTGGAACAATATATGCACTTTTGGGAGTTCTATTCTTTGTTGACGGCCATTATTCCATGCAAGGGCAAGATTTGGCAGCACTATCTGGATTTGCAATGGTAACAGTATTTGGGCATCATCTAGTCCTTGGATTTAATCGAAACGATGGATGGAGACGATTGATGAGTTTATTTGGATTACCAATAGGAATCATATTCACAGGGTTCGAGTTAGGTGAATTATTCGGAATTGTTGCTTTGTTCTTAGCGGCTATGACAATGATTGCTCAAGGGATCATGTATTCTGCTCGAGGGGGATTGGGCATGGGTTCGGTTAAGGAAGAAGGAGATGGGCATTTAGATCCGGTCAAGGTTCTAGAAGTAACAGGGTTTGAAGTTACTACTCCTACATTACATGAAAAAGAAATTCATGCATCCGAGGAAACCGATAACCTTCCTCCAACTATCACTGAATTAGAAGAAGAAAATGAAGAAACTCTTATGGCTTCGATGGAGGAAGATGCCGCTGAAGTATTGGAAAAAATGACACCTAGTATGACTGAAGAATCTCACACAGTTGAAGAAATACCAAGAAAGATATCAGATGTGAGATTCCCTATTTTTGGTTCAGATCTACAAATGGAAATTACTGGAGGGATGGTTTCACGTATCGCAAGTGTCGTTGCTACAGGAAATCCTGGTTTTGTGCCAATTATTCGAATAGATGATGCTGGAGTTGTTAGCGTTCAATGGGAATCTACTGGCGGCTCTAATCAGTCTGAGTAGCTCTCCATCCTGTATGTTTGATTTTATCTTCCCCGCGAAGTATTCTTGCTCTTTCATCGATAATTTGGGCACATACTGCAATAGCGATTTCTTCAGGTGATTCTGCGCTAATATCAACTCCTATAGGACAAAGAATCTGATTTAAAATCGAAGTTTTAATTCCTATTTGTTTAGCAGCAGTAGAGAACGAATTCCATTTTGCTTTACTTCCGATGGTTCCCACGGTTGTAGACCATTCCTTATCATCCATCATTGAAAGTATTCCAGTCAGAAGATTTTGATCTATTGCCCAATCATGTCCCATGATCAGAATATGTGTAAATCTAGCTAAAGATTTGGGGTTTTCCCGCTCTAGGAAACTTTCTGGAGAGCTATGAATTCGTTCGATTGCTTGAGGATGATGATTCTCCGAAACGTATTCTTCTCTGGTATCCATTATGCTTATTCTCCAATCAAGAACATGTGCCATTTTACCGATTGCAATAGCGCAGTGTCCTCCACCTGCTAAGAGAACATGGGGCGAGGCATTGAGAAATTCACTGACGATTGTAACTACCCCCCCACAAAGACTGTTAAGAGGAGTCGCTTCAATACCCTTACTAGTATTTTGCATGGCTTCTTTCCTAAGTTGAAATCGATGTATCCCAGGTGAAGCATCATTGTTAATGATATCAGTAAGGTGGGAGATTACTTTCTCTTCTAGACCGGCTCCTCCGACAGTACCATGCCGTTCACCATTTTCTGAAACTGCAATTTTTGCTCCTACCTTTCCTGGAACAGATCCTTGAGATTCGACAACACTTGCCAGAGCGACACACTGACCTATGTTGAGCCTTTCCAAAGCCCAAGCCATTGTACGCGCAGTCATGACACTGCCAGAAGGGTCTTAGGTTTGAGTTTGAGGGAAAGTTAGCATAGGCTAACATTATCATCCATAGTCACTTGCGAAGAGTGATGACAACATCTTCTGAAGTCATTGACATCATCCTTCGTTCGATGCGTGATGCGTTTCTAGCTGTTACAGTCTTTGTTGCAGCAATGGTTCTTTTATTCAGTTGGCTACAATATGTTACTGCGGGTCGTTTTGTTGATTGGATTCGTTCGAAGACCAAATTACAACCGATTATTGGAGCTTTGATGGGGCTTACTCCAGGTTGTGGTGGAGCCATTGTAATGATGCCTCTGTATGCAAGAGGATATGTCTCGTATGGTACCGTTGTAGCAACTTTAATTGCAACATTAGGTGATTCTGCATTTGTACTAATTGGAGGTGCAATCGCGAATCCCGATCTGATAGGACCAGTTTTACTCGTTCATCTAATTTCATTTATTGTAGGCGTAGTTTGGGGATTAGGAATTGATTTCATCCGTATTACTCCTAGTTCTCCGTTGGGTAGGTTTGGCCCAGAAATTGAAGAAGAAATAACTCATATTATCTCTGATGAAAAATATGATGTTCGAGATGAATTACCAAGAGAAGAACCAGACGGTTTTTCGTATAAAATAGTTCATCAAGGGTATTTGATTTGGTGGAGTGTAACGTTAGTAGGTCTTGTTTTTGCTATTTTACTCCTTTACTGGGGTGCGGTAGACGGGGGGCCGACACTCGATTTAGATGACGGAGGTTTGAATTTAGATCCTACAACATTGGGCGGTTTCATTTCATGGGTTGGTTTGTTGGGGACTTTACTTTCAGTAGCTATTTTCTTGGGTCAACGCTCAATTTTTGGAGATGATACTGAAGCGAGTGTAGGTGACAAATTAGATTCGTTTAAAGAGACGACAATTCATGCTGCATCTGAAACATCCTTTGTGACTTTCTGGGTTCTTATTGCCTATTTTGTGTTTGAATTCAGTATGTTATTCGGAGGAGTAGATGAATCAAATTTGGTAGCATATGGAGCAGGAGTAGGTGCCATCTTTGTTGCAGCCTTAGTTGGAGTGATTCCGGGATGTGGTCCTCAAATTATTATCATGACAAGCTATGTAGAAGGAATACTTGGTTTCCCAGGCCTTGTTTCAAATGCAATTTCTCAAGATGGAGATGCACTTTTCCCTCTATTAGTAAGGCATCGCACTGCATCCCTTTGGGCAACCTTCCATACTGTTCTACCTGCAATAATTACGGGATTAATTTTGATGATTTGAATTCAAAATTATAGTCTTTAATCAACTGACAAATGCATAAATAGTGACTGCTTCCACATTTCGAATAGGTGTTTAAGTGAGTAGTTCATCAATAGTCAATAAAAAAATTCCTGTAACAGTTCTTACTGGTTTCCTGGGTTCTGGAAAGACAACATTGCTAAATCATATTTTAACAAGCACTGAACATAAAATGAAATTTGCAGTAATTGAGAACGAATTTGGTGACATCGGCATCGATGAAAATATCTTGGTGGAGAGTTCTGAGGAGAGTATTATTGAGGTCATGAATGGTTGCATCTGCTGTACTGTTCGAGGAGACCTTACCGAATTACTTGACAAGATGTATGACCGAATCAAAGACTTCGACGGAGTATTGATTGAGACGACAGGTCTTGCAGACCCAGCACCTGTTGCTCAAACATTCTTTGTGGATGAAAACGTCGTTTCACGTTACAAGTTGGATGGAATAATAACCGTAGTTGATGCCAAACATCTCATCCAACATGTCGATGAAGAAAAGCCAGAAGGAGTAGAAAACGAAGCAGTTGAACAACTTGCATTTGCCGATCGGATTATGTTAAACAAAATAGATCTTGTCTCAGAAGAAGAACTAAAAGAAGTTGAAAATAAAATTAAATCAATCAATGGTTTTGCTCCAATTTATCATACTGAAAACAGTGTCATTTCCCCTGACAAGTTAATTAATATCGGTTCATTTGATTTGAAGAGAACATTAGAAATGGACCCTGAATTTCTTGATACCGATTCAGAGCATGAGCATGATGATCGTGTGACTTCTACAAGCGCTAAATTTGAAGGTTCTCTCAATGTAAATAAATTAGAGAAATGGATTGGAGAGTTATTAGACAAATACAGTGCAGATTTGTTTCGGTATAAGGGCGTATTAGCAGTAAAGGGTGTAGATAGAAAGTTCGTTTTCCAGGGAGTTCACATGCTCTTTGCAGGAAATTTTAGTCCAGAAGTCGCTCCATGGAAAGAAGGAGAGACTAGAGAATGTCGTTTCGTTTTCATCGGACGTAATCTAGATCATGAGGCTCTACAAGCAGGATTGATGGAATGCAAAGCTGAAGAATTAAGATTCAAGGCTGGTGATTTGGTGTATGCTAATACTGGAGATTTTGTACCTGGTAGAATTTTGAAATGTTGGGATGAAGGTAATCCATATCGAGTTGAAGTCATGAATGAAGAGAGAACTAATGTTTGGGTGCCTATTGATTCAGACGAATATGTCAGACCAATGCATTGAGTTGAAACCATGCCTACTAGGGTAATCGTCTGTAATGGTTGTTGTTGTGGAAATCTTGAGAAGGGAAATAGTGAAGTTCCGATTGATTTTTTAAAGAATTCATGGAAAGAAAATGATATTGATAAACATGTAAAACTCACCATATCTGGATGTCTTGGTCCTTGTAGTATGAACAATGTTTGTCTTTTGAGTACCAAAGAAGGACGAATATGGCTCGGAGAACTTGATCAACAATCTCATTATTCAGCTCTTGTTGACTGGGCTTGTAACGTTGCTCAGAATGAAGAGGATACTGAACTTCCTGAAATCCTCGTTTCTCATAGATTTGAACCTAAAAAGATGACAAATGATCTCCCCATTATTGATTTTAATTGAGAATTAAAACGTAGATTATTACGTATTTCTCCATTTTTCAATATCAATTTGATGATCTAAATTCAGATGTAGATTCTCATCATTAACTTGTATATGTTCAGGTCTAACTATTTCACGTAATGGCTTATCAGGATCTTTTTCTGAAAGAATTATTTCAATTTCATTTTGTGTCAACATAATTGGGTGCCCTCCTTTTCCATCTATGGAAGGAACACTGCATTTGTGCTGTTTGATCATTATTGATAATGTTTCATCACTAAATCCTGGTCTATCAATTGGGACCATCAGGAGGCGATATGGTCGGACTTTCGATTTTTCTGAATTAATATGTAATATCCCACATCGAATCGAACCGGTTCTACCAGCATCTGGATTTGGGTTTACTACAATTTTTTTCTCAGGACAACATAGTGCAATGTCTATCATTAGTTCTTGCCTAGTTACGATAATTGGCTCGACTCCTTTAGATTCAAGTCGATTAACCATCCATTGAATTAGTGGTGCGCCATCCTTTTCAATCAATGCTTTAGGTTCACCAAGTCTTCGACTTGCACCAGCAGCAAGAATGATGCATCTCAAAGGAAAAAACAGTGTCATTTGCCCCTCATAGTCCACGAACAATTTCTCGTCCAATGATCATTCGTTGGACTTGACTACTTCCTTCGTAAATTTGCATTACTTTAGCAGCACGCATTAATCTTGCAACCGGATACTCTTCTGAATATCCATATCCTCCAAAGATTTGTACTGCATCAGTTGTGATTTTCATTGCTGCATCTGCAGCAAAACGTTTAGCATGAGCTGCAAATTCAGTATTTCTCATTCCATTATCCATCATCCATGCAGATTTCCAAGTCAGTAACCTTGCTGCTTCAATTTCTGTTTTCATATCTGCTAGCATGAATTGAATTGCTTGATGCTGATGTAACTTCTTTCCAAAAGTCATTCGTTCGTCTGCATATTGTAGAGAATGTTCGTATGCAGCACGACTAATTCCAGTTGCATGAGCGGCAATACTTGGTCTGGAAACATCAAATGCTTCCATCGCATTAAACCAACCTCCTCCTTCTTTACCTCCGACTAAATTCGCCGCGGGCACTCGGACATTTTCGAAATTGACAGCACGAGTATCTGAAGCCCGTTGACCCATGTTTGATTCCTTCTTTCCTAATGATACTCCATCCCAGTTTGATTCTACAATAAATCCACTCATTCCTTTGTAACCTGCATCTTTATCAGTATATGCTAGAACAAAAAACCAATCTGCTTTTCCTGCACCTGTAATCCACATTTTATTTCCATTAAGGATGTAATCGTCACCATCTTTCACTGCGGTGCTTTGAATCGCTGCGACATCACTTCCCGCACCTGGCTCTGTTACTGCATATGCTGCAATAGATGGCTTTTCGATTAACCATCCGAGGTATTTCTCTTTCTGTTCTTCAGTTCCACCTGTAATGATTGGCGCTGCTGTTAATCCATTGGAATATGCAGCAGTCGCGAAACCAGGGTCTCCCCATGCTAGTTCTTCTTGAACTACTGCCTCAGTAAGACAGTTCATTCCCATGCCTCCATATTCTTCAGGAATGTGAAGGTTAAGCAATCCCATTTCATGTGCTTCAGCAATTGTATCCATTGGAAATTCACTATTTTCATCCCAATACTCTGCTTTGGGCCTAATACTCTCATTTGCAAACTCATGAGCTAATTCTCGTAACATCTCCTGCTCTTCGGATAGAGTGAGGTCGACCATGCTACGCCATAGGCTAACCTAACTTAGCCTTCACCCAAAGAAGATTAGACTATTTCAGTTGCTATTACAATTAATCCTACGAATATTGCGTAGCAGAATACTAAGACACCACCTTCCCAGCGTTGAAATTTGAAATCAGTATACATGAATAATAAACTTAGACCAGTTGTTAGAACTGTTGCAGGAATAATTAGTGCGAAGAAAATAGCAGATGATCCAACCGTTACTGGATATACTATTGCTGTTAGTCCGATTGATAATAATGGGTCTGTAATATTTGAACCAATTAGGGTTCCAATCGCAACACCCTTCGAACGTCTTGCAGCAGTAAGTGCTACAGCAAGTTCAGGAAGAGACGTTCCTATTGCAGTAATTGTAGCTCCAATAAATGCTGAAGGAATTGAGAGACTGGATGCAATATCAGTGGCTGATTTAACTAATATTGATGCGGACCAAATCGCTAGACTCAATCCTAGAATTGTCCCGAGAAAAATTCTCTTTACATTTACTTCCTCAATTTTAATAAATTCTGTACCCGTTAACAATAATTCATCTTCTCGAATTCTATCACTTTGATGAAGTAGATTAAAGATATAGAATATGTAAATTAGACAAAGAATAATTCCTTCTAGTCGATCTAATTTAGCATCAATTAATATTAGTGCAGTGAGTAAAATCACTGCAAGAAACATCAGCAGTCCATCTCTTGCTAACCAATCGGGTCTCACTTCTAGTGGATGGATGAGCACTACAATTCCAAGAACAAGACTAATTTGCACTAAAACTGAACCGTATATATTGCCTAATGCAAAATCAGAAGGACATATTTCAGACGTGCAACCTCCCATGGCGGCCACTTCTAATGAACTGTTTACTCCTACTAATATCTCAGGTAGTGATGTACCAATACTAACGATTGTTAACCCAATAATAAGTTCAGAGACACCTAATTTCCTTGCTGCTTTTTTTACCGAATCTACAAATGTTTCAGCACTACTGATCAGAAGTAGAGTAGATAAAATCAGTAGAATAATGCTGATGCCAATTCCCTCAGAAATTATTGTCAAGGGGATAATAGCTACCATTAGAACGATAGATGATTGGATTGATAAAAGATCGAAACCAAACACCCCCAACCGCTCCTCCATGTTATTCGGTCAAAGTTTTGCATAATGACAATGTCGGGTGTAAATTATGCTTTCATTAGTAATCTAAGATGTTCTGTAACTAAGTTTACGTCTGGGATTGTATGATCCTCTAGGGGAGGTGAAAAGGGGACCGGAGTATCTAGAGCACCGACAACTACTGGTGGAGATTCGAGGGCCCAGAATGCTTCTTCCAATATTCTGCTCGATACTGTATGTCCAAATCCACCACTCCATTGAGATTCTTGTAATACCATCATCCTTCCAGTTCTTTGTACTGATTTTACACAAGTCTCCGCATCGAACGGCAATAATGTTCTGAGGTCGACGATCTCTGTTTCAATACCTTCTCGAGCAACAATTTCTGCCGCATGTCTCGCAATGTGGACCATTGCTCCCCAAGTGACAATAGTAATATCTCTGCCCCCTCTGATTGTTTTAGCACGTCCAATTTCCACTAAATCTTTGTTTGAATCAATTCGTTGATTAACGGTTTCAATATCTACATCTTGATTTATTGAGTCTCCCCATCCAGTTAGTCCACCCCTTAAGCCATACATCCCTATATGTTCTAGGAAGATTACTGGATCTGGTAGAGCGGCCCCTTCGATCAATAGATCATATGCGTCTTGGGGGCATGAAGGGAATAAAATCACCAAACCAGGATCATTCGTCATCCAAGATTCAATCATGTTTGCATGGAATGGACCGGATCGAGTTTTAGCACCGAGAGGAATTCTAACCGTCAATGGAACATCCGCTCCCCACCTCCATCTCAGTTGGGCCGCATTATTGATCAAGGCATTCATTGCAAGGGCTGCAAATCCCCCAAATTGGATTTCAGCCATAGGACGCATACCTCCAAGAGCCGCTCCTGTGGCAGAATGAATTATCGCTGCTTCAGATAATGGCATATCGAGAAGAAGATCTGAATGTCCTGCTGTCTTTAATGGGATATTCATGCCAAATGCACCAGCAACTTCCATATCTTCCCCCATGAAAACAGTAGATCTTCCATAGCGTTCAGCAATAGAAATCATACCATTTTGAATCGCTCTAGCCATAGTCCATGCACTTCTTTCTTCTGAAAATTTCATTGTTGTTATGCCTACTCCTACAGGTCCCTCTTCTGAGGAAATACTATGATTTTGTATTCTCTTTAGTCGAGATGATTGAGACTCAGCATCATGGATACTAGTGATTCCTCTGGTCACAGTCTCTGGATTTGGCCATTCCATTCTTT
>Ga0160423_10005208_pt1 | contig 10608 bp, 6 predicted proteins | sample CRUFie14St8metaG_FD_108191 | JGI IMG/M metagenome (GOLD analysis project Ga0160423, IMG submission 108191) | Marine microbial communities from the Costa Rica Dome - CRUD Field 142mm St8 metaG | ecosystem: Environmental > Aquatic > Marine > Oceanic > Photic zone | place: Costa Rica: the Eastern... | reverse complement strand
CCAGATCTAACCGCTGCGTTCTTACGACCGTTTTGGATGCGTTACCACAAATGCGCAGTGCTTGGCGCGCTGGGTCTGACGCTCGCCGGCACGTTGGCAGCGCCCTATTCGGCTTTACCGATCATATATATCGTCCTGCTCTCCTCGCTAGGCAGTTTCATGACCATATGCTTCTTCGTTGGACTCAATTTGATTGCTAAAATCAACCTCGCCGCGGACATGCAAGATCAGAAAGCCTTTAACGCACTGCACCGCGCAGACATGGTACTGGTGGGTGCTGGGATGCTGGCGGGGATCGCCTTAATTGTGGCCCTGGGTTATGTATTACCTGGCCACTTCACCTTCTGGCAACACTAATCGTAATTTCAAAAAAACGGCTCCCTAACGAAATAAACCGTAATCCGGTTAAGCTCCCCTAGCAAAATTGCTATACTATGCGCCTTCACTTCCACGCTCCTTTTCGTTCGGCATAAAGAATAGCCCGGGTGGTGAAATTGGTAGACACAAGGGACTTAAAATCCCTCGGCAGCAATGCCGTGCCGGTTCGAGTCCGGCTCCGGGCACCATCACTGTTCTCAAGCATTACCTGTTAGCTCTATGCCACCGGTGCATTGGTCGAAGGCTGCCAAGGATCGGTTTCACTATCAAAGAGCAAAGCCTAGTTAAAAAATAGTCCGTCCTCATTAATTCGCGACCGCGTCTTCACTAAATACTCGAACATAGTCTACGAGCATTCGTTGCGGAAACTGGGTATTGCTATTTGGGCTACCCGGCCAGTTACCTCCAACCGCCACATTAAATATCAAGAAAAACGGCTTTTGGAATGCGCTCAAGTCATCTGACTCATCGAGGCTCATGGAGTGGTACTGAATGTCGTCGATGTACCATGTCAGCGACTGAGGGGTCCAAACTAGGCTGTACACGTGAAAACCATCTGCGAGCGTCGCATTGCCTGATAGGCTGTACGAATCACCTAGGTCACGTTTAACGCCGCCACTGTCTTGCCAATGGGCGGTGCCGTGTACCGTATCTTCTCGACCACTGCCGCCAATCATTTCCATAATGTCGATCTCGCCGCTGCGAGGCCAACCGACGGTGGCGAAATTTGCGCCCATTGACCACAGCGCCGGCCAAATTCCCTGCCCCTTCGGCAGAGCAGCACGAATATCCACGCGTCCATAGGTAAACGACACTTTATCTTGTGTGGTAAGGCGCGAGGACGTGTACTGACGACCGCCAAATTGCTGCTGTCGAGCCTCAATAATCAAAAGGCCCTCGCGAACAGTGGTGTTTTCCTGCCGGTAATATTGCAGCTCGTTATTGCCCCAACCATTGTTTCCGGTGCCCAACTCATAGTTCCACGAGTTGGTATCTAACGAATCGCCAGCAAATTCATCGGACCAGTACAGCGAGTAGCCGGTGTATGATGTTGGTGAACTGGGCCCCGCAAAATTCGGGTTCACCCACGTATCGCTGGGCGCTGACGTGTCCCCAGTACCCGATGAGTCGCCATCCGGATTAGATACCCATCGCACTCGATCCAGTCGGAAGACCGTTGCTGCATGAGCTGTTGGCCAAATCACTAAACCCGTGTCCACAGCGGACAGATTCAAATCCTGTGCTACAAGATCATTTACATCGACGCGTAGCGTTTGCCAATCATTACCCGTTACGACGCCAAGATTGTAATTCCCAGACGTACACGGATAGACACAATCTATTTTCATGGAGATATCCGGATCACCGCTGATGATTCGAATGTCGAGTTCGATGGTTCCACCAGCAAACTCGGAAGCGTCGTATGGATTACTGCTCTTAATATAAAAGCCAGCATCTTGGTTGTTGGCAATTCGCGAGACTTCCAGCACTTCGCCACGCTCTGCATCAGCGACTATCGCCCAAGTAATGCTTGAACAAGCGTCACCATTGTCATTATCGCAAGTGCCGTAGCCGATAGCTTGGTCATAGGCGCCAAAACCTAGGTCCCAAGTCGCACCGGCCATGCCATCGGCGAGAACAGTCAGCTCTGTTGGGTCAGACTGTTGTGCCGCTACAACATTAACCACACGACTGACTGAAGCCTCATTACCGGCGCTGTCTACGGCTGTATAGCGGATGCTGTAGCTACCAACCGCGTCGCTATCGACTTCTCCAGATATTGTCACGTCGACATCACCATCGACCGCATCCGTTGCCGACGCTCCCTCTTCGGTATACGACTGCCCTTGGGTGATTTGTACGGTTGAGTTGCCCGTTAGAGTAATCACCGGAGCCGTGGTGTCCGCTTGAGAGGTACTTTGCCCAGAGGAGGGTGGCGTGGAACTGCTCCCGCCGCCACCGCCTCCGCAGGCATAGAGAAGCCAAACCGAGCTTAGTAATAATCCAACACGAATCAATTTCGTGTCCCATGCAATGGTTGATGCGATCATTTTTGCCATGCTCCCCGTCAGAACTGCATCATGATAAGGAGAATGTGCAAGGCGATGCCGAAAACACGCTAAGGTGGATTCAGCGCGAGACGGAATTTCTACACTTGCCATCTTTAGCAGCAAATTGGCATTGCCTAGGGCTTTGGGTACCCGAGCACCTTTTATGGGAATGCGCCTTAGTATCCGGTAAAACCAACCTACACATTGAATTCATGGCTGCACTCACGCATTTTAAAGGTGCAAGTTAGCTATCCACTAGAGGGGCGTGTTATGAACAGATACCAACTTTACGGTGGCGGTGGTTCGCCCTATTCCCAGAAAATGCGCAGCATACTGCACTACCGCCGCTTACCCTTTGACTGGGTGCAGATCACCCCAGCACTACGCGCTCAGATCCAACATGATGGACCACCCGTAATCCCAATTCTGCGTCTACCTGAAGACAACAGTCTGCATGTGGATTCGACACCCTTAGCATTAATGCTCGAGGCTCGGCACACAGAGCGCTCAATTATTCCAACTGATCCTGCGATGGCGTTTTTGTCTTTCCTTATTGAGGATATGGCGGATGAATGGGCCACCAAAATAATGTTCCATTATCGTTGGGATCTGGAGATCGATCAGCAATACAGCAGCCGCCAAATCATCAGCGACAATACTCCGGGCCTACGGGGTGAGGCATTGGCTAAGGCGGCACAGGCAATTCGCGATCGCCAGGTTGGGCGTATGCCATTAGTCGGCTGCACACCGCAAAACAAGCCTATTATTGAGCAAAGTTTTCATGAGCTACTGACAATTTTGGATAGTTTCGCGACCCGAGATGAATACCTATTGGGAACCCGACCCGCTCTGGCAGACTTCGGTCTGTTCGGACAACTGAAAACACTTGCCAGCGATCATACCCCGATGCTGATCATGCGCAGCAAGGTCCCCAGCGTATATGACTGGGTGAGGCGCCTAGAGGACAGCAGCGGCATAGAGGGCAAATGGCATTCGTTCGCTGAAATGCGGCCGGCCGTGTTGGATATGCTGCGCTTTTGCGCCACCTATTACTTGCCATTTTTAAGTGCCAATCAGCACGCTATCGCCCAGGGCGAGCCAGTGGTGTCTTTGACCTTGGCGGGCCGGCGGTACGAGCAGCCTGTCTTTAAATATCAGGCAAAGTGTTTAGCGCGGTTAAAGTCGCTGTGGGCCGACGCAGATACGCCAGAGCTACGCGACGTTTTATCTGAAACTGGGTGTTTGCGGCACCTCGAATGATGCAATTTCAGTGCGAGCCGGCATAAGCGCGACCACACCCTTACTTTAATAAGCGGCAATCAGCTCGCGCCAACAAAAGGTATTCGTTGGCACCGAAGCCATGTCAAATTACTTGCGGAGCTAGTTGCTATTTCGCTCTTGCCACTAAGTAATCAGCATTCTTTTCGGCCACCATAATGGTCGCTGCATTGGTATTCCCAGACACTACGTAGGGCATTACCGAAGCATCGACGACGGAGAGCCCATTGAGACCTTTTACTAGCAAATTTTCGTCAACAACTTTGCCAATACTGCAGGTACTGGTCGGATGATAGACCGTGCTTGCTTCTTGACGAATATATTCAAGCAAGGCGTCATCATCCAAATCACCCAGCTCTGCCCCGGGAGAGAGCCGCGAAGTAATGCTGCCCGCAAGTGCTTCGCTTTGAAAAACCCGCAGAAGCAATTTCATCCCATCCACCATGGTGCGGCGATCGAGTTCCGTGCTTAGATAGTTGGCCTTGATTTCTGGATGGTCACGAAAATCAGAGCTGGTAATGTGAATTGAGCCTCGGGACTCAGGCCGGCTTTGATTCACCACTGCACTCATTGCCGGCTGAGCCAATGCGCGGATCTTACCTGCATCGTTGTATAGGGTTGCACCCGATGCGAAGTGGACTTGAATATCCGGCGCCTCAAGGCCTTCTCTCGTATACCAAAACGCACCGATCGGCGCCGAGCCGGTGGTGAGCGGGCCTTTACGCGCAAAAAACCACTTGAGCGCTGCAGGTATTAGTCGCGCGCCCCTAACCTCTCGATTGATCGAAAGATCAGCACGCGTTCCATACACAACCTTGCAAAGCAAATGATCTTGGAGATGCTCGCCTACGTCAGGCAGATGATGATGTACGTTAATACCAAGAGCATTCAGTCGATCAGCGTCGCCTACACCTGAAAGCTCCAGCAACTGTGGCGATCCGATCGCCCCACAACTCAGAATCACGTGCCGCGCGCGGATTGTTTCTGATCGACCAGCTCGCTCTGTTTCAACCCCCACCGCTTTATTCTGCTCGAATATAATTCGTTTGGTTTGAACCTTGGTTCTTATTTCGAGATTGCTCCGCCCACGCGCAGGGTTCAGGTACGCACTGGACGTACTCCACCTGCGGCCATCTTTTTGGGTGAATTGGTAGTGACCACAACCGGCCTGATCAATGCCGTTAAAGTCTTTATTTCGGGGAACCCCTTGCTCTTCCATAGCATCGAGAAAGGTTTCCTGAATTGGCCGTTTGTCGACAACATCCTGCACATGTAAGGGCCCGTCCGCCCCATGCAATTCATCATCGTGAGTTTGCTGTCGCTCAGCCTTGATAAAGTAAGGCAGAACCTCCTCCCAAGACCAGCCCTTTGCGCCGGCTTGCTCCCAGGCAGCAAAATCAACCGGCACCCCGCGAACATAAATCATGCCGTTTATCGAACTGGAACCACCAAGGCCCTTGCCTCGTGGCCAATAAATTCTGCGGTTATTGAGCTCCGGTTCCGGCTCGGTCTCGTAGGACCAATCAAATTTTTTGTTCTTGAATGTTGCGGCCCAGCCTGCTGGCACATGCAATAGAGGTGACTTATCACCACCGCCCGCCTCCAAAAGGCAAACGCGAGTGCGTGGATCAGCACTAAGGCGATTTGCTAAAACGCAGCCTGCAGAGCCTGCGCCAACAATAACGTAATCATATTCATGCATGACGTATTCCCGTTAATCAGCAACCGAATTCCAAAGCCGGCATCCATACCCTACGAACACCCACTCATGGACCACAATATGCACACCCGACTCCATGGGCAAGCCTCCGCGCTAAAGTAGTGAATGCTGATTACTATGCATTTAATTCCAATACGTTTATAGCTTTGCCCCTACAAGCGGCCTTACAGTCCCAACATTTCTGAGATGCTCTGGATCTCTAGAGTCTCATATTGGTCCACCGAATCGTCTGCTTTAGCTATTTTCCGCAAGGAAGAAATCAGTTTGCGACGCTCATCCGTAGACGTATTTTGGGCTAAGAAATCTGTGTAGGCCCGCAGGCCAGGCCCATTGCCTACCACTCTAAACGAGCGCTCAATGAGCGCTTCTGCCGCGCCTCGGTCCAGTGAAAAGGTCTCCATCAAGTGCTCAATGGAAACGGCTACTTCGCGATCATCGATGCGCCCATCTGCACGAGCAATCTCCATGAACAAAATCGCGGTAGTCAGCGGCATATTTATAAAACCATCCTGGTCCTTAAACAAAGACTCAATGTAGCGAAGCTTGGAGACAACTTGGGCGGATACCAGTTCTCTAAACGGCACTTCAAGTAACCGCGCTATCTCCTGAATATCGCTTTCCTCGAATTTATCCGCGCGTCCATCCGCATGAGCGATATGCCACAACTGCTTGATAAAGTTAATGCGGGCCTCAAGGTTCATCTCTTTTTTTAATTCATCAGTCAGCGCACGCAAGCCAACCGGGATCTTCAGCAGGGATAAAGCTTTTTTAATCAAATTACCTACTTCAGTGGGCTGTATATCAAGCAGCTCTTGAGCCGCAAGTTCCGTACGCTGAAGTTCAGATTCTTCGAGTTGACCATTTGAGTCGACGACTTGCAGCATCAATCCAACGACGGCTAATGGAAAATTCAATTTGATTGAAGGCTGGTCGTTCATGATCGGATATTAAAATGTTTGTGAACGTATAAAGGTACCGGAATAGGCGGTCAGCCGTTGGATTTATCAATCAGTATCGATCACACGTTTGCGAGAATCGGAGTAGTCCTGACCTGTTGCAGCCAAACTGACGCGTGAAGAGGCGGGGTTAAATATGCTCTTATGACCTACGCGAATAATTTTTCGCTTGAAAATTAGGTCTGCAGCCGTGCTCTAATCAATAAACACCATTCCTTGGCGACTGCCTATCCGGGGTAGTCAGGGGATTCCTAGCCAATTACTTCAGCGTAAACGCCCAGGCATAGCGACTCTCTGTTAACAAGTACTCTGGCTTAGTGCTGGGTGTCCAGGAATCATCACCTCCGACGCCCATGTGGAATCCATCAAGGTAGACAAAAAGCCCTTCCTCAGCTGAAAGCTCGTGGTCATGCATAGCCGCTGCCAGCTGCGCTTGGCCAAATTTACTAACGCTAAAATGGAAGTGCCCTGCCACAGACGCCAGCCCCAATTCGAGGCTGTGAACGTCGCAGCGCAAGCCATTCTCGCTGGGAAAAATGTAGGGGGTATGCATACTGCGCAGCGGCAAGCGCCAATGTCCAAAATCTGCACTGGTAAGTCGATCTGGATAATTTTCGTGAGGCCCTCGACCAAACCAAGCAACGGAATCTGCAGATTGCGCCAGTCTCATACTAATACCCACTCTAGGCAAAGGCGGCAGTGCTGGGTCAACCTCCACATTGATCTCAATACGGGCTTGTTCATCATCACTGAAATGAAAAAGCCAATGGCTTTTTAACAGCAACTCGTCGTTCGAGTAATAACCATGCTCCGCGGTAATCGTCTGACCGCCAGCTCCCACTGTGGTTTGCAGGCAACGATGCTCAAGCGCAAACAAACCCGCACTCTGCCAGCGGGCTAGCCAAGAATTTGGATCCATACGCTCTGCCTCACTGGTGCCAATATCGTTATCCAGTGGTGCACGCAAAAAATTATCCGCAAGTTCGGTGTGCAATATCTCTGTGCCGTCCTTGAGCCAGCTCGTGAGCCGCCCAGTATGGCGGTTTATAGTCCAGTGGGTCTTACCAGCACTCACTTTGTAGGTGTCTGCCCTCGCCTCTATAGATACAGCACTGGCCGCAGAGAGAGTCATCTCGTCTGTTTTAGCGCCGAGTTCAAATTGCCAACGAGCAACCTCGTGATCTCCATCGGACCAAGCGGTCGCCTGTATTTGATTGATCCAAACATTCAGCCAGCGCGGCTCTGAGCTGCTGCTTATTGCTTCTGGCAAAGCAATTTCAACGGAACCCGAGGGCTCCAGAGCAAGCTCCACAGTCCCGCTGTCGATCGAACCACGCTGGTCAATTAACTGCCAATGTAGTTGCTCGTTATCACAGTGCCGAAATAGATATTCGCTGGTAACCTTCAACACCGATCCTTCGAGGGCGGCAACGAAGGGTTGCTGACAGCGCTTAGCCTCAAATAATGTCGGGTGCGCACTTCGATCAGGAAATACTAGGCCATTAATACAGAATTGCCGGTCGTTGATCTGATCGCCAAAATCGCCGCCATATGCCCAGAAGCGACTACCATCAGCCGCAACCTTCTCGAGGCCCTGATCTACCCGATCCCAAATAAAACCGCCTTGAAGTCTCGGATGCTCTCTGAATACCTGCCAGTAATCGGCAAAATTGCCCAAGCTATTACCCATCGCATGGGCATATTCGCAAAGAATCACTGGTCGCTGCTCCCCCGCTACCCTCAGCCAATTGAGTAACGACGGTTTAGGCCCAAGATCTTCGCCTTGGTCGAGATCCGCGTGGGTCCGCGCATACATAGGACAGATCACGTCGGTGGCCGGCGTATTTGAGCCGCCGCCTTCGTACTGTACCGGCCGACTGGGATCGACCTTACGAGCCCAATGATACATAGCGTCATGAGCTGCCCCATAACCAGACTCGTTGCCCAACGACCACAGAATAATGCTGGGGTGATTAAAGTCCCGAGACACCATACGAACCATGCGCTCGAGAAATGCACCCGCCCACGCCGGGTGATCAGCAAGGCGCCCCATGGGGGTGGCTCCATGGGTTTCGATGTTCGCCTCATCCACTACGTACAAGCCAAGACGATCGCATAGCCGATAAAAGCCTGTCTGATGCGGATAGTGAGAGCAACGAACTGCATTAAAGTTATTCTGCTTCATCAGTCGCAGATCCTCGGCAACGCTCTCAAGACTTTCATAATGCCCCGTGCGCGGATCGTGCTCGTGTTTGTTGACGCCGCGAATCAGCACCGGTTGACCATTTACGCACAGCTGTCCGCGGATGATTTCAACCGTTCGAAAGCCGACATCACAGGCCTCGCATTCGATGATATGCCCATCGACATCTAACAAACTTACGGTGAGACGATATAGGTTCGGGCACTCAGCGCTCCACGGCTGCGGTTCTGTAACCGGTATGGAGATATAAGTGCGATCAACATACGCACCTTTTTCATCAATTTGTTGGGTACCGATTTCGTACACATGGCGGAGTAGCGGCTCGCTTGCAGCGTCATCCCCTTGGTACAAAGCTGTCGCGATCCGGCAGTCCCGCGCGCCCTCGACGTCTACCTGCAGATCTAATTGCCCATGTAAATAGTTGCTATCCAATGCGGCCGTAACACGGAAATCGCTAATTCTGGCTAACGGTTTTGCCAGCAATGAAACCGAGCGATAGATGCCGCTCAAATTCCACATATCCTGGCCCTCAAAATAGCTGCCATCACAGAACCGCATCACCATGACACTTAAAACATTCTCACCGGCACGTAAGTAATCGGTTAAATCAAACTCGGCTGGGAGTCGGCTGTCTTGGGAATAGCCAACCCACTGGCCATTACACCAGAGGTGAAACGCACTATCGACGCCGGCAAAGACCACCCTAACCTGTTGTTCTGCCAACCAACTCAGCGGTGGTGTAAATGCTCTCTCATAACACCCAGTTGGATTGTCATCCGGCACCACTGGTGGCCGTCGGGGGAACGGATATTTAACATTGGTATAGATCGGATGATCGTAGCCTTGCAATTGCCAGTGCCCTGGCACCTCAATAGGCTCCATGTCTATACCACGCGCGGGCCACGAATCCGGCACTGCCTGCACGCTGTTGAATAATTTAAATTGCCAGGACGCCTCGGTACTTCCGTCCAGAGATAAGACTGCCTCGCTTGGACGGTCGTTCCGCGCATCACTCTCATTACGCCAACTGGCTAGGGGCACGTGGGCCGGCATTCTGTGCTGAGAGGTTACTTCTTGGGTTTGCCAGGCTCTCTGACCCTTTAAATCTATATCGATGGTACTTTTCTCATTTTATTTGCTCAGCCGTGGGTTAGTCTTCCCCCTGCCAAGCGCAATTATGCGTAGCCGTGAATCATAGCGAAAAGAGGTTAGCAGATGACAACGTCGGCAAGTTATCCAAGCCTGCAAGGTCAGTGCATCTTTATTACCGGTGGTGCCACAGGTATCGGCGCGGCCCTCGTTAGAGCCTTTGCACAGCAGGGCGCTAATGTTGCTTTCGTGGACATCGACGTTGACTCCGCCAAACAATTAATCGACGAGCTTGAATCAGAGCAAGGCCCAAAGCTTTGGTATCAGGCCATTGATGTGACGAATGTCCAAGCCCTGCAGCAAGCTATTCTGGAAGCCGAAGCCCAGTTGGGTCCGGTGTGCGTGCTGGTTAATAACGCGGCGAATGATATGCGCCACGCGCCAGCGGATGTCACTGCACAAAGTTGGCGCGATTGTATGGCCATTAACCTAGATGCAGCCTTCTTTGCTGCTCAGGCAGCAGCCGGTCTCATGACCCAGCGCAACAGCGGATCGATTATTAATTTCAGTTCCATTAACGCACTGCTTGGACCATCCAACATGCCTGGTTATGTGACTGCTAAAGCCGGCATTATCGGACTCACCAAAGCGCTGGCGCGAGACTATGGCCCCAACGGTGTTCGCGTTAACGCTATTCTGCCCGGGTGGGTAGCGACCGAGCGGCAACTACAGACTTGGCTTACACCTGATGAAGAGTCGCGCTGGATGGAGCAAGTCGCTTTACAAGAACGGCTGCTACCAGAGGATGTCGCTAACTTAGCACTGTTTTTGGCCGCCACCGATAGCAAAATGATTACTGGCCAAAGTTTCACCGTCGACGCAGGACGCACCTGAGGCGCACATGCCCCATCGCATGAGCGCCGCAACTGCTCT
>Ga0160423_10005207_pt1 | contig 10608 bp, 18 predicted proteins | sample CRUFie14St8metaG_FD_108191 | JGI IMG/M metagenome (GOLD analysis project Ga0160423, IMG submission 108191) | Marine microbial communities from the Costa Rica Dome - CRUD Field 142mm St8 metaG | ecosystem: Environmental > Aquatic > Marine > Oceanic > Photic zone | place: Costa Rica: the Eastern... | reverse complement strand
TTAGGTGGTTATGACTTTCAAAATGATGAGGGGTCTATCAAACAATTAGTTACAAGATCAATGCGTCAGAATGGTTTGAATCCAGATAACAGCATGAATGTTGAAAATTTATTTTTCAAAGCTTGGGACGGATTGGGAGCATATACAACTAAATCAGACGGAGCTACTAGACTTGCTGTGTATGAAGCTGTTTACAAAAAGTTAAAAGACAAAGGCGAAACAGAAGCAGTAGCAAGATCGGAAGCTGCCTATCAAGCGTTGGAGATAATTAACTTTGGAAGGCGTGGACTTTCTCCCGCTTTCAGAATTATTACATCAGCGATACCATTCTTAAATGCAAGAATACAAGGTCTTGATGTCCTTTGGAGAAGCTATAGTGGTAAGTATTCTGCTACACAGAATTTCGAGGGTTTAGACGGACGATCTTTAGACGAGGTAAAAAAAGACATATCAAACGCATTTTTAAGGCGTGGAGCAGCTTTAACGGCTCTTACGGCTATGTATTATCTGCTTGTCTCAGACACAGATGACTATAAGAATGTAAGGCGTGAAGTCAGAGACGATAATTGGCTTATACCATTAGGTAATGACTTACCCGCTATCAAGATACCTATACCATTTGAAGTCGGTATGATATTTAAAGCCATACCTGAAAGAGTGCTAGATGTATTTGTGGGAGAGGACGCTCTATCGAATAAAGCTATTGGAGAAGCAAAAGACTCAATTCTCAGACAATTAGGCACATCAGCAAACATACCATTCTTTGAAGCGGGATTTGGCATACAAGCAATCAAGCCAATAGCAGAGGTCTATCTAAATAGGAACTCATTTACCAATACAGAGATTGTTCCATACTACCAACTACAACTAGAGCCAGGACTACAAGCTAGACCTAGCACTAACCAACTTTTTAAAAATGTAGGAGAAACCTTCAATCTGTCGCCAATAAAAATTGAGCACGTTTTCAAAGGATATACGGGAACTTTAGGTGGTTATGTCTTAGATGTTATTGACGCAGTAACTAGAGGAGTTACAGGAGAGCCGTACTTACCACCTGATATTAATACTGTGCCTGTGTTAAGTAGATTTTTGATCAATGCAGACAGAGGTGGCGGACTGCAACAACAATTCTATGAACTTAGAGATGAAGTCAGAAGGGTAGTACAATCAACCAACAAGCTTAGAAAAGCGGGTAGATTGGACGAATTAGCTTCTTACAGAGCCACAAATCTTGATGTCTTGAATGTCAAAGGAACAGTCAATGCTCTCAACAGATACCTTGAGAATTGGCGTATGAGGAGAGACAATCTATTGCAAAGAGACGATATATCAGCTTTCGCTAAAAGAGACTTGCTAGATCAACTCATAGCAGAAAGAGACCAAAGATTATCTATCGTTCCTGAACTTAGGAAAAGAGCAAACATTCCAATAGTACAAAACATTTAATTAAGAAAAAGTTTCTGCAGCCTCCTGTGCTGCGATTTTAAAAATCAAAAAAGGGGGGTGAAAGCCAAAAAAATTAATTAAGTAATACTTTTGAGTCCAGATGGCAGTAATTTTTTTACCATCTCAGGTATTTTTAGATTTTAAAAATTAAAACAGGCAGGTGATAACTAAAAAAATTTATTAAGAAATAGTTTCTTGGAAACCTAGACGCTTTAGTTCAGCTATTTCTTTTTCTTCTTTGAGGGGTTTGACTGTAAAGAAGTCTTTATACTCAGGGTGTAAGGCATGAAACAGTCTTGCATAAAAACAAATGTAGTCGTTACTAATCTTAAACTCCCCACCTCTTGTTTCTATCTCTTTGTTCCAACGAATTCTATTGACTATTGCCCATTGTGAATAGTGCTTCATACCGCTCTCTATGGCTTGGAAAGTGTACTCCTCAAACTTCTCCCACACTTGCGGGTTTTTCTTATGCCACTCCCACCACTTATTCTTTCTTTCTTCTAGCTTTTCTTTTAATTGATCAATCATTTTCTTCTTCTATTTTCTTTCTGTAATCTAATAAAGCTTGACCTCTCAACATAGAGTTTTGCAAACCATACTTTTTATAATTTTTTCTCCAGACACTAGAGTCTTTCTTCTTCTTGCTTGGCTCTAAATTTAGATAACCAAACATATCTTCTCGTAAAACTTTGTGCCAAACATTGATATCTCTCATTCTTCTGACACCGCCTTTCTGTATATCTATACATTTAAAATCCATAAGCTTCCAAAAATTATTAGCAGATATATCTGACCCACACCGCAAAGTAATACCATTAACAAAACTCAAACCACACATATCTTCTAAAGTCTTTACTAAACCCGCTCCATACCAATTACCTCTCAAATCATATTCAATACAAGCTTGGTGGATTTTTAGGTCTTTGGAGTCGAAACTGCCATGATAAAGATAACCCGCATGAGCGTTATTAACTAAAGCTAATAATATCCTTTGCTTATCTATCTCTCTCTCAAATACTTGTTTGGGATAGAAGGATAAATCTTCGGCATTTTGTTTTTGCAAATGGTCAATGAAAGTCAAATCAGATTTTTCGGAGTATCTAATTTTTAGTTCCATATCTATTTTTCAATAAAAAGTTTTATAAAATGTTCTGCGTCCACTACAACTAAAGGTTTAGTTCTATTTCTTTTAATCACAACCAATGGCTCGTACCCTTTACAGTTCTCTGTGGCTTGATCGTATGCCTTCCAAACATTCAAAGCTTCCTGGTTTTTACATTCAATACTGTAGGGAAACACTTCCCTCGATTGCTTACCTAATATGATGTCCTCTCCCTGACTACCCATAGGTCTTGATTCCAAATCCTCTTCATCAAGTTTTAAAATTTCTATTAGCTTCTGCACAAACCATTTTTGTAAGTTTCTGCCCTTTGCTTTAGCGGATTGTGGTTTCATATAAACTCCCTTTCGTGTGGCTCTAATAAAAGCAACTGTCTGACTTGTTCTAATAATTCTTCTTCTGTGCCGTAAGCTTCCTCAAATCTAGCTTTATTGGGGTGTCTGCTTATATCCCCTTCATGTCCGCCCGTTCTATGATGTATCGGGCATAAGGGTAATACTTGAAAATGTGCGTTCTCTTTGGTCTTTCCGTGTACATGATGTATCTCTGCGGGGGTAAAAGGGTAGCCATTATTGAAACAGACTATGCAACCTAAACTTCTAACTTCGTTCATGTGCTTTTGTTCTTTTGCTGTGGGTTTTCTACCTTTCATAACTTAGGTGGAGTACCTTATAGGTGTATGTCGGAAACCTACAAGATACTCCCAAGCATTTAGTAAGTACCAACAAACCTAAATGCTTTTCTTTTCTTTTTGTTTTTTCTTGTCCTTGAAAATTTTATCAAAGCTTTCGTTAAACTTCTTTTTATCGTAGGGACGCACTTTACTACCCTTCGACATTTTTTTGACTGTCCATGTGTCTAACAAATCTATCAAACTGTTCATCATCTTGTTGGAAATAATCTTCATTGTCTGATGATACTGATTGATACTTGTCTGGATTTTCTGCACTTCCAGAAATAGTTTCATCAAGTTCTTGCTCCAAGTTATTGAAGTCGTTGTTGATAAGTTCTTTTATAATTGGATCGGAACAATGTTCGTTCACGCTTCCTCTACATCTTTCTATAATTTTGTAATAATCTTCAAAGTTCGGTTTCATTTTTTTCTCGGTTTAATTTGTCCTAGAGACTCAAGTTCGATAAGCAACTTGTACTGTTCTCGTAAAGCTTTGGCAACCAACTTGTAATCTTCCCAATTACCAATGTGTTGAATGTTGTGAATAGTATGTTTTGTCGCCATAAGTTTTTTTTAAAAAAAAGATTAAGCTCCGTATCGTTTTCTTTCTGCTCTTTGATTTACTTGTTTAGTTCGCCATGCTTCAAACTTCTTTTCTATGTAGTTTAAATTCACTTTAATACTTTCCAAGTTCCCTTTGCAAACACCAACTTTAATCCTAGCGTCTCGCATTTCATCTCTTGAGTCTGCGAAATGCACTTGACTAGCGTTGGTCTTGCAACCCTCTGCCATTGCTTGTGTCATTAAGATTGCCATAGTCTTTTTGACATCTGCTTCGGCAGTAGCTAACTCGATATAGGCAGTTTCCAATGTGTCTGCAAACTGCCTAATCTTGTTAAGCCATATCTCAATGTGTTCATCACTCGGTCTAGTCATTAGAACGGCACTTCACTATCAGGTATGGCTTTACGAGGAGCGGGTACTTCTTTCTCCGCTCGTTTCAAGGGGGTATCTACTGACAAGTACATGAGAGGATTACCCTTCTTATCCTTTCTGTTCCATATAGCTATTCTTAACTCTACTTCATCATGCCCTTGTTTAATTTGATCTACTAACTCCTTCATAAGAGTTTTAGGTAGTTCGATCTTACCCGTATAGTCTGGGTGGTTAGAAGCAGTTTTTTTACTGTTCTCCCAAGCGTTGCCCTGACCTTTAGGTTTGTTTTGAAAATCAACTTGTTCAGTCATATCAATCTCCTAAATAAATGTTTCATCTTCATCAAAGAAACCAAACGGATCAGATGTTCCGCTTTCTTCCTCAACCTTTTCTTCCCCTTCGGGTAAGTCTTGGATTGCTTCTTTAATCCTTTCAATAAAATCGTCATAAAGTTTTTTATGGTGGATTTTAATTTGATTTATTACTTCTGCATTTTTAGGCATAGAGAATTGGCTACGACATTTTTCTTTAGTGTCATAAAGACCTAAAGACTTGAGATAAATCTCAATAAAAGCGTTAGCGTCTCCAATGGAGATACCTTCTTCTTCTTCTGCTTCTGCTTCCATAATAAATTCTTCTGCATTAGCTTTAGCTTTAGTAATATCTTTTACTACAGCTTCTTCCTTTGCTTCTTCTTGTTTGCTTTCATCAGGCAAATCATCACTTAGACCACGATAGAGACTTATACCCAACCCAAATAAAGCAATGTTTTTAACTAAACATCTCATTCTAGCGTCTGATATATCTCTAGCACTTGGATTCTTTATAGCTTTCATTTTGTAATCCATGACGGGTAAAGTCATAAACCTTCCACAATTACCAATCCCAACGAAAGTCGCAACTTCTACGCTCCCGTCTGCATGATTGATATTATCTTTGAAAAGATACTCTGCTTGTGGATAGTGTTCCATTAGCAAGTACCAACAATTTGCCCAAGATAAATAATCTAAGTTCATTTTTTTCTCAACAAATTTATCTACTTTTACCTTAGATAATTTTGTCCATATCTCTTTGTAAGAGTTTTCTTTTTCGCTCATATGCACTCCCTTTGATACTGTTCGCAAAAATCAGCTACTCCACAATAGTTTCCTGAACAACGAGTAGCTTCTCCCTTTTGTTGTTCTATATATAATTGTTCTTTACTCGAAAGAATATACTCGTCTGCTTCTTCTTTCGATTTAAAAACTCTTACTGCCGTCTTTCTTCCCTTCTTCATACACCTAAAGGTATCGTCTTTCTTCCAACGATCTTCATCACTACACATAGGCAGTTTGTTTTTAAATATAAAATCTTTCTCTGCTTCTTCATGGACAGAAATTCTTTCTCTAATAAATTTTTCTTGCTCGTCATAATCCCAAAGCTTTTGCTCTAGCACACTTATAGCAGTTTCGGGATAATCCCCGCTTCTTCTTTGCTTCTCTCGTTTATTCCAATCCCTAGCAATAGCAATAATCTCAAGCTTCTTTACATCTTCTCCCGTATTCTTTTTGTGCAACCAAGCATAGCAATTCAACTGTTGCTCCCACTCTGGTTTGCCTTCTTGAGAAAATATAATTGTCCAAACCGAAGTAACTTTATAGTCTTGCAAAGTCTTATCGCCAAGCGAAAAGGTGTCCGTCTGTCCTGATATAGTTACTCCGTCCAACTGTGCAAAGTATCTTTTCTCTGTGATCATGTCCTCTTTATCTTCGTTGGCTCTCTCTAAAATTGTATGCACACTCTGTCCAAGCAATGTCCAAATTCTATCGCTTACATCTTCCGTGAGTTCTTCGTTGTGCTTCATCTTTAACAATCTAATTCTTGGCGGACTTAACAAAGTCGTTACGCTGTAATTAGATTTGCCCGAAGAATAATCATCATTGACTATGGCATTAACGATTGATTGAGGAAGGTCGTAATTGTTTGTGTATTTCATGTGTTTTCCTTCTCTAATTGCCATATAACAAATTTTAAAAGTTCTTGTGCATCTTCAATACGCTCAGTTTGTTTTTCTCTTTTTAACAAAGCATTAACGTGCATTAGAGTAGATATTTTATTGTCGTTATTATTTGTGTATTTCATATCTTTGTTCTTCCCAATCCAAAATATCAAGGGAGAATTTTTTAGCAACATTCAAAGCAGAATTAAATCTTTCTTTGTCCTTGTTAGATAATCTTTCTTTCTTTTGTATCTGTTCCAAAAATAACAGTATGCCGTCTGACAAAATTTGTTTTTCTAGTTTTTTTAATTCTTTCATTTGATTCTCCAAATACCTATGCCGTCCTCTACTGATCTAACAGTAAAATCTCTGTGATAAATCTTTGGAATTTTGCTGTTGAAACTTCTTTTAAAGTACCCAACTCTGTTTCTAACAATCAAAACCTCTTTTTTGATTTCTTCTTTCGGAATTTTTATGTGTATTGATTTATCAACCTCTAAATTTTCAAGATCAAAATCATACTTAGGTTTTCTTCCTTTGGTTTTAGGTATAGGAAATTCGTTATTGTCCTTAATGGTAATAGTCAAAATATCTCCTGTTTTATTTAATGTTTTTTTAAGAGTTTAAATCATAACTTGATTATGTTCAAGAAATAAATTAAAGTCGTTTTATGAATGTTAAACCATTTAGATTACCCGAAAAGAAATCTTATAAGAAAATGGATATAGCAATTCTGAAACAAACGATACGGGATTTAGCTTCCAAAGAAATGAAAACCAGAATAGAAGCAAAAAAATTTATTCAATCAAGTAGTTTCTTTCGTTTGTGCGATAGGTTAAACCTCAACGCTTCCGACATAAAAAATTCTTTAGATACTCTCATGGATTACCCATTGATCAGTAGGAAAGCTTTGTCTGAGGAGATTGCGAGGTTTATTGATAAAGAAGAATTTTAGTAGATATATACTAAGTTAGTAGGTATCTACTATATATATTATAAATAGTAGATATCTACTATGAAGGAGATTAGAAATGATTGCAAGTGAAAATTTACAAGCGGTAGAAAGCCATGTCAGAAATCTAGATATCGGACAACACAAGATATCTTGTCCCTTGTGTAGCCACACAAGAACAAAAAACAAACATGACAAACCTTTATCAGTCAATGTTGATGTTGATAAAGTAGTTTTTAATTGTCATCATTGTTCGGAGAGAGGAATAATCAACCACAACAAGACTAGAAATGTGAAAATCATAGAAACAACCAAGCCAAAGCAAACAAAACCTATTGATTTGCCAAAAGAGGAAAGCAATAAGGGTAGAGATTGGTTAGAAACTAGGTCTATTGATCCTGATGTTGCCAAGATTATGGGAGCAACTGCCTTTAAAAAGAAAAACAGAGATGTTATTGGCTTCGCCTACGGGCAAGAAGATAAGGTAGAAGGGGTTAAGTATCGCAGTATCAACGATAAAATCTTTTGGTGGGAAGGCAACTCGAAAACTTTATGGGGACGATACAAGCCAAATAAAGACTTAAAAACTTTAGACGACACAATTATCATAACTGAGGGAGAAATGGACGCATTGAGCGTTAATACGGCTCTCAAAGACCATTTAAACATAGAATGTTATAGCGTTCCTAATGGGAGTCCCAATAAGATATCAGACGGCAAGTTTGACGAAAAGGAGTCAGGTAGATTTCAGTATGTTTGGGAAGAGAGAGACAAGTTTGAGGGCAAAACAAGGGTAATTCTAGCTACAGATAACGACTCTGCGGGAGATGTTTTAGCTTATGAGTTAGGCAGACGACTGAATCTCGCTAGATGTTATCGTGTAGATTACGGAGAGTACAAAGACATGAACGAATTGCTTATGAATGAAGGCAAATTAGCCGTTATCAAAGCAATAACCAATGCTCAACCGATACCAATGCACAATCTAAATTCTATACAAGAATACACAAATGATTTTCAAGACCTTTACGACAACGGACAACCAAAGGGGATTACAACGGGACTGCCAACTGTAGATGAAATTTTTACACTCAGCGAGGGCAATCTTGTAGTAGTTTCGGGTATGCCAGGAGACGGCAAATCAGCTTTTATAGATCAATTATGTGTCAATGTAGCCAAGAATTTTGGGTGGAAAACTTGCTTTGCTTCTTTTGAAAAACCCATAATCCTACATTCTGCACAACTCTCAGAGTTATATAGCGGGAAACCCTTCTTTGATAGGGGAAATGGTCGTATGAATCAAGAGGAAAAAGATGTCTCAGAACTTTTTATTAAAGAAAACTTTCTGTTTCAAGACTATTTTGGTGGAGAACTGCCAACTATTGAAGCTGTGCTAGAGAAAGGAAGGTCTGCGGTACTTAGACACGGGATAAAAATACTTGTAATTGATCCATTCAACTACTTGCACTATGAAAAAGTAGGACTAGATACTGACGCAATCAGCGATATGCTTACTAAAATACAACTTTTCTGCAAACAGCACTCAGTATTGTGCTTCTTTGTCTGCCACCCCGCCAAGCCAACAGAAAGAACGGGTAAAAAACAAGTAGTTACGGGACTAGATATAGCCAAATCCATGAGTTTTTATGCCAAAGCAGACATAGGACTGACTGTTTATCGTACTGCGGACTCCGTACAAATCCATAATTGGAAAACCAGATTTACTTGGTGGGGTAAAGTAGGCATGGTAGAATTGGATTTCGACATTGAAAATGGTAGATACAAAGAGAAAGAATACATACCAGACAACTACGATTGGTCAATCTAACGATATTTTTGTCAATGATATAGGCAATAAAGAACTTCATCAGAAGTTTCGGATTGGCATATCAACTATCAAAGACACAAAGGTTGGTCGTGCGGTCATAACCGATCAGCACATCATAGATATTTTATTTTCAGAACAAAACCTAAACGCACAACAACACAATGCTTTAAACAAATATCTTGAGCAGATAGTCAAATCAGGTGTGTTTGCAAAGCCACAAAGCATGGAAAGAATTTTTGGCTCTGGCGGTAATAAACCCCTACCAAGAGCGGTCTCTCTAGTCTATGTGCAAAGAGTTATAAGAGAAAATCTATCGAATGAACACGAACAAATATCTTGGGGAGTAATGGTCAAAAACCCCAACAAGATCAACGATTTACAGACACAAGTGATGACAGAAGTTGCAGAACTCCTACAGAATCATTTCGGAGTTAGTCCTGACTCTCCCGTTGCGTTGTTTCAACAAGCTTTGTTAAACCCTCTGCGTTAGTTTCATCTTTCTCAAGACTACCAACCAAACTTTCTAAAGTAGAAATAGAACTTTCTTTTTCTCCACCTTGTTCCCCCTGCGGTGTAAATTTTTCATTTTTTAAATCTACCATCTCATCTCCTGAATCTTTTACTTGATTAATAGTTTCGGTAGCGTCTGGAGTGCGATCCGCATTTTTAAAATTATTTTCACCAACCTGGTTACTGAATCCCATTTCTTGATACTTGGCTTTAATCATGTAGATCAACTGTTGATTAAGACTTCGGCTTTCGGCTTTGGCGATTGTGTGTGCCATTGACCAAACTTCCTCGTCTGTTCTGATGAATATGCTTTTTTCCATTTAGTGTTCCTCTTTAAATTCAACTTGTAATTTACCCATGACCTTACCTACCGCTACGCTTTCACGCCCAACTTGAAAGAACTTACCTTCTTGTAAGGTTTCTATGGCATGATTTAGATAGTGTTCATTTGCCGTCAGCAAAGGGTTATCTAGCAAAGTAATAGCATAAGTCATAGCTTCTTCTTCTGTATCAAACAACCAAACAAAGTGTTTCCATTCTCCTTGACTGTTGTATTTATCTTTCACATCAATATCAAAGGTGTGTCGAATAACTGAATACATAGCAAAAGTATAGCAGATTGCATAAAAAAAAACATTTACTTAACAGAAAAGCTATGCAAGAATACCAAATCCTTTTATTTTTTTCATATCAGGATAATCTCCATTGAGGAGAGAGTACACTTCTAGTAGGGTAATAATAACTGTAAAAACTCTCTCCTCTCAATCAGACAATCTCTCGACAAGACGCAGAATATATTTTTTAAAAAAAACTTCCTGTCCAGACATTCGCCTTCCATACAATCTATCTGACTTGACAACTTATGCACACCTGTGTGGAACAACCTGGTTACTTTGAAATTTTAAAAATTTATGAGGTGTAACATTACAGCTTTCTTCAGGGTAGGGCGGACAATCTCTCGCTCCTACGCAAAATGTATTATCTAAAAAAAACATTTAGTTCTGGATCAAGAAATTTAGACCAAAAAAAAACGCCAAACAGGAAATAATCCTGTCTGGCGTCTGCGTATTTTTAAAAATAAAAAATACCTTTGTTGTAAAAAAACTGGTGGGAGCGAGGGAGAATTATGTCTCGCTCCCGTAAGATCAATAAGAACATTGAG
>Ga0160423_10005206_pt1 | contig 10608 bp, 11 predicted proteins | sample CRUFie14St8metaG_FD_108191 | JGI IMG/M metagenome (GOLD analysis project Ga0160423, IMG submission 108191) | Marine microbial communities from the Costa Rica Dome - CRUD Field 142mm St8 metaG | ecosystem: Environmental > Aquatic > Marine > Oceanic > Photic zone | place: Costa Rica: the Eastern... | reverse complement strand
TATGAAGCCGTCAGGGCTCAGCTCTACAGTGCCGAAGCCGTTACTGACAACGCGATCGGCGGTGTTGAGCACGTAGGCGAGCAAATCAGTGGGCACCGGCGCCCGGATCGGCTTCACAGTTAGCGTGCCGTCTGGCTTGGTTGTCAGAAAACAGCCGAGCATTAAACACTCATGCTGGATCAGCTCGCGCAGCTTCACCGGCTTGCTGAAGCGGTAAAGCCTCTGCGTAAGATAATGACGGCCGGCCGCTGCCTCGCGCACGGTGTCGGTGATATCTTCCCAGTCGTTGGTTATAAGCAGCGGAATTGTGCCCGGCAGCGCATCGGTGCTCTTGGCTATCAGGTTGGTGCGGAAGTCGGAGAGATCGCCGGCCACGTTGCCGATACACGTGGCGGCATCAACTCGACCGCCCCAGCCTTTAAGCAGCGCATGGCCCACGATCGGACGCGCAACGCCGCCGATCGCATCTGTCAGCTCAACCGCGCCGGTGCTGCCGGTGATGGCGTTGATCACGCCCTGATAAGGCCCGGCCGTCGGCGTCTCGCCTGGCTCAAGCTCGCGATCGCGCTTGCGTGGCGTGATCGTCACGTCATCGCCCTGGTTTAACTCGTAAGAATTCGCCAAGTAGAGCACGTTGTCGGGGTTGGTTGCCACGAGCGTTGTGTCGAACGCGCGCCAGCCGCGGCCGTATGCTGCGCGCGGCACGGTGCGCCCCTTGATCTCATCGGTGAGCGTGGCCGCGTTGCCGAAGCCAAAATCAATTAGGTTTTGACGGACGGAGCCCTCGATCCACGCCGCGCGGTATGTCTCCGAGTGCGCCACCTCGTCCGTCGGTATTCCTTCGAGGTTGATCAGCCTGTAATCCGTTTTGCCATCAACCACGCTCCGCGCGTCGATGATCGTGTAATGCGCTGGCGATCCTGGCGTGAACTCAAACCACCAATTTTCTGCCGTGTATCGGCACGACACCGATCCGGTGTGCCCGGCTGCCGCCATCGCCGCCGCGACCTGCGTGTCAACGTGAGCCGCAAAGGCCGATTGAGTCTCGAAGAAGCCAACGATCTGCACTACGGCGGTTGTGCCTGAAACCACGGCGCCGCTGTAGGTGTGCGTGTTGCTTTGGGTGAGCCTGATCTCAAGCGCAGAGCTGGCCGGGTAATAGATCCCGCGGATCTGGATGTCGTCCAGCTTAGCGCTGATCTCCTGGTCGAGAATGGAGAGCAGTGAGTCAACCTCAAGCGACCACTCACAAACGCCACGTAAGCGCGGCTCAGCGCGAATCACGCCACGGTAAAGCAGCTTGCCAACGTCGCTGGTGTCTAGCTGGTCGGAGCCGTGGCCGTACACGAAGACGCGGCGGCCGCTCAGCGTGAGCGGATCGGTTGTGATCTCTGGATACTGCAAGCCCGCGCCAGCCGTCGCCGTTTGCCGCCTGGCAGAGCTGGCCCAGTATCCGCGCGTGACAACCATGGCCGTTGCTGCCGGGATCGCCGTCACTAGCATGGCTTCGTTTCCGCAGTGCACGACGTCGCCAACCACAAAGCCAGAGGCATTGGCAACCTTGAGCGCCGTGTCAGCGGCTAGCTCATCGCCGGTGAGCCACGAATAGTATCGCGGGGTCCGTGTAAACGTGGCAGTGCTCGCGGCGTCTAGGTCAACCAACGTAGCTGTGAAGCCGCTGCGATCGCTGTTGCCCTCTTCCATGTGCGCAGTCTCGTCAAAGCTGATGCCCTCACGGATCAGGCCGTGCACGCGCTGGCGGCCGTCTGCAAGCGTGCCGGTGCTGATGCCGTCCGTGCAGTATTGCACCGGCCAGCCTTCGATCTCAATGCGCACCTCAAACGCGCCGCCGCCCGCGCTTATGATGTCGTCAAAGGTCACCGGAGCCGCTCCAGAATCGTGACTGAGAATGGTATATTCCAGTATGTATCAAGCGACGGAACGACGCGCTGCGGTGAGAAGAGCGCGCCGTCAGCCGTCAGCTTGAAGCGGATCACGGCGTGCGTCGCGTAAGCAGTGGCCGGCGCGCCTGCGGCCCAGTCTGCCGAAGTGTTCACGATGACCATCGGCACTTGAGCGCCAACGTGCTCGAATAGGTGATCAAAGGTGAACGGGGTCGCCGCCACGATGGCCGCGTATTTGTAGCACGTGGCGAGCAGCTCAAACGGCTGCGTCCAGTCGTGACGCACTGCCTGCACAACGGCGGAGACTCCGAACTGCTGGCCGCCGTCAGTGATCGCCGCGTCAACGATGCCGTCGCCGTCTTTGAAGTCGCCGGTTGAATCGCTCACGCCGTCGATCTGAGGCACGATAACGAACCACGGCACAAAGCTGCTGGTGAGAATCGCCACGGCGCCAGGCGCGGCCGCGATGCCAAGCACCTGCTGCGCGGTCGTGTTGGCCGTTACCGTGATCGTGCCTGCGCTTGGCACGATCTTGTATCGCGGGTAGAAGTTCTGCCACTCGACAACATAGGTGACGGTCGAGCCCGCAGCGACGGCCGCCGCGTTGATCGCTGTCTGGAGCGCAACCGCAAACGAACCATAGCCGGTGCCATCGTCTAGATCGTGATAGTAGGTGCCGGTGTCTACGCTGACGGCGTAATTCAAGCCGTCGTTGTCTGGCCCAATGTTGAGAGTCACGGCCGCCGATGGCGTGAGCGTGAATCCTGCATAATAGCGTTTAGCGTCCATCTCTGCGCTCCACGGCTTGAAGGGCCTGCTGCACTGCGCGGCCTACGTCTGCATCTGTGCTGACTGGGAAGGTGCCCACGTTTATGACTAGCGTCTGTTGCTCTTTGCGTTCGCGGTTCTTCTTTGGCTCTTTGGGCTCTTCCTCCTTCTTCTTCTTCGGTGCAAAGGTGCCAGCGCCAAAGCCAACCGCAGACGCCACGCCCGCCACGGCTGCATACTGCGCGGCTGCTGCACCGTGCGCGGCTGCTGCTGGGAAGTTGCCGATCGCGGCGGCTGCAAGCGCTGCGGCGCCCTGCTCAACCGCGGCGACTGTCGAGCGGAGCACGATCCCGCGGATGAACTCGTGTGTCTGCGCCTTGATCGCGTCTTTAAGCGTCTTTTCGCCGCTTGTCGCTGCCGTGATAGCAGCCGAAAACGCCTCGCGGGCGCCTTCGCCCGTTGTCAAGGCCGTGTCATACCATGCCGCCTTAATTGCCTGCGTGGTCAGCTCACTGCGATCAATTGTCTCTTCGCCAGCCTTGCCAAGCGCCAGGTTAAGCCGCTCGAAGGCTGCGATCGTGCGGTCAACGCCGCCCTCAAAGGCATCACCAAAGTCGGCGCCAAGCTGCCGAAGCTGATCCTGCTGCTCGGCATAGCGCTCTTGCGCGGCCGCGGCCAAAGCCTTCTCGCGCTCTTCGCGCTCTTCCAGCTTCGTGATGATCGCGTCTTGGATCTCGATCTCAAGCTCTTTAGCCTCAACCAGCCGCGCGGCCTCGGCGTCTTGGAAGCGCTCACGCTTAGCTCTGAGATCGTTTTGCATCTGTGAGATTGCGCTGAGGCGCTCAAATTCTGCCTGTACGCGCTCGCGCTCTGCTTGCTCGGTATCCTCGCGGCCGCCTCCACCGCCTCCGCCGCCTCGACGCCTGCCAGCTCCGAATCGATCGGGATCCTGCTCGGCGGCCAGCTCGAATTCGATCTCTTCTTGCTGCTGCTGGCGTACATCTTCGCGGAATTCGCGCGCACGGCGCTGCTGCACGTCGAAATCACGCTGTATGTTAGCCAGCGCGGTTGCTGCATAACGGATATTGTTCTGCGCCTGCTCAGACTGCGTGATCGCGCCAGTTGCGGCGGCAAATTGGATCTGTTGCGTCACGGCCTGCGATACGTCCCGGCCTTGCGCAGCGGCTTCTCTGGCAACCTCTGCAATTCGCGCCATCGCTTGCTGGTTGACGCCCGCCGCCCGGCCAACGCGCTCAAGCCGCGCCTCTGCCTCGCCAACCTCCTCGCCTACCATCGCCGCAAGTCCTGCTTGCTCTTCGGCAGTGCCGCCGCCAGCGCGCACGCGCGCCAATTGCTGCTCTGCGCGCATGGCTGTGCGCTGCGCTGCTATGAAGTCCTGAAGGCTCCGCGTTGCTCGATCCGTTGACGCGGCCGTATCGTCCATCTCCTCGCTTGTGTCAGATAGCAAAGAAATCAGCGCGGGAATCGCTGCGGCCGCCGCAGCAACCGCGACGCCGATCGGACCTAAAGCGCGAGCAAGGCCAAAGGCCGAGTTTCCTGCGCTGGCAAACAAGATCGACACCTGGCGGAGCGCTGGAAACGCGCTGCTCAGCATGAAAACCATCTCGGTTCCCTCGTTGAACATCATCGCCATTCCCATGCCGGCTTTGCGCGATTCGTCAGAGACTCGCGGCAACGATAAGCCGAAGCGGTTGCTCGCCTCGGTTGCCCTGGCTTGCGTTGCGGCAACGTTCTGCGCGGCTGAAGCTAACGAAGAGGCAGCCGTCGCCTGCCTAGAAGCCGCGCCGGCCGCTCTTCTGCTTGCTGCCGTTGCCTTCTCGGTTGCCGCCGCCGTCTGGTTGGTGACCGTTAGTTGGCGCTCTGCTGCCTGCGTTACGCTGTTTTCAGCGGTCGCCAGGGTGTCAAGTTGCGCGGACGCCTCTTGAGCCCCTACGGCCTCAACGCCAATAACTAGATTGGCTTCAGCCACGGCGCCCCCTGCTGCTAGCCTTGACGCGGCGGTGCTCTGCCTCGCGGCGCTCGTCCTCTTGCTGACGGAAGAAAGCGCGCGCGTGCCTGTAGCACCGATCGAAGAAGCGCAAGCCCTCAACGGTGCGGCGGCTCATCTGCTCCCAGCCGCCTGTAATCGGCTCTAGCAGGTTAGACTCTCGCGCTGCGTAGATGCCGAGCACCTCGATGACAAGCGGATCCTTCATGGCGAACGCCGGGCAAACGTCTGGCGTGAGCCCGGTGGCCTTTTCCATTATGATCCGCGTGGCATCCACGACGCGATCAGCCGTCCGGCCAAGCAGTTGATCGCTCACGCCGTCGCATGGGCACCCCCAGGCTCGGCGCCTGCTTCGTCGTTGTTTGTCGTTTCCGGCGCTGTTTTGCTCGCAGACGGACCAGCCGCCTGCGTACTCTCGACCGCTGCCGCAAAATGCTGCACGCTCGCCGCCAGAACCTGCCTGGACGTAGGCGGCAGAAGATAGCCGTCTTTGATCTCTCGGGGTAAAAAACACCGCGCGCGCGCAACCTCCCCAACGTCAATCACGTCACCAAGGTTAAACAGCTCATCGATCTCTTGCTGACTGACAAGCAGAGGCATCTTGGCAAGCAGGCCGCCCTCTGACTCTGCAACGGCACGCGGGCGCCACTCGGGCACCTCGCGGCCGTCGTTAAGCCGTGCGTTTTTGATAGCGATCACGCTCATCTGAAACGCGCGCAAGCGCTGCGCGTCTTCGCTGCCTTCGCTCATAAGGTGCGACACCGCAAGCCCGTTAGGGATATCGCGGAGCACGTACACGGTTGGGCTTTTGCCCTCTCTGGTCACTATGTGCTTCATGTCGCGTGAGCTGATAAAATTGGCCAAGTCTGTCTTGGTGAGATCGATCGCTCGATCCCAGATGGTCATAGTTTCGAATGTCTTCACAGCAAGCCCCGATCTGCTTTGGTTGGTTGGTTAATTACAGCAAGTGAATGCGGAACGGTGAGCGGCGCAGAGCTGTGCTCTGATCTGTCGCCCATTGATCCTCAAGCGCTTGGCAAGTGACGGTCAGCCCGTGCAAGCCTTCACTGTCGGAGCGCTGCACGTTCTGGATCTGAAGGTTAGGAATATCAAGCAGCGCAGTGCCGCCGGCGGTGTTGCCGATCTGAATGAACAGGCTTTTTTTGGTGCGTGCGTCGCGCTGCGTAAAATATGAGATATCTTCGAAGGGGATCGTGAACTCCACGGTCAAGATCGGCTTCTGCGGGCGCAGCTTCATACGGCGGATCCCGTTGACGCCGCTCGGCGTGCTGATCGGCTCAAAGGTAATTTGCGGCGTGACCGTGATCGAGCTGCAATCGATCTCAGTGATGGCCGTGGCGCCTGCGCCGGCTGTGACGAAGATGGCCGAGCTATCGACAAACGGCACCGGATCACCGTCGGTAAGCGTGGCGCGCGCGATCGGGCTTCCGCTGATCGGGCTTGCGACCTCGGTGTCGTGATAATAGTTGGCGCCAGCTAGGCCAAGCGTCATGCGCGCGAGCTGCGTAAGCGACAAGTCAAATGCCATCGAGGTACACTGATCGCCAGTCAGCCACCAAATATTATCACGGTCGGCAGTCTCAACCACGAACTGGAGCGACGTGTCAGGATCGTCAGTCAAAAAGAAGGTGTGTGAGTTGTAGACCGCGCTTCCGCCGGTGGGCGCTGCGCTGAACTGCACGCGCGGCGTGATGGCGTTGCCGACAATGCCCGCGATGCTGCGCGCCTCAAGGTTGCCGCCAACCAGTGCGCCGACCGCGCCGCCGGCCTCAAAGCGCGCGCCGCTTGTCGTGACGTCAAGTTGTGAGGTTGTGGACGTGCCCGCCTCAACGTCGCCCTGATCAGCGTCATATCCGCCAAGGATTGCCTTTAGCATAATCCCAAGCGCGTGATCGGTGTAGGCCGGAGTCACGCCAGCCGCCAACGCTGTGCCGGTGGGCATGAGGTCTGTTTCAAGGCTCAACTCATTTTGACGCCGGCTCACGATGTCGAGGTTCTGCGCATAGGGCGTCTGGTTGACGTGCTCGTCTGGCAGAAGCTCGCGCGTGATCGTGGCCTCGGCGTTGCGGTATCGCACATCCTTGAAGTTGGCAATACTGGCGCTTAGCTCTTGGGCATACGTTGCAGATCCGGCCGCCTCTTCGATAACGCGCAAGCGCTCAACAATTAGTAATTCAGGCATTTTTTTTACTCCCTAGGCGGCCATGTTGATCCGGCCGATCAAATCCATTGAGGCACGCACAAGCCGCGCCGTTGTGTCGGGGTCGCGCATGGACCACGATCGAAATTGTAAGCCTGCACCGCTCAAGCCGGTGGCCTCCGCCGCTGCCGTCTGGAGCAGGTTGCCAGGGTAGCACAAAGCGCCGCGGGCGCGGTGCAGATCCGTCGCTATGGTGCCCAGCGTTGCGCGGAACGTCGCGTGTACCTCTGGATCCACAATGTGATAGAAGAAGTCAACGCGGATCGTGAGATCATACATGAGCACATCATGCATCTCCGGCTGCCTCATCGGCGTGGCCGTTGTGACGCTTGCAAACATGCCCTTGCGCACCATAGCAGCCGTGCCGCTTGCGCTGCTCGTCTCGTCAGGATACGGCCCACGCTGGAAGCGGTGAGCGGCCGAGATCGTGCGCTCGATGCCTGCGCCATCACAGAGCACTTCTTCGATCCGCGTCAAAAGCGGCGCCATGTCTGAAACGCTCACGTGCCACGCTCCACGTAGATCGCGATCTCGTCCATAATATCATCGAGCTGCTCAGCCGGCAGATCCGTCTTACCGTCAGGCCGCAGAGGCATAAACGGGCGCGCCGGGATCGGTGCTCTTGGCGGGAAGTTGCGTCTTGCTGTGCGGTTGTACTTCGCCGCAAACTTCTGCGGTGACACGTTTGGCAGTCGGTTGTTTGGATTGCCAAACTGTTGCACCGCGTTGTAAGGGATCGCCTGGCCGCCGCTCGCCACCTGCGAGAAGTTCTTACCAAACTTGCGCGAAAACGAAGCGAAGAGCGCGCCGGTATTGCCTCGCAAAAGGCTGCGCTTGCCGCCGGCTCTCTGCCGACCAAAAAGTCCGCCCTTGGCGTAAAGCTCAAGCGTCGTTTGGCTAAATGGCCGCCACTTTTCGCCATAAGGATCACGCTCTGTGCGGAACGTCTCAAGGATCCCGTCTAGCATAGTGTCCGCGGCCGTCTTCATTGGCGGCGTAAGGTCAGCCAGTCGATCGGCCATCTCGCCAACCACCTCGCCGATCGTGCTTTGGATGTCGATCCTAAACACGTCTACCAGTCCCGGATTCGCTGCTTGCCGTACACGTCAACGCCGGCAAAGACTGGATCAGAGCGCTTGACCTTGAAGCCGCGAGCCTGTGCGCTGCTCGGCTGCTGGTCAGCGTCGATCTCAAATCGACCCTCAAGCAGGCCCTCAAGCAACTGCTCAGCCTTGCCGATGAAATACGTGGCATGAGGCTGCTCTGGCCGGTGCCGAGCGTATAGCGCGCCGCTCACCATGTAACGGCTGATCGTCTGGATGAGCGCGGGCGTTGCTGGCGTGTCTGTGAGCTGCGCAAACGGTGTGACATATCGCTGACGCAGACGCGCATCAATCTCGGCGTCTGCGTCGGCGATCATCTGTGCGAAGCTGATCGAGCCCTCGGAAGCGGTAACGATGGCGTTGTAGAGATCGACGCCGATCAAGTTCTGAACCTGTGTTGCGTCGGTGTACGCCATCGCCTGCCTTTATTCGTCGGGGTTGCTCTTCTTCTTTGCCGCCTTCTTCCGCGGCGCCTTCTTCTTTGGCTCTGGCTTGGCCTCGGCCTTCTCGGCCTTGGCTGGTGCCTTTGCGCTCTTTGCGAGCCCTGCTTCGATCAGCCTCTCAGCCGTCTCTGCGGGCAAGTCAAGCACGGTGCCGCCAGGGTTGACGACACCGCGCCAGAGCACGGAGCTAAGCAGCTCCACCTGCATCAGATGCAGCCGGTGAGGAGGTAGCCCATGTCGTTTTGAACAACCTGCTCATCATCTGAGAAGCTGACCTGCACGGCTTGGGATCCACGGGGGCCAAGGTTTGGCTCCTCCCAGCGTCGCACCTGCACCGGCTGCGAGCCTTGCGGGGTGTAGCGGAAGGTTGAGCTAAACATAGCTTGCTTGCCGCGGGGCGCACCGTTGGGCAAGCGGAGCACGGCGACGCGGCCAGTGGCCACGACGTCAAAGATCCGCGAGTAGACTGGCGCAAGGCCAGCCGCTGCGGTGTTCTGCACGGCGCTTGAGACGAAGATCTGATCAAGGCCGACCAAGCTGGCAACCTCGTCACGTGTTGCAACGGAGCGCAGTGCGCCGCCGCCTCGCGTGTCGGGGTGTGTGCTCAGAGCGTTAAAAGTCTCTTGGCTCATGCAGGCCACAAGACGAGTCTGCCCAGTCGTGCCGGGAGCGATGCCAGCGATCGCGGAGAGCAGATCGTCAATTGGCGTGCCGTTCGTCTTGTTAGTCCAGGGGTTAGCAACCGCAACACCGCCAGCGGCGTAGTTGGCGCCAGTGGTTAGAAGCGTTGCAACTCGGCGTTCACGGCCAAGCATCAAGCGCATCATCAAGTTGTCAGTCGCGTCAAGAAGCGGATCAAGCGGCGCGTCTGCGTTGGTGATCGCTTCCATAGAAACCACGTCTTTTAGAGCACGGTCAATCACGCGGTAGGGCGCATTGGTCATGCTGTACGACGAGCGGTTAGCCTCCGAGTCTGGGCCTATGACGTCATCACGGATCGTGCTGGCGTCTACGCGGCTGTATTGGAAATATACGTCTGACCGCTTGTCAACTGCGACAATGGGCGACGTGACATCGGCGATTAGATCACCGTTGCTGTACGCTGACGCAAAGGCGCTCAGCGCTGAATCAACGTGTACTTCGTTTGCTAAGGGCATTTTCCTTGACTCCTAATTAGCTCTGCACGATGGCGGGTTGAATGAGAAGAGAGAACTCTTCACCGGCGCCGGCAGCCGCTTCAAGAGCGATCCCGACTGTATTGTTTACGGTTGCACCGGGGGCCGCGGGCGTTACCGCCTCAAGCCGTCCAGTTGTGGCAGCGATCCGCACGTGGGCGCCGCGCGGGATTGCGCCGTTGGCGATCCCGATAAAGGCGCCGGTGGTCACAACGTCCACTTGCTCAGTGTCGAGCGCGGAACCAAACGCGATGCCAAGGCACGGAGCGTTTGCGGCTGGCGTGCAATCGACTTGCGTGTCAGCGGTGCCGATTCCTACGGCCTGATATTGCGTAGCCGCGCCTTCGGCGGTGTACGCGGTGATGATTTGGGGGTTTACAATACGGGGCATCTTCTACCTCAACTCTGCATGGTTTTTGGACAACTCGCGGAGCGCTGCACGGGTTGCCGCGTAACGGTCCAAACTTGGATCGGCCTTCATGGCCTTGTTGGTCAGCTCGGTGATCGCTTCGTCGCGTGACGCAAAGCGGATCGCGGGCTTGCTCTCGCTCATGACAACGCCAACGGGCGGAGCCTTGACGGCGGCAATGGTTGAGCGCAGCGCGTCAACGCCGGCCTTCTGCGCCAGCGCGACAAGATCCGAGACAACCTCTTCGCTTGCTTGGATGCTGTGCTCTGTGATCACGCTCTTGACCTCATTGGCTACGGCCTCGGCCTGCGCAAGAGCTGCCATCTCGGCGTCTTTCTCTTCACGCTCTGCCATCTTTGCGCGCAGCTCTTCGATCATGGCCTTGGCTTTGTCGAGCTCTGATCGCAGCATGTCGGCCTCTGCCTTTGCTGCGTCAAGCTCGCTCGGCTCTTCCATAGCCTTCTTCTCTTCGTCTTCTTTGTCGTAGTGACCTGGCATAGTTTGATCCTCCATTACGGCGAGCACAAACGATGCCGCCTGAACTGATGCCGCGATTCGTAGCCGGCCAGGCGTCTCG
>Ga0160423_10005205_pt1 | contig 10609 bp, 11 predicted proteins | sample CRUFie14St8metaG_FD_108191 | JGI IMG/M metagenome (GOLD analysis project Ga0160423, IMG submission 108191) | Marine microbial communities from the Costa Rica Dome - CRUD Field 142mm St8 metaG | ecosystem: Environmental > Aquatic > Marine > Oceanic > Photic zone | place: Costa Rica: the Eastern... | reverse complement strand
CATTATCTAAAAATCTAATTAAGTCAGGTATAAATAAAGAATCATTTTTCCATTCATCATACTTTTCTAAATTAACAGAAGATAGACAACATACTGCTGTTCTATTATCACTTGTAGGTAAAGTTATTTCAGTACATAAGTTTGAATGATGTACTTCTAAACCTAATTTCTTTTGTGATTCAGGCAGTGCTTCATTGATTGTATCTATAAATGAAACATAAGGCTCACCAGTAGCAACTCTACATTCTAATATTTTTTGCCACAAATCTCTAGCTGATACAGTTCTTACAATCTTCTTTGTGTGTGGGTCTACAAGATTCCAACTGTCATCATAAGTAGGTTCTTTAATACAGTTATCAATTAACTGCATAAACTCATTAGAAATATTTACACCATGATGAAGGTTAAGACATTTTCTATGTATGTCACCACCACTAGGTTTACGCATTTCTATAAACTCAATTATTTCTGGGTGAGATATATCCATATAAGCGGCATAACTACCACGTCTTGTTTTACCTTGAGAGAAAGCTAATACTTCTGAATCTACTACGTGTAAAAATGGAATAGAACCTGATGATTGTGAACCACCTGATGTTGAAGTGCCATCACTTCTAATATGTCCCCAATAGCCACCGATACCACCACCAACAGAAGCTAACCAAGCGTTCTCTGTGTAGTGTCCTGTTAATCCTTCTCTACTATCACCAACATAATTTAAAAAGCATGAAATAGGCATACCTCTTTTAGTACCACCATTAGATAAAATAGGTGTTGAATACATAAACCAAAGTTTAGAGGCATAAGAATAAATACGTTCAGCCATTTCTTCATTATCAGAAAATGCTTTAGCCGCTCTCATAAATCCATCTTGCGGTGACTCTTCTTGTGGTAAAAGGTATCTATCTTTTAATGTTGTCTTACCAAAATCAGTAAGCAACTCATCTCTATTATAATCTATTGTCATTGTTTATCTCATCTTTGTTTTTTATGTCTAAATATTTTTGTCTATCTAGTGTTAAGTAATTAATTTCTATTGGGTCAAACTTATCTAGTGCTTTAAATACAACGTCTTTATTTAACTTACTACAAGTGTAGACATCTAATTGAATAACAGGTGGACTATCTTCGTCCCACGAATGTAATGCTATGTGTGATGTTTCAATAGCTTGTATACAAGTTAAACCTCTGTTACCTTTTTTATCTACATATACAGCGACAGTTTCACCTAAAGGTTTCATACCTAAGTCACCTACTAAATTTCTTACCCATGCTTTGATTGTATCTATCTGCATAGGTGGGCGTTTAACAGTTGCCCTAATTAAAATATGTTTATGTTCAAGCATCACCCCCCTTACCTAGTTTTAATTTAATTTCTGATTGAGTTTCTTTTTCAAGAATTAAATCAATGTACTGTCTAGCTTTTTTTAAATCTTCTATTTGAGCTTCTTTAGTTTTGTGTTTGAATCTCCAACGACATAAATATTTAATAGCGTTACCTTCTGCATAAGGTATATCATTCTGCATAATAAAAGTAACAGGTTCTATTTTATATCTAAAATAATGAGGGGGTTGTTTTACTTTATCTGCCATAACTTAACCTTACCAGTCTTCTTATTGTATTCACCATGTCTCAAAATGTGAGCTACTCTAGCTTGTTGTAATGCTTCTTTTTCTGAGTAACCTTTATCTTTGTAGATTCCTTTAACAACTTTCCACAAATCTTTTAGTTTAACATTAGTATATTTTTTAATTAACTTTTCAGCAGTCACTATACCTACACCATCTATTCCATCATAGCCATCAACTTTATCTCCTGTCAAAGTTTGAACCATGAATTGATAGTCAGCTAATCTTTCAGGTATTTGTTCTATCGTAACACCATTAGCAGATAAGTTACAAGGTACTGTTCTTAAATCTTTATCTATACTAACAATAATACGCTCTTCATGTAGAGTAGGTTCAGTAGCCATTATGCCTAAGACATCATCAGCTTCTAAATTTTTCCACACTACTCCATTGTGTTTTTCTATAACGTAATCACGTAATGCTTTTAACACCATAGGTTTACGCTTTTCTCTTCTGTTGTTTTTATAAGAAGGAAGAACATCTTTACGAAAATTATTCTTATCAGTTAATGCAACAACATAATCATCTGCGGATAAACTAGAACCTAAATCATCTATCACTGCATCTACATCTGCTTTACAAACCTTCTCATCACAATGTAAAGTCCATAAACCGTCACCCCAATGTGTATCTATCTCATTGTTAAGAGCTATTTTATATAAAAGTATATCACCATCTATTAACAATACTCTTTTCTTTTTATATTTATCACTCATTTCTTATTTTCCTCTTTGTTTTTTACGTCTAAATTTTTCTTCAAAAATATTTCAGACAAAGGTACTAAGACAAACCTACTTTGATGTCCATCTCCACCACTCTTAATGTTTTTTATATATTTCTTTGCTAACCTTTTAACTGTAGAAACATCAAATATCATTCTGCAATAATCTTTCTGTCCATCAGCTAGTATGTGTATCCAGTAGTCAGCTTTAGTAGCCATTATTCCTGAAGGCTTACCATAACATTCTACTTCTATAGCTATGTTACCAGTTTTAAACCACCAGTCTCTTTCAGTTTTAACTTCTACTTTTGTTTTATCTTTATCTAAAATAGACACAACTCTATTTTCTCTGTCTTGTCCGTACTTCAAATCTTTATCAAAGTCCGAAAACTTTTTCTTTGTATTTGGCATTAATGTGTTTCACTCCAATTGTTACCGATTTTAAATTCTCCTGTTAAAGGGAGTCGTAATTGGAAGTGTTCGCCAGTACATTCAATGGCTTTGACAGCTAACCTACCAACGGTTTCTGCATCTTTTTCAAGACACTCAACCTGTATCTCATCATGCACCCAAACAACTTGTTGAGTGTCAGGAATATCCTTAATTAATTTATTAAACTCAACTAACCACTGCTTACAAACTAAAGCTCCTGAGCTCTGTAAAAGTGTATTGAGTGCGGCATGAGAAGAACGTACTTTAATTTTTCTTTTATCAAGACCAACTAAATGTCCTCTTTCTGATGCTAATTGTACTTGCTCTATTAACTTACTTAGAGCAGGTAAATTATTTAAGAATCTTTTTTTAATCTTTGAGGCTTCACCAACTTTTTTACCTATAACTTCAGCGATACGTTTAACGCCACCACCATATAAAAAGCAATAGTAGTAACGCTTCGCAATATCTCTTGACTCTAACCCTGCAAGTTTCTGAGTCTCTGTGTGTATATCACCATCTAATACTACTTTAGTGTAATCTCCATTGTCATACTTAGACATAAAGTGAGCTAACATTCTAACTTCAAGTCCTGATATATCTATACCAACTAATTTTTTTCCAGTAGGTACAGTAAATAATTCTCTACATTCTTTACCAAAAGGTACAGACACACTTGGAACTTGTGCCATGTTTGGATACGAATGACTTGCACGTGCTGTTACTGTAGAATTAGTATTACAAGTGCCGTGTATTTTACCGTTGTTCTCACGTTTTAACCATGCTTGTGTACCAGTCGCTAGTTGTGCAATTCTTTTATCTAATAAAAAATGTTCACATAAAATTTTTGCTTCAGGATATTCTAGTCTACTTAATACAGTATCATCTAGTTTTGGTTTACCATCATTAGTAAACTCTTTAGCTTCCCAATTGTATTTTGTTTTAAGTCTATCTGCTATGTGTTGACGTGAACTAGGATTGAAGATAATAACCTTATCTTTCAATTGTTTACCAGTTTTTTCTGAAATTCTTTTCTCAGTTATAGGTAAGAATATTTTTTGTAACTGTTCTTCTAATTCTATTCTTCTAGTATTTAATCTAGTATATAATTGTTCGGCTTTCTCTTTATTAAAAGTAAAACCATATTGTTCTTGTTTATATATTATGTCAGCTACAGTGTGCTCTAAGTCCATAGCTTGTTGAGAGTAACCTTTTTTCTCAATCATATTGAATAAAGTGTGAGTCACTTGAACATCTTGGATACAATACTCTAGCATACCCACACTAAATTCTTTCCAATCTGTATCAAACTGTTCTTTGTACTCGCCCACCCTGTTACCCCACGCTTTCAAGCTGTGTCTGCCAATACAGTCTCTTGGAAAATTCTTATATTTAAAATCTTGGTCTTTAATATCAGGGAATAGTAATCTAGTTGCTACTATGGTATCAAAAACTTTTGCTTTTGATTTAAAATTATAAAACTTTTCTAAAACTGGTATGTCAAACTTGATTATGTTGTGACCAATTATTAATTGAGCTTCTTCTAATTTCTTTACAGCTTCTTCATTATTAAGATGAAGTATTTTATTTTTGTCTATATCTTTTAAGATAATGCAATGAACTTTAGTAGCTGTATCTAAAAATCCATCTGTTTCTATATCAAAGCAGTATCTCATAATTTAATCTTCTTTATTTTTATTACGTTTACTGAAGGCATTGTTGTTATGTTTCCAACATCACCTAGTGTTCCATTATCTTCAAAATTTACATCTCCAACAATTATATGAACATCTTTATCTGCTTTAATTAACCAACCTGCTGTAATGCAAATTGTAACTTTGCTTTTTAATGCGTCCTTTAAATTTAACCAAGCACTGTTGGAATTAATATCTTTCCAATATACTTTTACAAAAGGTGCATTTAATATTTGTTTATTTATTTCTGGTAATTTCATAATTAATGTAAAGTGTGTGTTTCTATCATAACATTCCAAGCGGCATCTTCTCCACTAAAAGCTAAAGACAATAAAGCATCTTGTAGAATCATTGCGGAACTTTCTTTACCCACATGAATTGTTACTGTTTGTTTTGATTTTTTGGCTCTTGCCACAGCGTCCATGACATACATTGACCATCTCACTGCTCTTTTCTTTTTTTTTATTTCCTCAGAAGTCATCTAAAACTTCTGCTTTTACTTCAGCTAGACAACCTGTTTGTAAATCATAATGTAAACTACAAGCATTGCCAGTCTCACCTGAAAATCTATTTTTTAGTATTTGTAATTTTGCAATATTGTTTTCTGCTTTTAAGTCACGACTCATGGAAAGCACCATGTCAGATAATTGAGCTATGGATTGGCTTCCTCTAAGACTACTTAAAGTTACTTGCTTACCATCTTCAAAACCTTTGTCACCTTCTGTTGACCTACGTAAATGACTAACTAATATTAATCCTATACCTGTCTCTTCTACTAAGGTTCTTAATTTACTTATAAAATAATCAATAAGTTTTCTTTCATCATTAGTATGTTCGTCACCTAATGCAGACAATGCCATGTGTAAATGGTCAAGTATAACCCAGTCTACGTTACAAGCCTTAGCTAAATATCTTATTTTAGAAAGTAAGTTATCTGCGGCACTTGCTCCGAAGTGATTATATAAATAAAAATTGCCATTACCAATAGTAGAGGCAAAGGTGGTACGTAATTGTTCTTCATCTATTCCTTCTCTTGTTAAATGTAATGGTTTCTTTAAGTGAACACCCATAATTCCAAGTGCACTTCTTTTAATACTTTCTTCTAATGCTATGTATCCAACAGAATATTTTTGTTCTAATAAACTTAAAGCTACATGTCTACAAAAGCTAGACTTACCAACTCCACTACCTGCTGTTACTGTAACTAATTCACCTTTACGTAATCCATGAGTCTTTGTGTTTAAACATTCAAATGGATATTGTGCTGTTACATAAATATCTTCTTTTTGTATATCATTCCAAATGTCAGCACCTAAAATAATTCCATCAGGTCTGTAGGCTTTACTAGACCATATACAATCTGTTAATTCTTTTACTTTATTTGCAAGTATCATTTCATTTGCATCTTTTAAAGGTAACGTACATATCTTAGCTTTATTAGGTGTAAGTAATTTAGCACATTCTATTGCACCTTTTTTACCCTGTTCATCTTGGTCAAAACAAAAATAAACAGAATCAAATCCTTCAACCCACTCAAGCTCTCTTTGTATATCTCTCTTAGCTCCTTGAGCTCCTGATTTAATACTTACAACAGGAAATTTATTCTGATTAATAGCGGAGATACTCATTGCATCTATTTCGCCTTCCGTAACAATCAACATTTTTCCTTTGTCTCTCCATAAATGCTGACCAAATAAACCTGCTTCTCTTGCATCACCTAACCATTGAAAAGTTTTGTCAGGGTATCTTAGTTTTTGTGCAACTAATTCTTTATTTTTATTATAGTAATTTGCTATTTGACAAGGTCTGCCAAACCACGCACCAGATTGGTAATTGAATTTTTGAACTGTGTTGTAATTAATTTTACGTTTTGTTAATTCCGTAATACTACCTTCTATAAATTCTTTACTGGTTTCTGTTGATACTGGGTTATTCAAATCGTTTCCTTTTGTTGTTGTGTTACAAGAAAAGCAAAAAGCATGTCCATCTGAATAGACAGAGTTTGCATCACTAGAATTGCAATTGTCACAAGACGTGTGATATAAAAATTCACTTTCAGTTTTTTGCATAAAATTTTTTGATTAATTATTTGGGAAATTGGGTGTGGTAGTTTCCACTCTCGCTTCTCTACCACACAAACAAACTATCTCAACAACTCTGATACATCAAAGTGTGGAGATACGGAGTCAGTCACATCTCTGTGACCTACTACATCAGCCTGATACTCCTGTTTCAACTCTTTTATAAGTTTAACCAAAGCGGTATACTGTTTGAACGTGAAGTTACAATCAGGTTGATTGTCTAATGATTTTCCGCCTACTAGGCAGATACCAATAGAATTTTTATTAGACAGTTTAAGAGAACCATCTGCTATATGTGCACCTGCAACTTGTATATCTCTACCATCTTGGATTGTGCCATCTCTTTTTATTATTTTATGAAATGCACATGAGAACAAGCCGTCTTTACGGTGTTGTGTGTCAATATCTTTTACATCAAAGTCTTCTTTTGGTGAAGACTCGCTACTATGTATTACAATATACTTTGTTTCTTTTCTAACATTATTCATTTTCTCTAACTTGTTTATTGTATTATGAAATTCTTTTATATCTTTATCAGTCATCATAACCATTCAATAGGAATATGTTTGTCAGAATACTTAAATCCGTATTTCTCACACCACATTCCATAAGTTGTTTTACTTTTTTTACTAATCCTTTGTTTACTGTTACTAAATATAAATCTAATATCTAGTTTTGGGTGTTGTTCTTTTATAAATCTCATCTTTTTTCTGTCTTGAGATGTGAACAAGCCTTTTGTTTCTATAAAGAAATCTTTTTCTTTTAAATAAAAATCAGGTGTATACGTATGTATTTTTTCAGGGACAGTATACTTTAATTTAATTGTTTCAAATTCGTATTTTACTTTATTTAAGTCAAGCTCTTTTGATATTGCTATCTCCAAGCCTGACCTAAATCCGTATCTAAGACCTACTTGATTAGAAGTCAGTGTTTTGCGATTGTTCCACTTCATTTTCAAATGTCTTATCTTCTGGTGCTCTATAACCATCTTTAATTTCATCAAAGCCATAACCTTTTGAGTTACCTGCTCCGCCTTCAACAAGTTTAGTTATCTGCACTGCTCTTAATCTAAGGCTAACTCCTGCTCCTGCCATTGCAGTGTAATAAGGTATCAATTCTGCTGATACTTTCATTTCACTACCTGACCAAACATTAGCGTCAACCATAGGTTTACCTGCACTGTCAAAGATAGCAACTTTATTTGGAATAACTTTACCATCTCTAGTGATTATCTTTGCTTTAGTTTTAAACTTAAAGATAATATTGCCAGTAGCTTTACCTTCATCATCTCTCTCATCTTCATAAGGAAGGTTAGCCATCTTAGGCTCTTTTCCTTTAGTCTTCTCTTTAGCAAGAGTAACACTTTTCTTCATCTCATTATCAATTGCTTTAACAACTGACTGAGACTCATCTGATTTAACAATAAGATTAGTCTTGTAATGACCATCTGCATCAAATTGTGTATCAGGGGTTGTAAGCCACGCATATTGACTAACGCCAACTGGTGTTACAATCCTTACATTATTGTTTTTTGACATATATATTTCCTTTTTTATTGTCTACTAGGGGAACTTTACTCTGCTTATGCAAAGAAGAACCTGCTTTTCCTCAATTCATTTATATCTAAATCACCTTTTTGAGGAACTTCAGGTAATTTAGCTTTCAAGTTTTCAGGTAATTGTTTTAAAACGTCATTTCTGAAATTCTCTAATATATCATTTTCAGTAAATAGTTTTATAAACGCTTCTCTTAGACTTGTGTTTAGAACTTCTACGTCAGCCGCAGTAGTTCCGAATGAGTCGTGTACGTTACAGAAATTGGTAATACCATTATCTAATGCAACATTCACAGTCTCAATCATTGCGGCGGAGTCTACCGAGTGAACCAGATTAGGTGCTACTCCGTTACTCATTCGCAATTTGTCAGTTAAGTCAGTCTCAGTATTTATACGAGGCTTTATAACTTCACCCATTAACATAGCCTTAACTCTTTTAGACTTCATCTCAGGGTATGACTGATATACTGGAAAGCCAACAGGCGTAACCCAGTGTATAGGCAACTGTTCTTTAGCAACAATACGAGCAATGTCCTGTAAAAACTTCATTCCAGTACGTGCTGATTGTAAATTGTCACCAATGCTATCCCATATTATACTTGCTAAGTATGAACATGGTTTAAACATATCATTAATAAAAGGGTGTTCTTCTCCCTTATCTTTACGTTTTGTTAAGTCTTCAACAACAAAGTCCGTACAAGAATATCTGGTACTTCCATAACAGATAGTCATAATACTTCTTTTAGTTGTTGAACGCTTCACTCCATAATCAAGCCATTGTTGTGCATACGGTCTTCCTTCAACCGCATGTTCTTTTAGTTTCTCTATTACAGAATTTGCAACTAATTGATAAATGTCTTTAGGCTTATCACTAGGTAATAAATTAACTAACTCACCTGCTTTTTTGTCTCTTAACATTAATGAATAAATTTGTAATCCATTACAAGAGCCATCAACATTAATAACAATGTTAGATACAAAGCCATAACCTTCAGCTTTAAATCTTTTCCACTCCTCAGCCCACGCTAAGAATTGAAAAGCATTACTTGCGTCTTCCCATTGTCTATTTGTGAATGGGTCTTCAACACATTTAAGTATCCAGTCTTCATTATCTTCAACCCATTTAACTCTATCTTCTAATGAGACTTTATCATTGCCATACATATTCGCACCATGAACTGCTAACCAAAAATCACCTTTGTTCTCTTCAGTGATAGGTTTACCATGTGCAAACGACAACAATGCTTTAGCACCATTAATAGATTGATAATTTAAAAAGGCAGGAACGGCATACGCTCTTCCTCTGAAATCAAATTGTAATGGAAAGTATACTGTGGCATAAGTTTTAAATTTATCACCAAGATACAATATCTTTGCATACAACATTCTTTTAGAGAACATACGAGCATTTTCTGTGTGGACTATAACTGCTTCTTTTTTCCACTTACGTCTTGACTCTTTATTTTCTTTAATGTCGTGAGGCTTGTTAGGAACTGTAAGATTTTTAATTGGTGGCATACCACCGATAGCCAGTCCTCTGTCCCAAGCCTCAGCCATAACACCTAAAATATAATTATTTATTTTATATGCGGTTGACTGCATTGCGTTTACCGCCCTGTATACTTTAGGCATTTCAAAGTTAGCTAATTCTCTAGCAAACAATTTATTCTTTTGTTTAACTAAATCTAACTCTGGTAATTCCTTAGTCCAATAACCGCCACCATGAACTGTAGACCACATTTTAGGTGGCATTACAGTCATCATGTAATCAGGATTAAGTAATTCATTAAAAGCATTTCTATTTTTAATCCATTCTCTAGTCTTTTGAGTCTGTTTAATAATCTTAGCTTTTTTGTGTTTAATAGTTTCTACACCCAACTCAATCATACCAGTAGACTCAATCATAAGCTCTACGAGTCTTAAACCTACGTGTAGTTTAGTAGGAGTAGTCCATTCTTCCCAAGACATAATAGTGTCTCTTTTAGCACTCTCTCTAAGTTTTCTACGCTTATAAGTATAATTCCAAGACCTTTTGTCTAAATCTTTTTTAACTGTGTCGTATAACTCTGGGTTTAAATATCTGAAATTCTTTAAAGCTATTTCAGTCTCAACTTTACCACCTAGACTAATACATGTAGCAGTTAATGGTTTATATTGTGTGATTGTATTGATTATATGTTTACCAGTTATCAAAGCCAATATCTCAGGTTCAACTTCACATAATTTAGTGAAAGCAATAGGTGGTTTACATACAGTACGTTCAGATGTACGTTTTATCCAGTCACCTATGTGCATTGCTAAAGGTCTGATTGTGTTGGCTACCATTACTTTACCGTAACTGGTAACACTCTCTTCTTCTCGGTCAATATGACTATTGAGTCTTTTATTCGTTCTTACTGTCCCTGACAAAGCCATGTCTTTTTCGTTAGCCTCTTGGTCTGGGAAAGTAGGCATTATTTCTAATATCTTGGTCAATTTAACTCCTATAAGTTTATGT
>Ga0160423_10005204_pt1 | contig 10610 bp, 8 predicted proteins | sample CRUFie14St8metaG_FD_108191 | JGI IMG/M metagenome (GOLD analysis project Ga0160423, IMG submission 108191) | Marine microbial communities from the Costa Rica Dome - CRUD Field 142mm St8 metaG | ecosystem: Environmental > Aquatic > Marine > Oceanic > Photic zone | place: Costa Rica: the Eastern... | reverse complement strand
ATTCAAAAAAAAAAAAAAAAAAATCCTCAACGGGCCGTTACTCTGTTACTCAGTTTCGGATCTGGGATCGTTTCCGGATTCGGATCCCAGTCGGGAGGGGAGAGCAGGAGGAGCGCGGGAGGAGGAGGTCGCCCAATGATAGAGAATGGAGTCGGGGGTGACCAAGAAGAGAGCGGGCGGTATCTGTGTCTGTGTGTGTGTGTGTGTGTGTGTGAGGGGGGAGACACACACTTTATACTTTCCCCTACCGCCCGTGGATCCTAAATACCGAGCCGAGTAGGTAGGTCGAGGTCGAGAACAACAATCCACTTTGGCCAAAGGAACCCCTGGGCCTGGTGCTCTGCACGAGAAGAAGAAGAAGACGATGCGGGTGTTGTTGGTCTCGGACTACTTCCACCCGAGCGTGGGCGGGGTGGAGACTCACATGTACAACCTAGCGGAAAACCTCGTGGGTTTGGGGCACAAAGTCGTGGTGCTGACGTGCTGCCGGGGCGGTAGGTGCGGGGTGCGGTATCTCAGGGGAGGCGTGAAAGTATACCACCTCCCGCGCGTTCCCGTCGTAGGCGGGACGACGCTGCCGAACCTCGGCGCGCTGAGGCCCTTCCGCGCCGTGGCGATCAGGGAGCGCGTGGAGATCGTTCACTGCCACCAGACCAGCTCCCTGTCGCTCGAGTGCCTACTGCACGCCAAGACCCTGGGCCTGCGCTGCGTGTTCACCTGTCACTCCCTCCAGGGCTTCGCCGAGGTCCCAAGCATCTGGCTCAACAAGTGCCTCAAGGTGGCGTGCGCCTCTGCGGACGCCTGCGTGTGCGTCTCCCACGTCTCCAAGGAGAACCTCGTGCTCCGGGCGAGCGTCAAGCCAGATGACGTCTTCGTCATCCCGAATGCAGTTCACACCTCTGTGTTCAACGCCAGGAGGAGGCTGAAGCGGATCAGGCAGACCAGCGGCGAGTTCGCTCGACTGAAGAGGGTGTGCATCGTCTCGAGGTTGGTGTACCGCCGCGGGATCGACCTGCTGTGCCAGATTCTGGCGGAGGCCTGCACCTTGGACCCGGACCTCCAGTTCACCGTCGTTGGGGACGGCCCCAAGAGGACCGAGCTGGAGCGCGTGGTGAGGCAGGAGGGCCTGGAGCGCAGGGTCGCGCTGCTGGGGAACTTGCCTCACGAGGACGTCGTTGGCGTGCTCGACGACCACAACATCTTCCTCAACCTGAGCCTCACCGAGGCGTTTGGGATGGCCATGCTCGAGGCGGCGGCGGCGGGGCTGCTGGTGGTGACGACCTCGGTGGGCGGCATCCCCGAGATCTTCCCAAGGCTAGCCGAAACGGACCCCAAGGACGCGGTGGGCATGGTGCTGTGCAAGCCGGAGGCCGGGTCGGTGCTGAGGGGCCTGCGGCAAGCGCTGGGCAGGCTGCCCAGGGCTGCGAGCGCAATCAAGAGGCAGCACGAGCTGGTGAGGGAGGCGTACAGCTGGGAGGACGTGGCGAGGAGGACGGAGCTAGTGTACTCGTACTGTGGGTCGGGCGGGTCGGGTGAGGCCCTCTATGAGAGGATGGCGCGGGGCGTGAAGTGTGGCGCGGTGCTGGGGCCCATCTACTGCTGCCTAATGGTCTTCCAGGCCATCTACCTGTGGGCGCTGGGGATGATCCAGCCGACTGTAGAGCTGGCCAGGGACGACCCTTTGGACAACCGGTGACCCAATCATTGTCACGCTTTTGTGGAAAACGCAACCACTTAAAAACATGTTAAACTTTTTCCCCCTGGATCCGACCCCCGGCCGCTGCCCTTGTGGCCGAAATATGACCTGTAGATGATGATGGAGATCGCATCGATCAATCGGGACCTGGAGACTCTCCAGTGGAGAGGTCGCGAGCCTGCCTGCAGGATGCACCCGCCGCTCGTTCTGCACCGGAACCCGCACTGCCGGCAGGAGATCATCGCCCTGCAGGACTGCCACCGGGACCACTCCTTGTCCAAGTTTTGGGGCGCGTGCAACGACGCGAAGACCAAGCTGGACGCGTGTTTCCGCAAACAGAAGGACTTCAAGCGCAAGGTGAACCTGGCCAAGGCCAGGGCGGAGAAGGAGAGGCTGCAGAGGAAGCGAGAAGAACACAAGGAACGACAACATAGGGAACATCAAGATCGGTAATGATGATATGATGGTGGTGGTGGTGGAGGGTGGGTGGAACCAAAATTAGGAACGAGTGCACTGCGTCGTCGCCGTCGCGGCGGTGAGCCTCTGGAGCTGCTGCTGGATGCCGAGGAGCTCAGCGCGAAGGGCGCCCTCGCTGAGCAGGCCCTTGGCAAATAGGAGGGAGAGGACCTCGAGGTGGTCGCGGGCCTGGGCCTTGAGACGGAACCCCGGGTCGCGCGGGGCCTGTGGGGGTCGGGCCTTGGCCAGCGAGGCGGCGCGGGAGAGTTCCCTGGCTTCCGCCACCACCTCCTCCGGGTAGCCGATGCCCTCGGCGAGGTCGATGCCGTACTGCTTCTCAGACAAGCCCTGGTCGGGGCCCGATCCCGCCTCGTTGAGCTGGTGCTTAGACCCCCTTGCGGAGGAGAAGGCCCGGTGCAGGCATCCCGGGTACTTCTCCGGCAGCCTCCCCAGCAGGTCGTAGTGCGTGATGAAGACGGTGAATGCGCCCGCGGACGACAGGAGGTGCTCTGCGACGCTCCAGGCGATGGCCTCACCGTCGGCCTCGGACGTGGATCTCCCGATCTCGTCCACCACCACCAGCGAGGCTCCTGGGCAAGTGCCCAGGGCCCGCGTCACCCTTGCGATGTCCTGCATCTCGGCATAGAAGCTCGACAGGTTGTCCTCGATGCTGCCGGAGTCCCTGGTCACGGTGCTCCTGGTCAAGACCTGCGCGAGCAGGGGAACTCTGGCGTACTTTGCCGGGACGAACGAGCCAGCGTGGGCGAGGATGGCCACCAGGGCAACCTGGCGCGAGTAGGTGGACTTCCCCGCCATGTTCGGGCCGGAGACGAGCTCCAGCGGCCGGTCGCGCGACAAGAAGGTGGAGTTGGGCTCGGCCGACTCGCCAGCCAGCAGCGGGTGCTTACCCTCCACGATGAGCAGGGGCCCCCCCTCCTCCACGTCGGGGCAGGTGTACCCCTCCCCCTTGGGCTCCAGCGCGAGCTCCGCGAAGGAGACCACGAGGTCAAGCGTAGACATGGCCTCTGCTAAGACCCTAAGGTGTGTAATGTTGCCCCTCACCCTCTCCGTCAGGCCCTCGATCATGCCGCACAGGATGTCGAAGCAGTCCCCGAGCGAGGTCTGTAGCCTCGAGTTCACCACGTTCAGCTCGAGCGTCGTGTAGCAGGCCGTTGCACGCGACGTTGCGGAGGCCGGCAGCGGGATGAATGACCCGGTTAGGTTCACTTCGTCGGCGCCGCCTTTCGGTACCATGAGGTGGAACTTCCTCCTTGGGTTGAACCCCAGCTTGACCGCGCCCGTCCCAAGCTCCTTCCTGTACCTCTCCTCCAGGTCGTGGGCCTGCTCCCCGACCCTCTCCAGCTCCCTCCTCGCCACATCCAGCGCGCCGTTCTCCTCGCACTTGACCAGGTAGCACAGGTGGGTCACCCCAGCGTCCCTCCTGCTTTGGTCTCCGTCGTCCTCCTCCAGGAGGCCCTCCAGGGACGCGAGCACATCCCCCACGTCGGCCTGGGTGAGGGCCAAGCCCACCGCCCTCAGCAGCAGGCTCCTGGCGCCGGAAAGCTCCCTTGCAAGCGAGGGTAGGAGCCTGAGCAGGCCGCGGAGCGACAGCAGCTTGGACACCGTGCGCTGGACCCACCTGCCCTTGTCGCACTTGAGGGAGGGGAAGCTGGTGGCGAACTGAAGGCAGATGTGCTCGTGGTCGCGCGGCACCGCGGAGACGCGGTCGGCAATCGCCCTGGCGAGCTCCGGCCGCGCGACGAGCTCCCTGACGGCGTCCTGCCTCGCCCTGATGGTCTCCAGGTCTCTCGGTGGCTGCACGAGCGAGGTCTTGAGCAGCCGCCTCCCACCCGTGGTCCTGGTGCGGTCGATCGCGCCAAGGACGGAGGCGCGCTTGCGGTGCTGGTTCCTTTGCCTGTGGTACTGGCAGGCCTGCAGGAGCTCCAGGCTGACGAGAGTGGAAAAGTCGAGGGCGAGGTGGGTGTCGGGGGACGTGAGTCGCAGCCTGATGTTGTGGGGCTCCGTCTTGGACTGGGCCCTCGAGTAGTTCAGGAGGGCGCCAGCCGAGGACAGGGCCATGTAGTACCTCCGGCAGTCCTCGGTCCTCATAGACTCCCTCTCGTCCGCAGAGACCCTTGAGACCAAGTAGTGGAAGGCGCTCGTGTCGTCGAAGCAGCTCCTTGGTAGAGGGACCTGGTCGTAGGCCTCGGCCGTCGCCTCGTTCACCGACGAGGACAGGACCTTCCTCCTGTGCTCGCTGTCCAGGACGATCAGCTTGGAGGGCTCGTAGTGGGAGAGCTGCATCCTGCGGGTTGCGGCGGGGGCGGAGGTCAGTGACGGTAGCACGATCGACGGGTCGGGCGTGACTTACAGCGTGATCGAGTACGTGAAGGAGTTCTCGACGTACTGCTGCAAGTGGAGCACCGCGGTTCCCGTCTCGAACACGGCCAGCCCCACCTCCCTTGCCTTGTTCTCGCAGATGGCCGCGAGGACGACGTTCCCGTCCTCCGCCTCGGACGCGGGTGCTGCAGCGCCCCGCCCCCTCTCTCTGTTCGCTCCCATCGTTCACCGCCCGCGATCGCGATCGCTCTGTCGTTTTTTTTCTTCTTCTTGCCAGCAGGCCGTTATTTTTGGAAACTCGATCGTCGCGATCGCGATCATGAATCTCAGGCTGCAGGATCCGATCAATATCCACGAGCCTTATGCGATAAGGCAGTGAGCATGGCGAGGATCGTGCTGGCGAGGGCCTCGAGGCCCGTGATTCGCGCGTCGGTCCGGCGCGGCGCGGCGTCGAGGCGGCACGTTTGCGACGGACCGAGGCCGGTCTTTGCCCGGAGCGGCCCGAACGAGGAGGGGGAGGCCTCTCAAGAGCAGCCCCAGGAGGGTGAGGAGGAGGCGGGGACTTCGTTCCAGACACCCAGGCAGCCCAAGCGCAAGGCTGAGTCCACGGACGCGGTCTCCACCTTTTTGACCCGGCGCTTCGGCCTGGCTGGCGGACTGGCGTGGGTCGGGGTGCTCGCCTTCGGCGTCATCTCAGAGCAGGTCAAGACTCGGCTGGAGGTCAAGCGAGAGTTCGAGACCACCGTGGAGGTCGGGGAAGGTGCCAAGACGATCACCACGGGGACCGGCCTGTCGTACAAGGACGTCAAGGTCGGTGGGGGGCAGCAGCCAAGGCGCGGGGACCTGGTGGTGGTTCAATACAGGGCCCAGGTCGAGGGCTCCGACCAGGCCTTTGAGGACACCAGGAAGAGCACCAAGGCAGGGGCGGCCTTCGTGTTCGGCAGCAGGCCGCTGCCTCCCGGCCTGCCCGTCGGGTTCGAGGAAGCGCTATCTACCATGAGGACGGGAGGGAAGAGAATCGCACTCGTGCCTCCCGAGCTGGGCTTTGGAGCGGACCCGGAATTCGTGACGAGCAAGCTTAAAAAGGGGGAGACTGTGGAGATCCCCGCCAACAGCAGGCTGACCTATGAGATCGAGCTCAAGCGGGTCTCCATCCCGCCTTCGTGACCGCCTTCATCGCCGGGTTCACACGGATCGCGATTCGAGACGTGATCCGTCAGGTCAGTCCTTTGAAAAGACAGAAAAAGACAGTTATTTCCTCAATCACAAACAAATAAACAACCCCCACCTAGGCGTTGCCCGCCGCGGCCCTCTCCTGCTGCCGCTTGTGCCTCCTCTCCAGCTCCGCCAGGGAGATCTGGAAGTACGCCACCCTCTTCCTGTTCCAGGTGTAGGTCATGCTTACGCCCTCCTCCCCTCGCGACTCTGGCCACGGCACGATCGCTGGGTAGGAGAACTCCCTTCCCTGCCGCACCTCGCCTCGCTCCGACTCCAAGTCGATGTGCACGGGCCACGTCTCCCCGTTGTCCCTGGAGACCGCGAGCCTTAGCGGAGTCCTCGTCGTCGTAACTGGGTTGTAGATCAGCACCAGGGTGCCGGTCTTGGGGAGCTTGGCCACGTCCAGCCCTGAGTTGTTGTTAGGGAGCGAGGTCTTGTAGGGCGCGTTCCAGGTCCTTCCGTAGTCCGTCGAGTTGGCCCTCCACACCCTCGCCCGGTCGCCCCTCATGCTCCTGGTCATCATGAACACGTGCCCGGGGTCAGCAGAGGACTCCCACAGTGTAGGCTGGATCATCCCCTCATTCTTGTTCTCCGGGTACACCAGTGTGCTCGCCTCCCAGGTCCTCCCGGCGTCCTCGCTGTAGTCCGCGAAGGACCTCCAGGGCTTCCTGCGGCCCTCCCAGTGCGCGGGACCCTCGAGCGAGGCGGGGGCCAGCCAAGCCCCGTTGTTCAGCAGAATTGGCTTGTTCTTCACCGGCCCCCTGCCTCCCTTGTCGCCCTCCACGAGGGCTTGGGCCTCCGACCACGTCGCCCCGCCGTCCGATGACCTGGTCACGAAGGTCTCCCACTCCGGGATCTTCCACCCGACCTTGAAGAAAAGGCTGATCTCTCCGTCGCACACGTCCTTGGCGCCCTCCTTTGTGCCCTCGCAGAAGAGGACCGGGTTCCAGTGCGGTTCCCCCCCCTGCTTTGGGGGCATCCCCCTCTTCTGCTTTCCGTTGAAGGGGACGTTTCTGTGCACCTTGGCCGCCCTCAGGGGAGGTGTCCATCCCCCTGCCGCCGACCGCCTCGAGACGTAGATCGCGACGTCCTCCGCGGACTCGTACGATCCGCCGAACCAAGCGGCGAGGACATCACCGCCGGGGAGGTTGACCAAGGTAGTGGCGTGGCAGGCCACGGTGGGCGCGCCCGAGGCATCCAGGTGGGCCCTGCGCTCGCTGTGAGCCCACGCGCCGCCGAAGGCGAACTCGGGGCTGGGGAGGGAGGCGAAAGGCTTATGCTTGGAGGGGCCGGACGCCGAGCTGGCATGGGCGTCGTGGGCCTCGTGTTTGCGGGACCGGGCGGGCTGGGGCTGGGGCTGGGCGGCCTCCTGCTTCTTGGGCTTCGGCTTGGCCTTCGTCGCCTCCGCCTTGGATGCCTTGGATGCCTTTGCCGGCTTGGCACCCTCCACCTTGGGCTTCTTCGTTGGCTTCGACCGCGCGTCCCGCCACGACCCCATTTGCTCCTTGTGGGCCGCCTTTGTCACCTTTTGTGTTTTCTTGTGCGAGACCTGGGCCTGCGCCGCGGCATCGTTCTGGTTCACGGAGAGCAAAAAGATGGCCAGCAGCAGGATAGCCGCGAGGGTAAGGAAGGAGGTGAAGGGGCGCTTCCCGATCTGGGTCCTCACGGGCACGAGCCAGTGCGGCAGCGGCACATTCTTGTGCTTCTCGTCCTCGTCGTCGGTGGAGCCTGCGCCCTCCTCCAGGTCCGGGCCCAACTTCGACTGGAGGTTCTTCCTCATCGCGACAGGATGGGGCTGCGGGAGTGGGGCCGCGAAACCGACCGGCGCGCTCCAAGCGACGCGCTCTGCCCTTCCCTCGTCCTCACGATTCGGACGATCCCCATCAAGATCGATCTGAAAATCGTACACAATTTCTTGGAAAGAAAGAAGACGACAGAGGAAAATTCGCGGGAAGCAAAGTCCCTCCAGGGACGCACCAATGCCTTCGCCCGAAAAAAGAGGAAGCAAGGTCTTCTTAGCAGTGAGTCAGGCGCACGGCCTTAGATTCTTGTTCCCCCACCCCCTGGGGTTGTCGTCCTTGAAATCGTCCCACTCCCTTGCCTTCTTCACGCACTGGTCGTCTTCGTCCTCGTCGCTGCAGCATCCTCCCTTGCCGGCCTCTCCCTCCAAGCCCACGTCCCTCTCCCTCTCCCTCTCCCTCATCCTCGCCAGCTCCTGCTCCCCGAACTCCTCCACGGTCATCGTGTAGGGAAGGTGGCTCTGCTTGAAGACCCCACGAGCAAACCTCTCCCTGTCGGCCTGGTGCCTAGCAAACGTGGCCGCGCCGACAACCGGCACCGGAGCGGGACCCAAGTCGCCCGGCTGGATGGTCACCATCCCCCTGATCCTATCGTCGTGGCCCTCCGGCCTCCGGCCCTGCCACTTCTGCTGTTGTTGCGACGACCTTCTGTCGACCTCCCCCTCGGCCCGCCTCTGGCGCTCAAACTCCAGGATCTCAGTTTCCCTCTGCACGGACGCGTAGAGCTGGTAGGCGCTCATAGCGCAGCCGTTGATGCGCAGCAGACACAGGGACCTCGCGGTCTCCTCGTCCTCCTCGCCGGCGCCGAGGCGCTCGAGGGCCTCCCTCGCGCGGGCGAGCTCCTTCTGCCGGCGGTACAGGTCGATCTTCTCCTCCCGTCCGAAGGTAAGGGTCCCGCCCTCGCCCAGCCGGCCAACGAATCCGCGCACGCCGCCCTCAAGCAGCCCCTTGGCGTCGCACTGCCTCGCGTAGTCCCGGAACTTTTGAACCGCCTGGTCCAGGAGCTTCAACCTGACCTCTGGTTCGGCCCTCGGGTCGGCGTTCACCAGCGCGACCCCCTCGTAGTAGGGCACAAGGAGGTAAGGCAGCGAGGCGGTGGACACGTCATCCTTGTCCTCATTGTCGGAAAAAAGTGCGAGCTCGTTTACCATCCGGGAGCACAGGGCCAGGTCTCGCACAAGGTCCGAGACCTTGGGCGCTTGTGGGCCAGTCCTGGCAGAGGAGACACCTCCCGCCAGGGCATCGCAGGCCTCCGCGCATGACGAGAAGAGCTCCTTTAGCGTAGGTCCCTCCGCCACCACCGCGGATGGTGGACCCTCCGAACCCTCTACTCCTCCCGCGTCGCCCATCTCCGCCTCGGCCAGCGAGGTCTCGGTCTCGCCCAGGCCCGGCCTGCCTGGAAGCTCTGCCTTGGGTCTCCTGGAGAAATCTGGAGGGGGGGGGGGAGATGCAGTTCCGAGGGCTAGGCGCCAAGTGAGATCGATGTTTTTACAGATGGAGGGGCGCGATCTCCTCTCCGATCCTCTCGATGCGGTCCAGCATGGAGTCGATGTCCTCGAAGCTCACGTCGTCCGCGCTGGCAAAGACGATTCTGAAAAAGTTGGGCCGGCCGTCGAGGGGCTGATACCCGATCAGGGCGTCTCCACTCCTCTGCATCTCGGCCTTGATCTTTGGGGCGATTCTGGAGATCTCAAGCTTGGCCTCCTCGCTGGCGTTTTCGAAAATGAAGGGCCTCATGCTCCTCGGGACGTACCAAAATCCAACGTTGGTGCACCGCCGGTCAAAGGCGAGGGCAAACTTGCCTCCACTCTCCTGGACCCTCCTCTGGACATGGTCGGCGAGGTCATGGCACCTGTCCACCCTACGTGCGAGCTCCTGGTCCCCGCTATGCTTGAACATCATCCAAAGCTTCAAGCAGTCCGCCCTGCGGCCGCACTGTATCGTCTTGTCTCCCAAATCAAACTCCGTGTAAAGCTTGTCGGGCTGGAACAAGTAAGAGGCAGAGGTTGCGTTGCACTCCGCAAGCTTGTTCTCGTGCCTCGTGAGAAAAACGGAGCACTGCAGTGTCGCCCCAAGCATCTTATGAGGATTCCAGCAGAAGGAGTCAGCACGCTCGGCGCCCGCCATGGCGGCGGCGTGGGTCTCGGAGAGCATCGCGCTCCCGCCCCACGCCCCGTCGATGTGCATCCACAACCTCCGGCGCTCGCAGATCCTCGCAATGGCAGCAAAATCGTCGTACCCGCCGCGCACCGTCGTCCCTGCCGTTGCGCCAACGAAAAAAGGCACCATACCCTCACGCTCGCACCTCTCCACGGCCTCCTCGAGCTCCTCAGGAATCATCCCGCCGCCCTCGTCTGTCCCGATCTTGACGAGGTTGTCCGTGCCCAGCCCCACCAGCATCGCGGACTTGGAGTACGAGTAGTGCGCGTGGGAGGACGTGAACCCAACCAGCCTGGGCCCCCCGTTCATCCCCCTGGTCTTCCAATTCGGGTCCTTGGCGTCCCTCGCCAGCTGCATCCCATATAAGTTGGCGATCGAGCCCCCCGGCACGAGCAGCCCGTCATGACTTGTGGCGTATGGTCCACCCAGAAGCCTGGCAACCTTGCTAACGACCTCGGACTCCATCACGGTGTAGCACGGGGCGACCTCGTACGTGTGGACATTGGTGTTGGTGGCCGCGGCGCACCAGTCCCCGAGCACGGCCACTGGATCCGCCTTCGAGTAGAGCTGATTGAAGAAGAGGGGGTGTGAGGTGCGAACCGAGTTCTCAAGCACGCACTCCAGACCGCGGAGAAGGGCCTCGGTGCCCACGCCGGCCTCGCAGTCGCCGATCTCCAGGCTGCATCCGGATTCTTGAAAGGCCTGCCTCAGCTCTTGGGGGCTCTTGAGCCGCACCACGGGCTGCGACCGGTCTGCTGACCTACGGACGTACTCCACAAGGCGCTCCCCCCCGCGGGCCAAAGCATCATCCGGCCCTTGGGTCGAGTGCGCCCGAGCCGCGACGTGCGTGCCCCGACCGACCATGGCGACGCGGGCCGATCCGACCATTCGCGTGATCCGCTGCGCCATCTCGATCGATCAGGTCTTCTCTTCTCCTTCCT
>Ga0160423_10005203_pt1 | contig 10611 bp, 9 predicted proteins | sample CRUFie14St8metaG_FD_108191 | JGI IMG/M metagenome (GOLD analysis project Ga0160423, IMG submission 108191) | Marine microbial communities from the Costa Rica Dome - CRUD Field 142mm St8 metaG | ecosystem: Environmental > Aquatic > Marine > Oceanic > Photic zone | place: Costa Rica: the Eastern... | reverse complement strand
CTGAAGCAAAACTGGCGTCCTTATGGTGGCCTTCGTGAGGGACCACGGTTTTCGCAACTTCGCGCCAGAGCTGGTTACCTGAGTTTCGGTCGAAGCATAGCACGACCATTTCATAGCTTGTGTTCGGGTGTTTGATTCCAAATACCCGCTCGGGTTGGTCCTCCGGCCTGGGGAGGGAGGGATCCACTTCGCCCGTGTTGATCGCGGTAGTGATGAAAACTTTGTTACCCCACACAATCGGACTGGCTGTGCCACTGCCCTTGATTTCAGCTTTCCAGCGAACGTTGCTTTTTTCACTCCATTCGAGGGGAGGAGTTGCCGTTGAAGAAGAGCCGTTGTTCTCGGGGCCGCGCCATTGGTGCCAGGAATCTGCCGGTATTTGGGCCTGTACGATAGCCGGTGCGAAGATCGAAAAAATGGATAGAAATAAAGTGGTGAGCTTTTTCATGGGGGCTTCTAGCCTTAATTCCGCCTTGGCGATGAATATTCGGAAGAGAAAAGGAGGCTTTTTAGATGGCGCTATCGCGGAGGTCGAACGATCACGGGATGGAGACACCGAATCGAACGGGACCCGAAAATTGGATTGGGCGCCCCGCAGGAAGGTTGGCGGCGGCGGTGCGTTGGGCTTCACCCGGAGGCGCGGAGTTCGAGGCGCCATGATTCCAATGGAGTGTTTCTTCACCATCACCCACGGCAAGGAGTGAAACCAGGTCGTCGTTTTGAATAACGAGTCGGCCGATCCAGTTCAGTTCGACCCGGTTTTTCCAATCCCTCCCGTCGGTGCTTTGACCGAGTTGGGCAGCCTCGCCTTCACAGAGGGTGTGGCCCCAAATCTCAATGGTCTGAGATTCACCCGTTGAAGTAAGTTGTCGTCCCCAGAGTTGAATTTCCTCTTCCAGCACGGCTCCGCCGATTTTTCGTCCTCCGAGTGGGTTCACGTCCAGCATGCCGAGGTAGGCCGAGTCGACCAGTTCGCGGGAAAACCGCTTCGGAATCAAAAATGGCTGGCCAGGTTCCTTTGAATTGGCGGTGTTGATGAGGGCTTCGCGCGCTGGTCTTGAAATCTCGACTCGGTCTTCTGCGTAAGTTTCCTGAGAACGTACGCCGGTATCGATCGGGTTCCCTTCCTCATCGACGGCTCGTCCCACCAGACGTCCTGACAAATCACCCTTTTTAGGATGATAGCCTCCCAAAAATGGATGGTCTCCTTGTTCCAGAACAGGCTCTGCGTTCAGCTTGGGTGAAGCAGGTAGATCGGGGAGTTTGTGATCGGGGAATCGCTGGAAGCGTTCGGCTGTGGGTAGTGCGTCCGCAGTAGGATTTGCTTCGAATCGCTTCCTCGCGTGTTCGAGAAATTTGAGAATACTCTCATCGCCGTCGAACATGAGCGCCCACGCCAATACGTTTCCGCTGGAGTTCATCACGGCCATGCCTTGGGGAGCAGGCTGGGTTCGTCGCAGTTCTTCGTAGAACGGAGCTTCCGGTCCAGCAGGTGGCTGTTGAGCGAGACGCGCTTTGACGGCGACGGGAATGAAGTGCTCCTGAATGGCTGCAATGACTTCGGGATTAGAATAAACCGTCTCACGGACGGCTCCGGCGAAGACTCAACATCGTTTGTCGTCGGCTGGTAGGTCGATGTGACACCAGAAAATGATGGGTTTATTTTCATCCTGAGAGGCTTTGAGACCATCGAGAATGCTGTGATTCCAGTCGATCAACCGCCATGCGATATTTCTGATGCGGAGCTCCTCGACGGAATCCTTCAACTCTTCGAAGGTGGGGATCGTTTCCGGCGCAGGGAACTGTTCAGCTCTCGATAGTGTCAAGCTGGTCAGGAAAATAAGGGCGTGAGCAGCGATGAAGGAGCGCAAAGGGTGTGGGTCCATGTTAGGTGTTAGTTGCTCGAAACAGCGGCATCTTGGCTTGGTAATGCTGCCTCTTCAGTTTCGATTTAAGACGATTGATCCCGAGAAGACCAGTCATACTATGCCGGTTGTAGGAGCCGGCAATGACATGATGGAGGTTCTAATGCTTTCGCTAAAGTGAATGCAGTGTAAGTGTTTGTTATGGCCGGTTTGGCTGAGCGATGCTCGATTTAATGGTCATAAGTAGAAAGAGTAGAGAGAATTTGGAGCAGTTTGCTAACCTTGTGGGCGGAGAGGCCTGAATTCCTTATTCGAGTTTAGCGACCTTTGATCCGCCGGGTTACATTCTCCACCACCACCTTGCGGAATCCTTCGTTGGAGATTGAGTTGGCCCATTCGAGGGCGGTGTCAGGATCTTTTCCAACAAGCCCGTGAGCGAGTCCATTGATAGCGAAATCGCGGTCGCGTCCTTTGTTCAGGGAATTCAGCCGAGTGACGGCTGCCTGATATTCAATGCCGCCAACGCCTCCTCCGAGGCGACCGAAGGCCGCTGAAAGAACCGGGCCCCGGGTTTGAGGGTGTGATTGGGAAAGAGCCATGTCCACGGCTTCAAACGGAGCTTGATCGAAGGCGCCGCCTTCGATGAGTTTGCCAATCGCTTGTCCTCGTTGGGAAGGGTCTTCGATCTGCTGAATCTGGCGTGGCAGGGTGAAGGTGCCGGTGCGCACGGCCGTCACCAGAGAGCGTGAGTTGTTCGCGAAGTCCCGCTTTTTGACTGCTTCGCGGAGGCGTTCTTCATCGTAGTAAACTTTGATTTCGTCGCCGCCATCAGTCGCGAGGGTAGCTACCGCGATTTCGATGTCGTTTACTTCAGACAATTCGATCAGTTTCCAGCCATGTTCGTCTGGAGTCGTAGTCACGGCAATTGAGGCTCCGTTTTGAGTGTCAATCATCGTGGCGACTGGCCGGCCATCTACCTCGGCGACTCCCGTGAGTATGAGTGCGCCAGGGAGGTTGAGTGGACGCCTAAAGGGAGAGCTATCTAGCAGGCCTTCAAAGGTTTCCAAAGTCACCGACTGGGGGCTAAGGAATTCGGCCGACACTGAGCGAGCTCTTGATATGACTAGGAGGCTGAAAACTACCAAGATAGCAATCGTGGCGCGTCTGAAATTCATGGCCGGTCACCCCCTCTTTTGTTTCGGTAAGCAATCAAGTGATCGCCAGTTCGAAAATAGATCGTTGATGCATCAATGGCGGGAGTCGTTTCCGAGAATTCTCCTAAATCAAACTGATGAACCAAATCGAGTGAGTCGCCGATACGGACAATTGAAACGAGTCCGAGACTGGAAACCAGATAAAGATGGTCGTTGGCAATGACCGGCGACGCGGCATACTGGCCAGGCGCGTTTGGAATTCGCTCGCGGAAGAGAGAATCGCCGGATTTGGCGTTCAGTGCGGATAAAACACCACCTTTTCGAACGAGGTAAATTTTGCCTTCATGAAAAATTGGAGAGGGAATCTCTGGGATTCCTCGATTGATTTCCCATTCCACGTTGGTAGCAGAAATGTCTCCGCGCCCACCGGGTGTTACGGCGGCAAGCAGAGGCCTCTCTTTCCCCGTCCAAAGGTTCTCAAAGAATTCCTCTCGAGTCCATATGCCGTCGTTGTTCTTGTCGATCCAGGTCAAAATCCAATCGATCCTCTCGCGGCGTTTTGCGGTATCTTTTGGAAGCGGCATGCCGAATCCGGGGTGCCCTGGCGGCAGTTCGGGTCGAAATGGAAAGGTGAAGTCGCCGACCATCTCAGAGCGTTCGATTTGCCCGTTGCTATTGGAATCGAAGGGCATCAGAGATTTCCAAAACGGCTCGGGATTTTTCTCAATATCACCGCCGCCACCGAGTCTAGAAGAAGAGGCAAAAATCATACCGGTTCCAATCAAAGGAACCGCAATGGTTTCTCTAGAGAAGCCTTTAAGGAACCAGCGACCTTCTCCGGTTTTGGCGTCGTAAGCCTGAAGTCGTCCATGTCCGAGGACAATAAGATCGGTCCTCGAGTGATGCTTCAAGAGGACGGGAGTTGACCAACCACTTCGTGAAAACGGTCGGGAAGTTTTCCAGGCGGTCTCCCCGTTTGAAGTATTAACGGCGAGGATGGCTGACTCGCTCAATTGGCTTTCGGTAAGATTTCTATCGCTGTCGAGGACAAGAATGACATGGTCCCCGTTTCCGATAGGAGAGCTAGACATGCCGTAAAGCGATTGCGGAGTTGGAATTGGTTTGCGCCAGATTTCGGTCCCATCAAGGTCGTAGCAGAGTAGGCCAAAAGAACCAAAATAGACGTAGAGGTGCTCTTGGTGAACCAGGGGAGTTGACGCTGCTGGACTGCAGGCCGGATGGACTTTCTCTGATGCAGGAACAGGGGCATTACGCCGCCAGAGAAGCTTGCCTGTTCCGTGCTCGAAAGCGAGGGTTAGGAGTTGTTCACCCTCGATACCGGTGAGAAAGATCCGGCCGCCTCCTATCACGGGCGAAGACAATCCGGCTGGCACCTGTGTTCGCCATGTTTCAAATTCTGGTCCAAGTGTGACTGGCGGTTGGCAGTGGGTTGGAGCGACACCTGAACCATTAGGCCCCCGGAAACGGCTCCATTCTGCAGCTTTGTCATCTGATCCATTACTCGTGAATAAGAGAAGCACCGACAAGATCAGCCCAAGAACGAGTGTGTGTGGAAAGGAGGACGAGGATTTCATCTCGGTTCATTCTCCGCGACGTGTTCCATGATCTTGACAAAGGACGCTCCGCGATTGGGCATGTCTGGATTGACGGCCTGCTGCTGCTTCCACATCTCGCTGACAAGTCCGCGCTGACGATCGCTCATGCTGCCCATGCGGCGGTTGACGTAGCCTTGGTGGAGATTGTGGGACTCTTCACTGTTACGACCGGCTCCGGGGTCGTAGCCCTCAGGCAATTCGGTCTGTGCGATGCGTTCGAGCTGATCGATGCGTTTGGGCGGAACACCGTGCCCCTGATTGCCTAGGCGATTGGCATGGCTGGCGGTGCGTGCGTGGACGATCTGGCTGCGCTTCTTGGCCTCAAAGTGCAGTCGTTGGGAGGCGGATTTGATGCGCTCCTCGTTGTAGCGGATGCGAATGACTTCGCCACCCTCGATCGAGATGGTAGCGATGCAGGTTTCAATATCTTCTGAACCCGTGAGTTCGATGAGTTTCCAGCCGGTCTCGGACGGAATTTCAGAAACCGAGAAGGCGCGGGGCTCTTCAGTGTCGATCAGAGTGACGACCGGGCGGTCATCGATCCACGCTCGTCCTGACAAAACAATAGATTCGGAAAGAAACAGCGTCCGGGAAAAGGGTGAGTAGTCACGCAAGGCCGCAAAGTGCTGCGCATCGACTGAACCCGGTAGTGCAGATCGAGTGGGTTCGGATTGAGCTGTGTTGATAAGAATCGCCAACGCCAATGCACCTGCCAGGTAACCTGACTTCAAATACCGGTATTGGTTGGAGACAGGGACTCCCATTGCGCCATTCAGGGAAGCAATTCCACGGATTCGATTTCCAGTCCGATATCCTTTTTTACAGATTGGATCCAGATATGGATCATCTCATGTCCATCGGGATGATCCCCGAAAACCGACTTAGTCGGCTTCATATCAGAAAGAGGGATAACGATTTCAAATGACGGAGTGGTCACGTTTCGAGAGGTTTTGTATTTCCCGTAGAGCCCGCCGTTCCACAGATTAGCAGAGTATCCAATGTGGACTTGACCATCCTGATTGATACGCCCCTTAAAGACAAGGCTTTGTTCGCCCTGGATCTTGATGCGAGGTTGGTGAACGGCCGACGGGTGGAAGGTGATGGTGTGCAGCAGGACTGGCTTTTCGAGGGTCTCTCCGATTCTGAAATCACCGCGCCAAAGGTGCGTCTCTGCACGGACCGTCCCATGAGCGGTGAGGGTTCCAGATCCAACGCGGTGACCACGTGAGAGATCGCTCTGCCAGGTAAAGGAGGATTGTCTTCGTCGCTTCGCCACAAAGTCTGTTTCGGCTTCGAGTGCAGCCGTGATTTCGTGATTGGCTTTGACCTGTTCCGTACTTCCGTCGGAGAGGCGCTTCACTTTGACGAGGCCTTCGTTCACATTGAGTCGGGTGGAGTAAGCGTTGGCGAGCACATTAAACTGAGTGCCCAAAACTTCGGCCTCGGCAGAAGGAGTGAAGACGCGCAGTGGTTTTCCGGCGGCTTGAGGTTGGGCGTCAATTGAGAGACTGCCTCCAGAGAGGTGGAGTAGCTTCTGGTTATCGCGCTTTCCGAGTTTGAGTTGGCCGATACCGGATAGCTGAGCCTCGGTGCCATCGGCGAATACGACTTCGACCCAGGATTCGCCTCCAGCGCCTTCCAGGGTCCCCGCACCTACCTTTAGTCCAACTTTGATCTGGTTCCCGCCGGCGTCAGACCAGCTGACGGGGCCGGAATAATCCACGATGGTAGCGAAGCGTTCGTCGGGCTGCCAGGCAATCAAGGCAATGCCGAGAAAAATAATGGCAGCTGCCGCGGCGAATTTAGCGAAGGACATCCGGGAAGCGGGCTTTACAGGTAAGGTGATGGCCTCATGCTGGCTCGATTGCAGGTCGTTGTGCAGTCCAAGGTAGTGGAAGTAATGATCCTGTGCCTTAGGACTTCGTTCGAGCAAGGATTCAAGCTCGGCCAACTCGTCGTCTGCGATCGTTTCGTCAACGAGACGGGTCAGCAAGTAATTGAGTCGATCGATATCAGGCTTCATTCCAGCCCTCCTTTCGCATGGATTCGGTGACGCAGTTCAGCAGGGTGCTTCGAATCTTTTCGAGCGCATAGTAAAGTTTGTGCATGCTGATGCCTGATTTGCGGGCTTCCTCCCGGATCGCTCCGTGGCGTCCGTAGCGCATGCTAATCCATTTGCGCTCCTGATCACCAAGTTTGGAGAGGCAGTTTTCGAGGGCTTTCGTGCGGGCCTCATTCAGGGGGCAATGATCGTCGAAGCGGGTGTTGAGCTGTTCCACCAGAGCATCAGAAAAGACAAGTTTTTCACGTGCCTGCTTCTGCCGCCATTTCAGCACTTCAAGGTAGGCGAAGCGAATGGCCCATGGAATAAAGGGACGATCAGCATCGTATTGGTCCCACTTTTTCCAGAGCAGGACAGAGACGTCCTGAAGCACCTCTGCGGCGTCTGCCTGCCGGGGGATCATGCTGAAGAGATAGCGTTCCACGTCGGCCTGATGTCGGGTCCAGAGTCGAACAAAATCGGAGTTGGGATTCATGAATGGATGCGTTTTGCTTTGGGATGCCGCTGACGAATACGCTACTTTCAATCTGTATCCGCTCACCTTAGAGATATTCGGAAAAAAAATTCAAGCTACCTTAGAGGTGGATGAAGCTCAACCCTCTCGAATGGTGGACCAAACCAGGTTTAATTATTGGCCTCAATCAGAGAGGGGACCGGGCTAGGGCTTTGACGTCTGCTTTGGGCGGATCCCCTCGATGATCTCCATGGCGTGAGCGACGAATCTTCCATCGTTAGGGACTTGAGGGAGCCCGCTAGCCGGACTGCCGTAGAGCCAACAAGTTGCGCCTACCTTGTCGCAATGTTTCTTCAGGCTCCGGGCCAGGTCAGGGTGGTGGACTCTGTCGTTACTACCTGAGCTTGTGTAGAGGATGAGAGGAGCTGAGTCTGCCCGGATGAACTGCTTCATGTGGTCGGCAATGCCCGCCTGCTGGATTCCGATGCAAGCGATGACGTCTGCCTTGGCGATGTAAGCGAGATACTGGGCGCCTGCACAGCCTGCCGACGACCCTGAAACGATTATCCGACCGGGATCGACATTATATCTTTTGGCGTTTTTTTGAATGAACGGAATGACCTTCTCGATTTCCTTTCCGATGGCCATCTTGCGGGCGGTTTCATCGTCGGGGACCTCCTTGAGGTCCTGCATGAGTGGGTAGCCCACGCTTGCGAATGCAACACCCTGAGCAGGGAGGGCGGTGAAATCGGCCCTGAACGGGATATTTGATTTGTCGCCGCCGCGGAAGCCTCCCCCGTGAAAAAAGAGAACGAGAGGAGTTGGGGATTCCGATTGTGGGATCCAGATGTCGAACTTGGATCTCTCGTAGCCTTCGCTGTAGGGGATGTCGCTGTGCGTTGCCTGCACTGAAACGTCAGCGAAGGCTGCCCCACCTAGTGAGAGGGCGAAAAGAACCATTGTGATGGGTTTTCTCATACTGGGTGGCAGGGTAATCAGTAATCCGCTTTAATGTTTCCAGCATCGAGTAGACTTTTGATCTTCGGCCAATTGTCGATGTTTTTATTTTACGGTCTAACAGTGTTATCACGCGACTCAATTCAGGTCTGAAGCACGTTCCGACCAGCTGTTGAGTCATTGCTTTGACTGTTAGTTAGAGGTATTCAGCCCAGTTAGGTCAAATGTTTACGTTTTTTATTATGTGTGAGACGGAGAGCAGTCAGCGTGTTTGGTATTATCAAAACGGTTACTTAAAATGTTGGATGGTCTTTGTGATCTATCAGTGATTAATATGGGGGACATACGTCTCGATGTTTTTAGCCATCGGGAAAATCGTTCACCTCTCTCGTGGACTAATCGTCAGAATGTTAACATTGTTGGAGTAGTATGATTGAAACAGTCACTTGCGTGATTCCTTTCTTTTCTCGAGATGTTTCGAGAAAAAAGAAGATAAGTTTAACCAACGAGTTGGCCATGGTAATTCTTGTCTTGATAGTCTCTCTGACCGCTTTCAGTTCCGCAGCGGCAACGAAAAAGTCTGTTTCGATATCGCTTTCCAGTGATCCAAAAGAAGGTCTCGTTAGCGCTGTAGACGAAGAGGTAACACTTATTGCCACGATTAGAAATCGTTCGAGCGATCCGGCCACCTTCAGCCTGCAGTGGAGCCATAAGACAGTAGCCTTTGAACTCTCGCCTCCTCAGAAGCAATCGATCAATCTTCTGCCTGGAGAGACGAAAACGGCCTCAACAAGCTATCGGTTTGCGGCCCCTGGTTTCGTCGACACTGAATGTCGTTTGGTGTTTTCACAAGAAGAGGTGCTTAGTTCAAAACGGAGGGTAGGGTGTTTGCCTGAGAAGGTTTCCGTGGCGTTGAGTCAGGCTTCAGATTTTGACGAATTTTGGCAGAAGTCACTTGGGCATTTGCGCCGCGTCGCACCTGCGCCACTTACTGACAAAATTGAGGGAAAGCCAAACGACCGCATTGCCACGTCAGAGATTTCGCTGAAGAGTTTCGGAGGGATCACGGTGCGAGGTTGGCTTGAAAAACCGGTTGATGCGAAGCCGATGAAAAAATACCCCGCAGTGATCCGCGTTCCCGGGTATGGTAATCAGAGCAGACCGCTGGGGAAATGGGATGACATGGTGGTTTTTTCCTTTAATCCGCGTGGCCACGGAAACAGTCAAGACGAGGTTCCGGGGAAGCCCGCAGACTATTGGATTCGAGGACTGGATAAAAAAGAGAATTATTTCTACAGGGGGGCATATCTTGATTGTGTCAGGGCGCTCGATTACCTCTGCTCTCTTGATGCGGTAGATAAAGAAAGGATCGCGATATGGGGAGCGAGTCAGGGTGGAGGTCTTGCTCTTGCGACCGCGGCATTGGATGACAGAATTGCACTATGTATCGCTGATATTCCATTTTTGGTTGATTGGGATAGTTACTTCAAGCTTACCCACTGGCCTGAGATGGATCGTTGGATCGGGGAGCGAAAAAGTCGGACGTGGAAAAAAACTCTTCGCACGATGAGCTACTTTGACGCAATGAATCTCTGTGACAGGATAAAATGCGAGGTCTTTATGGGGGTCGGCTTGCAGGATAGAATTTGCCCGCCGACAACGAATTTTGCCGCATACAACCGAATCACGGCGCCGAAAGGTTATTTGATTTACCCGAATAAAGGACACGGGCTTGGGCGGGAACATAATGAAGCGATGTGGTCGAAGATTCGCGAAGAATTCGAAGTCGCAGCCTCCTCCCGAGTAAAAAAATAGCCTTAAATCGGTTATTGGAAAATCAGCGGGTTCGATTCATCTTTGCACCATGCTATCCGATTTTATCCGGCTCTTCTCGGTTCTGCTGGCCATTTGTGCCGTGATTGATTTGAATGCGGAGGAGAAGCCCATCGAGTTTGATGTCGGTCGTCCGCGACCGACCAAAGATGGAACGCCGGTATTGGGTTCCGGGCTCGCGATGAGCCGCGGCTCCTTCCAGGGAATGCCTGTGGGTGAGTTGCCGAGGTGGACAGTGTCTCTATGGTTTCAAGCCGATTCGACTGAAAAGGGAGATCTGTTCAGTGTCCTTTCGAACCGGCAACGAGGGGAGGGATATCAGTTGTCGCTTAGCAATGGCAGGCTCCGGTTGGAAAAGGTAGGAGGTGACGCTAAACGTCGCTGGGTGAAGGAGGCCGGCGAGGTGTCCCCGGGCGGCTGGCGCCACGTTGTGATTACCTGTGCCCATGACACCGGTGCGACCCTGTATTTGGATGGCGATGTAATGGAGTTCGGGTCAAAGGCTTCGATGAGCTATTCACTGCCTTTTGACGAGTATTTTATCGGGCCAAAACTTTTGCACGAAGAACGGCAACCTGTGGAATTCAACGGCTTGGTCGATGACTTTGAACTCCACGAGCGCGCCCTCTCAGCTGATGAGGTAGAGCGGCTCTTTGTCGGTGAGGAGTTT
>Ga0160423_10005201_pt1 | contig 10613 bp, 9 predicted proteins | sample CRUFie14St8metaG_FD_108191 | JGI IMG/M metagenome (GOLD analysis project Ga0160423, IMG submission 108191) | Marine microbial communities from the Costa Rica Dome - CRUD Field 142mm St8 metaG | ecosystem: Environmental > Aquatic > Marine > Oceanic > Photic zone | place: Costa Rica: the Eastern... | reverse complement strand
GGAACAAGCGATCCCATGATGGTTTCCTCAAACTTGCTAGAATCGCATCTTGATCTCTTAACTCTTTTCCATCAGCTCCTAAACCATTTCGTCCGATTTCTAGAGACTGACATGCTTTTTGTAATGCTTCCTGAAATGTGCGACCAATTCCCATAACTTCTCCTACTGACTTCATTTGAAGTCCTAATTCTTTATCAGAACCTTTAAATTTATTAAAATTCCAACGTGGGATTTTAACAATAACGTAATCCAAAGTCGGTTCAAAATATGCAGAAGTCGACTGAGTAATTTGATTGAATAATTCATCTAAAGTGTAGCCTATTGCTAGTTTAGTAGCTACCTTTGCGATTGGATAACCTGTTGCTTTTGATGCTAATGCTGATGAACGAGAAACACGAGGATTGATTTCAATTGCAATAATATCCTCATTTTCGTCATTGGATACAGCAAACTGAACATTACATCCACCCGCAAAATTACCAATGGAGCGCATCATTTTTATAGCCTGATCTCGCATCCTTTGATAACAAGTATCTGAGAGTGTCATTGCAGGAGCTACTGTAATGGAATCCCCTGTATGAATTCCCATTGGATCCATATTTTCAATAGAACATATGATGGCTACGTTATCGTTTTTATCTCTTAATAACTCCAGTTCATATTCTTTCCAACCCAGAACAGCTTTATCAATTAAAACTTCATGAATTGGAGAAGCGTGTAAACCTCGTTTCAATAACGTATCAAAATCTTCCTTTTTATGAACAAATGAAGCTCCTGTACCTCCTAAAGTGTATGATGGTCGGATTACCAAAGGAAAACCAATTTCCTGAGCGAATTCTTTTCCTTCAAGATAAGACTTAACATTTTTAGAAGGAGCTTGAGCAATACCAATTTCATCCATCAGTGCTCTAAACCGATCTCTATTTTCTGTAATTTCTACAGCCTCTAAATCAACTCCTATTGTTTTAACATTAAACTCATCCCAAAGCCCATCTTTATCGCACTCGATACAAAGGTTAAGCGCAGTTTGCCCTCCCATGGTTGGAAGGACTGCATCAATATTTCTTTCCTCAAGTATCTCTCTTACGGATTCAGAAGTTAGTGGCTTTAAGTATACATGATCCGCCATTACGGGATCTGTCATTATTGTAGCTGGATTAGAATTAATCAAAGTTACCTCAATTCCCTCCTCCCTTAAAGAGCGGGCGGATTGAGATCCAGAATAATCAAATTCACAAGCTTGTCCGATAACGATGGGTCCTGAACCTAAAATAAGTACGGACTTAATAGAAGAATCTTTTGGCATTTTTTACTTTTTAAAACGGTTTAAAAACCAATAGTCAAATTAGGCGCAAAATTACAATAAAAAGACCGAAATTTGGATAAGAAGAAGTTAACAATTGGAATATTTTTTTCAACACAAGGATATAAACCTGTTTTACAGGAAGATTGGTTCAGGAAATCGAGTCATAATTGCCTTACATGGTTTCACAAGAAGTTCAAAGGATTATATTCCTTTCGGAGATTTTTGTCGAGAAAAATATACGATTTATGCTGTAGATTTATTTTACCATGGTAAAACAACATTTAAAAGTAAGCTTTGGAAAAGTTTTTCAAAACCTCAACTTAAAGAAATTTTTGAGTACTTTCTCCAAAATCTAAACGTAGATAAGTTTGAGGTATTAGGGTACTCAATGGGTGGAAGAGTTGCTTTATTCCTTTTAGAGCAATTTGGTAGCAAAATCAATCACCTTTATTTGTTTGCTCCCGATGGTTTAAAAATAAACTTTTGGAACTGGTTAGTTACATCCACTTTAGCAGGAAAAGGAATTTACGGTTTGACCATCTCCAACCCAGGGATTATTTACGGAATAAGCAGTACTGGTCAAAAAATGAATTTATTGCCGAATATGATGAATAAATTTTTGGAAACCAACCTTAAAACCAAAGGAATGAGATTGAGAATTTACAGAGTGTGGCAACTCTACCGCTTCATTACATTCAAACAAAAAATTTTAAAAAAGATTATATTAAAAAACAATCTAAAAGTTGACTTAGTGGTTGGCCACAAAGATCCTGTTGTAGCTCCTAAAATGGTAAAAGATTTTGCAACTTTTGTAGGCCCCAACGCAAAACTTCATATAGTCAAAGCGGGTCATGACTTATTTAAGCCTCATGTTTTAGAATACCTGAAAATAAATATATTTTGAATTATCAAGAAACCATTAGCTTTTTATTTACTCAATTTCCTTCTTATCAAAAAAAAGGAGAGAGCGCTTTTAAACCAGGGTTAGAAAGAATTTTAAAGTTGAGTGAATTGGCCAACAATCCACACAAAAAATTTAGATCAATACATATTGCTGGAACCAACGGAAAAGGTTCTTGTTCACATATGTTGGCCTCCATATTGCAAGAATCTGGTTATAAAGTAGGCCTGTTCACATCTCCCCATTTAAAGGACTTTAGAGAAAGAATAAAAATTAATGGAATCGAAATCACTGAGCAATATGTAATCGATTTTGTTCATAAATTCAAAAGTAAAGCTGAATCAATACAACCTTCTTTTTTTGAATATACAACCATAATGGCTTTTGAATACTTCACTAGCCAGAAAGTTGATATTGCAATTATTGAAACAGGCTTAGGGGGAAGATTAGATTGCTCTAACATTATTACTCCCGAAATTTCTATCATTACGAATATAGGGTTAGATCATCAGCAATTTTTAGGGGAAACCTTAACCGAAATCGCAAGCGAAAAAGCTGGAATTATTAAACCTAACGTACCTGTAGTGATTGGTAAAAAACAAGGTGAAACCGTTTCCGTTTTTGATTTCTTTGCCCACAAAAATAATGCTGAATTAATTTATGCCGAAAACACATATATTAATTACCAACTGGACTTAAAAGGATATTGTCAGAAGGAGAATTCTAAAACGGTTCTAACCACGATCAAAAAGCTTCAAAACAAAGGTTGGGAAATACCAGAAAATGCTATCAAAAAGGGCTTTAATAAAACGGTTACAAACACCGGTCTTATTGGGCGATGGAATACTCTTCAAAAAAATCCAAAAGTAATTTGTGATACAGGACACAACGAGGATGGTATTAAGCTAATTATTCAGCAATTAGAGGATGAAACATACGAAAACCTCCATATTGTTTGGGGAATGGTAAAAGATAAAAAAACCTCTAACATACTAAACCTTCTGCCTAAAAATGCAAAATACTATTGGTGTTCGCCTAAAATTGAACGTGCTTTAACAACAGAAGAACTAAAAGCAAATGCATCTAATTTGAAACTTAAAGGCGAATCCTACTCTTCCGTTTTAACAGCAAAAGAAAATGCCATTAAATCCGGGGGTAAAAATGATTTAATATTTATAGGAGGAAGTACATTTGTTGTAGCAGAAGCTCTGTAGCCCAAAATCAATTGACTCTCATAAGTATTCTTACAAATTCGTCATATGTATTTTTACCAGTTATTAGATGTTTTATAGGTATAAACTCGTCGTAATTATGAATGTGTTTTATAGAATTGACGTGATGAGAATCAAGTAAAATAGGAAAAGAAGAGTAACATGTAACTCCCTTTGAACGAAACAATCCAACATCATTAAAACTAGGCATCATAACGGGTATGATCTCCGCATCAGGATAATTTGTATGAATGGCTTGATGAATTGCTTTATAAAAATTAGTAGTGTCACTTGATGGTTTCATAGGAGGTGTCTCATACATAACACTGACCTTTATAGAGTCATTGTCCAAGCTCTTTTTAAAATTGGCTAAAAACTCGTCTCGGTTCGTATTTGGTAATAATCTACAATCCAACAATGCTGTGGTTTTGCTAGGAATTAGATTAACCGTGTTGGTTTCACTTTGTAAGCTTGTTAATGTTAATGTGTTAGACATTAAGGAGAACACCTCTGGACGCTCCCTGAGTTTTGGAACCAATAATCCCTTAAACGTATGCGGGTGTTTTAATGCTGATGATTTGATACCATTTTCGAATTTCCCAAGGGCTCTTAATAACTGGGTGTTTGCCTCAATGAATTCAATAGGTTGATCTTCAGAAACAACTTTGCTGAGCGCGATAACCATCCCTTTGTTGGAATATGATAAAGGCGTTACAGAACCATGTCCGGAAGTTGGCAACTCTAACTCCAACTTCAGCCAAAAAGGTCGCTTATGCGCTATAGAAATACCGAATAAAGTTAAACTAGTATCCGTTTCCAATATACCTTTTAAACCTGGTGGTCCTTCTCCTATGACCACAGATGGATTTAATTCATTAAAATGGTTGTTAATTACATAATTAACACCTCCTTGACATTGGGTTTCTTCACAAGAAACCGCTAAAAAAGTAACATTAAATGGCAGATTTTCTTCCTTGAAGTCACGAGCAGATTGAATGACAGATGCCAGCTGAACGATTGCAGCTCCTTTATTGTCAAACGCACCTCTTCCCCATACTCTTCCGTCCATAATCATTCCCGAAAAAGGTGGATAACTCCATTTTGAAGAATCTCCCACGGGAACAACATCAATATGATTTAGAAAAATAACATTGGGTAAATTTTCACTTAAAGGACGAATCGAAGCAGAAAAATTATAATTTCCGTTTGCGTCGCCCATTTGAGTTATGTGCAAATCATTTTGTTGGCAGAGATTTTTCAACCAATCGCCGGCTAATTTTTCATTTCCTGAAATAGACTTTTGCTGGATATATTGACTTAAAATTTCATGAATTTTATAATAATTACCATCATTTTTAATTGTAAAATCCTGTGCATATGACAACTGTTTGAAAACAAGAAATAATACAATCAAATATTTCATTTTCTCTCCTCATTTAAAGTCTACAACACTTTTTACCGCACAAAAAAGGGCAGGAAATACCTGCCCTAGAATTCTTCTTTTTTACGGATCAGGTATTAAACCACCTAACAATCTTTTGCCAAGTGGTCATATTATCTGTACTGGCATATTTTTCTTTTGTTTCAAAAGCTTTATTCTTTTCTGATTCTTGCTCTAATTTTATAGTTTTCTTCTTCTTGCTTTTTTGAGCTTTAGGAGGTTGTTGAACATTATTCAAATAGTGCTTTTTACCAGCCTCCTTTTTCTTTTCTTTTTGCTCCTCTATTTTCAACCTTAAAGCCTCTTCCTCTTCTCTTTCTCTTTCTTCTTTATAAGCAAGTGCTTTTGCTGCTTCCTCATCTATTTTTTTTCTCCTTGCCTCCTCTGCTTCTTCTTTGGCCTTTAATCTCGCCGCCTCTTCTGCCTCTAATTGAGCTATTTCTTCCGGTGTTAATTCATTTTCTTCCGAACTATCTTCAGGTTGGTCAGTTACTCCAGGAATATCAATTTTTCCACGAACCTTAATCCCTTCTAACTCTACCTTGGGGGCAACAATTGTTCCTTCTTCATCAATATGCAAAATCGTCTCTTCCGTTTCTAAAGTTTTTGAAATAACTCTTTCGCTAGGTTCCTTATTTTCTGATGCTGTATTGAGTTCAATACCCTCATGGGCATCATTAACATCGACTTCATAAATTTCTTCACTATTGGGTTCTTGAATTTTTTCCTCACCCAATCCTTCCAAGTTTGGAACAACAGCCTCAGCTGGAGTAGCAAAGTCCAATTCCACATCCTCTAGACCTCTCTCTTCAGGAGATATTTCAGCAGGTTTCGCCTCTATAGTTTCTAATTTAAGCTTAGGTTTCTGTTTAACTTCTTCAGAGTGCAGTCCAAACTTAGCAATAACTTTATTTACAACCTCTTCTTCAACCCTTGAATTTGGACCTTCTATGCCCTCTATTTTTAAATCCTTTCGAATATACTTTTCAACTCTTGTGTAAGGTTTCCCTACTTTTTTAGCCAATTGATTAAGCCTCATACCAAATATAATTTTTTGAGCAATTGCAAAAGTATAAAAAAGTGGCGAATATCAATAAATAATAGTGATTTGACGCAAATTAGATTCCAATTAAACGATTAAAAATCATTTCAATCTTTAATTTCAGATCTTGAGGTTTGTAGCTTCTCCATGGCAAATCATTTAAATCACCACCCCACAAAAAATATTCATCAACTCCAACTTGAGACATTTCCTGAAGTACATGATTTTGAAAATTAATCGCAGCTACCCATCCCCCATCTATATCTTCAATCCATTCTTCATAATAACAAGTGTCTGAATAGTGAAAGTTTAATACATTCTCCCCTACCAACATAAATTTCTTAATACCCTCAGCAACTAGGACATCAATAAACTCTCGTTTGAAAATCATCACATCGTTATATAAACAATCGTTCCATTCACCCATCAATTCTATAATCGCAAACTCTTCGTCATAGTTGCAATACAACAACTTTATGAATAACGTAGGAGAACCAATATTATCCCACTGAGGATGAATTAAATGATTGTAAACCCGATCTGCAAAATGAAATTCACTATACTCCCTACCGTAAAAAGGAGATATAGGATCGTTCTCAGCAGTATAGATATGGCGCCAACTGTAATGTGGTTCAATATCATGCATATTTAAATTTAAGCTATTATCATTTATAATTCCTTAATTCATGCACTTAATATGTATTTTTGAATTACTTAACCGTTTAACTTCTCAATTAAATGACAAAGAAGACCACTGAACAAGATTCAAATTACAATGATTTACAAGAAATGAGTGTTTTGGAATTAATTCAAAACATGAATAGAGAAGATAAATCTGTTCCAAATGTCATTGAAGATATTTTACCTGATATCGAGCGCTTGATTCATCAAATTGTTTCAAAAATGAAAAAAGGTGGTCGACTGTTTTACATTGGAGCTGGCACAAGTGGAAGATTAGGAATCCTAGACGCGAGTGAATGCCCACCAACTTTTGGAGTTAGTGAGGGGAAAGTAATTGGAATAATTGCAGGTGGAGATAAGGCAATTAGAAAAGCAGTAGAATTTGCCGAAGACAGTACGATTCAAGGATGGGAAGATTTAGAAAAATTTCATATCAACACGAACGATGTAGTAATTGGAATTGCAGCAAGTGGAACGACTCCCTATGTTGTTTCATCTATTCAGGAATGCAACAAAAGAGGAATCACTACCGGTTGTATAACTTGCAATAAAAATAGTCCTCTATCGAAAGCCGCTCAATTCCCTGTCACCGCAATTGTTGGACCTGAATTCGTTACAGGAAGTACGAGAATGAAAGCTGGAACTGCTCAAAAACTTATCCTCAATATGATTTCAACTTCTGCCATGATTCAGCTAGGGCATGTTCAAGGCAATAAAATGGTAGACATGCAACTCAGCAATGATAAGTTGGTTGAACGTGGAACTAAAATGATTATGGAAGCCACCGGTTTGAATTATGAAAAAGCGCACAAACTGCTTTTGGAGCAAGGAAGTGTAAGAAAGGCCGTCAATGCAATAAAATGAAACAATTATTTTTTTAGTAAGAAATTTGTATTATCTCCTTACTACCTCAAGATTAGATACTTCAAAAACTGAGCTTTCTAATTGCAGCCTTGACACTATACTTTCAATTCTTTTTGGGTGAGTATCCGATAAAAAAATCTGCCCAAAATGATTTCCATTTACCATTTCCAAAATATGTGCAACACGCTCTTCATCCAATTTATCGAAAACATCATCCAATAATAAGATAGGATCAATGCCTACTGTATTTTTTAAGAACTCAAGCTGCGCCAATTTGAGCGCAATTAAAAAGGATTTTTGTTGACCTTGAGACCCAAACTTTTTGATTGGTCTTCCCGATATTTGAAACACCAAATCATCTTTATGTATTCCAACGGTAGAAAATAATTTTCGCAAATCTTCTGGTAGCGAGTTTCTTAATTGATTGATGAAACTACCTTTCATTAATTGAGATTGGTACACCAATTCAACTTCTTCTTGCCCTCCTGAAATTTGCTGATAATACTTTTGAAAAACCGGTGTTAACTCCCGAACCAATTTTTGACGCTTTTCATATAGAACCTCTCCATATTTCACCAACTGGTTGTCCCAACTATCCAATTGATCCTGATTGAACGTTCTGTTTTTTTGGAAATACTTTAACAATGCATTTCTTTGTGTTACAGCTTTGTTATATATTATTAGGTTTTCTAAGTAGACTGAATCAAACTGGGAAACAATGCCATCTAGAAATTTTCTTCTTAAATCACTCCCTAAAGCAATTAAATCAGAATCAGAAGGAGAAATAATCACCAATGGAAATAGGCCTATGTGATCAGAAAGCTTTTCATATTCCTTTTTATTTCTTTTAAATATTTTTTTCTGTCCTTTTTTTATACCACAGTATATTCGCTCAGTTTTTCCAGCCCTTTCATATTCCCCTTGAAGTACGAAAAAAGCATCTTTATGATTGATGTTTTGAGAATCAATAGGGTTTAAAAAAGATTTACAAAAAGACAAATAATATATAGCATCTAGAATTGTGGTTTTGCCTTGCCCATTATTGCCAACAAAACAATTAATTTTTGGATTCAGAGAAATTTCTATTCCTAAAAAGTTTTTAAAATTTACTGCTGATAATTCTTTTAAAATCAATTTCTTTTGTTTTCAATGATTTAATAGGCTTAACAAGTTATTTTAACTTATCCTTCAAACACAACATTTTTAGAACGCCGACTGCGGCCTCCGTTCCTTTATTTCCATACTTCCCCCCACTTCTAGCACGACTTTGCTGAATGGTATCGTCAGTCAACACACAGAACATTACGGGCTTATTATAGTGTAGACTTACATCTTGAATTCCTTGAGTAGCTCCTTGACATACATAGTCAAAATGAGCAGTTTCTCCCCTTACCACACATCCAATGGCAATAACGGCATCCACTTCTTTTGACTCCAATAAAAATTGCGCCCCAAGAGGCAGCTCAAATGTGCCGGGAACGTATTCAATAAGAATATCTCTTTGGTAAGTTCCGCACTCAAGAAGTGCTCTCATAGCACCGTCTTTTAATCCTTCCGTAATTTCGGAGTTCCACTCACTAATTACCAATCCTATTTTCTTTCCTCTTCCGGATGGAACTTTTTTAGAATCAAAAGCAGATAAATTAGTATTCTTTGTAGCCATAGTACAAAAATAAAAAAGTGCAACCATTGGTTGCACTTTTAAGAATATATTTTACCAAAAATTATTTAGAGGCATTTGCTCTAGCCAATAATTTCTTCATTTCATTTTTAATATTTTGCAAAGAAGGTTGAGCGTCTTTCAAATAGGTGTTAAGCGCTAGTTCATAAATTTCGATTGCACCATCAATATCATCATTTTGCTCAAGCAATATCCCCGCTTTCTTTAAGTAGTATGGCGAAACTGTTTTTGCATCCAATAATTTTGCTGCCTTTTTATAATTCGCAACCGCCTCATCAACATTATCCAATTCACTGTGACAATCTCCAATTAAACCTGCCTTTAAACCTGGAAACAATTCACCACTAGCGTTAAAATTCTCAAAAGAAACTAAAGCATCTTCAAATTGACCATCCTTTAGAAGAGATAAACCTAAATATAAATTAGCCAAATTACCTGCTTTTGTTCCACCATGTTCCGATGCCACAAATTCAAATTCTTCAATTGCTTTTTGAATTGAGTCTTGCTCAAAATATTTTTGCGCTGGCCATATGCTATCAAAACCTGCCTTCTCAGCTGGCCCAGAAAACCAATTGTTATAACCAACAACAAGCGCAATAACAACAATGATTCCAATGAGAACATTAGAAATTAGTTTTTTGTTTTCTTCCAACAAAACCTCCGTCTTACTAATTGACTCCTCTACAACTTCTGGTTTTTTCCCTTGATTTAAATCTTTTTCTTTTTCTGCCATAACTCAAAATGAATGGGTAAAATTACGTTTTTTTCTCAAGATGAGTAAATCAGTACAACAAACGGAATTTAATCTTCCCTTTTACTGCTCTCAACTCCTGAAGTATTTCTTCATTATAACTCTTTATAACATCACTAATTAAATAACCAACAGACTCATCTGTTTTTAAAAACTGTCCCGTAATATTCATTTCATACTTTGCTAAAATACTATTCACTTGAGCAACAACTCCACTAATATTTTCATGAATTAGGAGAAATCTATGGCCTTCTTTTTGAGGCGCTAATTTAATTCTTGGTAAATTAACTGCATCAAAACATGAACCCGTATTGATATAGGAAATGATATTAGCAGGAACAAAGTTTCCTATATGTTTTTGAGCCTCCATTGTACTTCCTCCGATATGCGGAGTTAAAATAGTATTTGGCTGACCAGACAGTTCAGATAAAAATGGCTCATCATTAGATTTAGGCTCTACCGGATAAACATCAACAGCAACACCAGCAACTTTACCCGAATTCTGAGCTTCTACTAAAGCAGGAATATCCACAACAAAACCTCTTGCTAGATTTATAAATACAACTCCATCTTTCATTTGAGAAAACTCTTCTCTTCCTATTAAGTTTTTGTTGTCTGGATTATCGTCAACATGCAATGAGACAACATCTGCTTCATTGAAGACAGCTTTCATTGAATTTCTCTTTTCGGCATTCCCTAATGCTAACTTCTCTAGTTGATCATAGAAAATAACTT
>Ga0160423_10005200_pt1 | contig 10613 bp, 20 predicted proteins | sample CRUFie14St8metaG_FD_108191 | JGI IMG/M metagenome (GOLD analysis project Ga0160423, IMG submission 108191) | Marine microbial communities from the Costa Rica Dome - CRUD Field 142mm St8 metaG | ecosystem: Environmental > Aquatic > Marine > Oceanic > Photic zone | place: Costa Rica: the Eastern... | reverse complement strand
TAATAATTCATTATATTCTCCGAAAACCTGTTCTTCACTATCAATCCATAAAAATACAGACCACTTTTTCCACCACTTAGAGAAACCTTTATCAGGAATAGATACAATCTCGGCATCTTCTACCTGTTCTATATTACTGATCTTAATATCATTAATATCGTCATCAAAATCACCGAAATCTAAATCTAAGAGAGAATATCTCTTAACTGCCTTAATAGTCTGTCCCTTGTATGCAGAGAATACCTTTTTAAAATAGCCCATCGTATCGCCCATCTTACCAACAGAAGTTCTTACCTGATTATAGGTGATCCTGCGTACATTCGTAGAATCAACAATAGTCTTAACCTTTACAAATCTACCATTAACAAAAGATAGATTATTAGGGAGGATTGTATCGGGCTCGGCACCCTGCTCCTCTATCATATACTTATATATTTTTTTCGCTGTGCGTCCATACTCATCAATATTAGATTCCTTTTCAGTTAGAGGATTGTAAATCTTAATTTTCATTCTATTATATTATACATATATATTTTAAATTATCTTTAAATATCTTGTTTTTACAACAAAAATTATAAACGAGAACCAAAAAAAAAAGAATTATAAGAAGACCATATCCTCTTATAAAACTTTAAAAAATTAAAATTATAGATAAAAAAAAACTGCGGAAAAATTAAACTAATATATCCACCATCCACCACTCATCTTCTCAATTTTTTCTTTTTCCTTTAATATTTCTTTAATTTCTGCAAGATCACTTTTAATAGATTGAGTATCTATAATCAAAGTATTTAATGAAGTTCTTATTTTTCTTATATCTTCTTCTATTCTTAGAATTGGCTTTTCTTTAAAATCACTCATTCTTAATATTATTCAGATTTTTTTCTTGTTTAATTCTTACAATTTTAATTTCAGGAAAGTACTTAAATTGCTGATATTTTTTCTTTTCTTTTCTTGATGATATATCTGCTACTTGTTGATAAGTTAATCCGAGATCTTCACTTATATCTTTTAAACACTTATAATCTTTATTATGCAAAGTCATAGAAGTAGAATCACCTAAATTATGATATATTTTACAATTATACATTCTTATAATATTATTATATATTTTTTTTTCTTTAAATATTGTTAAAAAAACAATCAAAGGGGGATAGACTGAAATAATAAACAACTCTTTAAAATACCTCGGGGATTAATTAGTCCGTGAAACCAGTTAGATATAACTTGTGCCTCTATGTTTAAAACTTCTGATAATTCTCTGATTGTCTTAAACTCCATTATCTTAAATAATTGTTTTTTTTCTTCATCTTCATACAAATATAAAATCCAATTAGACCTCTTCATCTTTATATTATATTATATATTTTTTTATTTACATACTAACTCTAATTGATCCCATCTCATCAATAAAGTAGAGAGAATCGTATGCAACATAGGCATCAATATTACAAGCCTCACCCTGAGCGGCGGCAACATCAATTATTAGAGAGATCGGCAACGAGCGATCTGCGGTATTAACTCCTGCGAGTATCCCCATAGCTTTCACTATGGGACGGACTATAACTTAAAGCATCATAGAAGATTGATAGTCTTCTCAACTCCATTCCCGTAAAGTCTCTGAAACGAAACCATACTCTATCATAGCGAGGTTAGGTTTTCATCTGCGGATTTTCCACTTTTCACTATTAACTCTTTACTTACCCATCGCAAAGAGGTCCGATTGTCTGTCGGATGATAATAGTTTCTATCTTTATCTTTATTACAAGGGAAGAGCAATTAACTCTGATCTCTTATAAGATTTCTCAAATAAGATTGTAGATAAAGTTTTAGGAGGTCCCCGTCAAGTAGGAATGTCGCCCCATTAACAACACGCAACAGGCATATTATTAATAGGACTTGCGAAGGAATTGAGTCCTTCACACGAGCCAGTAGTTTTTAACTCGAGGGCGGTGCGTTGGAATGCTTCTAGATCAATACCGAATGGAGAGAAGCGGTATGAAGGAGCGGGACCACCAGCACCCGGATCAACAGCCATATTACCAACATCACAATCAGTCGTAGCATAGTTAATCGATGAAAGAACACCAACACCATTAACAGATGAGAGAGTTCCCCAGCACTTCGCCAATTCAGAGAATACCTCGGCACGATTGACGGCAGGATCATTAAGATTAGCATCAATAGGAGTTGCGGGGTGAAGGACAGAACCAATCTTCATCTGAAAGCTCTTAGCATTAAAATTACCACCAAAAGAAAGATTAGAGACTAAGTGATGAGCTGCCCCACCTGCGTAAGCCTGAGAAGCACCAACAAAGAAGAGAGACTTCATACTCTTACGACGGGCTGGAACATTAATAACCTGTGCTCCAAGAGCACCTGCGGCAATAGTTCCTGCGAAGTGTGTGTAATCTACACCATTAAGGACTAGACGACCACCCGATACATCCTGAACCATACGGATCTGCTGGTCTACCTCAGGACCAACTTCTACTAATTGAGCCAAGTAGCGAACATCGCTAATTACATAGCGATTATTACCTGCTGGATTAGCACCGAATACACCAACATCACGGAGAGGAGCAAGTTCTATCTCAATTGTGATAGGCGATGATCCGAGCATCTGCAAGGGAACCATCTTATCCTGTGTAGAACCAAGGAGACCATTAACTAGTGGAATGCAAAAGGTATAAGTATCTGAGGCACCTGCGGGTGCTGCTTGTGTAAGAGGCTGTGCTCCCGAAGTAGATGGCGAAATACCAGTAGCACCATTAACCTCATTAGCAGGAGTAGGAGTCATATTAGAACCTGCTGCCTGTCCGTTCGCATATCTAACGCCCTCACTAATAGAGCGATGACCGACCGAATCCATACCACCCTGCGATGGTAGGATAATAGCACTTAAAAGCTTGTTGTAATTATTCACATCAGAAAGTACATTCCCAGCCTGTTCTATTCTAAGACGCTTGATGACTCCGGATCCACCCCCGAAATCAAAACCCATAGTAGTATTAGTATCATTCTTAAATCTAAATCTTAGATAAGAATGTTTCGGGTCTAAAAAGGCGGAAGCAGAAACATCAATCCGAATAATATTATTTCCATCGGATTCGAAGGTCTGTCCGTTAGTAGGGAAGAAGGCTCGGCGGTGAGAGCGGGACTCAACGGCAAGGGGTAAGATTTTCGTGTAATCAACATTAGAAGGCAATACTCTATCCATAATTTTATACTTTAACTTATATATTTTTTTATAATTTCTAATTAAAATATTTAGTCTGTTCCTTCACTTCTATCATTCGGAATCATAGTGATAGTTAATTGTAAATTATATTCACCTACATTATTACCTGCGGCACCACCACCAGCGGAAACTAACCAAACCTTAGAATCATTAACAGGATTTATCAGAGAAAACTTAACTCTCTGCCCGAAAGGATTAGCACATAAAATAGGATCTGTTGCGGATATACCTGAACCAATACCAACCCAAGAAAATCCCTCATTAGTAGCAAGTGGTCCTGCGGCGGCGGCACCAGCACCAGTAGTACCTACATTAACTAACTGCAAGGGAAGAAATTGTCTAAACCCTGATACTTGACTATCTCCACCAACAGCAAGACTCGCAGCATTATCAATCTTTATAGATTGAGGTTGTGAAGAACCTACATTAGCTCTTATCATAACTCCTCCAAGTTTAGCAAGTGCCGCGGGAACAGCCGCAACAGGAGGGAGTGTCCTTGCTGGAACACCATTATCAGTCCAAGTCGCATCAGCAATAGTATCAGTAGGAGTAGCAGTAAAAGCATCAACTTTAATAAGACACTGATTATAATTATTACTATTACCGAATGCAGTAGGAGGAGGGATATAAGCCTCAAACTCTCCTTTATGATCTCCGGCACCGATCACACCAGCAGAAATAATCACACGATATTTAAGTCTTTCTTCATCAACGGAAAAAACATTAACGCTCTGAATCTCACTCATCTTTATATAATAAGTAATCTTTTTTTTTCTTATATTCTAAATAATATTTTTTTAATTCGGGAATAGCAAAACATACATTCACGAATAAACTACAAGCTAAAATAAAATCCATTATAATATACTTAATATTTTAATTTATTTCTTTTTCTTTCTTTCTATCTGTTTCTTTAATTTTTCAGCACCACCCGCCGCAGTTTCTACATCTGATACTGCTTTCTTACCTTCGTCAATAGCTTCCATTATATTACCTTTTCTCATTCTATCTATTGCTGCTTCTCCGTGTCTTACAGCACTTAGACCTGCCTTGGTAGTTTTTACAGCAGTATCAGCAGTCCTCGAAACACTCTCAACCTTACCTGCGACTGATTCTACACCACTAGCTAATGCTTGTGTACCTTTACCTAATGCCGCTACACCAGCAAAACCCGCCGCAACTGGTTCTAATCCTATTGCCGCCGCCCCTCCTGCTAATGTCGCCGCACCACTACCAATAACTCCTGCGACTTTACTTACACCACCAGCAATATCTTTAACTGAACTTGCTACATCTGCGATCTGACCCGCGTGAGAGGAAACTACTTTAACACCCTTCTTTACAACGGATCTTGCTTTCTGACCTATACTATGAACCTCACTACCTATTTTCTTACCAATTGCAGAAAAAAATCCCATCTATTTATACTATAAAGGAGTTTATTTTTTCTTCTTAGTCTTCTTTTTTTCTTTTAGTTTTTCATCATCTTTAATCTCCTCTAAATCTTTTTCAGCAATTTTTTTATCTATCTGCTCTCTTACATTCAGAGGCTCGGGTAAATCTCTCACCTCTACAAAATCTAATTTAATACTTACATCAAAATTAAGACCATTAAGATCTATAATTCTATTTCTCTGATTAGTTAAAGTAATCGATACTGATGTAATTGTTTTAGTTTTTAATAATAATTTATGTATATCTCCATTACGAGGCTCAATTCTTAATGTTCCACCGGGATCTGCGTTTAAAGGAACACGACAGAAAATATTAGAAAATCCTCCACCTATAAAACTATCTAAAACTGATTGACTACTTAAATTAGTTCTTATAAATAATGATCTGATTGCAGAGTTCATATCAGCAACATCATCAGCAAGTAGATAAGTCTGTATAGGATACGGACCTTTATTAATATCTGTTCCAGCACCGGGAACAACAAGAGGAGGTCTAGTATAACCATTATTCCAAGGAAAAGGAGGAGCACCAAGATCCAACTCAAAAAAAGGATCTCCTTGTATATTATTTAAATCAAAGCCAATCTCTTCATTAATATCATCACCATCTAATCCACTAAATAATCCGTGTTTTAATCCAAAAGTACATCTAACACCGGGAACAATACACACGAACTCGAACTTCTGTTTAATATTATTATATCTAACATCCAAGGCAGGAACACCACCCGCCGAAGTTAAAATACCATCACTTAAAGTATCCGCCAACTGATAAGGAGTGTAATTTCCCTCGGGAACAATAAATCTAAAACAACCTCCCGAAGGAGTAAAATCAAAAGTATCTTTACCACCTACACTAACATAATTAGCAGGATTTCCAAATCCCGTAATCTGATAATCAAGTAAAGTATTTCTACCTATCTCAAAATTATAGAAACTATAAGGAATCTCAGCTGAATATACAGAGGCTAATATTGCGTGGTGAGTAGGAACTATGATAGGTTCTTCTAACACAAACTCAAAATCAGTATCTTTATTGTTAAACTTAGTAGTAGCATTATCACTATTTATATATAAAACTCGTGATGCAGGGGTTTCGGTTTCTGCGTATGTAGTCATCTTATATATAAATATAATAAAAAAAAAGTTAAAAAGTTATAAAAAACTATTAATTAATATAAATCAGATTGAGATAATCCTACATCTTCTAACGATAATCCGAACTCTTGCATCATAGCCATTCTATCCCCAAAACATCCTCCACTTTTTATACTCTCCAATATCTCCTTAGGATCGTCGGTATGTTCTGAGTTAAGAACTATATCACTTAAACAATCATCAAAAATCCTTTTATATTTTCTTTTCTGATTCAGAAATAACATTCTTTCTTTCTTAAAATTAGAAGTGTTAAAAATAATCTTTTTAATATCCGAAGGTAAATCATTAAAATTAATCCCGTTCATTCTTGTTATTATAACAATATATTATATTTTATTTTTAAGTATTTAATATTTATGATTTTTTAAACCCTTCTTAACAACACCCGCAGCCTTGATTCCGAGAGATAGGTGAGGAAACGCCGCCATCGCCGCATACTTTAATCCAGTCTTTACTACCATCTTTATATATAGTAATGATATTTAAAAATATTAATTTATTAAATATTTTCTTTTTAGTCAAAATTAACTGAAAAATTACCTGTTTTCATCTGTAAACCAACAGGAGGTTCTTTATTTTTTTTTCTTGCTTTTTTAATTTCATTCTTAGCCTCTTTTTTAGTTAATAATTGTCCTGTCGAATATCTCGCCATAATCCCGTAGTATTCCTCAGGTAAATTAGGATGTTTCTGTCTGTACCATTCCTCAGTATCTTCTAAGTTCTTACTACTCATCAATAAAGACGCAGGAGTTAAATTAGGTAAATTATTTTCATCTCCATCATCTCTCTTAAAACAATAATCATACTGACCCATACCAACTATCTCCGGTAATGCGTGAAAATCGTTTAAATCATTACCTTTTAAAAAAGCATAATTAAAAGCAGGATCGTTAGATTGTATTAAAACATTACGACTCTTCTGCAACGCCTTCTGATCTCTTATATCCATCTTTTACTTTAATACGAGAAAATATTTCTTGATTTCTAACTACAAAATCATAAATCATATCTGAAATCTCTTCTAATTCTACAATTTCATCGGGTTCTTCTATTTCTTTCGGTGATATTCTATCTAAGAAATTATCTATCCACTCTTTTAATTTTTCTGTATCTGAATATTTAATAAAACTTAAAACACATAAAAAAACAGCAATTCCTATACTCCAATAATTTCCGTTCATTATATACTTAACTTAGATATTTTTTTTCTGTAATTCTAAATCTACCCCAATATAATTTCTATTAAGTCTCTGAGCCCGTTCACCAGTTAAAGCATCATAACAAGTTAAATCTAATATTGTATCTTCTTCATTAGTATAAGTCTTTATAAAAAAATCAACTAATTCATCAGGACGAGTAGATGCTGTATTTTTATCAGATTTTTTAGATTTTCTTATAGGATATTCTAAAAAAGTATTAGGGAATCTTCCTTTATGACCTCCCTCATCTGTTTCTATATTTTTATCTACTTTACATTCTCCATAATATTTATCTTTACCTCCATAAATAACATTCCTTTTTTTATGAAAATCATCACCTTTCATCTGAGGATTATAAGTAGGTTGTTTTTTATAAAATACACATATTTCCTCGTGAATCCTTAATGGTTGTTTTTTCGCTAAAAAGAAATTAGTAGCTATATTCTTTTTCCATACATAATTATACTTAAAATATTTTCTCTGAGAATTGACTAAATCATAAGTAAAAGGCATAGATGAATGCAATACAACAGATCCATTATCTTTTAAAACTCTCCACATATCTTCCCATAATTCTTCCCATCTTAATCCTTGATCCCACTTAGCACCAGTTATTCCGAAAGGAGGATCTGTATATATACAATCAATAGAATTATCCTCAATAGTCTTAATTACATCGTGAATATCTCCTTCTATTAAAAACATTATTTCTACTATAATGTTATAAAAAAAATAATAATCTCTAATCTCACGATTTTCACAGATTATTTAAAAAATTAAATTACTTTAAAAACTTTAAACCTCATTCCTTAACAACAACCTTAGATCCCTTCTTAGGGCGACCGACTTTTCCACTCGGTTTAACTCTCTTCTCTTTAATACCACCCTTAGCATCACCCTTTTTAGCAATCCCTAATAGTAATCCCTCAGGTAGAGATTTCATCTGTTTCGCTGTAATCTTTCCCTCCTTGTGAGCTTTCTCAATCTTCTCTTCATTAGATTTACTAGAATATTTTTTTCCCGTCGGCATCTTTATATACTTAAATAGATTAAATTATTCTGCGGGTTGTTCTTCATCTTTTTTAGTTCCCCATAATTCCTCATATTTATCCGGATATAAAACTTGGATTAGTCTCTTCTGTTTCTCTGTGTACTCCATAATTTATACTTTAAGATAGATTATATTTTTCTTTATAAAAATCAATATTTTTTTTTAGAGTTTTATGAGGTCCCCACAATAAAAATCTGCTGAGGGTCGATGCCCGTTGAGGGTTCTTATAAAACTTTTTTTCTCTTACTTCGTGTCTCGCAATATAGTTTTTTCTTTTTTCTTTATCTCCGTGATCTATATAAGTTCCCTCCTTAGGATTTCGTTGACCGAAGTGAGTAATTTTAATAACTTTTCCTCCCTTATGCAATCTAAATATAGCTGTAAATCTTTTCTTGGTTTTCGGTTGTGCTTCTCTAATAGTTATATCTATCGGCATTATAATATTAAATATATATTTTATTTTCCTACTCTTTTCATCGCTATTTTATGTGATTCCCCGAATGTTTTTCCTTCTTTCATCAATTTAGTCATTAAATCTAAGTGCTTCTTAGTGTGATGTTTAGAGTGTCTTTTCATAGTGTCTTTCTGTCTCTGTGTAAGTTTTCCATTACCTCCCTGATGATGTTTAGTTCCTCCGTAATGAGTAGGCATACTTTATATTTTAAAAGATAATTTTTTTCTTTCTGTTTCAGTTTTTAATTTAGTTCTTTTTTTTAAAAAAGTAAAATATCTATTACTTAATTTATATCTATTATCTTCACCTATAACTCTTAATCTCTGAGTCATTACATTAGCAACCTGACTAATTCTACTATGTTTATATTTACCCTGTTTATATAATTTCTCTAATTTTTTTATTGTATCTTTAACATCTTGTAGAGTCTTATATTTTATTCTAATTGTATCACTTGGATTAGCATCTGAATATAAATCATAATTTTTAAAAAATAAGTTTTCTTTTTTTTTCGTACCTGTTTTATTCATTATATTAATTAAATATATAATTTATCTCTTGTATTTATCCCATATATTTTTATCTGTTTTTCTTGCTGGACCATTCATTATTACACTCGCTAATCTTGCATAAGCCCACGATGAAGGAGTCTGATTCGGACGAGATCCTCCTGAAAAGTACGCACCACGACCCTTAGATAAAATTAATTCTTGACCTTTATTGGTAATTATATTTTTATGAATAAAATCTTTATCTGTTATTTTTTTATTATATTTCTTCTCGAATCTAATAACATAACTGGATCTTTTTTCAGGTGCTTTCGTCTTAGGTCTTAGTTTACCTTCGAATATTGATTTAATCTGTTTCTGTCTATCAGCTCCTTTTAAACCTTTTAAATATTGAGCGGGTATATTTCTTGTCTCACCTTTATAAGTAATTTTAACCATTATTATATATTTAATATATTTTAAAATCCGGATTGTTCGCATAATTTTCTTAATGGTGCTAATGCTTTACCCTTCTTTCCTGTTGCTTTAAATACTTCCGCACACTTTTCTTTACTAACTTCTTTTCTAGCTTTTTTCCGTGCCTTCTTTAACATCTTGGCTTCTTGTTCGGGTGTTAAATCACCTTCTACTAATTTTTCTTCTTTTGTTCTCTTTCCTATATCTTTTACTTTATCTTTAACATCCTTAGCTCCTTTTGCGAATGCTTTCGCTTTACTAAACTTTCCCTCTGAATCATCTACATCTCTCGCCGCATCTACACCTACCTTAGCAACATCAATTAAATCATCAACTTTATCTAATTTTCCTACTTTACCACCTGAATCAGCGAAGACTACTCCGTGAGCTTTATCAGGCATAGGTACAGCTTTCTCTTTCTTTTCTTTTTCTATTTTATCTTCTATTCTTGCAATCATCGCCGCACTTTCTCTTTTTGTAAGTTCTTCATCGTTCTCGTGGTGTTTCTCGTGAGATTTATACGCAGCATAAATACCCGCACCGAGTAAAGCAACTCCTCCTAAACCTTTTAAACCTTTTTTAATGGCTTGTCCCTTTTTTCCTAATGAAAATCCTCTAATCTTTCTTCCTAATGTTGTAAACACCATTCTTTATAATTATAATGATTTTTTTATTTATTTTATCTACTTCTATCTATTTTTAGTTTTCCTGCTTTTATTTGTTTTTCTAATTCTGCTCTACCTATTCTTGTTATACCTGCTTTGCTTCCTGCTACTTGACCTGATGGATAATATCCTAAGGTCCCGTTTCTTTCTACTTGTGCTAATGATACTGCTTGACCCGGATTAAGATTTTTAAATCTTCTATCACTTGTATTAACTATCTGAAAAGGTAATACTCCTCTTGCTCCTCCTTGTGATCTTCCTCTTGTATAATAAGCATCGATCTCATCTCTAACACCCTCGTATAATCTAAAATTAGTGTTCCTATCGCTTTGTCTTCCTAATCCTACTGCCTCAGCTTCCTCTTCTGATTCTACTAATCCTACTCCTTCTACTTGTGCTCGTCCAGCGGCGGGTTGGGGTCTTCGG
>Ga0160423_10005199_pt1 | contig 10615 bp, 9 predicted proteins | sample CRUFie14St8metaG_FD_108191 | JGI IMG/M metagenome (GOLD analysis project Ga0160423, IMG submission 108191) | Marine microbial communities from the Costa Rica Dome - CRUD Field 142mm St8 metaG | ecosystem: Environmental > Aquatic > Marine > Oceanic > Photic zone | place: Costa Rica: the Eastern... | reverse complement strand
TGGGTCCGCGATCAAGAATCCTAAGCGGAGCCAACTCCAAAGGTGTCACGTCTCTCAGTCCAGGGTCCAATGCATACCTGAGGCCACCATCAATAAAAGCTCCCCAACTACGGTGTTACGCCTTTACGATTCATAGGCCGTGCAACAAGTCACACAAGCCCCCCAAGCTTGAAATTCATCCGGACGAGAGACCCGCAGCAGCCTCCGTTTCACTTCGGCAATCCTGAGCTGAGGACGGAACGCCGTTGGCGTTAAAACTAAAGCCCCACAAAAAACCGCCTCGGTTTCCCGAAGCGGCTTTGAGGGTTTTTGCTAGTCCTCGAGGATCAGTCCTCGGAGGGACTCCACTCCTCGGACTCGTCTTCGGTCGTAGCAAGGTTGAACGCTTGCTCCAGACCAACAAGGTCGCTGGACGGACGGAGGGTCTCGAAGGACTGGCTCTCTTTCTCGAGCTGGTCTTCGGTGTAAGCAACCGCCTTGATGGAGAGACCGATACGGCGCTCGATCTTGTCGACCTTGATTACACGGGCTTCCACTTCGTCGGCCACCTTGAGGATGTCCTTGACGCGCTCCACGTGCTCTTCGCTGAGCTGGGAGATGTGGATGAGTCCGTCGATATCGCCGTCGAGGCTGACGAAGGCTCCGAAGGAAGCAATCTTGGCAACCGTTCCGGTGACCTTGTCGCCAACCTTGAACTTGCCGTCGATGTCGGACCATGGATCGTTGTCAAGCTGCTTGATACCAAGGGAAACACGCTGATTCTCCTTGTCGATGGAAAGCACAACTGCTTCGACTTCGTCGCCCTTTTTGAGCATTTCGGAAGGATGATTGATCTTGCGGGTCCAAGAAAGGTCGGACACATGGATCATTCCGTCGATGCCTTCCTCGAGGCCTACGAATGCACCGTAAGCAGTCAGGTTGCGCACCTCGCCCTTGATCTCCTTACCAATTGGGTAGCGGGCTTCGATCTCGGACCAAGGATTCTCTTCGAGCTGGCGAACGCCGAGGGAGATTTTTTGCTCCTCGGTGCTGATTCCCAACACAACTGCGGTGATCTCCTGATCGAGTTCAAGCACATCGCTGGGGCGCGTTATACGCTTGACCCAGGAAAGCTCGGAAACGTGAACAAGACCTTCGACACCCTTTTCGATTTCGATGAAGGCACCGTATGGAAGAAGCTTGGTGACTTTTCCGGAAACCTCGGCTCCCATTGGGAAGCGGGCCTCGATGTCCTGCCATGGGTTGTCCGTCATCTGCTTGAGACCAAGTGAGACGCGCTCTTTCTCACGGTCGACTTCGAGGATCTGAACCTCGAGAGTCTGGCCGATGCGAAGCATCTCAGAAGGATGGGAAATACGGCCCCAGCTCATATCGGTAATATGAAGAAGTCCGTCCATGCCTTGAAGGTCGACGAATGCACCAAAGTCGGTGATGTTCTTAACTTGTCCTTCAACCTTGTCACCTACGGTAACAGTCTGGAGGAACTTTTGGCGCAGTTCGGCACGCTCGGCCTCGATCACTTCGCGGCGGGAGATGACGAGGTTCTTGCGGTCGTCGTTAACTTTAACGATTTTAAATTCGTAGATGTTGCCCACATACTCTTGCAGGTCGCGAGGAGGAATGATGTCGACCTGTGAACCGGGGAGGAATGCCTCGACTCCGACGTTTACAATCAGGCCACCTTTGACAGCCCCTTTGACTTTTCCTTTCACGAGTCCACCGTCCTCGTAAACTTTCATGATCATTTCCCAGTTCTGCTTGTGAGCAGCCTTCTCTTTGGAGAGGACGATAAGTCCTTCATCATCTTCGAGGCGCTCAAGGAGAACCTCAACTTCATCACCGACTTCGATATCTTCATCTTCGAATTCGGAGACTGGAATGGCGCCCTCCGATTTATATCCAATATCGACAACGACGACTTGAGGGCGGATATCAAGAATCGTGCCGTTGACAATCGATCCTTCTTTGAATTCACGGAAGTGCTCGTCAATGAGAGCGATAAGCTCTGCATTCGAGGACTCCGCTACTGCGGTTTCACTCATAACTGTATGGTTAGGGTTTGGTTAGTTTGGTTTATCGTCCAGCCGACAGTTGCCCCACTGGAAAGAAACGAGCAATGCGGGGCGCTGACCTGCTTGTTTCTCCGCTCATAAAGCACTCCCCCTTTTCAAGCCCGCTACGGGCGAAAGAAAGGCGAATGGCACACTCGAAGGGAGTCGAACCCCTAACCTCCTGATTCGTAGTCAGGCGCTCTATCCAATTGAGCTACGAGTGCTTTCTTCGCGGAGCGAAAAAATAGGGATCAGCGCCACGCTGTCAAGGATTTGAGCCCTTTTTTCGGTCTTTTTTTAAGCAAACTAAAGCGATTCGGCCTCAACCGAATCGCTTTAAAAATTAAATTAACTCTGTTGCGCTCAATTCCATCCTCGTCGCCGTCTGAACCGTAATCAAGTCAGACTGAGACCGAGCAGGCCGAGGAAACGACCATCCTCATCACCCACGACACGGACACCATGTCGGAAACCGGCGAGGACCGTGAAGGCATTCAGGGAAAAACCATCGTATTAAGTGGAGCACTGACACCCGCACGCTTTCGCGGAACAGATACGGTCCTCAACATCGGATGCGGAACGAGAGCGGCCCAATCACTTCCGCCCGGCGTTTACCTCGCCATGAACTGCCGCATCTTCCCCGCCGGTAAGGTCAGCAAAAAATGTGAGGCACGTTATTTCGGATGGATCGAATCATTGACTTCAAAATAAAGCACGCTTGCTCCGCTCCCGAATTAGTTCCAACGCATGGAATCACGTCAAATACTCATGGCTTCAGAAGAATCTTCAGCAAACCCTCTTTTCCATCGCGAGAACGCTGAAAATAATCCGCACCTTCCTCCAGCGGAGCAATCGCTGAGATGAGCGACCTCACTTGAATCTCTCCGCTGGCAATGGCATTCAAGGCGTCAGTGCACTCCCCCGCTGCGGCGCAGGATCCGAGGAGAGAAATCTCGCGGGTCACGACCCATTGCAGAGCAAGAGGAACTTCGGCGACGACATTCCCCACGAGACCAACCCGTCCTCCTTTACGAACGGCTTTGACGGCTTTCTCCAAGGTAGGAGCAGCGCCGACAACTTCCATCGCGATATCAAATTCCGCTCCGCAATCTTCGGTTCCCAGAAAGGAGGCGGTCGCGCCCAGCTCCATCGCCAGATCAAGACGTTTCTGGTCCATATCAACGGCAACGATCTCAGAACAGCCGGCTCGCTTGAGAGCCTGCACAACGAGCAGACCAATCAACCCTGTTCCCACGACAAGCGCGCGTTCGCCGGATTGGGCCTTAACGATATTCACCGCATGCAAGGCCACAGCAAGAGGCTCAGTGAACGCCGCCTCTTCGAAACTCAGCCCCTCGGGAATACTCTCGAGAATATGCGCCGGTACAATGACCCATTCGGCAAAGGCTCCGTCGCGCTTGAATTCGTCACAGGACACCCCCATGACCTGCCGTTCCTCGCAAAGATTCGTTTCCCCTTTTTCGCAATGCCCGCACTGGCCACAGTAGACCATGGAATCAAACGACACGCGGTCATCGACATTCCAACTATCGACGCCTTCGCCCAGCTCTTCGATGACGCCACTCGCCTCGTGCCCCATAATCATGGGCGGAATGCGGCGACCGCTGCTATTATCCATCCCGTGAACATCGCTGCCGCAAATTCCGCAGCATGCCACCTTGATGAGGACCTCGCCAGCTTGCGGCGAAGGCTTGGGCTTTTCGGAAATGGCAAACTCGGAAGGCGCAGTCAATTCGAGAACTTTCATAGGTTAGATGTGACGGTAATTTGCACTGCAGGCAAATCCTAACCGCCGGATTGACGTCATTTTCATCTATGGAGAGCTTTGGCGGCCCCATGACCGTGGGATGAAGCATTGCTTTTGGTGCACTCAAGGTGTTTCCCAAATAGAAAAATCAAAAGCGAGGCTCTTAGCTACTCTCTTGGAGTCATTTTCCCGAACCCACACTTGCACGGCGCAGGCGATCATTGATCGCCACCCCGATTCCGGTCTCACTCACTGCTTCTGCCACGATGACATCCACCCCTGAAGCATCGAGCGCGCGGAGGCAGTAAAACAGTCTCACCGCGCCTTCCGCCAATTTCCCTCTCCCCGGACTCATCATTTCAATGACATCCCAATCATGTGTGTCGACAAGTGAGGCATTTCCCTCGCCACGATAGCTAAGCAAACCATAGCTCTTCCCCTCTTCTGGCTTGAAGACCACTTTCTTATCCATGAAGATCATCGGGGTTGTCGGCGCGTAGTGGCTTTCGATTTGTCCCGGCGACTCGATGTGATCCGCCGTGGTCTTCCTGGGCTTCACCACTTTGGCAAACTTACGTAAGTCCTCCTTGGGAATCGGCCCCGGGCGCATCATTCGCAGAACTAGCCCTTTCTCCTCCATCGCCGGTGCGACAATCGTACTCTCCACCCCGTCACGACAGGCCCCGCCATCGATCACAAGAGGAATTTTCCCGCCGAGCTCCTCAATCACGGCCTGCGCCGAGGTTGGGCTGATCCGCCCGAATCGATTCGCGCTCGGCGCTGCGACCGGGATTTTTTGGGAAACTCCTCGCATCACCTCATGCGCACTGATCCGCACCGCCACGGTATCGAGCCCACTGGTCACGATATCCGGCACCTCCGGCCGCTTTGGTAAGATCAAAGTCAGGGGGCCCGGCCAGTATGCCTCAATGAGCTCATCAACCAATTCATCCAACTCCTCGGGCACCATTGCCACTTTTTCCAAGTCGCGTTTGTAGCCGATATGCACGATCAGCGGATCAAAGCTGGGACGTTCCTTAATCTCGAATATGTTGGCCACGGCCTCGGCATTGAAAGCATCTGCCGCAAGCCCGTAAACGGTCTCCGTGGGCAATGCTACAACTTCTCCCTGCTCCAAAAGGGCGATTGCTTCATCGACGGTTTCACGCCAATCTTCAAAATCTGCGACGGCTAATTTCGTATGCACGGCGGATCTTTAGCAAATACAGCTTCATGAATCGAATTAAGAAGCTAGAGTTTTCATCATCAGCATGACGAAGAATATCATCCTCGTAGGTTTCATGGGAACAGGCAAGTCCACCATCGGGCGCAGCCTTTCCCAAATCTTGAGCTATCCCCTCATCGATACCGACCAGTTAATCGAGAAACAGCAGGGACGCAGCATCCCGAAAATCTTCGAAGAAGCCGGCGAGGATGCTTTTCGCGATATGGAAACCGCTCTTCTCCGATCTCTTCTCAATCAATCCGGACACATCATTTCCACCGGCGGCGGCATCATCGTCCGCGAGGAAAACCGCCAACTCCTACGAAAAATGGGCTACGTCATCTGGCTCGTCGCCAGCCCCGAGGAAATTCACAACCGAACCTCCCGCAACAACAGCCGTCCTCTTCTCATTACCAAAGACCCCGCTGGGACAATCCGAAAATTACTAGAAACCCGAATCCCACTCTACAAAAAGTGCGCCCACCTCGCCATCGAGACCAACCAGCTCAACTTCGACGAAATTACCACCGGGATCATCGAATCCGCCCGCTACTACTTCTCCCAACCGGAATGACACCGGAAACGATCAAACGAAACGTCCAGTTCGTCGCCAGACAGCTCGGCTTTGATGATTGCCGCATCTCCGCCGCGCAACGCGCGCCTCACGCCGACAACTATCTCGATTGGGTCGAGCAAGGCCACGCCGGTGACATGGGCTGGCTCGAACGAAACGTCGAACGCCGTTGCGATCCCCGGGAAATCCTACCCGGCTGTCGCTCCGTCATCTCCCTCGCACTGAATTACCTCCCCGCAAAGGATCAGCCAGACACCGGCTATCGTATCGCCCGCTACTCGTGGAACGACGACTACCACGACCTTATCGAAGAAAAGCTCAAGGACCTCAATCTCGCACTAGAGGACATGGGCGGTAAACAGCGCTACTACGTCGATACGGGCCCCATCCTAGAGCGCGACTTCGCCAGTGCCTCAGGTCTCGGGTGGAATGGAAAATCCACGGTGCAGATTCATCGCAAACTCGGTACTTGGTTTTTCCTTTGCGAGCTCCTTACCACCTTGGAGCTCGAACCCGATAAAGCATCGAGCGACCACTGCGGAAAATGCACCGCCTGTATCCAAGCCTGCCCGACCCAGGCTATCACCGCTCCGCGACAACTGGCCGCAAAGCGCTGCATTTCCTATCTCACCATCGAGCACAAAGGAAGTATCCCACTGGAATTCCGTCGCGCCATCGGCGACCGCATCTACGGCTGCGACGACTGCCTCGACGCCTGTCCCTGGAACCGCTTCGCCCAGGTCTCCCGAGAAGCCAGCCTCCACGCCCGTCCCGGCCTCTTTAACCATCGCCTCCGCGACTTCCTCGCTCTCGACCTTGAGCAATTCCGAGCTCTCTTCGCGAGGTCCCCCATCAAACGAATCAAACGCGACCGCTTCCTGAGAAACGTGTGCGTTGCCCTCGGAAACACCGGCAGTAAAGACGACCTCCCAGCACTCTATGCCACCGCCCACAACGAGGCCTCCCTCGTGACCGAACACGCCCAATGGGCTATTGGCGAAATCAACGAGCGGTTTCAAACAACTCCCTCAAATTAAAGGGGCCATGCCCGCATTACTGCAAACGTGGCTTTCTTGATTGTTTGAAATTGCGGCCCTCTGCATCGTGGCACCACCGACTGATCTTCCGGAACCGATCACGATATTAACAAACCCCGCCGCAATGAAGATGAAGACGATTTCTTCGACAACCAGAAGTGCAATCGATCGATCACGTTAATTTTCGTCCGTCCTCAAGAAAATACTAATTACATTAAGCCCAAAAATTTCTACTCCAAGCTGACTCAACAAAGACCAAATCACAGCCACATACGGGAATGCAACCAGAGCACTATGAGCATCGAGACCATGTGATGGAAGATCCTCTAACCGACAATCACAAAAAAACCCGGGCCTTTAGGGGGCTCCGGGCTTTTGAAGTATAGATCGGGACTGCCTAGCTCACGATGGCCTTCATCGCGCCCATGGCTTCACGAAGGTAGATGCCAATCTCTTCGACGGGATGCTCACGGAGCTCGGCGTTCACTTGAACGAGAGTTTGGTTGTCGACGCCATTGTCGACAGAGGAGAGTTCCTTACCGATAACGCTGGTGTCCACACCCGCCATAAAGTCCTGCAAAAGAGGCACCGCTGCGTGCGAAAAAAGGTAGCAACCATACTCGGCCGTATCGGAAATGACGCGGTTCATTTCGTAAAGTTTCTTACGTGCGATGGTATTGGCGATAAGCGGAGTTTCGTGAAGGGATTCGTAGTAAGCGGACTCAGGCTCGATGCCGGCTTCCACCATGGCCTCGAAGGCAAGTTCAACTCCGGCACGCACAAAGGCGACCATGAGGATTCCCTTGTCGAAGTATTCCTGCTCAGTGATGTCTCCATCACCTTCGATTTGTTCGAATTCAGTCTCGCCGGTGTCCTTGCGCCATCCAAGGAGATTGACGTCGTCGTTGGCCCAGTCAGCCATCATGGTGCTGGAGAAATCACCGGAAATGATGTCGTCCATATGCTTATAGAAAAGATCCCGCATAATTAACTTGAGCTGCTCGGAGAGTTCGAATGCTTTGATTTTCGCAGGGTTGGAAAGACGGTCCATCATGTTGGTAATACCGCCGTGCTTGAGAGCCTCGGTGATCACTTCCCATCCGTGCTGGATGAATTTGACAGCCCACTTTGTGTCGATACCGTCAGCTTTCATCTTGTCGAAGCACAGAATGGAACCAGCCTGAAGAAGTCCACAGAGAATAGTCTGCTCTCCCATGAGGTCGGACTTCACTTCAGCAACGAAGGAAGACTCGAGCACACCGGCACGATCTCCTCCCTGAGCAACACAAAGAGCCTTGGCAATCTCGATGCCTTCGCCGGAAGGATCATTCTCGCCGTGGCAGGCGATGAGAGTCGGGACCCCAAAGCCACGCTTGTATTCTTCACGCACTTCGGAACCAGGGCTCTTCGGAGCCACCATGATCACGGTGAGATCGCTGCGGATCTCAGTTCCCTCTTCCACGATGTTGAATCCGTGGGCGTAGGAGAAACAAGCACCCTCCTTCATGAGAGGCACGACAGTGTTCACCACGTCGGTGTGCTGCTTGTCTGGCGCAAGGTTCATCACGATGTCGGCTGTGGGAAGCATTTCTTCATAGGTGCCAACCGCGAAACCATTCTCGGTGGCATTGAGGTAAGACTGGCGCTTCTCTGAAATCGCGGCAGCGCGAAGAGTGTAGGAAACGTCGAGACCGGAGTCGCGCATGTTAAGGCCCTGGTTGAGTCCTTGGGCTCCGCATCCGACGATGACGATCTTGAGGCCTTTGGCCGCAGTCACTCCGTTGGAAAATTCCGAAGAGTCCATGAAGCGGCAGGTGCCGAGTTCATCGAGTTGGCGACGGAGAGGAAGAGTGTTGAAGTAGTTCGTGCTCATACTGTGATTGGTTGAATTGACGGTTCTGGATGTCAGGAATCTTGAAATTGTAAACGACGAATCTCATTTCACTTATTGAATTGATCGGGAGACAGAATTGCGATATATGAAACGACAGTGAATCCCGACGAACTCCGCCCTTTTCTCCACCTCTGCGAAACCCTGCATTTTGGGAAAACAAGCCAGGCCTGCAATATGAGCGCCTCCGCCCTCACCCGCGCAATTCAACGTCTCGAGGAAAATGTCGGCGTAACCCTCTTCCTGAGGGACAACCGGGGAGTATCCCTGACCGAGGCGGGGATCACCTTCAGCCGCTACGCGCGGCAGGCCCTGCTTGATTGGGAATCGATGAAGTCCGAGCTCTCGGGTAACGAACTCACTTCCGGAGAAATTTCGATCTATGCCTCGGTCACGGCAGTTTACAATCTCCTCCCCAATCTCCTCGAAGCCTTCCGAGCCCGCTATCCTTCAATACAACTCTCACTCAAGACCGGCGCAGCCGAGGATGCTGTTCCACAGGTACTCACCGGAGAATTCGATCTCGCGGTCGCCGCCCTCCCAGATCGCCAACCGGGAAAGCTGGAGTTTCTCCCGTTGAGAAAGACCGCGCTAGTTTTCATCGGACCGAAAGATAAATCCGCCGTTCCAATGCGTGGTGGCTCCCTCGATCTTGCGACGGCAACTTTGGTTCTTCCCAGCAGTGGCCTCTCCCGCCGAAGACTCGATGCCTACCTCAATAAAAATTCCATTCGGCCCCAGATCACTACCGAAGTCTCGGGAAACGAAGCCAGCATTGCCATGGTCCGCTTGGGATGCGGTATCGGAGTAGTTCCAGAACTAGTCCTCAAGAAAAGCCCCTTTCGAGATGAAGTTCAGATCATCGATAAGGCACCCAAGCTCGCCGCCTACGAAGTTGGACTTTGCTCCACCCAAAAAAGCCTCAATCGACGAAGCGTCGCCGCGCTTTGGGAACTCGCCTCAGGAGAGAATTACCGGCCGGAATTGTAATCGTTTCCTCCTTCACGCTCCTTCCTAGTATGGATAATAATTTGTATCTTGATATGAAGAGACATGTCTTTTTCCACATTAAACGCACAGGAAAAGAGACTTGGAAAAGGCATCTTAAAAGTAGCGGACTGGCCAATCTCGTCATTCTCAAGATGACCTTATTGTCGCCCATACAAGAGGAGAGCTGTTTGCTTTAAAATGACAGAGCTCAAAATTCCATGGAACCGATTCCCTTACCGGTATCGCTTGCGGAGATTGTAGCTTCGCTTCCGCAAGTCAAAACGCGGTTATCGCCATAGCTCAAAGCGACCAAGAGTAAGCCACAGCGATCGGCGGTGCGGCATAATAAAAAAGCCACCTCATCACGAGGCGGCCTTTTCAAAAATCCAAATTAAGAAGCAAACTACCAATCTACGTTGTGACCGCGGGTATCAACATGAGTGAAAGAACTGTATTGTCCCACGCCACCTTTGAAGAGACCCTTGCTGCGCAGGTAACGGGCGGCGGCGGCAACCCTGGAAGTGGAAGTGCCGAACTTAAGATCAAGTGCGCAATTTTTCATATGCCACGACTCGCTCTTTGCGCCGGGGCAATGACGGTTGTATGCCGGACTACGATAAGCAGACGTAACTTCTCTAACCGAAGCTCCAACCTGAGCCGCAATCTTGTCGGTCACTTTCAAGCTAATTCCCATATCTCGCCACATTGACCGAACAGGAAGGTCATTCCAAACACTCCCCTTTTTTTTGGCATGCGATTTGATTACTTGCATCGGTGTTACATACTTCAAACGAAGCCCCGCAAGATAGTCAGCATAGCTTTGAATACTACGCACCCCCTGATTGGCAATCCAGCTAGGCGGAAGCTCACTCAGATTAAGTGGAGTGGAGCGGCGGAAAAGAAATGCTTGGCTTGTTCGCACAGAGGCAGCAAGGCCCGCCGCAGCGACGGTGGTTGTCGCAATAAAATTGCGACGGGTGAGGTAGACGATACGTGAGGTCGTTGTTAGCTCCGGCATGCCGAGGCGGAGTATGCAGATTGCCCACTACCTGGCTACAAAAACATTTTTAACCGTCTAC
>Ga0160423_10005198_pt1 | contig 10617 bp, 8 predicted proteins | sample CRUFie14St8metaG_FD_108191 | JGI IMG/M metagenome (GOLD analysis project Ga0160423, IMG submission 108191) | Marine microbial communities from the Costa Rica Dome - CRUD Field 142mm St8 metaG | ecosystem: Environmental > Aquatic > Marine > Oceanic > Photic zone | place: Costa Rica: the Eastern... | reverse complement strand
CTGGCAGCACTTTTTCGATTTCTTGAGCGATAACACCAACATCATGACCGCTATGCTCAGAACTATTATTCCAATCAAATTCATATCCTCCTATTTGATTTATTTTATCTATTGCACTCCCTATCGGAGTTACATTATCTTTCAATCTTTCATCCGATGAAAAGAATGCTGTTATATCCCCGGTAGCATTTATAGCACCATTAACTAATAGTGCACTACCTGTCATATCACCAGTAACTGATAAACTTGAACCAGAATACTGCCCAGAGGTTTTAAATCTTGAACCAGATACAGGTCCTGAGAATGAACCTGAAACTGCGGTTACTTCACCTGAAAATACCCCTTTGGTTGCATTTATTTGACCAGTTGTTCCAGATGGTGAAGTACCTATACCTAAACAGTGAGCCTGTAAATGACTTGTAAACTTAGAAGTACCTGTACCATTTATATTAAGTAAACTACCTGATATATTTCCGTTAATATCTATTTTACCTGAGCCTGATACTGTTCTAGTATTCAAATCTAAATTACCTCCTAGTTGAGGTGTAGAGTCTTCTGATACATTACCTATACCTGTAGATGAACCTGATATAGATGCAGCAGTTAAGCTACGTATTAAAGTAGCATTTGCTCCTAAAGATCCTGAAATATCTGAAGCTAATTGTGCTGAGCTTGATACTAAAGTTTTAGCATTAATATTGCCGATGTTTAAAGCATTAGTAGTAATGTCACTTTTATTTGTATCTATTCTGCTAGCTAAAGATGAACTTGTTGATGTAAACGAACCGCTAATGTCTGATGCTATCTGAGCTGAACTACTTATTAAAGTATTACCTAATTCAGATTCAGCAGCTGTTACTCTAGCCGCTAATGATGAGCTCACTGCTTCGTTAACCGTAACTCTAGCTGCTAATGATGAACTAAGTGCAGTAGAGGAACCTGAAATATCAGCTGCTATTTGTGCTGAACTACTTATTAGGCTATTACCTAATTCTCCTTCTGCTGTAGTAATCCTAGCTGCTAAAGAAGAGCTAAGTGTAGTAGAAGAACCTGAAATGCCTGCTGCAGTTAACGTACGTATCAATGTTGAGTTAGCTCCAAGTGAACCTGAGATATCGGATGCTATTTGAGCAGAACTTGATACTAGAGTTTTTCCTTCAAGAGTTCCTATTCTATTATTAAAATTAATTAAGGAACCTGATACTGATGTCCATCCGGGCAGTTTTAAATCAGATCCTGTAATTGCTAAAGTAGAATTCAAATTACCTTTTATATCTACACTTCCTGTAAATCTATGAAAGTCATCAGAACTATCTCCAAATCTAGTTGATCCTGATTCAAAAATAGTAGATGATGAAACTATCTCTGTATGAAATTCTTGAGCAGTTAAAGTACCGCCTATAGTGAAATCACCAGATACGTTTCCTGATCCAGTTAAGAATAATGTATCGTTTGCAAAATCGTATGTAAAGTTTGATGAACCTGTTACTAGTGCGTTAGACCCTGTAGCAGTACTACCTGATTTAATCTGAATAGAAAAACGAGGACCTCTACCTACATTGACAGGGAACTCGGTCGAACCTCCTGATGATTGAGATTTAAATAAAGTTAGGCTATAATCAGTCCTAGATGCAGAATAATAAAATTCTCTAAAATTAGTATCTAACTCTGTATGAGTAAGTGGTGATCCTTTTGTATTTCTAAACGTTAGTGCCATTATAATTTGCTTTTAAGTTCATCTATTTCAGCTTTTAACTCTTTAATAGATTCAACTAAGTAAGGTATAACACCGCTATAGTTAACTCCAAGATAGCCTTTATTATCTTCAGATACAACTTCTGGAATAAATTCTTTTATATCTTGTGCTATAAATCCTGATAGAACTTCATTCTGTCCTTTTAATGTATAAGTAACTCCTTCTACATTTTGTATTTTTTCTAACGATGGTCCTATCGGGGTTATATTATCTTTTAATCTTTTATCAGACCCCTGTACTACAGTTGCAGATGCTTTTATACTTCCTGAGACTGTTAATTGATGACTTATAGGTAAGTCGTTTGTTTCATGTAGGTTTATTCCTACTCTACTACCACTTACTATAAATCCTGAAACAGTTTTTAAAGCTGAGCTTCCTGTATAAAAAGCAACTCTTCTATCTGTTCCGGTACCTACGCCTGAAGTCAGAGCAATATCATGAGGAGTATTATTTACGTTAGCAGCAACACTACCGCTATAGTGTAGTCTTAAAGTTTGACCTGAGTTTTGTAAAGAGCTTGAATAGAAATATGTTCCGAAATTAGAATCTATTTCTTCGTAAGTTAGCGGTGTTCCTTTGGCTGCTCTAAAATTAATTGTAGGCATTATATATCGAATTTAACTAAATAAGTTGTTTCTATACTATCACTTTTAGGTATCGGACGATTAAACTTTGCTACTGCTAATAATTCATCAGCACTATTGTAAAGTCCTACAGAAGTAACGTAAGGATTAAAAAAGCTTCCGGTTACATTATTTCTTAAGGTCCCGTTCGAACCTGTTGTTGCTGAGGGGTTAAGAGTGAAATTTAATTCAGAATCTTTAACCCTACAGTATACATTATATGTATAAATAGGTAGATTTGATTTCCATCGCAAGTGATGTCTATTATATGTACTATAGTATCTTGCTATAATAGGATCTGTTATCATTACTAATCCTTGATTATAGTTTATATCACCTACTATTCTTAATGGCTTAGTAAAAAATACAGTTTCTGAAAACTCATTAATATAGTTTGCATTAGCTCCTGATAGAATTAATCTACCCTCCCCATCATCTATGACTTCTATTCTTTGTTGGTCAGTATCTATATCTACGTAATGACTGTCAGCTGATTCAGTAACGTACGAACTTTCTGATACTATATAATCTTCTAAATTGATAGGGTTACTACCATATAAAAATCCAGGTTTTTCAAAATAAAGTTCTTCCCCAGTAATTGCATCGGCTGCAAAACCGTCTACTGCATAATTATCTGTTGCTTCTTTTTCAGGTTTTAATTCAAAAGTATTAGGTTGAATACCTACTCCGAAAAGTTTTCTAGGAATATTAATTATAGCTATTTCGTCTTGCAGTCTCCTCGACCCAGAAATAGATAATGTAGATTGAAGATTTAGTTCTCTAGAACCGCTATACTGCGATATTCCAAACGAATCTCTATAGAAAAGATTATCTGCACTACTATATACTAAGCTTTGGTATTCACTTTTGTATATATCGTTAGGATAACTATATGCTGCTTTACTAGAGCTAAAACCCCTTAAGGTGTGTATATTATATGAACCTGTAGCGCTACCGCTAACCTCCCACTGTTTGCGGGCTATGTAGTCTGTTATAAAGACATCTTGTGCATTGAGTTGCTTTAATGCGCTCATTCATTAATAGTCTAACTTTATTCTAATTAAAGATTCTTTTGTAAAGTCTTTAAGTAACGGTCTAGATAATTTAGCTACAGCTAATAAGTCATTATTATCGTTATAAAGACCTACTGATGTAATAAATGATTGTGGTGAGTTAATCATAACATTATGAAGTAATTCACCTGAACCTGTAATGTTAGAGGGGTTAGTAGAGTAGTTAAACTCTGCATTTCTTGCTCTAACAAAAACAAAGTTAGAAGAAATAGTCTCTTCAGCTTGTAATCTAAAATTCGAACCGTAAGTTAAAAGTTGTGAAAACGTTTTTAAATTATTTTGACCTAGTAAATTGTTACCTCTACTACTAGTATAAGCTAAACCTCCACTAGCTATAGGAGCTCCTAATGCATTTCCGTTTATTAGTATAACTCCAATATCTGGAAGTAACTTACCGTAAGAGCCTGAATTTGCAGTATATCCGTTAGTTTGAACTTTACCAGTAGATAGTGTACCTACTGATCCTGTAATTAATTCAAATACTCTTCCTGAATCGCTAAACGTCGTTGTTGCAACTACTTTACTATCGTCTGTTATTCTAAGTACGTTTGTACTTCCTGATACCTGTAATTTTAAATCTAGAGTACCTGGTAATAATTTTTCTTTATATCTAGCTCTATCAATATTAATTGCATAAAAATGCTCTGAAGTAACTGAACCAAAAGTAAACTGTGAATCTTCGTCTCCTAAAATTAAGTTTCTATATTGACCGAATACTGTTGACGAAGGTGATTTACCTTCAACGTTAGAGTTAAATAATAGTGAACCTGAGCCTAATTTATCAGCATATGCTATACTAAACTGTACTTTTGAACCAGCTAAGTTAGAAGCTGTTTGGTATATATCATAATAATAGTCTCCTGATGCACCTCCGGTTTGAGTTGAGGATGTAAAAAAAGTTGTAAGTGTTGTTGAGTCGCCCGACCATATAGGTGAAGTAATCGATTCAGCACCAACTACAACGTCTTCTGTATCAAATCTTTTATATGACATAATTAGTTAGTTTTAGTAATTGTTACAGGTATAGTTAATCTTGCACCGGAATCTCTACCTATTACTGTAATAGTAGTTCTAAGTTGAGTCCTTGTACCAAATAAAGTATTTACTGAAGTAGCAGTAAGGTTAATAGAGGTTCCTAATACTGTCTTAGAGACGTTAGTACCTACTGTTGTTGCAGTGTTTAACCTTTCAGCTTCGTCAGTGTTTACTCCAACTCCAGTAAATGAATTCAATACTCTAGAGTCGGCTATAGTAGCTGTATATCCTGATGCTTCAAATAATGATGTTGCTCCTAAGTAGTTAAGAGTTTGAGGAGTTATAGCTACTGATGCTCCTTGTTTAAGAGTTACAGAAGCAAATCCTAAATCCAATACTGGGAGTTTAGATGTACCTCTAGGAAGAGTTGTAAGTTTATATTTCATAATCTGAGTCTCATCTGGAAACGCTTCTACTAGTGGTAGATTTTCTATAGCTTCTCCGTATAGAGCAGATCCTGAAGGATGTGATGGATTATAGAGAGTATAATCTATTTCATCATCAGCAAGAGCAAATTGAGTAATCTTAAAGGAACCGTCTCCTTTAGCTAGAAGCTCTCTTCCTTTTTTTGTTAAAATCGCATCTACTGTTACGATTGAATTATCTAAGTATCCCATGTTAAGGTGTATTTTATATAAATATATGAAAAAATAATTAATCTACGCTACTCACAATACCATTTTCACCAACCACATAAATTTCATCTTTTTCAATAGAATAAACTTTAGCGTCGGCTAATCTTAAAATCCTTTCTTTTTCTTCTCTAAATAAAATATTAGAGCCTGAAGGGAAAGATTGAAAAGCAAAAGTACTGCCTGTAGCAATTCTTTTTGTGTTAAATCTAACATCTAATATTAACCTATCAGACAGAGATGTATCTCTTATAGTAGCATTATCAGCGTCTGTTGGGTGTATACTAGCTTCGAAAGAAACTAATTTGATAGCAGGGTCATCTCCTACCACACTACCGCTATCAAGTTTACTTCCATTATATCTACCGTTTATATACCCAGCTTTAGTATACGCACAGTCTTGTATTGCAGCTGGTTGTGCAGTACCAGCTATAATTGCATCTAAATTAGTAGGTTGAAACTGGCTAGAATCTCTATCTACTACTTTAGCTACTGTATTTAATTTTAATGCACTTGAGTTACTTAATAAAGGATTGTTATCACTGTTATTAAAATTAGATGTCAAGAAAGGAGTAAATACTATTTGAGATAATACTTCTCTAGATATTCCTTCAGCATCTAATGAAGCGGTAGCAGATAACTGTAAAGGTTGAATAGTCAGGAAGAAATGAGTCCCCCTGTTAGTTCTATTTACAATTTTAGCTGTTTTAGTACTACCGGCATAATCAAAAGTAATTTTTTCTACTTCTTTTAAAGCATTTTGTATAGCTACACCCTCTTGTGACTTAAGAGGAAAGCTCATACCTTGTAAAAAATAAGGAGCAATATTAACTGATGCTGATACACTACTAGATATTAGCAGATTGACATTACCTCTATCGCCTCCATAGTTTGAAAAGGAGGAAGGATTAAGTGCTTTAAAATCGTCTATAGTTGGCATATAATTTTATCTAATTAGTATGATCCACCGCTAGGGTTCCACTGTCCGTAATAAACGTTACCGTGATTATCTTCATCTGTTTTATAAATAGTTAGAGTACTTGCAGTAGTTATTAAGCTACCTCCGTCAGCTGAACCTGTATACCATCCTGCAAATGAAGATGGGTATGTCGCAGTTGCTTCTACAGTAAAGAACTCAAATGCATCGAAATCGTGTACGTATCCTAAGCTACCGCTAGGCCCGACTGTGCTTGGATAAGTTATACTAAAGTTACCTGCACCTGAGCCTGATGGTAATATTCTATAGTAATCTCCTAAGTAATCAACTTGCAGAGCAATCTTACAAGAAGCTGGTAGCGGATCAGTCAAAAAGAATGCTGATAGATCCATCGATATAATAGGCTGTGCTGATTTTTTAAGAGTGTTGCTTTTGTTTAGTTCCCCATCTTGCACTATTAAGAACGAACCACTAAACTCTCCTGTTAATCTAACCTCTTCTCCTGAAACGTTTCTCTGTACTCTACCTAACGGTGATACTATAGAAGAAGAGTAATCAGTTGTATAGCTTTGACTTGCTGCAAATGGGAATGAACCTCCGTCACTTCCTGTGATTGTAGCGACTGATATACTACTTGTATAAATTTCGTTAGTAAAAGATACTACAGGTTGATTAATTTTACTTCTGTTAAGTATATGTGGCTCTACTATAAGACCAGTAGCAGCAACGTTTTTAGCAGGTAAAAAATCTCTTATTTGCTTAAATAAAGAGTTATCAAAAAACTTGAGTAGTCTTACAAAACCGCTTGGACTTCTATGAAAAGCTAACTCGTCTTCCCAATTAAATTCAGCATTCTCCCAGGATGTAGTTATATCTTCCCAGTTTACATCTCCTAATAATGTACTGCTTACTTTATTTAAAGTTTCATAACTACTAGCACTAAATATGCCGGGGTCTCCTATGTACTGGTCTATATTAAAGCTACCAGTAGCTCGAGATCTAATAATAGTATTAGTATCTTTATTAATATTAAATCCTACATGTACTTCGTGCGAATCACTTGAATATCTAATATCTTTATTAAACATTGAAGTAAAGTTAGATAACGTACTACCAGTTAGTAAACTTCCGGTGTTATCTAATCTTATACCGTCTAAAGATCTAGAAAGATGAGGAACAGGGCCAAAAAAATCATCTGTACCCGGTTTAACTGCTGGAGATGTTTTAATCTCTAATATGTCTTCGGGTATCCCGTAACACGATATTAATGCTCTTAAACCTCTTTGAGTTCCTTTAGTCTTTATCAAATAAGGTATATTATGATAAAGTCTTTTGTATATTTCTTTTTGATATGATTCTTTAGGTACAGGCTGTAAATGGCTATTACTCCCGGAAGCTACAGTTATTGAGCTAGATATTATTTCACTTCCTGTATTATAGGTCTCTCCTATAAAGCTGTTAAATAAATTATCTAAAGATGCATTACTATCGTACAGCCTTATACCAAAGCTTTCGATAGCATCTTTGACTAAGTCTTTAGATACACCAAAGTTTAATCTATTATCTGCATCATACTTATCTGATACTGCTTTAAAGTATATCCATAGATTGTCAAAATGCTGACCTATCATATGAATAAACAGAAGATAAGGCTCGTTATTAGAGTCTTCTCTAATGTATGTAGGTATAGTATTAGTTAGTATATCAAAGTTAGTTGCATCATAATTAGAAGCACTATTGAGTTGAGTCGAATACCAGGTTGTAGATTCGTTAGTATCTGATTTTTGAGGTTTATAAGGTCGTGAAGAATTAATTTTAGGCCAGGAAAACGAACCGCTTTCATAAAATAAAAATCTATCGTAATGATCAAAATTATTAACTATACCTTTTATTAAACCATCATAATACTCTCTACTTCCTGAAATACCAGGTAGGTTTAATCCTGATAAAGATGCTGAATAAATAGAATCTTCATAAGAGTGAATAAGATCTAATTTATATTTGAAGTTTCTTAATCTTTCTTCGGCAGAACTAAAATGAATAAAGTCATTATAGTCATTATGATCAATAGCTATTTGAGCACTTTTTTCGTTGAATAAAGAATATAGTTCGTAAAAACTACTACTTACAGGGTAGCTAAAAAGTTCATTATAGTTTAAAAATTCAGTAGTATTAGATTTTTTTTCGTTTACTTCTAAACTAAAATTTGGTCCTTTAAGTTTTACTAATTTTTCTTTCTCTTCTTCTATTTCAGATGTACATTCAAATACTGCCGGGTTAGATACCTCTTCATAGATATTTAGTAATGTATTTTTTTGGAATAATCCAGGTAAAGGCTCTTTTAACTTTACCACTAAAGAATTATTATCAAATTTTAAATTTATAGCCTCAAGAAAATTATCTTCAGAGTTTATATAGAATACGTCGAAGTTATTAGAACTTCTAATTTTCTCTTCGAACGCTGTACCAAAAGTTTCGAATTCTTTATCTGTAAGAGTGGAAGAAAGTATTTTTACCTCTAATCTATCAGGAGATATTTCTGAGGCAAATAAATTACCCCCGAACTTATTATTAGTAAAAGGGTTATTTAAAAATTTATATTTTAATATTAAATCTGAGCCATTAAGACCGTTATCGATTATATTCTTTACTGGGTCTAGAGTAACAACTGATGCTCCGTCCTTACCGGCATTTTGAGCGTTATTTAGTAATGAGTATTCAGTTAAGTTTTCGTCTACTCTAATTACTGTCCCTTCTAATGAACAAAACTCTAATCTTATAAAGTTTTTGTTAGAAGCAAAAGAGCTATTAATATCAAAACTATTGACTATAGAATTTTGATTTTCATTCAAAAAATCTTCAGGGTAATATGAACCCGAAGTAAGCTCTTTTATTTTATACTTAATGTTAATCACTTGCTACCTGGTTTGTCAGATCGATTATCTGTTCTTGTTGTGATAATAATTGTTCTCTTAAATTAGCTATTTCGTCTAAAAGAGGCTGTATATCGGCAGTATCTTTTTCGAATCCTACTAACTCCGTACTTTTTTTAATTAAGAATTCATGAGAGTTAGTTTCACCTTTTAGAGGTATTTCGTAATATAACTCATCATATGCAGTGAAAAATTCATCTACAGTAATAGTATCCTCTTCAACAGGGGGTTCAACAAAAAAAGCAAAGTCTCTATCTAAAACTTTATCTAATTGCTCTTTGTTAAATACTTTATTCTTAACTTGTACATTTTTAGCCATTTCTCACAACTTTAAAAATATTCTTATCATCTAATACAAACGTGCTACCTGCTAAGGTAGTCTTAATTAATAGTCTATAATTTCGTTCAGGTTGAAAAGTATTCATATATACATCAAAATAACTACTTGTATTATCTGCGGATATCTTAGTAAAGTTGTCGTCGAAATCAACTATCATCTGTTCACTAAATTCGTCTTTAACGCCCCAGTATGAATCGGCAGGAAGCTTAAATTCAGTTAAGTATATAGAGCTAGTTGTAAAAGTACGGGTAGGGTATTTAGGTCTAGCTGATATTCTAAACCTTACTGTATCAGAATCTAAATATTTTTCTTTATGATTTTTTATAGAAACTGTAGCTATGTCTGAACTGAGTGCGGTAAGACTGCTGCTATATATTGTATCGCTCCATTTAAACTCTAGATAAGGAGGAAAGATAGTATTAGTATCTTTACCAAAATAGTTTAACTTTATACTAGATGATAAATAATTTTCATAAGTATCTTCAAGTTTTAGTAAGAAGCCGTTATTAGATAGAGTACCTCCGTTAATAGCTGCTATTGCTGAGGTCATATCTATATTTAAATCGTAATCGCTATCTACGGTAAACGTTTGGGATCCTGTAGTTGTATTTAAAAAATCACATCCTAAACTACTCCATTGAGTGGTTGCAGCATCTTTAAACTTCCAAGATACTCCTGTTCTGTTTATAGGGTCATCACCGCTTTTACCTGTTCCTTCAGTCCAGGAAGACGATATAGGGTGAGCTTTAATAGTAAAGCTAGTAGGTATTTCACTAGCGTTAGCTAAATAAAAATTTAAACTCGCACTATAACTACCTGATACTTTATCACTTATAGTAGAGGTTATATCGTCAGTTTTATATTGAACTAAAGCTCGGTTTGTTCTTCCTACTGCAAAGTCATCTGGGTCAGGAAATCCTCCTATTTCTAATATCTCATCTCTACCTGCATTAGGATATAAACCTGCAACATTAGGGTCGCTAGTTATAAACGAGTCTTTTTCTGGGTAAATTCTGTATATTGCCATTTTACAAAGTAATTATTCTACCCTCTATATCAGTGTTAGGATATTTGACTTCAAATATACTAGGATCATAAGAAGGGTATACTATGTTATCTCTCGTTGCTCCTTTCACATCATGCTCATATTGTGAGTAGTTTCCACCTGCTAAATTAGTAAGCTCAATATTTTTAACTGTTTGAACTCCTTTTACTCTATCAAGAAGAGTATAAACTTCTGATAAATTTACAGGTTGATTAATAGACCATTTAGCTATATCGAAATAAT
>Ga0160423_10005197_pt1 | contig 10619 bp, 7 predicted proteins | sample CRUFie14St8metaG_FD_108191 | JGI IMG/M metagenome (GOLD analysis project Ga0160423, IMG submission 108191) | Marine microbial communities from the Costa Rica Dome - CRUD Field 142mm St8 metaG | ecosystem: Environmental > Aquatic > Marine > Oceanic > Photic zone | place: Costa Rica: the Eastern... | reverse complement strand
TGACGTAGAGCAGGAGGGGAGACACAGATGGACACAAGCGACGCGCACATCCGGCAGCTGAGGGCGAGGCTCGCCCGCCTCGAGTCGAGCCCCGCGCGCCCCTCGCGTTCGAACGGCCTCGCCCGGTACACGAAGAAGTCCTTCTCCCAAAGCCAGCGGGCGCTGAAACGAAGGGTGGAGTCCCGTGGGTTCGGGTTATTGCCCACGCTCGACAGCCTTCCGTACTACCTCTTCGGCCTGTCGATCTTGTGCTTTCTGGGGCTGCCGTTCTACCTTCTCTTCGAGCAGGGTCTGCCAGAACCAAAGCAACTGTTTGAGCCACCTTCTGCTGACATGCCTTCCAAGTCCAAGGCGACGAGACCGAGGGCGGGCTACCACTTCGAGCCCGGGGTGCTCGAGCCCGAGGGGCGGGCGCTGGGCCGGGCTGACGCGCCGATCCACGTGGTCGAGTTCACGGACTTCTTCTGTCCTCACTGCCAGGAGGCGCACGACATTGTGCGGGACACCATCCTGAAAAAGTACGTGCCGACGGGCAGGCTCAGGTTTGAGAGCAACCCTGTGGCGTTCCTGGACGACGACAGTCTGAGGGCCGCCGCGGCGGCGCTGTGCGCCCAGGAACAGCACAAGTACTGGGAAATCAGGGACTTGCTCTTCCAGGTGGACCTGTCGTCAAAGCCGGATCGGGCCAAGTCCATCTTCAACGCCGCGCTGCTCCGGCGGCTCGCCAACCTTGCGGGGCTCGAGCTCAAAGCCTTTTCCACCTGCTTCTACAGCCAGCGCTACGTGGGCGAGGTGCACCGGATCTCGAGCTTGTCAAGAGAATTGGGAGTGATCGGCACCCCTCACTTTCTGATCAACAATGAGCACGTTGAGGGCGTGGTGGACGAGACGGAGTTTGTGAAGCGACTGGGGAGAATCTACGACCACGGGAGGGATGGTGGGAAGTGACAAGTGGCGCGACAACTCGTCCTCGTTGAGAGCGAGCTTAAATTACAAAAAACGAAAATGCAAGGGTGTATCGATAATTTGCTGTGGGAGAGAGGGTCATAGGCCCTGCTTCCTAAGGGCCTTCTGCTTCCTGTTGTGGTTCCCGACCTTGGCCTTGTTCTTCTCCTTCCTCCTGTACGATCCGGGCCCCCGCTTCCCCTGCTGCTGCTTTGGAAACTCCCCCGGGCCCTTCACCAGCCTCTCCTCTCGAGCTTTCTTGCTTGCCGCCCTGTCCGCCTCCGCCTCCGCAACCCTCGCCGCAACCAGGGCCTGAGGGGCGCTCGAGGCCGTCACCTTGGTCGCCCCCGGCTTAGGGTAGTTGAAGACCTTGCCCTCATACACGAAGAACTCCCTCTGCTTCTCTCCCTTGCCCTGCGAGGGGCGCTGCCCGCCTCCCTGGGCACCTGATCCTGTGGACAGGTCTTCCAAATCCTCGCGCTGCACGGCATCCTTCTCAAATCCCCAAGAGTCGTCGTAGTCGTCCTCGTACATCCCCAGGATCCGGTCCTTGACGACGAGGTCCGCGTCCCCAAAGTCCAACCCGTCATCGCTGTCGCCCCCGCCCCTGCCTCTCCTCTTGTAGTATCCCAGCCCATCCCCATCGCCATCGTTCTTGGGGGTCAGTGCCTCGGCGGTGGCCGCCGCCGGCGCGACCTCCTCAAGGTTCGAGTCCAGGGTCGCGAGCTCGTACGGAAGGGACCCCTCCATCATGTGGCTGACGCACACCTCCGCATTGCCGCCGTAGTGGCGCAGGCACGCCGCGATGAATCCCCTGCCGTAATCCGGCAGGATGGCCCTTACCGCATCTACCTGCTTCTCCAGCAGGGCGTCCGCGAGGGGCTTGCCCCCCGCGTCGCCATTGCCGCCGCCCTCGCCGCCCCCGTCTGGGTATAGGCAGCCCACAAAGTACCCCGGCCTTCCAGCAACGCTCCCCATGATCGCGTCCAGCTCCGTGGCCTGCCCCTTCGAAACAGAGGCCTTCCCGGCCTCCACGGCCCTCAGGACGCGCTCGCTGAGCGAGTGGTCGCGCTCCAGGGCGGCGAGGATGCCGCCATCGTTGGTCCCGGCCGCCGCCTCGGCCTCCGCGGCCGCCCTGAGGACCCCCAAGAGGTCGCCCGCATCCCTGGGCCCCTCCGCGGCACCGGCTCCGGGATCAAGGCACCGGGTTAAGCAGTCAGCCACCACCGAGTCCGCGCCGCGGTAGACCCTCCTGAACCGGCCGTGGACCTCCGTTCCCGCGATGTCCAGCGCCAGGGCGACCTTGGGCAGGGCGCAGGCCCGCGACCTGAGCAAAAAACGGAGGAGCTCTGTTGGCTTCTGCCCGTTCTCGGCCCCCCCGTTCTTACCACCGCCCGTAGACGGCTCCATCAGGAGCGAGGGGGCATCGGGATACACCGCGAGGAAGGAGCAGAGGGTGGCAAGGGCGTCCGCGAGGTAGGACAGGTGCTCCAGGAGGTCCACAAAGTCCTCCTCAGAAGACAGGAGCTGCTCGACGACCCTGTCAACATTAATCGAGGCGGCGCGCAAGCAGTCGATCGCATCCGCCCGAAACCGGGGCTGCAACTCGAGGACGTTCCGCAACAAGTCGCCCACCAGCCTCGGATTCGCCTCTCCGTAGATCGCGCACAGGTCCAGAACCTTTGGCACGTCGACCATACTGTGTTGGTACAGGAGGTCCCCCCTCCGCTTCTGCTCCTCCACGCCGCCTTCAAGATCCAGCAAAGGCATTGCCATCCGATAGTAGCACATGAAGACCCTCCTGGACAGTTCTTCCTCCTCGGCAGACTCGGTGCAGTCTGTCACGTTTGTGGAACCGGATACAGTTGTTGTGTCGTCTCGGTCGTGCGGCCGCCTGGCATAACGTAAATAGGAATCGAGGGCCACGTGAAGGGATTGGCTGCGCTTGCACACGGACCAGAATTTCGCGTCTGGCTCCCGCAGTAGTGCTCCGAGGTCCGCGCTGAGATACCCGACCACCTCGCTTCCATAAAAACTCTCCCTCGCCTCCTTGAGGTCCCGCGGAACGACCGGCAGATAGTCCGTCGCCATCGAGACGAGACGAGACGCCGCGACGGGCGGGCGGTGCCTCGAGAGTCCCCCCTCCTCCCCCGCGGTACCCAAAAAGGCTGGGGTTTCCCGCCTCGCGTTTGGTCGGGTCCCTCCCGCCTCGGCGGCTTCGCGCCACTTCCTCTGCAGGGCGTCCAGACGCAATCCAGTTCTGCTTGAGGCCATGAATCTTTCAGAGATGAGGATGGTGGTCGGATCAAGAGCAGTTTCAAGAACAGGAGCGAGACGCCACGAGGACGAGAGGAAACGGAGGGAAACCAGTTGGTGAACCAATTATATCAATATATCAATATATGTGCTCCAAGACTGTCTGGAGTCTCAAGGGCTCCCCGTCAAGTCGGTGGCGGTGAAGTCCGCGAAGATGGAGTCAATCTCGTAGTCGTGCACGTCCGCGGGAGGCTCCAGCTCCCCTTCCTTTGGCTCCTTCGTGGGAATTTTTTCTGGGTTGACGTCCGTTGGCACGTATGGCGGCCTGATGAGCTTTCTTTCCAAAGCGTTCCACCCGTGCTTGCCAAACTCCTGGAACCAAGGGTGCGCCTTCAGCTCCCTTGCGTCCTTGTAGCCCAGCCTGTGCATGGGCTCTTTCTTGAGGCACTCGGAGATGAACGAGATGCAGTCCTTGCTGACGTGGCTGAACTTGTCCTTTGGAAAGACGAGCTTCTTGTTCAGGATGTTCTTCAGGATTCCCTTGGCGCCTCCGCTGGACTTGAAAGGAGTCTCGTTGGCGACCATCTCGTACACCAACACCCCTAAAGCCCACGTGTCCACAGAGTGGTTGTAGCCCTGGTTCAGCAAAATCTCCGGAGCCACGTAGTCAGGCGTGCCGCACAACGAGAAGGTCTTCTTGTTCTTCCCCAGGACCTTGCCGAAGCCAAAGTCGATTAACTTGAGGTACCCATCCCCGGAGATCAAGATGTTCTCCGGCTTGAGGTCCCTGAAGACGACCTCCTTCTTCCTAAGCTCAATGAGGATGGAGGCCGTGCACGCGGCGTAGAACTTGGCCCTGTCCTCCTGGAAGCCCTTTGACTTCTTGATCTCCATAAAGAGCTCGCCTCCCGTGCAGATCTCCGTCAGAAGGTAAATGTACTTCTTGTCCTGCCACTTCTTCCAAAGCGAGATGATCATGGCGTGCTCGAGCATGCACATAATGGAGATCTCCTGCTTTAGGTGCCGCTGCTGTTTCTTCTTCACAATGTTGTCCTTGATGAGGTACTTAAGGGCGTAGTACTTGTTCGAGTCCTTCGACTTGACGAGCCTGACAGTTCCAAAGGCGCCCCTACCGATGATGCCCTTGTCCTCAAAGTCGTCTATGCCCGCGGCGAGCAGCTTGCTCTCCTCCTCCGTCTTCTTCAGCTCCGACTGCAGCAGGTTGGCGAGCGACCCGCAGTACTGCTCAAACACGTGCCTGCTCAGCGTCATCAGCTCGGTGACCCTGGTCGCGGTGACATTATAGAAGCAGTTCTCCGCCTGCATTAGCGCCCTCTCCCCAAAGTGGTTGCCGGGCAGCAGCCTGACCCTCTCGGTGTGCGACCCCTGGTCCCTCGTCAGCAGGAGCTCTCCCTTAGAAACGATGAAGAGCTTGTCGTTCATGTCCCCGTTCTTGATGATCCTGTCGCCCTCAGTGAAGTTCTCCACGTTCAGGGCGTCCGTGAGGACAGAGAAGTCGTTCTCTGAAAGAACGTTGAGCAAGTCAATATTCGAAAGGATGGACAGGGTGTGGCCCTTGCTCCCCTGCTTCGTGGCTGTGTCAACGAGCTGCCTGAAGGCTTCCCTGGTCAGCGAGTACAGCTCAACATCCGAGTCGGCGGCGACGTGGGCACTCCTTGGCTCGTCGCTGAGCAGAGCCAGCTCTCCAAATGAGGCGTGGCCCCAGATCTTGGTGAGGATCTTGAGATCACCATTCGGGGCCTGATCCATCACGACGCACTCGCCGCTCTTGATGAAGTAGAACTTGTCTCCGACGTCGCCCTTTTTGATGATGAGCTCCCCCTTTTTGGCTGTCTCAAGCTTGAACGAGTCGATCACATCCATGACCTCAAAGTCATCCAGGGTGGCAAAGGTAGGGATGGTGTGGAGCACCTGGCGCTTCAGGTTGGACTCCGAGACCTCGATGATGAAGTCGATGAGCTCCTCGAACCTCGTCTTCCCAAGCGTCAGCAGGGTCGCTCCTTCTGGGCCGGCCCTATACGTCCTTGGAATCTTCTGCCCCATGCAGAGCTCAAAATCTCCGAAGAACTGACCGGGAATGTTCAGGGACTTGTCCACCCTTTCCGAGGTCTCGGACTTGCCGTACCAGTTGCCGCTGAGGTCCACTGTGCCGCTCTCCAGCACGAAGAACTTGTCGGGCTCGTCCCCGACGAGCATGATGACCTCGCCTGCATCGTACTTGGTTCTCTGGAAGTCCAGGATGACGTTGGCGAACATGGCGTCATCCAGCCCGTTAAAGATGGACACTTCGAGAAGAGTGTCCAGCGCGAGCTGGAGCTCCTTGTTCTGCGTCACCACCTTCTTGAAAGTCTCCTGGTCCAGGGCCCACACCACGCAGTCCCCCTCGGCAATGACGTGGTGCAGGTTGGGGGACTTGAAGATCAGGGAGCACTCGCCGAAGTAGTCCTCCCTTGTGTACTGGATGTCGTGCTGCGAGTCCTTCTGCACGGTCTCGCTCAAGAAAGCCAGCAGAGAGCCCTCCTCAACGATGTAAAAGTTCGACGCAAAGTTTCCCTTCTGGCAAACGATCATGCCATCTGCGATGTTGGTCCTCCTTATGACCTGCACGACCTCCATCTTCGTCTCTTCGCTGACTCCGTGGAACACGGGACACTTTTCCATCACACGGAGCAGGAAGGCTGTCTCCTTTTTGCTCTTCTCCACCTTCTTCCTCTGTGCGGTTTGGGTGTAAAAGTTGGACGAGTTGGCCTTCTCGTTCTTCCTCACATTCTCCTGCGAGATGAAGTTTCCGCTCTGCTTCTGGTTCTGCAGCGTCTTTGCCCTGCTCCTTGACTGCATGATGATCGAGGCCCTCTTGGTGGACCTAACCTTGGTCAGGCTGTCATCGAGGTCGGAGTTCAAGTAAAAGGCGAGCTTCTCAGCGACAATGTCGGCCTCAAAGGTCAAGACGCACTCCACCGCAACCTTCTTTCGCATATCCTGCAGGTGCATCTGGAGCGAGCACTTCTCGAAGAAATTCTTCCCCAGGAATTTCTTGACCACAAACTTGTTGGAGAGGACGTCCCTATCCGTGAACCACTCCGGCAGGCCCTCCGCGGCGCTAAGGGTGTTCAAGTAAGTCTTCTTGGACTTGCCCTTCTGGACCCAGTACACGTTCTGATCGTTGTCCATGTACAGAGTGTACTCCTTTGGCATCTTCGTCGGGCTCTTCCTGCTAAAGCAGAAGCACTTGACGCCTCCCTTGAGCAGCAGCTTGCAGAATCTGATGGAGTTGGCTGCCATGTTGGCCTGAGGAAAGAACTGAGTCATGTTCATCATACTGATGGACTCCAATCCGCTGGGTTTGGAGAGCCCAACAACGCTGGCACCAGTCTTGCCAGCGTTGCTCAGCCTTCTCTGCTCGTATGCATTGCTCAGCCGCCTCTGCTCGTAGGCGTTGCTCAGTCGCCTCTGCTCGTAGGCGTTGCTCAGCCGCCTCTGCTCGTAGGCGTTGCTCAGCCGCCTCTCGCTCGCGTTCTGGGAAGTATAAGAGTCCATTCCTGCCATGCTCATGCTTGTCTTCCTCAGGTCCAGCCCGGAGCTCTCCGGGTGCATGTCCTTCAAGGAAATCTGCTGGGTGCTCTTTGAGTCCCCAAACGCCTTCTTCGTGCTCCCGGCGTACTTGCTGGCCTCCCCGGTGTTCTGCATTAGGGTGTTCGTCTTGGACATGTAGTCCGTAGTGTCCTTCACCAAAACGTTCATGTAGTTGGTGAGCTTGTTCAAGTCGCTCAGCGCCGACAGCAGGTCCTTCTGGTTCAAGTCGACCTTCTTCTTCTCGGCCTGGAGGAAGATGTTCTTCAGGAACTCCTCGTAGTTGTCCTCCTCCAGCATCTTCTCCTCATCGAGCTTGCCCGGTGGCACGCCCGCCACCTCCAGCTCGTGCTCAGTCGCCCCGCGGCTCCGTAGCAGCTCCAGGTCCGTCCCTGCCGCGACCTTCTCCTTGAGCTCCTTTCGCGTCAGCTCGCCCTCCTTCTGCAGCAAGTGTTCCAAGTCCTTCATCCACACGTCCCGGTAGTTCTGGTCGGTGCAGATGCGGAGAATCGACCGCAACGCTGGCTTCAGGCCTTTCTTACGAATATAACCCTGGATGATGGGGTCTACCGTCTCCTGGACGAGTGCCTGCTCGAAGTCGGACTTGAAGTTCCTGCGCGGGTCGAGCAGCGCCATGATAGCTCTCTCGCCCATCTTGTCACGACCCCTTGCCCCCCGGTTTTGGGGACCAAAAACACCTTGGAGGTCCTAGTCAGAGCAAGAATCCAGTTCAAGAGGTGCACCTCAACCCAAGATGTGAACCCAGCCCCTGCGAACTGGACCGCAAAGGTCCGATCTTTGGCCAATTACTGGCCTTGGGGGAGGTCTCCGGCGTCGCTTAGACAGAGACCAGAGGGTCTTGCTCAACCCCACCTGGTCGGTCGTGTGGCTGGTGGGTCAGCAACCGTGACGAGACTCGCGCCACGACTCCACTTTCTTGGAGTAGACACGGGAATTCCGTACATCCCGCCGCACAGGACTCGGGAAGTACATTTCCGGCGTTTTTGCGTTTTGTTTGTAAAACCTATTGCGCAATATCAGGATGCCCTTTGTAGACTTCTAGCCAGGCCATTCTACTCTCTGAGGAGGGGGGAAAGTCCCTCGAAAAGTTTCGGAAAATTTGTCGGAAGAAATTTTTTCCGTAAACGTTACTCCATCATGACCTCCAGGACACGAGGAAGAGAAACCAGTTGAGGGGTTGCAGAGAGCGAAAGAAAGTTTGGTGTACGCCAACCTCATCCCATACTGTCATCTGTCCGCCTGTCCGAGTTTGGCACTCTCAGCACTCCGGGGGATGCCTGGAAGTGGCCAAACTGCTCGTCCTGGAGACGGTACGGCGACGCGAGAAAAAAAAAAGGTAAAATTTAGTACGTAGTGTTTAGCAAGCGCTGCGCCTCCCTCCTCCAGTACGGCGTGACCCTAAGCTTCATGTTGAAGGCGTTGCCCAGACCTCTAAGCAGCAGGGATACCCTACCAACCAGCACGTAATCGTCATCCAACTCCACGATGGGGTCCTCCGCGTTTGCCCAGTCCATGAACTGTTGGATGTTCATCCCCTCAGTCACGTCCTCCGTGTCCCGATCATGGAAGAAACACAACAACCTGTGAATCACGTCTCCGTTCATCCTCTTCGTTCTCAGGCCCATCCGCCTGGAACAGGCCAGGGCCTCCTCCTTATCCCCATTGGCCAGCGCCACGACGAGCTCGGCGTACTTCAGACGCTTCTCCAGCCCCAGCTCTTTCACCTGGCCCTGAGAAGAAAAAGAGAGAAAGAGAGAAAGAGTCAGTCAGTCAGTCACTCGGTCGGCTAGTCGAACGGTGGGGCCAACTCACGTAGTCGATCAGTCCGATTCTGCCGTCCTTGAGGAGCATGATGTTGCCCGGGTGCGGGTCAGCATTGAAAATGCCGTGCCGAAAGATCTCCTCAGCGTGCACCCTCATCAGCACGTCCAGCACCCGAGCGAGGTTGATGGGCCTCTCCGTCCGCCGGTACTCCAGGCGCCTGCCCGTTGCGAGCCCGAGGGTCAGGTTGAAGACCCACCGGGGGGCGTTGGCCAAAACGTCCGCGGCTGCTGCCACCCACTGCGCCGCCAGGACCTTGGCGCCCCTGAGGGCGAGGGAGGCTACAGAGGCGCTCCCCGCTCCGCTTCCCCGCGCAGCGTTCCTCTCCGCCAGCTCCTTAAGCGTTAAACCCTGCCTCGCCGCAAACCTCTCGTACTGTGCGACCAGAGACTTCACCAGGTTGGTTCCCTAACGTGAGTGGGAGAGAGGAATATGGTGAGATCGTCAGAGAGGCCGAGGCCGGAGTGTTCCGCATTTCTACTCACCTCCAAGAACTCCATCACCATCACCTCCTTTGTGCAGAGCTCCTCCACCACGTAGGGAATGTACACGTGGCGCCTCCAAGATGGAAGAATACTCCGCCTTATCCTCTGCAAATTCCTGGCCTCGCCCCGATAGTCGAACTCCGTCAGAAATTGTCTCTCGATCTCGTCCAGGAAAGGCATGTGGGATGGCAGGGCAAAGGAGCAGAACCGCTTGACGGTCTGCAAGTCGTTCCGGAACCTCTCCTCAATCTCCGGAAACTGCACCTTGACCGCGACGACTCTGCCGTCCTTGAGCTTCGCCCTGTGTACGACGCCGATGGACGCCGCCCCCACCGGCTCCTCATCGATCCACTGGAATACCTCGGACACCGAGGAGATGCCGAGCGAGGAGCAGATTGACGCCTCCAGCTCCTCCCTCGTCGCCAGCTCAGACGGCACCTCGTCCTGAAACCTCTTGCAGAACTCCAGGTACTGCTTGGGGATCAGGTCGTCCCGCGTGCTGGCAACCTGGGCACCCTTGAGGTAGAATCCCTTGAGCAGCAGGCACACGTGCTCGACCGTGCCGCAGTGCCTGTCGTGAAGCAGGTCCCAGTAGTACTCGCTTTCATCGAAGGGCACTCCGCTGAACCACCATTCCGTGAGCTTGTACTGGGTGTAGATGGGCAAAGCGTACCCTGAGAGAGAGAGAAGGAGAGAGAAAGAGGGAGCGAGACCAGGAATGGCGCGTCAGCTCTCGGGAACGAATACGGTGGGGATGGCGAGGGCCGCGGTGGGCACACAACTCACAGTAAAAGATTGCCGACCGAGCCAGGCCGCTGGTGACGCCAAGCCCGCCGCCACCGACCTCCTGGGCGGCGCCCTTAAAAGAGGAATCACCATCCTTCGCCAACTCCCGGCTGTGGACGGTCGCGCCGAGACCCAACCCGCCAGCGCACGCGAAGCCCAGCCCCACCACCTTGCCCCACTGTGTCCTCACTCCTTTCTGTGGTCCTAGCCCTGCAGCCTCGTGGCCATACCTTCGAATGAAGAAGTCGGAGGCGCCCTTCACGAGGACTTGAGAGCTCCTGAGCTTGCATCCTCCCATCCCAGATAGAGCCCTGCAGGCCATCGCCTGAGCGCGAGACCACATCAAAAGCAGAGCCTGGCAGAGAGGCAGGGCGCCAGAAGAGCGGTTGCGGACGGCACGAGGGAGAACACGCCGCGGCTTGGGTCAGCGCGATCGAGTCGAAGGCCTTTTGCGTCGCTGATGGGAATCCGGAGGCCGTCGATGCGCGCTAGCGGAGCGCCCTCGAACTTGCGCCAAGGCGAGCCTCGTTTCCCGGGGAAAATCGGGGCCAGAGGGGGGTGAAGCCAATCGCGTTTTTGAAAAGAGGGACCGAGGATGGAGGAAGTGGATGCGTTCTTGCAGAGGTCGAACCGCGTCGCCCTCGCGGCATCGGCGGAGGTCGCGACAGCGTCGGAGACCACGGAGGCCGTGACCTTCTTACGCGGCGGGGCGAG
>Ga0160423_10005196_pt1 | contig 10619 bp, 15 predicted proteins | sample CRUFie14St8metaG_FD_108191 | JGI IMG/M metagenome (GOLD analysis project Ga0160423, IMG submission 108191) | Marine microbial communities from the Costa Rica Dome - CRUD Field 142mm St8 metaG | ecosystem: Environmental > Aquatic > Marine > Oceanic > Photic zone | place: Costa Rica: the Eastern... | reverse complement strand
TTTGTTAGAGAGTCGTCCATTCCGATGAGGTCATCTACCACAAATGAACCAAGAGGTCCAGCGTTTTTCTTAGCAAAATCCATAAGACCTTTTATTGCCTTTTCGGATCCCTTCTCAAGTCCTATTTGAATATTATCTGGTATGAAATCCAAGACATCTTCCAAACTCTCAACTGCATCCATAGTCTGCTTTAGCGCTCCGGTCGCAACTTTAAACCCAAACTTCAACAAAGCTTTCCCGACTCTAGGATATTTCTCGGATGCAATTGTTAAGGCAATTTTTTGCGATAGGTCTCCCCAAGTCTTTGGGTTTCCGACATCTTCCTTTAATAAACTACCCTTACGATAGTTCTCAAATATGATCTTCATATCTTTAGACATTCATTTTCCTCAAATAATGACGTAATTAGTTTACTTTTCTACAATATCGAGTCCCATTTTGGATATTTTGGACATTGCGTCAATCATTTCACCAAGAGATGGATCCATTCCAATCATCCAACCCATAAGACATGTGTTCGCAAGCTCTTCATTTGTAAACCCAGCCTTTGCTGCTGCTTGGCAAACTCTCAATAAATGGTCAAATGCTTTTGCATACTCAGGGTCCTCAAGACACTTGGCCATGATCTTGTTCATTACTTCTTCATTCATATTTTTCTCCTAAAAATTTTTTCCAATTCGTCGGTAATTCTTTCCGACCATGTTTTCTCATCATCCAGTCAACAGATGACCAGAGGTTATGAGAAGGTACCACGGGCACCTTAAATAGGTCCATAGAGGCTTCAGAAGGCGTTTTGTCGCCTTTTCGTTGATTGCATGATACACAACAGGCTACGAGGTTGTTCCACGTCTTAGGGCCGCCTCTAGACTTCGGTATCACATGATCCAATGTTAGTTGGTGCTTCATAAATTTATTTCCGCAATATTGACAATGATAGTTGTCTCGGAAGAACACTGTTTTTCTTGATGGAGGAACTTGGATACCTCCTTTTCTAATATACTTCTTCAAAACGATCACCGATGGAAAATAAAAAAGAGCACAAGCCAATTGGGAATAATTCTCAACGACCTGTGCTCTACCGGAGAACACTAATGAAAAACCTTTGTAAGCATCAATAATTTCTATTGGTTGCCACGCAGCATCTAGCTTTAAAGTATATAGTTTAGTCACGAACTTAATTAGTTCTTAGACATCAGTTTCGACGCTGCTCCTTCTTGTGGAATCTTGTTAACAACGGCTTCAGAGAGAGAAAAGTTTTCAACAAACGATTTCAGTTCCCCAAATGCCTTTTTGTAATCTGGTTCCATTATTACTTCTGTTTTACCACCGTGACCATGAATAGCGTGAACCTCGCCAACATTATCGTATACAGTTACCGTAGGGTGATCCGAGAGCCAAGTCACAGCAACCTTTCCGTTGTCGAAAATAAATCCTTGTGCTACTCTGCCGGTTCCCGAAACACCGCTTTCGTCTTCTGTTCTGTTTAAATAAAAAATCTTCATAATTAAATCCACTCCCAATCGTCATCGTCACTCGACTCTTCTTCTTCAACTGGTGACGTGAACTTTCTAAGTATCTCTTCGTCAACAATCTGATCTTTCTTGAAATCTTCTTGAACGATGTCGTGGCAATTTGCTACAAATGCTAAAACTACCATAATTGCATCGTAGGCATCACCTGCAGCTGGTTCAAATGTTAGTATAGAATTCTTAATCTTTACTTTCAAAACACACTCGGTTTTGTAGTACACGTCTAGATCTTCATCATTTTCGCTCTCACAGTCAAATTCTTCCATTTCCATAATATAGAACCGTAATCTCTGTGCATAATATAAATTCTCATCGTTTCCTGAGAGCTTTAGGTTAATACCAAACTTCAACATATCTGCAAATTTATCTAACGACATACTTTCCTCCAAAAGTTTAAAAAACAGGGCCAAGTAAAGACCAGGGTGGCTCCAAGGAGGAGGACGTGATAGGAGTCTCACTCCCGATCAATACTCTGTAATTTTCCTAAAGCCCTGTTTTTATGTGTGTGTTATGTTGTATACTAGTATTATACCACATCAAAAAGGGTACGTCAAGTAAAAAGTACATTTTTTTTGAAAAAAGTTCTGAGAGCAAAAAATCTGGGCATATTTTATTTATATATATATTATATTATTAATATCAATCTGTATTGTATTTCTTGTATAGTTCTATAAAGTAATCATAGGGAATACCTAATAAGGAAGCCATATCTGACTTAGTAGAACAATAAGAAAAGGCAAACTTCATACAAGCATCCCTACAGATATTTGGTAATGTATACCAGATAGGAAGATTATAAAGTTTACCATTTGTATTCTTTGCAGACAATTCTAACTTAACACCAATCATTTCTTCGAGAGTCATATCAGAAATAGCATTCAAAGTTTCCTCATTTATTCGACCTTCTTTCTTTAGAGATAAAATTAATGAACCTTTTTTACTTTTTCTAGTTGACACACCCTCTCCTATATGGTATACTGTTTTTGTGTAGTTAGTTGTGTATGTTATGTATTTTTAATTGGAGGTATTATGTTGGATCTTGAATATCAGGAGTTTCTGGATTTGTATTCAGTTGTTCTTCATACTTATCAAGCAACAATTTGATATTGTAGAGGCCCCACTTCTTGAACATTTCAATGTCTTCAGGATTGTTAAGGTCGAGATAAGCATCAGAGAAATAAGTTTGTACAAGATTAAAAGCATCGAATGCTTGGTTGCGACCAGTTGAATCACCATCAACACCAGCGCCAAACTCTTCACGCTTCTCATTGTCGGTTGATTTCTTATCAAAGTCTTTTTCTGCTTGAGATTTATTCTTTTCTGCTTCTTTTTCATCTGCTTCATCAAATTCATCTGAGACAACATCAGCAGTTTCATCGTCATCGATTTCAATTTCTACTTCTTTTAGAATTGATTCAATTAAAGACTCTTGAAGGCTCTCGAGGTCATCAAGTCCTGCTTCGATATCATCACCCATCTCATCAGAAGTGGTGTCATCTGGAGGAGCTTGAAGATCAGAATCTCCACCGCCAACTGTATCAAGTTCACCTGCAACATCTTCTGCTTCTCTACCTTGAGCATTCAATGCATCAAGTTCATCAAACAATCTAACCATAGCAGTTAAGAAGTGATTTGTAAAAGATTCTCTTTGCTCAGCGTCAGTGGTCAATTGTTGATACTTTGCTTTGATAGATGGCTTCGCTTTACGAATAGCATCACGAAGCTTGTTGATCCCCGTATTTGGATGTGGATTGGCCATATCCTTAGCTTCAAAGAGTCTGGAGAGGTAATTTTCTTCCTGTGCTTCTCTGATAAGCCCTCTAACCCATACACGAACACGTTCTTCTTGGCGTCTTTGTTTGAGAATAGGGTCGATCATTTCTCGTCTTACGAATTCTCTTAGAAGTTTTTCTTCTTTTTGGTTCATTATTTGATCCTTTTGCCGTTTAAAAATACTTTTTTTGCTTTTGCTATGCGTCGAACTGCTTCTTGAAGAGCATTTTCCTTCTCTTTTTTGTCGTCACCTTTCTTGTCGAAGTTATATTTTTTATTTTCAGAGTCTTTATCTTTAGCATCCTCATCTTCTTCACCTTCGTGAATACGATCTGTTTGATATCTGTCTTCGTGACCAACAAATTTATCAGAATTGGTTGTACGAGGATTCATACGACCTTCTTCAATTTCTTTGTCTTCGCACTTGCAAGGACCCTTACATTTAGGGCAATCCTTTTCTTCAAGTCGATCTTTATCGCCACAAGAAGCTTCATCTAAACATTCTGCTTCATCAAGGGCTTCTTTTTTATTTTTTTCAAACTGTGGAGGAACCTTACCTTTCTTTGGCTTGGAGCCCTTCTTTTTATCATCGTTTTTTGATCTCTCAGACTTATCATTGTCACCACAGTCAACATAATCACATTTTTCATCTTTACCGTCGCCATCATCGTATTTGCCTTTCCCTTCTGTGAGAATACCAAATTTTTTAAGCAACAATTGATTTAATTCGTTGTTTTTCCATTCTTTCAAAGACATATTTTTGCTCTCCTTAGGATTTTTGTATTTCTTAGTGTCTTCCCACTCTCTCATGCATGCATTGCCTTCGAGCATGGCTTCGTGCTCAACCTCTTTGAGCTTATCGTTCTTTAAATAGTACCCTGGACCGTTATAACCACCTACCTGAAGTCTGTCTTCTAGGTTCTGTTTATGATGTATCAGTTCATGTGCTACTGATCTAAGCATGTCCTTAGGGTGTCTATTATCGGTATATACGTGAACTTCACACGATTGAGGGTCGTAATATGCTGTTTTACCTAATATTTCTGCCTTGTTTTGCTCATCGGAGTCCAAATGGATGGATGGGTGCTTATCAAAGCTGTACTTATTGGCAAAAAAACTATACATATCTTGGATGTGGCTCTCTAGATCGCCAAAATCGGCATCACAATTGTTGTAAATCTTGCAAGTCATGCTATAATTAGTCCTGTTTTTGGCTTTTTGTAAGGGAAAAAAGGGGTATAAATTCGTATTCTGAGGCCCCAAAAGGCATGATTTTGCCTATTAAAACGATGTTTTCGAGCCTATTTTCCTCTAAAATTTCCAATAAAAGACCCTCTTTGTCCTCAAAAAGGGCTGTTTCTAGGTTATATTCCCAAGATTTCCACGTTACAATGTCCCCAGGAGCCAAATTTATGGCTTTTGAGTGCCCAAGAGCCCTATTTTTGGGTGTTTTGAACGTTTTTTTGGTCATTTTGACTTAAAACTCGTATATATCGTCACTTTCAAGCGGAAATTTGCCGATTTCGCCCGCCATTGGGTCCATTTTGGGCATTTCAGACTTAATTTGGTCGTGTTTTCCGTTTTTCATCTCATATTCGAGGTAATGTTTGACTTTACTAATGTAATCTGCAGCTTTTGTGATCTTTGCTTGTACCCAAGACTCTAATTGAGTATCATCTTGTAACATTTCACACAATTCTCGAGAATATTCAGCAATATCTTCCAATTGACGCTTCGCCATACGCCCTTCGTGGTCAATTTCACCGTTTGGGAGGGTCATATTGGCTAATTCAAGCTCTTCTTTCAATATTTGTTGTAATCTTTGCTTAGAAATCTTCATTTTTAGGTCTCCTTGAGATATATTAGGGCCAAAATCATCAAAATAGCAGGTTCCCACCCCAATATAGACCCAAAAAGCATAATAATTAGGCAAAATACAATAGATTTGACCATTTTGAGCAGTTTTTCTTCATCGTGGTACATTATTTACCACCTTTGGTCTTTGAAGTGATGGATAATTTGAATTTTCGCTTAGGTTTTTCAGCATCATCCTCTTCTAATACACCAAATCCTGCAGGAGCAGACTTAGAGCGTCTAAAATCAGACACCCTTTTGAGTCCTTTCGCACCAGTTGTCTTGGATCCACCCAGACCAATGATTCGTTTTTTCTTGACACGATGATTTTTGCTGTGAGGTTGTCGAGATTCTATCAATTCTTGCTGATGTTGTACCAATTGTAGCACTGCTGTAAGGTGTTGTGTAGAGTTTCCACCCACTTTTCGCATAACTTCTTCGTAAGAATCGCACAAATAGTCCGAAACTTCCCACTGAAGGTTAATTACACCCTCTAATTCATCCCCACTATAGTCAGTTCTACCCACAAAGTAGTATGTATCCTTGGTTACACCTTTCCAGGTGGTCTCTGTTTTGTCTAAAAACTGCACTTCTGTGACTTCTAGGCCTAATTCTTCCTTGGTTTCACGCCAAAATGCGTAGTTTGCCTCTTCTCCAGCCATTAAATGACCTCCCGGAGCGTCCCATTCGTAAGAATCAGAGCGTTGAGCACACAGAATAAGCCCATCGGCAGTAATAATTACACCTTTGGCAACAACATCGATATCTTCTATTAGTTCATTGGGGTCTTTTGCTGTAATTTTGAAGTCTTTATGTAGTTTTTTGTATGCTTCAATGGCTTCTCGTTCCTCTGGATTGTCGTCAAAGTGCAGTTCTGATCCTAATTCATAAAGTTTTTGAGCTTTTGGCTCTCCATTGGTGTAAAATACACCGTCAACTTCAATATTTAACCTCTTTAGTAATGATTTTACCGAGTTATCTCCCTCTTCTAAGTAATTTTGTCGAGATGTAACAATAAATACAGTCTTACCCGCTTGCTTAAAGCTTTTAATGCGCTTAACTATCTCCTTGTTAACCCCTCCAAATTGATATATCTCTTCTCCATCGGCAGTTTTGTTAAGAAAAGACTTAACAATTGTTTGATCGAAGTCGAAAGTAATAACACTGCCATTGCGATTGTCTCTCATTTCGTTCATTTTCTTAAATAATTTTTTCATAGTATACCTCCAAGGTCATTATACACTATTTTCGTGGGTTTCGCTTGATTTTGACCTTAAAAGTTCTCATTTTTTGGGGCCTTTTGAAATTTTGAAGCCCTTGATGCTGGGATCTTTCCAAATGACCAGCGAATTCCTTCTCTGGAGATACAATTTGTTGTTTATTTCTACCGGCAATCCCTTGAGAGCTAAACATTTCTATTAATTTACCGCCCTCTAGACGCTGATCACGCTCTTGTGACTTGTTAAACCTATCAATAGTCTCTGGATCACTAAAATGGGCTGCACCGCCTTGTACAGCCCCTCCAGCCATGCTACTTATTTCATCGATAGGTTGCTTTTTCTTGATTCGAATCTTCATTTTCCGTGTGGACGTTCTGCAAGTTTTCTCATCAACTCTTCTTCTGCTGATTCCATATCAGCATCGCTGAAACCACCGGTTTCTTCATCTACCTCAGTCTCAATTTCTCTCATAACTGTGTCTAGTTCTTCTTTGATGATTTTTTTGATTTGTGATTTTGTAAGTTTCATGTTAATATCTCCTAGATTGTTTGTGATAAATAGTTTTTTCTATTCTATTTCGCCAAAAAGTGTTATGGAGGACATTCGTGCCCGAGCCTTCAACGTAACAGTCAACCCAGATTTTCCTGTTATTTTAAACAACTCCCCACCAAGAGCTGTTTTCACAAATTCATGAGCTTGTTCTGCGCTAATATTATTGTCCATGTAAAAAGGCTCATACCCTCTCCTTACAAATAACATATTTTGAGTTACTTGAACTGAATAGTCTTTAGCGTTTCGGTCTCCCTCTTCTTCTTGTGCTGAGGCATAGAAAGATAGTTGGTAGCTATTGAAATTTGCAATTCCACTTAGCACAACTTCCTCTTCTGATCCATACTTTGAAAGCTTTAGTGCATTAAATCCTCGCTTTTTTGGATTTTTAAACGTAAGCAAGACATTATTGGGTCCATCTTTATGGGCAAAGCCTTGAGCTGACCCTTCATCGCGTGAAGTTGATACTCCCCTCATCATGTTCCATGGTCTTGAGAGGTTGGTTAGCCTAGCAACAACAGCATCAGACATGCCGGACAATCCTCTATGTAACATTTCATATCCACCGATGCCTCTTTTTTCGCGACCTTGGTCAATAAATGACGCGAGAGCTGGTCTTTTACCAGGCAAACCAGACTTAGAAAAGACCGTGTATACTTCGCTCTGTAACATAGAAGAATTTCCAATAATTGGAAGCAATTGATTCGCGTTAGCATAATCTTGTTTGGTTATTAATTCATAAGTAGGAAACCCTAGAATCTTCAAAAAATCCGAAGCAGGATCAGATAGAATGTGTGACCATCTAGTTTTCTTCCTATCAGAGAAACCCTCAGGATTTCTAACTGTAGCAACACTTCCCGAGGTTAACAGCACCATAGCTAAAATCATTTTTATAAGATTCTGCTTAGACTTTTCATCAGGCAAAGCTTCTTCTATCAGAGTCTTAATTGCTTCATTTCTTTGAATGTTGTTTGTGATCGCAGAATGTCCTCGAGGATCCCATTCCCATATTGCTGCTGTTAATCTAGCAACAGCCAAAGCTTTTTTGTCTAATTCCATACTCTATCTCCTAAATCAAGTCTACGTATATAATCGCATAAGATCTTTTCGCAGTAATGTCTTCACCACCAGTAACTTTTAATTGTCCAGAAAGAATAACTTCATCTTCTTGGAATGCACTAAGATTGTCTGCTACAAACCCTTGTCTCTTGGGATTGTTTATTACAAACAGAACGCTATATCCAACGCCCCTATAATCAGAAGCAAAGTTTTCAGCAATCTCTCTCATGGTAGACGTGGAAACTGCTTTGCCTATGCCCCACACATACCCAACTGTTCTTAATTTCTTGTATGCTTTGTAGCTTAACCTCTGAAGACCTCTGTATAATGTCGTAGGGACTTGTAAGTTTTTTCCACTGGCTGCTTTCTTGGTCATTCCAAACTCTTGTTCGATACCAAGATGGTCAAACATCTCAAGAACCTCTTGTTCATCGAGTATTGAAGAACCAAGTACCTTTAGCATTTTCTTAGCTAGAGCATAGTCTGCTTTTGTGGGAGATTCGCTTAGATTTATTCCTAAATGACTTAGCAAAGTAAAAAAGTGCTCATTTATCTTGAAGTACTCAGACCAACTATGGGACCTATTTGGGTCAAACCCTTCTGGGTTTCTTATGGTTCCAACATGACCTTTGGTCATTAGCGCCATAGACTTTAAGATATTCGCAGTCATTACATAATCTTCTTGACCAATGCCTGCTCTATCAAGTAACTTAACAAGATAGTCATCCGGCATATCTTTGTCGTAAGATTTCCATGTCTCTCGATAATCTGCTGGCTTGACTTCGCCCGACACAGGTATTCCGAAAGACTTATAAATTTCCTCAGCATCAAGGTACTCGCGAGCCTCAAGGTTATCTACAATTGTATTTATTACTCTCAACGTTGTCAAGATTGTACTTTTAATTTGCATATTTTTTCTCCGCTCGATATAAATAGTTTGGCCAAAATTCGCGGAGCGTACTTTTATTCTTTTTAAGCCCTAAAACAGCAAGTTTTCCCAAAAACCGGACACATTACCATTTAAGACGCTTATTCGCATTCCCAAATTTCATAAGAAATATCAACAGTATCACCTTCATCAGGAACAGTGTCCCAATCAAAAACGATTGTATTGGAGTCCTCGACATAATTCCAACCAGACTCAACTTCTTGACCATTCACAAATACGGCGATGGTATCAATCTTCGGATTTACGTGGTCAAGAGTATAAGCAGAAGAACCTACAATAGCCATTGCGATATCTTCCATTTGCAATCCCCAATCGTCTTCACATATTGACCACCATTGAGTATTGTATATGGTCACAAGACTAGCATAGTCATGTCCAGCAAAGGCTCCAGTACATCCACCGGGGACATCACCAATAATAGCGAAAGGGTGAAACATTCCTTGACTATAATAAGAGTCATAAGATTGCGAGTAGTACATAGGATTACGCAGAGACCAGTCATCTTCGTCAGTTAGGAATATGGCGATAAGTTGAGCGCCTTGTCTAAACCATGTTTGATTAACAGTTAAAGCTTGGTTAAGCATTTCCATTCCTTTCTCAGTAGCAGATCCACCAACGCCAATTGAATTAACAAGAGCTTGGACTTCTCTAACAAGATCAGGTGTGTTTTGGGTAAATGTTACACCTTGTTGGAAGTTCGGCCAATCGGTTGTGATGAAGCCCATCTGAAAGTCAGGAGAGTAAGCCATAAAGACGTTCATGAAGTCTCCGATGTTTGAGCTCAGCTTATTTTGAAAGGTGTGCATTGAACCAGAGTTGTCAATAATCCAAATGATGTCGACATAAATTGACGTTCCTTGAGTATATGTTTCCACCATCGTTGTGGATATCATTGTCTCGCCGGTTGTTAATATGCTCTTTCTAGGCTCAAGAGGGTCATTAGAATCGACGATAATCTCTAAAGAGTGTAACGGTAGCCCTTCGGCAAGAAACTCCGTCCAGAAGGCAATACGGGCTTGTGGAGGCAATGTCCATGGAAGAGGAGGTAGCGACCCAAGATTCACAGAAATTTGTTGTGGAATGGTTGAGAGCTCAGAAAGACTATTCACGACCAAATCAAGATTTCCTACATTCGTAACAGAAAACTCATGGTCGATATCACAGTCTTCCGACAGAGGCCCGAAATCGTGCTCTACGGGGTCCACTTCGATTACCGGTGCGTCACCATATCCTTGAAACCAAACAGAGCTTATAGGGTCTTCTTGGCCCTTTAAATACACATCTAGATAACCTTCATTGAATTCATATGTTTGAGGAGTGTACGTTAGATCAAGAGCGTGCCAAGAACCAGCATCGACAGTAAAACCATCGAGGTCAATATCAAAACGTTGTCCGTGCATTTCAATGTGGTCAACTTCCAAAGGAAGCTCTCCCCCATTGGAAAAAATAATTTGGCGGAGACCCGACTCTTCTCCTGATTTTAAATGACCAAAATCAATAAAGTCCGGGGCAATGATTGGCTCCGCCGAAAGTTTTTGATTGATCGCATAGTCGCTGCATGATAGTAGTAGTGAAAGTAACATATGAATTCCTCCTTATGTTAATAACTAGTGACTTAAATTAGTGTTACATCAGCAGCAATAAGAACATTGCGTCGAGTTGGTTGCCATTTCGAAATATTGTTCG
>Ga0160423_10005194_pt1 | contig 10620 bp, 9 predicted proteins | sample CRUFie14St8metaG_FD_108191 | JGI IMG/M metagenome (GOLD analysis project Ga0160423, IMG submission 108191) | Marine microbial communities from the Costa Rica Dome - CRUD Field 142mm St8 metaG | ecosystem: Environmental > Aquatic > Marine > Oceanic > Photic zone | place: Costa Rica: the Eastern... | reverse complement strand
ATATAATTTCCACTTTTAGCTTTAATACTATTCACGACAATCTCTGGCTGAGGCATTTGTGAAGCAACAAATCTTGACCAAATTAACTTGTAAAGCTTTTTATGATCTTGACTCAATGAGAGCTCTTCAGCTTTAAAAGTTACATCTGTTGGACGAATTGCCTCATGAGCCTCCTGAGAGTTTGAGGTTTTTGAAGCAAAGTTTTTTGGAGCACTGTAGGCCTCACCATAATTATCTAGTAAGAACTGCTTACAGTTATTTTGTGCCAACACACTTATTGAAGGAGAGTCAGTTCGCATATATGAGATGTAACCTCCTGTATATAAATCCTGAGCTAGTTTCATTGTCTTAGAAAGACTAAAACCAAGCATTGAACTGGAAGTCTGTTGTAGTGTTGAAGTAATAAAAGGTGGCTTTACAGGTATTTTTCTTTTTGTCTTTTCATTTTCAATTATTTCTATTTCAGTATCTTTTAAAACTTTTTCCAACTCTTTAGCTTCACTTTCTGAGCCAATTTCTATATTTGATTTTTTGGAATTTAGTTTAAAAGTAATATTTCTTTCTTCGTGTCTAATTACAACTTCTGTTTCCCAATATTCTTTTGGTGAGAATGCTTTAATTGCCCTCTCTCTTTCAACAACAAGTCTCACTGCAACTGATTGAACTCGACCAGCTGATAACTTTCCATAGCTTCCTATCTTTTGCCAGAGCAAGCTTGAGAGATCATACCCCACTATCCTATCGAGAATTCTTCTTGTTTTTTGAGCATCGATTAATCCTTCGTCTAGATTTCCAGGATTTTCAAAAGCTTTTTGAATAGCCCCTTTTGTTATTTCGTTGAATCTTACTCTGCTGTAATTGAATTTCTTTCCAAGTATTTCTTTTAGGTGCCATGCAATGGCTTCACCCTCTCGATCCAAGTCAGTTGCAAGAAAAATATTTTCAACTCCTTTTGCGGATGTCTTAAGATCTTTTACGACTTTTTCTTTCTTTGGATCAATTTCATATTTGATGGACCAATCATCAAGATTAATTGCTTTGCTTCCTTTTGGAAGTCGCCTCACATGTCCAACGCTAGACTTTACAACGAAGTCTTTTCCCAAGTATTTACTAATAGTCTTTGCTTTTGAGGGTGACTCAACTATTACTAGAGATTTGCTTGCCATTTTTTAAAATTCTTTTAACTAGATCTGGTCCTTCATAAATAAGTCCTGTATAAATTTGTACAAGATCTGCGCCTAGATCAATTTTTTCGTTATAAGAATCTACATCATAAACACCGCCAACTGCAACAATAATTTTTTCTTTAGATAAATTTGCCTCAACAATTTTTAAGATTTCATTCGATGTTTTTTGGAGCAACCTGCCTGAAACGCCCCCAGCAAGATTGTCAATATTTAGTTTCTTTTTAATTGTTAAATTATTTGTGGTATTAGTAACAATTACTCCATCAATTTCACTATCATTTATGACTTCAATCAATTGCTTATATGTTTCAAAGCTTTCATCAGGTGAAAACTTGATGAAAATTCTCGGACGATATTCTAGCCCAGCTCTTCTTGCTAGCAAGGCATCAATAATTTTTTTGAATTCTATAGGATTATGTAGATCTCTCAGTTCTGGTGTGTTAGGTGACGAAATATTTATGGTTATAAAGTCGCAGTACTGATAAATTTCATCATAGCAGGTTAAATAATCATTAATTAAATGTTGAAATTTTGTGTCTTTATTTGGGCCAATATTTATTCCAATACATTCATCTCTGGTAATTTCTAACCTTTTTTTAATTATTTCCACTCCATCGTTTGGAAAACCCAAGCTATTGAGCAAGGAGTCTTTACTCTCAATTCTATGTACTCGTGGTTTTGGATTTCCAAATTGTGGTTTTGGTGTGACAGTTCCAATTTCAACAAAACCAAAACCCAAGTTTGAGAATTCTTTAATAAGTTTCCCGTTTTTATCAATGCCAGCAGCTGTGCCTAACCTATTCCTTACTTTCAGGCCTTTTATGTCAATTTTTTTTGCTTCTTTTTTATAAATCCATGAGAACAGTTTTAAGAAGTAGTGGGAAAATTCTTGGCTTAGTTCTGGTGGAAACAGAAAAAGTATTTTTCGAAAAATCTTATAAATTTTTTAAGTCCTTAAAATAATCGAGCAAATCTCCATTTAATTCATCATTAGATAGTCCATAAGCTACATTTGCTTTGACGTATCCAACTTTACTCCCGCAATCAAACCTTTCGCCTTCAAATTCATAACCAATGAAATTATCAATATCTCTTAGAATAGCGTCAGTAATTTGTATTTCATTATTAGCACCTGGAATGTCATTTATGTGATTGAAAATACTCTGATTAAAAAGATATCTGCCCACTACAGCTAAATCCGATGGAGCGTCCTCTAATTGTGGTTTTTCTACAATACCATTAAGATGACTTATTCTGCCTTCTCTTCTATCAGGAGAAACGACTCCAAATTTAGAAATATCACTTTCCCTTACTTTCTCAAGTGCCAATACTTGTTTATTTGTTTCTTTTGCGCTTTCAACCATTTGCTCTAAAACATTGTCACCATCTGTTTTTATTAAGTCATCAGCAAGTATTACAACAAAGAACTCATCTGGATCGATAAGACCTTTTGCGCAGCCGATAGCATGTCCCAAACCTTTAGGCTCACCTTGGTCTACCGTAATATATCGTGCGTTAGATCCACCAATTTTATGAATTGATTGAGCAAGTTCTGTTTTGCCTTGAGCAATTAACATTTCATGAAGCATTTCGTTTTCCATAAAATGTTGCTGTATTGAGCCTTTGGCATGATGTGTTATGAATATAAATTCCTCCACACCAATTTTTGCAGCTTCTTCGACTGCATATTGAATTAAAGGCTTATCCACAATGGGCAACATTTCTTTAGGAGTAGCCTTAGTTGCCGGCAAAAACCGAGTACCAAAACCCGCTACAGGAAATACTGCTTTTTTAATAATCATGTCCGTGAATTATACAGAAATTGGTTAATTTGAGCTATTTTCATCTTTGGATAGGCTCCAGTTGAGCTTATCTCTACATGTTTTAAAAAAATCATGATTTTTAGGATGGAGCAATCTAAAATTATGGTTGCTTTTTGTTACCTGGAAATTATTTACATCTTTCTCAATCTTTATTTCTTGGTTCCCGTCAATAATAATGAAACTCTTCAAATCCTTTGGAGTTTTTGTTAGCTTGACTGCTATATTTGAACTGCTTGGAACAATTAATGGTCTTGCTGATAATGACAACGGATTCAATGCTGTAATTACAAATGCATCGACTTCAGGAGATAGAATTGGTCCTCCTGCAGAAAGTGAATAAGCTGTTGAACCATTTGAGGTAGAAATAATAAGACCGTCTGCTCTTTTTCTATAAATTAAATTTTCATCAATTGTTAATTCAAATTGCATTAACTTGTAGCTTTTTTGTGTATGTAGGACAAGTTCATTAAAGGCAGTGTATTCTTGTCCGTTGTAAGTACAGCTAAGGGTTTCTTTCTCTTCAACTAAATTTTTCCCACTCAATACTTCCAATAGCTCAACTTTTAAATTTTCAGAATCTAAATCAGCCATGAAACCGACTTTTCCCAAGTTTACGCCTAGAAAAGGACAATTCAAATGAGAAAATAGTTTTGCTGCTGAAAGCATTGAACCATCACCTCCTATAACAAGCACTAGGTCAATGTGATCATATTGATTAGCATCTTCACTATCATCGTAAAAATTGTGGTCAATATTATTGGCAGATAAAATCTCTTTTACTTCTTTTAATGCCTTATTTGATTTATTTTTATCAAATACAACTACTAATAATTTTTTATAATTAAACATTGGACAATTATTTTAAAGCTTTAAAGCCAATCCTTGAAGGAAAATTTAATATTACATTTATGTCAGGTGCTGGCATAAGCACCTCTTCAGGATTACCAGACTTTAGAAATGATACCGATGGTTTTTGGAAAAAAAATACACCTGTTCATTTTCAAGAGTTCCTGACTTCAAAATCATCTAGACAAAAATCTTGGAATAATAATATAGAAATTAAGAAAAAATTATCAGGTTCTAATCCTTCCAATATGCATAAACTGATAAATTCTGTGCTGAAGAAGAGTAATAAAAATTTTCATATCACTCAAAATATTGATGGGCTACATTTTGAAGCTGAATTAGAATCACAAATTCTTGAATTACATGGGAATGTAAATACTGCTTCCTGCCTAAGTTGCGGAGATGTATATGAAACAGAGGAATTTTATGGTGATGTTATGTTGCATGGAAAAGATGCTGTCTGTCAAAAATGCAAAATTGGCTTTGTAAAAGTGAATACGATTTCTTTTGGACAGTCATTGAATAACAATATCCTAGAAAATGCAAAAGAAGCCGCATCGAATTGTGAATATTTCATTGTTCTAGGGAGTTCTTTAAAAGTTTCGCCTGCAAACAGCCTTGTGACTTTAGCTAAAAATAAAGGTGCTAAAATAGTGATATTAAATAAAGAGTCCACGCAATTCGATACAATGGCTGAATTATTAATTAATGCTGATCTAGAAGAAATCTATGAAAGAATTAAATGAACAAATCAATATATTAATTAAAACATTCAAAGAACTACGAAACCCTGAAAGTGGTTGCCCCTGGGATAGAGAACAAACTTTCAAATCAATTGCTAGTTGTTCTATTGAAGAAGCTTATGAAGTTGCTGATGCAATCGAAAGAGAGGATTTTGACTCATTAAAATCTGAATTAGGTGATCTTCTTTTTCAAGTAATTTTTCATGCTGAAATGGCATCGGAAAAAGAGATTTTCGATTTAGAGGATGTAATATTCGAACTCAATGACAAGCTAACCAGAAGACATCCGCATGTGTTTAAAGATGGTAGTGTAAGTTCAGCTCAAGACAGTCTAAAGATTTGGGAGGATATAAAAGCTCAAGAAAGAAAAGAAAAGAAACAAGATTCCTTGATGGATGATGTTCCGGTAAATTTGCCGAGTCTTTCTCGAGCAAAAAAACTTCAAAAACGTGCTGCTAGAGTTGGTTTTGATTGGCAAAACTCTGACAGAGTATTTGATAAGATTGATGAAGAGATTCTTGAACTCAAAAATGAAAAGGCTACAGAAGATAAGGAGCGAATCTCAGAGGAAATAGGAGACATATTTTTCACTTTGGTTAATTTAACTAGGCACTATGACCTTGATCCAGAAGATATAATAAGAAAGGCAAATTTAAAATTTGAAATGCGATTTAGAAAAATGGAACAATTGGCAGAACAAATGCATGAAAGGTTAGATGATATGACTCTTGAGCAACTAGAAATAATGTGGCAGAAAGTCAAATGATAAGATTTTTTACTGGTATTTTTACCTTCATTCTTGTTCTAGTAAATGCTCTATTTGTAATTTTCGTAGTCACCCCACTAGGACTATTAAGATTTATACCAATCAAACCCTTCCAGATATTTATTTTGAGGATTAACGAAAAATTTGGTGAGTTATATCTATTTTTTAACAGCAGATTGCAAGATTTAATGCACAAATCAAAATTCGAAGTACATGGTCAAGAAAAATTAAAAAAAGACATGTGGCAATTCACTACCATTAATCACTTAAGTTGGGCAGATATATTTGTTTATCTTTATTTTTGTAATTATAGACAGAGTTGCCCACGCATATTTATGAAATCTCAACTGTGGTGGCTTCCAATAACTTGGACAGCAAATTTAGGCCTTGCAATGCCATTTGTAGTTAGAAGATCAAAAGAAGCTATTAAAGCGAATCCAAAACTAGCAGAAACAGATAAAAATGCGACGAGAAGAGCTTGTAAGATGTATCAGATAATGCCAACTAATGTCGGTGGCTTTATTGAAGGCACAAGAATAGATAAGCAGAAATATCTAGCTTCAAAAAGTAAATTTAAAAATTTAATGCCGCCTAAAATTGGAGGTATGGGATACACCCTTGAGGTAATGCCATACATTGATCATTTAACTGACGTAACCATTGTTTATAAATCTGATAAAAGATCTTTTTGGAATTTTCTATGCGGAGATTTGAATGAAGCTAGTGTGACCATAAATACTTATGAGATCCCCAAAGAACTCAGAGGTGTCGATTATGCTGACAATGATGAGATGAGAGATAAATTAAAAAGTTTTTTGGAGTCTGTTTGGGAAGTAAAAGACGAAATAATTGAAAATGAAAAAAAGAAGTTTGGCATCGAATCAGTTTTCTAAATTCATAGCCCTAGTATTTCTTTTCTCTTGTACAACTGAACAAGAACCAAAGATTAATTACGAGGTAGAATTTAACTCAATTATTTATGAGTTCGAAAAATCATCCATTCTTGAATTTGATGCTAACAAAACCATAAATAACGACTTTCTTTTTACGTTTATCGAAAAAATTGACGCACAGAAAACAATATTCCTACAGTCAGACATCGAAAAATTACGAGGAGAAAATTTAAATTCTAATTCCTCACAATTTCAAAAGATTAGCAAAATCGTCAGCCTTTACTATGATCGATATAGAGAATCATTAGAGAAGAGAAAAAGACTTCTCTATATACATAAATTCAATTTTGAGAAAGATGAGCATATCAATCTCGGGGACCGATCTGCTTTTTTTATTGATATAGATGAAAAAAATGAATATCAAAGAAAAATTGTAAAAAATGAAATTCTCAATTTACTTCTGGCTGAAAATGAATTGAAAGATGCTAAAAAAGAATTAAAAGAGCTTTATGCCGACAGAATTTCATCTCTATCAAAAATACGTGAGTCAGATAGATTTGGCTTTATGGCAAATAATTTACTGTCTCTGCTTGACCCCCATGCTTCATATTTCTCTGAAAGAGATTTAGAAAATTGGAATTTAAGAATGAATCTTTCTTTTGAAGGTATCGGGGCTTTGTTGAGCTATGAGAATGAGAGAGCAAAAATTCAAGAATTGATGCCGGGCGGTCCTGCTATAGGTTCAAATAAAATCAAAGTTGGCGATAAGATTCTTAAAGTTGGTCAAGGGATCAATGGCAGGCTAAAAAATGTAGTTGGTTGGAGGCTAGATGACATAGTTCAGCTTATAAGAGGAGAAGAAGGGACAATTGTTAGATTGGAAATTGAAAATGAAAATGAGAAAAAAGTCGTTGCCTTAACTCGAGGAAAAGTTCCTCTCGAGGAAAGCGATGCATCAGAAGAAATTCTAGAGGTTAATAACAAAAGACTTGGATATATTAAATTACCCTCATTTTATAGTGATATCGAGTGCTTAAGAAGTAATGTGTATGTTTGTAAGACAGCAACAAGCGATGTGCAGAGAGTATTGAGAAACTTTAATTATGATGATGTTGAAGGTCTTGTGATTGATCTAAGAAATAATGGTGGAGGTTATTTACATGAAGCTGATTCTCTCACACGTCTTTTCATTGATTATGGTCCAACTGTTCAAGTGAAAAATCCAGATAAAGATGTTGAGATTTTAAATTCATGGAGGTCTTCAAGAGTATGGAATAAGCCTCTAGTGGTTTTAGTGAATAACTACTCTGCATCTGCTTCGGAAATCTTTGCTGGCGCAATACAAGACTATAATCGTGGGTTAGTTATTGGACAGACAACCTTTGGCAAAGGAAGTGTGCAAAAATTTAAAACAACAGAATATGGGCAAATTAAACTAACAGATTCCCTGTATTACAGAGTAAGCGGGCAACCTACCCAACTTTATGGGGTTACTCCTAATTTGCAGATACCTTCTTTGTTAGATGAGGAGACTTTTGGAGAAAGGAAATATAAAAATGCCCTCAAGCCTGCACTTATCCAAAATGCTTACTACATTAAGTATCAAGATTATGAACCATACAATTTTTCTGAATCTTTTGTTCTAAGAATTAATGAGTCAAAATATTTTCAAAAAATAGCGAAAATTAAACAGAATAGAGAAACTCAATCAAAACTAAGTTTAAATTATGAAGAACGGGTTGAACTTCAAAACAAGGAAAGATTAAATACTCTTGAACTTGTAAATTTAGGAAGAGAGTTATCAGGTAAAGAAGGCTTTAATACATTTGAAGAATATCAAAACAATATTAATAACGAAGACTTTTATCTTGATGCTGAAATAGATCAATCATTAAAAGTATTAAGTGAAATGCTTGAGCAGAGAATATGATAAGAATAATTAGTTTTAACATAAATGGTCTAAGGGCAAGACCTCATCAACTTGAAGAACTAAAGAAAAAATATGACCCAGATATAATTGCATTGCAGGAAATCAAAGTTAGTGATGAAGATTTTCCTGCTGATATTCCTGAAAATTTGGGATATAGATTCTACAACTATGGTCAAAAGGGCTTTCACGGTGTTGCAATCTTTTCCAAACAAGAACCTATTAAAGTTATGAGAGGCTTAAATGGTGGGGAGGATGAGTCGCAAAAAAGGTATATTCAATGTGACTATGAAACAAACGGAGGTATTGTTTCTATCTGTAACTCTTATTTTCCACAAGGTGAAAATAGAAAACATCCTAATAAGTTTCCTTACAAAGATAGGTACTATCAGAGAATTACAAAACATATGGAATCTCTTAGTACAGAAATAGTGCTTACCGGAGATTTTAATATTGCTCCGCATAGAAATGATATTGGAATGAATGAAGATGGCATCAAAAGATGGTTAAGAGAGGGGCACACTGCTTTTTTGCCTGAAGAGTTAGAATGGTATCAAATTCTCACTAAAACTGGACTCGAGGATGTATGGAGGAGCAATAATCCTGATTCAACAAAATGTTCTTGGTTTGATTATAGATCAAGAGGATTTGACCAAGATCCAAAAAGAGGCTTAAGAATTGATCATTTTCTTTTATCAGAAAAACTAAAAGCTAAATACCTAGATTCACAAATTGATCACGATATGCGCGCAATGGAAAAACCATCAGATCATTGTCCAGTAAGCTTGGATTTAGATCTCAAATTCTCTTAAAGAACTTTATGCTTTCCTTGTAGAATTTCCCAAAACATTTTGTAATCTGCCATCAAACTATAGAGTGGATACGTCCAAGTTGCTGGTTTGTTGTGCTCTACAAAAAAATGGCTTACCCATGCAAAACCATATCCAGATAACAATGCAAATAGGATGTAAATGGGATTAAATTCAACAATGAATAAAACTAAGAACATTATTGAAAAGCTTGTGCCGACAAAATGGAATAATTTAGTAGTTTTATCTGAATGCTCAGTCAAGTAATAAGGATAGAAGTCTTTAAAGTTCTTGTATTTCTTCATGATATTAGTATATAAAAGATATACACACTCTTGTAGCAGTGTTAGTTGCAACTTAAAAATTAAAACATGATTAAAAAAATACTATTTACCGTTTCCATACTTTCGTTTATAGCTCTGCAAAATGTTTACGCAGATCAAAAGTCTCCAATTCTACAACCTGGAGCACCAGGAGAACTTACTAAGCCAATAAGTGCCGAAAAAGCCACTGATATTGCTAACAGCTCTTATACAACTGCAGACGTTTACTTCATGCAAGGCATGATTGTTCACCACGAACAGGCACTAACTATGTCAAAATTGGCATCACAAAGAACTAATTCGAAAGCTATTTTAGATCTCGCTGGCCGGATTGAAGGATCACAGGAAGACGAGATTGAATTTATGACTTCATGGCTAAAAGACCGTGGTGAGGATACTTCTTATGAAATGAAACATATGGGTATGCACAAAATGGCTGGTATGGCTTCCCCTTTACAATTAAAAAATCTTGGTAATTCAAAGTCTGTAGAATTTGACAGACTATTTTTGCAATTAATGATTGCACATCATGATGGTGCAATTGAGATGGTTGACACTCTGAAAAAACAACCTGGCTCAAGATACGACCAGCTACTCAATGAATTTGTTTCAGATCTTGTGAATGATCAAGCGATAGAAATAGAAAGAATGAATGGACTATTAATTAATTTGTCTGATGATCCAAGAGCAGGTTTAGCAGGTGGGCTTTATACCGCTGAAGAAGCTATCAGTAATCTCGAGTTAATTGCATCGCTACGAAAGCCTGTTGGTTTTTATGATCCCAAGAATCCAGCCATGAAGGCTGCCAGAAATGATACTGACGATGATGAAGTAAAGTCTGTCGAAGAGGCTTCAAGAAATACAAGATCACCAATGCTCAGTTTTTCAAACACTGATATGGCATTTAAAGATGATGTGATGGTAGCTGGTAGCTATCATGGCTTTAACATATATAAATTAGCTGAAAATGGTGTCCCTTCTTTAATTTCATCTGTGATTTGCCCAGGAGGTCAAGGAGATGTTTCAATTGTTGAAAACTTACTCATCATGTCTGTGCAAGATACAAGAGGAAGACTTGATTGTGGCTTACAAGGTGTAGGATCTGAACCGTCACCTGAGAGATTTAGAGGAATCAGAATATTTGATATTAGCAACTTAGCTATGCCAATTCAGGTTGGAGCAGTTCAAACATGTAGAGGCTCTCATACTCATTCAGTTGTATCAGGACCAGACGAAAATGGACTGATAGTTGTTTACAATTCAGGTACTTCAAGCATCAGAGATGACGAGGAATTAGCTGGTT
>Ga0160423_10005193_pt1 | contig 10621 bp, 8 predicted proteins | sample CRUFie14St8metaG_FD_108191 | JGI IMG/M metagenome (GOLD analysis project Ga0160423, IMG submission 108191) | Marine microbial communities from the Costa Rica Dome - CRUD Field 142mm St8 metaG | ecosystem: Environmental > Aquatic > Marine > Oceanic > Photic zone | place: Costa Rica: the Eastern... | reverse complement strand
GACATGGAGGTCGAGGTGCCGCGCGGTGCGGCGGAGAATGCAATGAAGTCAGCGGAGCAGCTCTTCGAGCAGAGGCCCGTGGAGGAGATCCGGGGCGTGGAGCGGAGGGCCAAGGAGCAAGTCGACCGAAAGCGTGAGGAGCTAAGGGAAGTGGTCGGAGCGTCCTACCGCGAGTTCATAGACAGCGCGGACGGAATAGAGGCCATGGGCATTAGCGCGGCGAGCGCGGCGAGGGACCTGGACCACATCCGCATGAAGATCCTTGAGCTCGGCGAAGGTCTCGAGGCGAAGCTCGCCAAGGGGGAGAACGGGGTCGCGACCGAGGACGAGGGGAACGGGGCGCTCCCGTTGGGCACCCGACTCTTCGCCCTCGGGTCCCGCGCCAAGGTCCTGCTCGACACGTCGGAGTCCATCTGGGCCGTCCTGGAGGCGGAGAAGACGAGGAACCAGAGATTGTTTACGGAGCCTGGCTCCTCCGTGAGCGGCGCGGAGGCAGACGCGGCGTCCGAGAGCGACCGGCGGTCGGGCGTGCTCTCCCACGGCGCCCGCCTGGCGGCAAGGGCCTTCGTGCTGTGGAAGACCCAGGGCGGGGAGATATCAAAAAAGTTCCCCGTCCTGTCCAAGCAGAAGGTCCAGCTCGTGGATCTGTGCAAGAAGCTCAGAAGGGCCTGCCTCCGGAGGCTGGAGTCCAAACACGCAGACAGGGACCTGTCGGTGGACGCCCTCGCGGCCCTGGTGCTGCTGGACGTCGTCAAGGCCTCCCAGAGCGCGAACGGCGAGCAGGGAATCAAGTCCGGCCTGTCCCTGTGCTCGCTGTGGCTCAAGCAGAGGTTGGCCGCCATCACCACGAGCGCGACCTCGTGGGAAAATCTCTCTTGCGTGGCCGAGATTGTCACGGGGGCTCTGCGCGAGGTGGAGCGGCTCTTCTCGCCCCAGGGTGGCGGCAGGGGGAAGCCCAACCCCTCGCCGCTGTGCCTCGCCGACGTGGAGAACGACATCTGGTATGAGGCCCTGCCCAGGCACCAGGAGGAGCTGACGATCTGGAGGGGGTACGTCAGAAACTTTGCGCAGACCGCGGCGCCCATCTCGCCGAAGGCGGTGTCCGAGCTGTGCGCGAAGTGGGTCTCGCAGGCCCAGGCAGAGGCAGAGAGGCTCGGTAGGGAGCAATGCGCCCGCTTGGGCGGCCTGCCGGACCTAATGGAGGCGGAGAGAGGGGTGAGGAAGTCCATCTCCGAGCCCGAGGGAGGCGCGGAGGCCGAAAAGGATTTCGACCAGAGGTGCCTGTCGATCCTGAGGAGGAAGGTAGGCCTATGGAGGGAGTTCTACGAGCGGGCCTTCTCGGACCGCGCCATGGAGATCATAAGGAATAGGTTCGAGGAGGTCCTTCCTGCCGTGAAGGGCGAGCTCTCTATCGCCTCGGACCCTTCCGCGGACGCCCAGGTGGAGTACAGGAACAAGCTCTGCAGGGCGCTCGGCATGATCAGGCACAGGGTTGGCACCACCTTCTTGGAGGCAGTCGAGTTCTTCCTGATTCCAGAGGACCCCACAGTGACAGAGCAGAGGATCACATCGCTCCAGGGGTTTCTGCAGGAGTGCTGCCGGGATCTGCTGCGGGAGGTGGGGGAACACCTGGAGAGGACGATGGGCGAGCTGTCATCCGCAGGCGGCGGGGGGGACGCCGGACTGTGCGAGTACGGGGTCTTCCTCAGCAATCTGTGCGACTGCCTGCAGACCGAGAACTCAGAGATCTTCAGGTTTGTCTTTGGCAAGCCGGCAGGGTGGGTGGGGGCCAGGGGGGCCGCCAGGAGAGACATCTCCGCCGTCGGGGCCTACTCCCTGGATCTCGACGCCCTGCACCAGAGGAGATCGGGGGTGCTGGACCAGGTCCCGGAGCCCAGCCTGTCCTCTGCTCGCAGGGCACTCTCCTCCCTCGAGTGCCCGCTCCGCCTGGACGCAGACGCAAAGCTGCGAAAGATCTCTGAGGGAGCCTTTGCCGCATTCGTGGACCGGGTCTGCGGCGACGCGGAGGCCGCCCTGTCGCGCGGGCTGGACTCGGACCAGAACCTGCGGTCCCCCAAGGCCTCCTCGAACTGGGACGAGGTCGTGGTGCAGCACACGGATGAGGAGGGCAATCCGGTGGACACGAAGTTCTCTCTCCCCAACGTGCCATCGGCCCACGTGGTGGACGCCCTCTTCGCCTCGCTGAGGGAGTACCACAGGAGTAGGTACGTGAAGACTAATTTGGGAAACTTGAGGTCGCTGGAGAGGGAGCTCGGCAGGACTTTTGTGAGGTCGATATCCAAGTTCTTGGACAGGAGCTCTGGCGCGGTCACCGAGCGCGGCGCCCTGCAGCTCCTCTTCGACGTGAGATTCGCCCAGGACGTCCTGGCGGGTGGCGAGGCCGGGCCCGTTGGCTCCCTGGGGTCGCTCGGCCCGGGGTCGGCCAAGGGCTCTGCCCTGGAGGCCAGGCTGAGCCAGCTCCTCGACCCGATCGACTGGGCGACGTATGAGCCCTACCTATGGAAGAATGAGGTTTCCTTCTACCACCGGTGCGGCTTGCTCTTCCAGGACTTTGTGTCTGTCCGGAGGGCTCACGAGAACAAGGATGCCAAGGCGAAGCAGTCTTCGGCCAAGAGCAACATTATGGAGATGGCGGCGAACGTGCCTAGGTTCAACTATCTCCCCATCTCGACGCCCAGCGCGTTCAGGGGCGCGGATGACGCCGCGAGCGGGGAGGGGGAGGCCGGGGGGAAGCAGGGGAGGCAGTCCGAGGAGCGGTCGAACATCTTTGGCAGCATCTTGGGCGAGAAGGCTGCGGAAGCCACCGCCATGGCGCAGGACCTCTTCTCCGGAGCGAGTTTCTTCAACGCCCTGTCCAAGTAACTTTTAGTACTAGTAACTTATTCTTCTGTTTTTGCTGTCGAACACGAAAGGCACAACCACAGGCGGGGCGCGCCTCGTGGGACAGCTCTCGGCCTCACCGCGACGCGCGGTCCGCGGGCGGCGGCACCTTCTCCTTGTCCCCAAGGGTATGACCCGCCTCCTTGGCCAGCGCGGACGCCATCTGAAACGCTCCGACCGCGCCTATGGCCGCCAGGGCGACGGCCCCAAACGCAGCGACGCCCATCCCTCCGATGGCCCGGAACGAGCTGAACTCCTCCAGCTCCTCCGGCGATACTTGTTTTGGGGTCTCGGGCGGGTTCGGGTACTTGTCATAGGTTTTTTTCGACGACGACGACGTGGTGCAGTTACGCAGTGACGACCCCGAGGCCCCCTCCCCACCTCCTCGCCGCGCCGCATAGCGTGCCAACTCCCTCACCGATCCGAAGCGCGCCATGGCGTGAAACTCCTGCCTCCTCTCCTGAGTCGGGATTGTCGATTGGATTTCATTTCGGGGCCCCGCGGCTGCGGGGCAAAGGTGTGATCTTGGTGTGTCCAGCATTGAGATCCATCAGAAAGAGGGAGAAAGGTTGCCGCGTCCCGGCCGACCGGACCGAGGCGCGCGTCCTGAGGACAGCCTGAGTACCTTGGCTTGATCTGCAGCTGCAGCTGGACGAGCGCTCGCGTCCCCGGACGGCGGCCTGCCAGGATGCCCGCCAAGACCGCCACGGCGAACCTCCTGATCTTGCTGTGCTGTATGCTCGGCAGCTTTCTCTTGGTGTACATGTCCAAGTCACTGTACTGGAAACTGGACTCGTATGGCGACGTGGGCGACGTGAGGACCTTCCAGAGGAAGGATCTTATGCGGCCGAGGAGGTCGGGCAAGCTGGCGAAGATCCCCAAGCCCCAGCTCAAGAAGAGTCGCGAGAGGAAGGAAAAGCGGAAACAACAGAAGGAGCAGGAGAAGGAACGGGCGAACAAGGCAGGGTCATCCTTCGGATTCGGCCAGGACGAGAACGCGATCAAATGCGCGGACTACGATTGGAACCAGCTGAACATGCACAAGGGCATTATGATCTTCACCCTGAAGCAGTGTGAGTCTTACGAGCTCCTGACCCAGGGCCGAAGCCTCAAGCCGAAGAAAGGGGCGGTCATGGTGGACAGGCGCGTGGAGCTGACGGGGTGCCCGAGCGGCGTCTCGCTGGATTACGACTCGACCTTGGAAGACGTCACGGAGTACTGCACCAACCAGACGGACGGGAAGCTCTACAACCTCGGGAGGAAGGGCCCCTACGCAGCCAGTGTTCTGGGAACCCACGCCTCCAACATCCTCGAGCTCAAGGACGGCACTCTGGCGATGACGTCGTTCTACGGGGTGGAGGGCAGCGGCAACGTGAGCATCGTGTTTAGCAAGTTCTCGGAGGAGGAGCAGGCTTGGTCGCCACCCAAGGTACTTAACGTCCACAAGACGAGGTCTGCGCAAAACCCGGTCATAATGGAGGACAGGTCTGGCAAGCTCGTCCTGCTCCACACGTCCCAGCAGGCCGGGAAGGGCCAGGGCACGTCGATGATCGTCAAGCTCGCCTCGCGGTCGCCTTACGAGCGCTGGACCAAGCCCAGGGTGGTGAAATTTCCGGGACGGAAGGGCCCCTTCACGAGGCATAAGATGGTGCTGAGCGAGAAGAACACGTGGCTTCTGCCCGTGTACTACACTCCCAACGGATACAGGGACTACGCGGAGCACTACACCGAGCTGCTGGAGTCCAAGGATGGGGGGGAGACCTGGACGAGGCGGGGAAGCATGTCTGAACCAGGGCAGAACTTGGCCCAGAGCACCGTGATTAGGCTGCAGGGGGGGCAGCTGATGGCCTTCTTCAGGTCGAGGAAGGAGAGGTGGGTCTTCACCTCGTACTCATACGACGACGGCAGGACGTGGACGAAGCCCCTGCAGACCCAGATCCCGAACAACAACTGCGGGATCGCGGCCGTTCAGCTCCAGTCTGGCGCAATCGCCCTCATCTTCAACAACCAGAGGGACGACCGGTTCAGGTGGCCCCTGAGCATCGCGCTGAGCTACGACGACGGGTTCACGTGGCCGTACATCAGGGACCTGGAGGACGACGACGAGGGGCATAAGCTCGCCTCGTGCCCTCGGTGCGTTTTTGGCAAGAAGGCTGAGTACTCTTACCCCTCTGTGCTGCAGAGCAAGGACGGGTACATCCACGTGACGTACACGTACAAGAGGGCCTTCATCAAGCATGTGAAGATAGGGGAGGAGTGGTGCAAGACGGGGTCAACCTCGGGTGCCTTCCACGGCCACGACCCCGGGCAGATGCCCAGCCTGTTTCTGCTCTTGCCTTGAGGACGTTAGGAGTAACGGATTCCTTAAAGTGTTTTTTATTCCTTAAAGTGTTTTTTTTTACGGCCGCTCCAGCAGCGAGAGCCCCGGCCTGTGGATCAGCGCGGACCCCAGGCACACCTCGCCCTCGTACAGCACGAGGGCCTGCTCCGGGGTCACCGCCGCGTGGGGCTGGGCGAACCTAACGTACCGAAAACCCTCCCCCGCACCATCTGCGCCGTAAAACCTGGTGGGCTGGTCCTCCCACCGTTTGGCTCCACCTCCGCCTCCAAACCCATCGGCCACAAGCACGCAGTTCCCGTCCTCCTCCAGGTACCGGGCCTTAAAGGTGCACGCCACGTCACCCTCGCCCCACGAGGGCGCTCCCGGGCCGATCCAGTGAAGGTCCTTCACAAAGGCTCCTCTGCAAAGCTGCGCCGGGTGGTCTCTCCCCTCCGCCACGTAGACGGCGCCGGTCTCAGAGTCCTTGCCGACGACGTAGAACGCGCCCCGACCGCCCGTCTCGATCCTCGACCGCTGGCCCCTCGTGTACAGTTCGATCCCGTCGTGCTCGCCCAGGTCTTGCCCCGTCTCCGCGCAAATAAAGTTGCCAGGGGTGGGGTCGATGTACTGAGAGAGAAACTTGGAAAACTTTCTCTTGCCAATGAAGCAAATTCCCGAGCTGCTCTTCTTAGCGAAGTTCGGCAGGCCCGCGCCCTGCGCCAGGGCCCTGACCTCCTCCTTCGCCAGCCCCCCGACCGGGAAGACCGCCCCCGCGAGCTGGCGCTGCGAAACCCGGGACAAAAAATAGGTCTGGTCTTTGCGGGAGTCCCTCCCCCTGAGGAGGTCCACGCCGGAGCCATCGGCTCTAGCGCGCAGTCTCGCGAAGTGCCCCGTCGCCAGGCCGTCCGCCCCGAGCGACCTGGCCCTGTCGAGCAGGACGCCGAACTTGACGTGCCTGTTGCAGCTCAGGTCCGGGTTCGGGGTCAGCCCCTCTTGAAACTTGTCCAAGTACGGCTGGAAGACGGAGTTCCAGTACTCCGCAACCAGGTCGACCTCCACGAAGGGGATGCGGAGGTGGTCGCACGCAGCCATGGCCGCCTCGCGGTCCTCCCTGGCCCCGCACTCGGACTCGCCCTCCTCGAGCTCGTCCCACGTTCGCATGTGCAACCCGAAGACCTCGCAGCCCTGCTCCTTGAGGACGTGCGCCGCGACGCTCGAGTCCACGCCGCCGGACATTGCGACCGCGATGGTGGGCCTCCCCGTGCCCAGGTCTTGGAGGTGGGACCACGACTTGCAAGCGAGGGCCGCCCTTACCGCGTCCTCTCCCTTCACGAGGGAGGAGAAGAAGGACTTCTGTCCCTCGCCCCCCCGCCGGAGAAGAAGGCTCCCGACCCGGCCCAGAGCCCCTTGCGCCATGAAAACCCGGCTCCTTAGCCCTGCTTCTCTCCCTTCCGTGTTTTCGTTTTCAACACCTTGGCCTCGTGGATCACGTAGTTCAGGCTCACCCCCAGCCCGAGCGCGAGTACGGCCATGACTAAAAAGTGGAACTTGAGGTCAATGCCGGCGCTGCTCGGCCCGTTTGAGGCCAAGAGCGCGACGACGAGGCACAAGCCCACGAGGACGACGAGGCAGCCGTTCAGGAACCAGAAGGTCGGCACGTTCACTCCCGCCGTGAACGCGCCCTGCACGATCTCCTCCACCCACGCCAGCATCGCCCAGCGGCGATCTCTCGGGGATGCTGCCGGCCGGCTCCCGGATCGGATGTCGAAACACACCCCAGGATGGGGGCCAGGGGGGCCAGCAGGACGCGGCGGCGGTCGGGAGGGAAGTAGATCGAGCGAGGCGGGACCCTAATCCGATTCTCGTGACGCCGGCGATGGCAATGGCGGAGCGGTTTGATTACGTGGTGGTCGGGGGCGGCGTGGCCGGGACCTGCTGCGCTCGGCTGCTGTGCACGAAGGCCCCCAAGGCAACCGTGTGCCTCGTTTCGCCGACCGAGATCCTGAAGACAATCAAAGTGGTGCAGCGCGTGACGGACAACATGGACGAGCTGACGGTGATCGAGCAGCCCGTAGCGTCCTTCGACGACGCGAACCTCACCTTCGTGAAGGACCACGTCAAGAGCTTGGACTCAGATGGGAAACGGTTGGAGCTCGGGTCCGGCAGGATTGTGGAATATGGCAAGGTCTCGCTGTGCACGGGGGCGAGCCCGAGGGTCCACCTCGTGGACAGCAGCAGGGTCCTCACGGTGAGGGACACCGACAGCGCGGAGAGGCTGAGCGAGGCCCTCGCCAGAGCAAGCACACGGCGGGTCGTCGTGGCCGGCAACGGTGCCATCGCGCTGGAGGTCGTGAACAAGCTCCGGGGCGTGGAGATCGTGTGGGTGGTGAAGCACGCTCACGTGGGCGACTCCCTCCTCGACGTCGACGTCTCTCTCCACCTGCTTGACCAGTTTGAGAGGCAGAACAAGGGCAAGGTGGTGGTCACGCGGCGAGGGGGCGACGGCCATGGCAGCGGTCCCTCGGAGGAGAAGGAGGCGGAGATCAGGGCCCCGTCCGCCGCGCCCGGCTTCGCGCATGCTCTCGGCCCAAAGTGGACCCAGTCCTTTCCCTCGTTCGACGCCACCAGGGGGACCAAGCTTGACGTGGTGTACAACCGGAGCCTCCTCAACGTGGTTGAGGAGGGTGAGAGCCAGGAGGGCGAGGGCGAAAACTGGCCGGTCACCGCCATCCTGTCGGACGGGGAGAGGGTCGGGGCGGACCTGGTGATCTCCTGCATCGGGGTCTCGCCCAACACCACGTGGCTTCCGGAGGGGAAGTTTGATCTCGCGGAGGACGGCGGGCTCCGCGTCTCTCCTTCAATGGAAACGAGCGTGAAGGACGTGTACGCGGCGGGGGACGTGTGCACGCTGGAGGGCGACGTTCTTGGGCCGCAATTCTTCCAGATCAGGCTGTGGTCCCAGGCGAGGATGACCGCCGAGTTTGCCGCGCACTGCATGGTGGACTCCGCGGAGGCAGAGCTCCTGGACCTCGGATTTGACCTCATGAGTTCGCTCTTCGTGCTTTTTCTGAAACATCGCTCGCTCGCTGACCTTTGACCACTCTTCTCCTCAACTCGGTAAGTTCACGCACGTCACCCACTTTTTCGGCCAGAAGGTGATCCTGATCGGGCTCTACGACGGCCAGGGCCTCGAGGACGAGCCGGACGAGTGCAAGGTCTCTTACACCCGCCAGACGGCTGACACCTTTGTCCGCGTCTTGCTGCTGAGGGGCAGGCTGCAAGGCGCGGTGCTTGTTGGCGACACGGACCTGGAGGAGGTCTTGGAGAACCTGATTCTCAGCGGGATCGACCTCTCCAGGTACGGCCCGGAGATGCTGGACCCGGAGGTGGACCTTGAGGACTACTTTGACTGAGCCATGATTGTAAAGAAAATGTTCGTCGTTCTGATTTTTGTAACGGCACCACATGTCGGGATGTGGGAATCGTGGACGTCGGGGGGAACGAGGGTTTTTTGTACAATCCCACCCGATCCAGCGACGACCGACACACCGACCAGGCGACCAGCGAAGACGACGACGAGGAGGATGACGACCGAAGAGTTGACCGTGCCCGAGACCACCGAGCTCGCCGCGGAGGACCCAGAGCCCTCTCCCGTTCTCGAGGAGCCGGAGCAAGAGCCGGAGCCGGAGCAGGAACCCGTTTTCCACACCCCCGAACCGGTGCCCGACCCCGCCACCGTCGTCCCGCCGCCCGCCATGCCGGACGCGGAGAGCAGGGCCGCCGAGGCGAAGAGACTCGCGATCGAAGCCGGCCAGGCCGAACTGGAGAAGATGAGGAAGGAGATCGAGGAGAGGGCCGCGCGGAAGAGGGAGGCCGCCCGCCTTGCGGACCAGGAACTCATGGAGGAGATTGCGGCCTCTCGCCTCGCGCCCTCCGGCGCCAGGACCGCGGAGGAGACCTGGAGCATCGTTTGCGACCTCATCGACTTCAAGAGGGAAACCAAGACCGACATGACGCGCTACAAGGCGCTCCTCATCCAGCTCAAGCATTCTTCCTAGAGCGTTCCTGAAAACATAAGTCCACTTTGTGGTGCACAGGATGCCCGACTTGTGTGACAAACAAAGGACCAATCCATGGATGACATCTTTCTCTCTGTGTCTCTCTCTCTCTCTTTTAGGTAGTGTTTAGGTCTTGGTCCCGGCTCCCCGCCATGCCGAGTTCTCCTTGAAGTCCTTAATGGTCTCCTCGACCATCTTGCTCACCCCGCTGACCTCACCGATGATCCCGTCGACGATCCCAAGCTCCACGGCCTGCTCAGGCCCCAGAAACTTTTCCCTGTCCGTCTCCATCTCGATCTCCTCCACCGTCTTTCCAGTGTACTTGGCAAAGAGCTCGTTGCTAAATCGCATCTGCCTGTTGAGCTCCTGCGCAGTGATACCGACCTCCACGAAGGAGCCCATCGCGCCTCCCATGGGCTGCACCATCATGACCCTGGAGTTGGGCATCGCGTAGCGCTTTCCCTTGTCCCCCGCCGCGAGAACCAAAGTGGAGTTGTGGGCAACGGAACCAAAGGCGATCGTGGATATCGGCGACTTCATCGTGTCCATCACGTCGATGATCCCGGCCACGTTGTAGATGCTCCCGCCTGGGCTGTTCATGTACAGCTTGATCTCCTTGGTGTTGTCCACCTGCTCCAGGGCCATGAGAGAGCCCACGATCTGGGTGGTGGTCTGAGGGATGTGTGAAAAGGGTCAGTCATTGCGACTTGCGATTCGATTTGCAAGGTGGGGGGAGGGGGGGTGCGACTCACGTCGTCGTTCAGGTAGCCGGACACGAACAGGATGCGGTTCTGAAGGAGGTACGTCATCATGTCCGTCTGCGGAACCAACGATTTTTCGTGTTTTTTTTGGTGGGGTGGGGTGTTTTGGACCCGCGCCAGAGAGAGATGGGGAAAGCGAGAAGAAAAGTCAGTCGAAGCCACCCCGACAAGAGGTCGTGACGAGCGCCAGAACGCGAGGTACTTACGGTGTCCTCGCCCACTTGGATGGTGGGCTGTATCACGGGCCCCGCGGAAGCCACGGTCTTCAAGCCACGGACCTGGCCCTCCCACGCAGGCTTCCTCGCGGCCGTCCTCGTCGCGGGCCTGCCGCGAACCCCGAGCGGGGCGTGCGACGCGGAGGTCCCCCGCGCGCTAGCCCGCGCCCCCAATCCCCTCGCCGCGACTGCCGCCATGTCCTTCTTCGTCTCTCTCTCTCTCTCTCTCTCCGTCTCCGCGCAAGGCTCTCCGCCGCTTCTGCACACTTCGTCGACGCTTATCGCTTGCCCCGATCGATCGAGATCTTCCCGGCAGCGCGGGAGCGGAGCAAAAACGGAGGAGGCGAGGGGCGGGAGGGGGGGGGG
>Ga0160423_10005192_pt1 | contig 10622 bp, 13 predicted proteins | sample CRUFie14St8metaG_FD_108191 | JGI IMG/M metagenome (GOLD analysis project Ga0160423, IMG submission 108191) | Marine microbial communities from the Costa Rica Dome - CRUD Field 142mm St8 metaG | ecosystem: Environmental > Aquatic > Marine > Oceanic > Photic zone | place: Costa Rica: the Eastern... | reverse complement strand
AGATTTTTGCGCGTCCACTTAACGTGATCGACAAAAGTTTCAAACTTGTCATCTTGCACCTCTCTCATGTGTGAGGCAAGGTCTCCATGAACGATATTCAAGGCGTGTTGAAGCAAGATAGCTTGATCTTTATTTTTAACTTCGATACGGACAGATTCGGGTGATTTAGGCATGATGCTATTGTAGTTTATATTTTGTTTTTGTAAAGTAAAAAGATTTGCAGGGAGGTGAGGAGAATAAGAAAAAACCTCACCCCCCCGCAATCATGTTCCCCCATTAAGAAATTGACTCAATGCCGTGAACGTGAAGAGTGCGAGGGACAAGCTCTCCACCTTGGTCGATGTCGTTAGCCCAAAGGGTCACACACTGCTCACCAGTAGAGTTGGATGTAAAAACATCATCAACTTTTTGGACTTTGAACACTCTAGTTTTGTTACTGACTACAGTAGATTTAAGAGCATTGTAAACCAAAGTCTTGCCAGTGAGAGCAGAGGCGAGAGCGACAGGGTTAGAAGGAAGGGTGGACGGGGTGGACATGATTTCGTTTTGCATAAGAGTAGTATAACCGATGTATGGGGTTAAGTCAAGTGGTAATTTATTATTTTTTTTGCTCCAGAGTTTGGGGAATCTCAATTTCATGGACGTAGTATATCACAACAAATAGTCTTTGCAAGCTTTTTTTTGCAATTAAATGCATTTTTATTTTTGCTTCATAACTCGTTAAGTATCAAGCAGTTACGAGGGCGCGGCCCCCGCGCCCCCCTAAGTCGTTGAGACTTAGGGAGTTACAGCTTACATCGGGATCTCGTCTTGATCATCGACCTCCGACGACCAGCTTGGGTTGCGGTCGCCCATCTCGTCGTGGATCTGCGCCAGCACCTCCTGCACCTCGTCGGGTGTGGGATTCCAGTTGCCAGCGCGAGGCCCATCATCGAGCATTTCGCGGAGATCGGTTTCATTCATTGGTTGTAAGTCGCCTATTGGATTTTGAACTGTCATGCTATTAGTATAACCCGAATTCAGAAACGCGCAAGTGTTTTATTACTTTTTTTTTCGGCCTTTACCACCAACAAGAATAGATGATTGTATATCCTTCCTTAATCGCATCTCTAGCTTTAGAAACAAAGTCTAGATCATATTCTTTGCGACTTTCGTCTTGGCTACTGTCGGAGCCAAAAAAGAACCCTTCAGTCACAGGAAGTCTATTATTGGTTATAGCTGCCTCTAGGTTATCAAGATCTTCCGCAGTGATTTCAAGATCTTGACAGTTTAGTTCAACCTCTGGCCTTCCAGTTTTCAGGCTCCATAGTTTTTCCATCCATCCCTGAAGCGCATTGTGTTTGCGCCAGTAACAGATTTCTGTAGTTCTGACGGTTTCAGTCTTGGTGGTGGGCGCATACTTGCGCTTTACTTTGTAGGCGTTTTGATCGAGTCCCATTTTACTTTTTGGTTAGTGGTTTTACTGCAACGTCAGAGATGTCTTTCCCTACGAAGCGAACGATAAACTCAAGAGGCTCCTCGGAGAGAAGATCCTTGGCTACAATTTCCCCATCCTTTACGGACAGGCTGAAGCCGCCATCTACAGCGGCACATTCTAGGTTTGCTAGGATTTGGTCGATTCTATTGATCATATTCTCAATGGGTTGGTGGTTACCAGTTAACTCTGTTTCTGTCGTGGTTTTTGAGAATGTCTTCAAGTCTTTTTGAGATCTCTGGATTGTCGGCTTTAGTCCATCCTACAAGGAAGAAAAGATCGTCACGCATTTCAATTGCCGCATTGCGCTCTTGAAAGAATTTATCTTGGTCAGTTTTTTGGGTGGTTGTCTCTGTCATGATGCTGGAAGTATACCACACTTTCGGCTAGCTGCAACCTTTTTTTTTCTTTTTTATTATTTTTTTTTCTAGGTCGCAGGTCAGGATATAAATAGACAAATAGTGTGTTTTTTTACTTGACAGCCCCCCAGATCGATCATACGTATAAAGGCTTGTAAGTCGTTGACTGTCAACGAGTTACGAGGCGGCGGGGGGCCGCCCCTTATAACCCCTTGACTATCAGTGGGTTATCAACCGCTTACTAGCGGTGTCCAGTTATGGCGACCGTTAGCGATCTCAAGACCCTTCCCATACTGCGATTCGTAGGCGGCTCGCTCACTAGGGAAAGTGATGAGCGTCTTCCACGCTCCCTCGCGGAAGGCTCGGGGATTACGCATGATGCGCTCGCTCATGCGGAGATTGTGGCTACCGCCGAACACAACGGGGTTACCGATCTCACCTGTCAGAATTACGTAGTAGGGGCGGTCTTTCTTAACTGTCATGTGGGTATTATATCACACTCCGCGCTAATCGCAAGCCTTTTTTTGCGTTATTACGCATTTTTTTTCATGCTGTAACTGATTGACTATCAATGACTTATGAGGCTAGGGGGGCCGCGCCCTCGTAACTCGTTGAGTATCAAGGAGTTACACTGTCAAGTTTTTTTTTACAAGAAAACCCCGCCACCGATGCAGTGCGGTGGCGAGGCTCCATGACAGCGACAGGTTACCCTGTCAAGATTTTTTGTGTGCTAGTTTTATAATTGTATCCCCTATCATTAGCACAACAGCCCACAGTGTTGGCATTCCTAACATTACCATAAGAAAGTCAGGGCCATCCCACCCACGCATAACACTTTCGAAAAGTGCGGGACCGCTACCGATTAAGACAGCTATACATATAAGCACGAGGTTAAAAGAGATGCATACCATCGCAGAGAATAGAAAGCGGTCAATGAAGTGATTGATAGTGGAGAATAATTTTTTCATGATTTTTTTTTGATTTTTTTTTGTGTTTGTTAGTGGGGGGTGGACTGGATTAGATCCAGTCCTGTTCTCTGTTTTCTTCGTGTTGTGTTAGTATAGCTTGAAGTCTTTTAGCTATCTCTGGGTTGTCTGCTTTGGTCCAACCTACGAGAAAGGCGAGGTCGTCACGCATTGCAGTGGCTGCGCTGCGCTCTTTGCAGAATTTGTCGAAGTCAGTTTTTGGTTTTGTTGTCGCTGTCATGTTTTGAATATAGCTTAGATTTTATTTTAATGCAACCCTTTTTTTGTTTTTTTTATCTGCAATCTTCGACCCACCAAACTCTTGCCTCGGTATCTACCCACATCTCAACTCCGTTGGTTGAGTTGTAGAATCTTCCAGCTTTGCCAAGTTTGCCGTTGTTGTTTCTGTCGGCAGCTTCTTGGCGTTGCTTCTTGTTAAGCTCCCACCATGTATCTGATGGATAGCATGTTGCGATTTCTGAACAGTTAACGATCTCGCCTTTATCGTTTTCGAATTGTTTTACTTGGCTTCTGAATTTTACGTTCATGGTTATAGTATACTGGGTTTTTGGTTTATTGCAAGGATTATTTTTCTTTTTTATCTTTTTTTTTAGATGCTCAACTTGTTGAGCATCGGAGACCAGTCGCGGGTTACTATGTCCCCTAGTCTGATGTCGTCGATAGCATCAAGAGAGATTTCTTTCTCTCCTCCGTCTTGATCCATAGCCCATACAAAACCATTCTCTAGGTCTGTATCAGTTACGATAAACCATTCACCTTGTGACACGATCTCCGCGCCGTTTCCGATTTGTCTTTCAATTGCTGTCATGCTGTAAGTATAGCATACATTAAAGTTTAACGCAAGCATTTTTTTTCTTTTTTATTTATTTTTTTTTATTAAAAAAGACTTGACACCCCACAAGACCCTACCCGATTTCTGAAAAAATTTTTGTGTGTGTGCGCTGCAAAATGCGCGGGGGAGTCCATTATCAATTTATCAACAGTGAAACCCCCACCCATTTCTCTGGGCGTGGTAAACGGGGGCATGAGTTCTATTTATTGTTTAAAAAAAATAATCAGACTCTATAATTAACAGTGACTCTTGACATTATAACAAAGTATGTGCCTTTATTGGCGGGATTGATGTATGCGGTTGTAGCTGGGGCGTATTTTATGAAGAAGGAATATGGTTGGGGTGTGATCTGGGTATCATATGCTACGGCGAATTTTGCTCTTATGGTAGTTGGTAACGATTAAAATGGTGTAAATTAAACAAATGAGTCTACCATATAGTAAGTTTCCCGTTTATATTGGACAACCTGGAGGTTCTATACCTCCTGAAGTGCAAAGCTATATTCCAGCAACCCAAGTAAATGTAAATTACAATACAAACAATAGCCCCAACCGTAAACAAGGGGTGACACCAATAACTGATCAATTTGGCAATGTAACTGGTCCTCTCTCTGATACGTTTGGTTTTAATGGTCCTCTTAATGCTGATATATCTATTAACTGTATATTCCACACAGGGATGATGTCTGGGTTAAACTTTCTAAAAGACCCCAACCAAGATAATTTTGTTACAATCACACTAGGTAGTGAAGTTTATAAAAAATGCTATGCCAAAGATGTATCTGTGAATATTTCTCCATTTGCGCCTGTGACATTGAATGCAAATTTTGTTTCTTTAGTTCCCGCTTCGGGAGGGACAATTACTGGAGACAACAACCCATATGCGGGTTCGAGTGTGCCTTTGGATAGTGAAGCTGTAGCTTATGGCCATACTTGTTTTTTGAGTGCTGGCAATGCAAATGTTCTAAATGACACTCAAAGCCAAATAACTTTTAAAAGATCTTATACCCGTAGCCCAGTTGTTAATATTGGTTCTGCAACTGCTTCAGAAATGCTTTTAGATGGTATTGAAGAGGAAATGACTATTGCTTCTACTGGGTTACAAAATCTAATCAGTTTCAGTGGAGATGCCTTATCTACAAATTTACAAGTTTTTATTTGTGGAGTTGGCGGCACTGCTGTAATGCCAGATGTTGTGGGTTTGATTAACTTTACAAATGAGTCTAGAGTATTAGCAGAGTCTTACTCCACGCAAGGGGGAGAAACTTTAACGACAAGCGCGACAATTAAACAGATTAAATTGTAATTTGAGTGTAATAACATATTATATATGGCACTTAAAAAATTGTCTAATTTTCGTTTAGAGCCTCACACATTCTTCTCTATCAAGTTTAAAGAGAGAAAATTTAAATTTACCCCAAATCAAAGGAAATTTCTATCTACATTGCTAGATGAGGATGTAAAGATTATGTTTGTATCTGGTCCAGCAGGTTCTAGTAAAACATACATGTCTTTATATGGCTGTTTACGTTTAATGGCTGAAAATAACGAGAAAGACTTACTTTACATCAGAAGCATTGCAGAAAGCGCAGATAAAGGATTAGGTAGCCTTCCTGGTGATATGTCTGAAAAATTCAATCCTTTTACCTTGCCTTTGTATGATAAGCTAGAAGAAATAATACATGAAGGTGATACTGCCTTTTTAAAACAAAAAGAAAGAGTATCAGCTATACCTATAAACTTTTTAAGAGGCGCTAACTGGAACAATAAGCTAATTGTAGCAGATGAAGCTCAAAACTTCACATTCAAAGAATTAACTACATTGATCACTCGTATAGGAGAAGATACTAAGGTTGTTGTCTGTGGAGATTTTATGCAAAGCGACATAAAAATCAAAACAGGGTTTAAAGATATGTTTGATATATTTTCTGATGACAAATCTAAAGAAAACGGGATTCACACATTTTCATTTACCAGAAATGATATCGTAAGGAGTAAAATATTAAAGTTTATCATTTCTAAGTTAGAAAAAGGTAGGAAAGTGTAATATTATATAATGATAAGCAAGTAAAAGTGTTACGCGCAAGCGGCGAACTGCTAAAACATAAAAGACACAAGCCTTGTTTTCTTTTTGAAAAAATTAATTTTAATTATATAAATATATAGTATGGCTCATCTATTTTGTCACAGTTGCGGCGCAAAACTTTCTTATGCTCATGCCAAGCCTAATTTTTGTGAAAAGTGTGGCGAACAATTAAATTCTTTAGCTTCTACGACATCCACCAATAGTTCGGCAGGTATGCCTGTCTTAGAAAAATCTGTAGTTATCTCACAAGATGAAACAGATGCACAAAGCGTTCCTTTAATTTCTAATTTTCAAGTGGATATCGAAGCGTCTGACAAAAGTCCAATGACTTTTGGTTCATTATTAGGAGAGTCAACTGAATCCGATGAAGATCGGGCTAAGAAGGCTAGATCTATTAATGAATTTATTGATGAAAAGAAAAAAGAAGGGTGAGTATACTTATGAAGACTTTTCTGAAGTAATTGACGCAGCGATAAAAAAGCAGCAATACAAGTGGAGACTTAATGCTGTAAAATGGTTCGACTTCGATGATGTTCAGCAAATCATAAAATTGCACATTTCTAAGAAGTGGCACATGTGGGATCAAGAAAGACCTCTTGAGCCTTGGATTGGTAGGATAATATCCAACCAAATTAGAAATCTTATAAGAAATCATTACGGCAACTATGTAAACCCTTGTCCTGATTATCAAGTGCCTGATCACGATTCTTCTACCTGTCCTATTTGTAAAAAATGGGAAAAAACTAAAAAATCAGCTTTAGAGGTTAAGTTGCCTTTGTCTACTGAAGATTTTGTAAAAGAGGTAAAAAGCAGACAATATATAGATTTTGATTTTTCCTTATCTTTGCAAAAGTTGAACGGGCAAATGAAGATTCGTTTGAGTAGTGTACATTATACTGCGTATAGAATGTTATATTTTGATAAAAGCAGCGAAGAAGATGTAGCAAAGTTTATGGGTTACAAAATTTCTGCTCAAAAAAGGAAGCTTGGCTATAGACAAGTAAAAAATTTAAAAAAGAAGTTCCTCAAGGTGGCTATGGAAATACTAAGGGAGCAAGATATTATAGAAGATGGATTTAACTAAAGAACAGCAAGATTTTTTAAAAGACAATGCATCGAAAATTCCTGATCTAATTGATTTAACAAAGCAATGCTTTAAAGATGATTCTTTAGACGGAAGGTCCAAAGAGGGTAGGGCTGTAAGAAAATTTTTAGTAGAAAACTCTATAGATTTTAAAACCACAGCAAGAACTCCTGTGGAGGCTATAGAATTCACAAAAGAGCAAAAAGATTTTATAATTCAACAAGCTGAAGAAGGACTGTCTTCTTTAGAAATCGCTCGCATAGTTTTTCCCTCTAGAACTGTTAGGCCACTAAGCAATGAGCAAAGAGCTGTTTTATCACAAATTAGAGAGGTAAATCCTGACATTTTACCGTCTCAAGATTCGGGCGCTCTTAATTCATACATTGCACCGAAGTCTTCGTCGCGAATCATCAAAAAAATCAATGATGCCACAGGACTAGGCTTAGATGAATCGAAACTTAACAGACAAAAGCAAATTTGTGTAGAAAAACTAGGTGTCAACCTTGCTAACTCAAGATTTCTGAAAATTATTAACAATTATCTAAATCAAGAAGACAGAGTGTTGTTTGAGCATGAATTCACTAGGTTGACTTGGGATAAACCTGATTTAACCGCAGATGAGATTAACTTATACTTAAATGTTTGCAAAGAAGTAATAAACTTGGAGGTTATTAGCGCTCACCTCAACAAACTCAATAGTATGTTCGATGATGCTGATGAGCAGCAAGAAATGTCTATTAGATTAGCTGAAATTATCAAAGCTAAGAGTTCAGAGTATCATCAATGCGAAACGCGCATTGAAAATCTGACAAAAAAGCTCCAAGGAGACAGGAGCGAAAGAATGAAGAAGATGAACAAAGAAAACGCTTCATTTTTGTCTATAGTTCAGCTTTTTCAAGAAGAGGAAGAAAGAGAAACAATGGTGAGAATTGCAGAGATGCAAAAAGAGGCTGTAAAGCGAGAAGCGGAAAGATTAGAGGGCATGTCAGAGTGGAAAGCGAGAGTTTTAGGAATCAGTCAACAAGATGTCATATAAATGCAAAATATGCGAGGATTCATTTGGTTCTCTTAAGGGACTGCATTCTCACATGAGAAAGCACGGCAAACTGTTGGGAGACTACTATGTAGAGAATTATGCCAGAAAAGATAAACTGACTGGAGAATTAATACCTTTTAAAAATTACAAGCAATATTTTTCTACAGATTTCATAAATAAAAGAAATATGAAAAAATGGTGTCTTCAAGCGCCAAAAGAAGAAGCTAAAGATTTCATAGTCTCGTCTTTAAACAAGAAGTTCCTCTCTAAAGCAGTTTCTTCTGGACCTCCCTCCACTTACTTGCTAACTAGTAATCTGCCAGACATAGATCTGTGCAAACAGATCTTCGGCAGCTACAAAGAGACATGTAAGCAGTTAGACATGAAGCCTATGCTTTCTGAACCTCTGCCCAAACAATTTCACAAAGATTATTCAAATACACCGATACTAATAGATACTAGAGAGCAAAAGCCCCTGCATTTCAACAATTCTAAGTTGTTGAAGCTTGATGTCGGCGATTATGCAGTCGGGGGAGAGTTGTATGACTATACATTCGTGGATAGGAAGTCTTACCAGGATTTTTGTTCCACTATAACAAATGGATACAATCGATTTATAAAAGAATTAGATAGGTGTAGATCTACAGGTTGTTACTTGTATGTGGTAACAGAAACAGCTTTCGACAAAATGTGGGCTGTTAATAAACGCGCATACAAAAAATTTAAATTAGATTATGTTTATCATAGGATGCGTGAAATACAGGCAGAGTATACAGACTGCTGCCAATTTGTATTTAGTGGGTCTAGAGAAAAAAGCGAAGAACTGATTCCTAAAATTCTTGTTTTAGGCACGAAACTCTGGGCAGTGGACCTTCAGTATTTTTGGGACAAACAATTAAAAAAAGATGGCTTGGGAAACAGGACAACAGAAACTACACCGACAGTACAAGGATATAAACAAACAAATTTTAGAAAAAGAGGGGTTTATAGAAGAAACTGAAGCAAAGATATTGCTTTATAAATTTTTGAGGGAAAACCCTTCTTTTGCTTGTGAGTTGTTTACGGGAGTAAAGTTATTCCCATTCCAGCATATGGCTATTAAGGCCATGATGGAGTCCGACTACTTTTTGGGCATATGGAGTCGAGGAATGTCTAAAAGCTTCTCTACGGGCGTTTTCGCGCTATTAGACGCTATTCTGAATCAGGGTGTTCAGATAGGTATTTTGTCTAAGTCTTTCAGGCAATCAAAAATGATTTTTAAAAAGATAGAAGATATCGCCAAAAGCCCTAAAGCGACTTTCTTTTCTCAATGTATCACTAGAGTTTCTAAAATGAACGATGAGTGGGTCATGGAGATAGGTAGAAGTAGTATCAGAGCTTTGCCTTTAGGAGATGGAGAAAAGTTAAGGGGTTTTAGATTTCAAAGAATGATTATTGATGAGCTACTTCTAATGCCTGAAAAAATTTACAATGAGGTTATTATTCCTTTCTTATCTGTTGTAGAGAATCCGACAGAGCGCCAAGAGGTATATGATTTGGAAACTCAAATGATTGAGAAAGGTAAGATGAAGGAAAAAGATAGAAAAAAATGGCCAAACAATAAAATCATTGGCTTATCTTCAGCTTCTTACAAATTTGAGTATTTATATAAAATTTATCAGCAGTATGAAGCTCTCATCTTAAGCAAAGACAAACAAGATGGGGCGCATAGGACAATCATGCATTTTAGTTATGATTGCGCTCCCGAACAGTTATATGATCAGAGTTTAATTAATCAATCTAAATCTACCATGAGCGATTCCCAGTTCGATAGGGAGTTTGGCGCTATATTCACAGATGATAGTTCTGGATATTTCAAAGTAAGCAAAATGGCTACTTGTACAATACCAGATGGAGAAGGACAGTGTGTAGAGGTTGTAGGTAATCCGAAAGACGATTACATTTTGGCTTTTGACCCATCTTGGTCGGAAAGTGAAAGTTCAGATGATTTTGCGATGCTTTTAATTAAGTTAAATCGTGACACTAGAAAAGGAACTGTTGTACATAGCTACGCCCTTTCTGGATCGAGCTTAAAAACACATATTAAATATATGGCTTACATACTCACTCACTTCAACATAGCCGCTGTGGTGGGAGACTATAACGGAGGGGTTCAATTTATTAACTCTTGTAACGAGAGCGAAATATTTAAAAAGAAAAATTTAAATCTTGGTGTCATAGAGGCTGATTTAGATAAATCTAAAGATTATGACAAAAATTTAAGAAGACTTAAAAATCAATACAATAAATCAGAAAAGAAATTTGTGTTTCTTAGAAAACCTACTTCGGCGTGGATTAGATTTGCTAATGAATCTTTACAATCCGCATTTGACCATAAAAGAATATTTTTTGCGGGAGCAGCTATGAATGACGACTACAACAATCAAAGAAAAGCTAGAGTTCCTATAGATCAATTAAAGTTTATTAGAAATGATCCAAACGAGAAAGGTGGCAAAGGAGCTAGGATGATTGATTTTGTAGAGCATCAAAAAGATATGATGGATTTGATAAAAGTTCAATGCGCTTTAATACAAATTACAACTTCTGTCCAAGGCACACAAAGTTTTGATTTACCCTCCAACCTACGAAAACAAAGCGGTGCGGATAAAGCGAGAAAAGACTCTTATTCAGCTTTGGTCTTAGGTAATTGGATGATGAATGTATTTTACGATATGGAGTCAGATGACATCTCAAATGTACAAGCGACATTCACTCCAATGTTTATTT
>Ga0160423_10005191_pt1 | contig 10624 bp, 14 predicted proteins | sample CRUFie14St8metaG_FD_108191 | JGI IMG/M metagenome (GOLD analysis project Ga0160423, IMG submission 108191) | Marine microbial communities from the Costa Rica Dome - CRUD Field 142mm St8 metaG | ecosystem: Environmental > Aquatic > Marine > Oceanic > Photic zone | place: Costa Rica: the Eastern... | reverse complement strand
TATTGTTTTGTGCTTTAATGCCCTTAGATGTTTTTGGTTTAGTGGGCAATGTGCGAGTGACTTGCATCATCGTAAACTCATCGTAGAGTCTAACGAGATATGTTTGTGTGGTAGTTTCCATTAATCAACCTCCGAACATTTCTTCAAACAATGGTGTATCGCGATGCTCTGCATCATACTCTGCATTAACTGCATGTATTTGAGTTTCAACCCAAGCAAGTTCCATACGTTTTTTGTCAAGTTCTACGCGAAGATCGTAGAGTTTTCGATTTCGTTCGGTGATGGTCATGTGCTTTGCTTTAACTATTTAATAATACACGATTTTGGGTCCAATGGGGGAAATGGTGTACACTTCCCAAACTGGCACATTAGCAGTAGGCAAGAGGGGGAACACCCTCCAAGAATATTTGATTGACAACATTCTGCAACCTTTGAGCAATAGCGTTACCCATTTTGTAACCTGTAGGCATAGTTACAACACCTTCAGATTTCTTGTAAAGATGAAATGCACCTGCAGGGATTTTACCCTCAGCAACAGCAGCACGATCATCTTTGTGAACTCTGATAACACGTCCAATAGTTTGTGCCATTTCAATGATAGGCAAGTTCCTGAGCAAAATTGTATGAGTAAGACCAGGAACATTGATACCTTCACTAAGAATAGAATAATGAAAGATCACGAACTTTTTAGTATCATCAGCACCCCATGTTTGAAGTGTTTGGAAGAATTCTTCACGACCAACTTTTTTGTCGTTGATGATAGCACCAAACTTAGAGGTGATGTGCATCACGTCATAACCTTTGCGATAGAAGTAGTCAAGAATATCAGTTTGTCCGAGCATATGTCCAAGAACTTTAGAAGATGGAGCAGCAACCAACACTTTAGGATTCTGGAATACATTCAATTGATCAAACATATCCTTGAGGTTATCAGCATCAACATCATGTGCATTGTGCTTAGTGCGAACGCGATTAGTTTCAAAAGGTACAACTTTAGGTGGAACAATTGCACCTGCAGCGATAAGTTCCTGAGCGGGAACATTCTCAAGTACGCCACCCCAAATAGTTGTGTTATTCATTCCGCGAGCAACACTCTGACCGCGACCAACACGCGGAGTAGCAGTAAAGAAATAACGACGTTTTGCGGTCTCAACTACTTGACTAAGTGCAATAAAGAAGTGACGACCGCATCCGTTATGTGCTTCATCAAAATAAATTGTATCGATATCAATACCACTATCTACAACACGCTGAAGACTATGATAAGTTGTAAAGATAATGCAACTCTCACCAGCAGCACGAGAAGTGTTGTTGAATAGAGCAATCTTATCACTCTTAGTGCTACTGAAGTAATGAGTTTCACCACTATGAGCATGACATACATGTGTCCATGTAGCAGACACAAACTCCATGAACTCTTCACACAATTGATTAGCGAGAAGAATACGAGGAGCAACCACAACAATAGTCTTAGGACCAGACTTTAGTTGATTGATTGCATCAGCGATCATGATATAAGTCTTACCACCACCAGTAGGTACAATAATTTGACCTGCATTGTTGCTTTGCATAGCATCGAATGCACGTTGTTGATGGGGACGAAGGTTCATAAATCTCTTAACTATGAATATAGTATGACATGAAAAAACCCCCAAGTCAAGGGGGTTGTGACACTATATCAACTGGTCTAGGGGCGATCGACTGGTTTTATTATCTGTAACTTCATTGACTCTTTTCTTGATCAGTTCATCATATTCAGAATGCAATTCACACCCAAGATAATATCTATCAAGTGATTTTGCAACCGCAGCAGTAGTTCCTGATCCCATGAATGGATCTAGAATAATGTCACCTTCTTTGCTCCCTGCTAATATCGTCGGAGTGATTAGTTCATCAGGATATACAGCGAAGTGAGCACCTTTATATGGTTTGGTTCTAACATTCCATACTGATTTCTTTCTCTTCATTCCTTTATTATCTACAGTGGGTTCCTTGATAGCATCCACATCGAAATAATACTTCTGACTTTTACTAAATAGGAATATATACTCATGTGATTTAGTACATCTATCCCTGACACTTTCAGGCATTGGATTAGGTTTACTCCAAATAATATCTTGACGTAAATACCATCCATCTTTTCTCAATGCGAATGCCAACATCCAAGGAATCCCGATCAAATCTTTTTCCTTTAATCCTTCTAACTTATTCCCTCGCTTGCTGCATTCTTGCGGCAAATCCTGATTGGTTTTACTCACCGATTGTTTAGGATATGACTGACCTTTTCCAGGTCTATAGTTATAATAACTATCTCCTATATTAACCCATAGTGTTCCATCATCGGTGAGACAATCACGAACACCACGAAATACTTTGACTAGTTCATCAATAAACTCTTCAGGTGATTGTTCTAGTCCTATTTGTGTATCTTCACCACCATAATTTCGTAGACCATAATAAGGTGGAGAAGTTACGCACATTCTTGATTTACTATCAGATTTTGCAATCTGTTGTAGTGTGTCACGGCAATCGCCAAAGAAAACTTTATCTTTCATTCTAATTTTCATTGACGTTCTTCTGATAGGTGGAGGAAAACAAAACAGAGGTTCAACTTAAAGACCTTTTCCATCTGATTCAGGGTATCCCTAAGCACTTGTGAATGTTTAGCAAGAATCAGCGTGAGGTCACCCATGCCTGTTTGTTTTCCTTCTATTATAATGCCATAAAAAAAGACCCCTGTCAAGGGGTTTGTGCCAGTTTATGCAGGTGTCACATTCCACTCATCTGTGGGCACCATTGTTTTAATTACATGCTCTACATTTTCAATTCCGTAGACAATAACCTCCTGATTAGAGGAAAATCCATTTACTTTTTTTTGACGACGCCATGAAACACGCCACCGATCTTTTTCATTCATAACAAAGTTCATCAATTACTTCAGTTTCTGATCCAAGTACAGCGGCAACCCAATCATCCTCGGGTGCCTGTACTTGATCATTTTCGTCCCAAGAAATATCAAATTCGATGTCATACATCGTAACCAAATCCTCCTTTTTGTGCAATGATGGTAGAACGTTGCCAGTCTTTCAACTGACGTAATTTTTTCTTGAGTTTATGCATTTCCTCTTCATTATAGAGGAATGGGTCTTTTTCACCCGCTTTAATTGCATGTTTCAGCAATTTGATATCTTTCTTCATCGATATAAGTCAGATAAATGTAATTTTTCAACAATTTGTTCGATCTCGTTCATCTTATCAAGATAAACAGATTCTTCAATTAGATTGTCACGATAATATCGTTTCTGTAAATTAGAAACGTACATGAACAATGCATCCTTTAGGATCATTTTTTCTTCTTTGTCAAGAATAGCAGAGTGGAGAAATTGCATTATGCATCTCTCCGTTGAGATTTGAGGTAGTCCAAAACATCATCACGAACCCACATAAGTTCGTTAAAACATTTTTGGTTGTGAGCACACTGACGCAATTTATGGTCAGGTTTCATTACGGACTCGATAAAAAGATCGAGTCCCCGATTGAACTTAATGTCCTGAGATTCGTTGTCCATTGAGAGTTAAGACTGAGTGGTGTAATCCAAATCGTAGTCTACTTCACTTCCATCGTCAAATTCTATATCTTCATAAAATTCTTCGATTTCATCATAATCATTGCCATCCATCATCTTCATACTCGACATTCCTTTTTCTGTTGCTTTTTGATCCTTTTGATTGATAGTTTTCATTGGATTCATCTCCCCAGTTTGGTGTTCGGTTTGTTCCTCCACGTTGTCGCTTATCACGGATAGATTTACCAGGCGAGTAGTATCCTCGCTCGGCACCACCACGTCGAAAAGTCTTGCCCATGTCTAAAGATGCTGTTGATCAAGTCGAAACTACAATGTTATATATCAGGAGTCAGTATCCCGATAGAGTTTAGCGTAATCAAAGTCATCATCAGAAGTATCGGATGATGGATATACTTGGGTTGTGAGGTCTTCAAACACATATCCTACTCCCTTGAGGAAGTCAGCAGTTTTTTCAACAACTTCATCTAGAACTGTTGCTTCAAACTCCTTGGATGATACGGTTTGATCTTCGTCTGTGCAAATAAGAGTGAATTGAGGCATCGTTCGATCCGAGTTACCTATTTAATATAGCATAAAAAAACCCCCTATGCAAGGGGGTGTGCCACTTATACGATTGGATCAGTTGGCGAGTTTATATCGAAGGATAACGACACCAGATCCTCCAGACCCTCCAGTTTGATTATCTTCACCACCTCCACCGCCGCCAGTGTTTGCTTGTCCACTTCCTGGATTTAGGTTCGGGTTCTGTCTTCCACCGATACCGCCACCACCAAGACCACCGCGACCGACACGAGCATTAGATTCAACTCCACCGCCGCCGCCACCTGCTAACCAATAAGACCCTGAGATATTTTCACCAATACCAGTAATTTCACCCCAAGGGTTAATTAATCCAAATCCACCATTTCCTGCAGTATCATTATCTCTAGCAGATTGTCCGACGCCATTAGCACCTCCACCGCCACCTTGAGGATAATTAGGACCGCCACGACCATTACCACCACGATAACCTTGGTTTGCTGTACCTGACGCGAAACTATTACCACTTACAGATCCACCACCTGATCCACCTGAACGACCAGATCCAGAACTCCATGATGCTCCACCACCGCCACCTATGGAGACAATACCATTAAAACTTGAGTCTTCACCATCGCCAGCATCCTGAGGAGAACTACCAGAACCAGATCCTCCACCACCAACATCAACAGGATAAGATCCCACGCCAATATTCATTGCTGCTTCAGCAGATGCACCACCACCAGATCTAAATCCTCTAGCGTTTGAGCGATAACCGCCAGCACCTCCACCAGCGCCAACGTCACCACCTCCGCCACCGCCACCTCCAGCGACTACGACATATTCAATATCATCATTTCCAGCAGTTACAGTAAATGTTCCATCAGATGTAAATACATGATACTTATATCCATCTACTTCATATGTGTTATTACCACCAGATGCTGTAATTGGTGAAGATGCTGCTGTTTCAATTGTACTCCAATCACTTCCGTCATATATTTCTACTTCTGAAGTTGCAGTATTAAATCCAATAGTACCAACAACAGGACCCGCAGGTCTATTTCCAGTTCCATTATATACAGGCATCGCACCACCACCTTTAACAAGATCCCATCCAGATCCGTTGTAAGTTTCTAACCCTGCTTCATCAGTATTGTAGATAGTTTGACCTACTACAGGTGAACCTGGTCGAGTTGCAGTAGTAAACTGAGGGAACTTGAATCCTTCAAGTGCTTTCAATAATCCAGTTACGGTGGCACTTGTAATTACCAGTTCATCAGTATTAAATGTACCAGACATAATTCTTTCTGTTTACGTTATTATTTAGTGTAGGAGACAATATACAGCGGTGCTGTAATCTCTTCGGTTGGTGTTATTACCATCCCTATTAGGGAATGTATCCATGAATGCTCTACGACTATCATCCCTACCAAATTGAACCATAACAGATTCATCTTGACCAGGTGTATTACTAAAGGCATCAGCACCAAACTTAGCATCCGAAGCATTATCAAGATAAAATGATCCTGAAGAAGTGAAATCACTTTGATCAATACTAGTTTGTCCGTCAGACATTTGATAGAAAGACATGTCTGGGTTTGCCCATCTTCCATATCCATCCCAGTTTCCAGAGACGGTAAATCCATAACGCCTTTGGTTATCCATACCTGAAGATCTTCCGTTAGTCCAGAAATTTTTCCAAAGACGGTTAGAGGGAACACCATACCACCAATCTAGGTTTCTTGTGTTTGCCCACTGAGAAATATTATTACATCCGATAAATCTCTGGAATGCAGGGTTATAGTCACCAAAGTCAGCAGAGAATTCAGTACCTGTAGAATCTTGAACTGTTAATCCTCTTGTTGTAGTAATAGTATTTGCGACTGTATTAGATGCATCAGATGCAAACTTACCAACAACCATCCAACCTACGCCATTGTCAAAAATACAATAGATTTGTTGTACACCACCATTAGGTGTATCGATATAATATAAACCATCGCTGACGGAATCACCACCTGTGAGTAATACTTCCTGAGCACTACTTGCAGGGTTACTAGCACTGGATCCTCTTCCAGTTGCACCACTTGCAGATGCTTGAGAAAGTGCTAACCAGTCAGTTCCATCATATACTTCTACATTGTCAGTATCAGTATTAAATCCAAATGTACCTACAGGAGGTGCAGAGGGACGAGTTGCATCAGTCCATGTTTGAACTCCACCACCACTAATATTCAACCATGATCCACTACTTCTAATATTGATAGCACCATCAGTTTTATTCCAAATTAATGTCCCGTTATCATAGTTATCAGGACGGGTATTTGTATCGTAAGAGGGAAGTTCAATACCACCTGAAGTAGTAACTAGACCACTAGCAGTAATAATCCCTGCTTCAACATTTACTGTGTTTAAGTTAGACATAGATCAGATAATCCCTTCTTTATATTTATTATGTTCCAAGATAACGTACAAGTACAATACCAGTACCACCAGCACCTGGTGGACCATACTGTCCATAATATGCAGATCCACCTCCACCTCCACCAGTATTAGCGGCACCTGGTTCTCCATGATAGGTAGGAACAGCATTTTTTCCGTGATCTCCACCACCACCTAATCCACCGTTACCGAATGAACTTGGAGGGGCACCATCATTGTTACCAACCGCTCCAGCACCACCACCAGCGAAATATCCATTTTCACCGTAGGTAGTACCAAATTCAGCAGAATAATCTCTACCTACTCCACCATTTCCACCTTCGTTTGCTCCGCTACCAGCATTGCCGCCAGGTGCACCAGCACCTCCGCCGCCTCCACCAGTATTATCATCACCAGGTCCCCATTGTCCGCCAGGATTTCCAAATCCACCAGATGCAGAACTTGGTTGTTGTCCAGTACCAGGATTGTTCGGTTCGTTTTCACCAGCAGCACCACCGCCAGATCCACCAGGTCTTCCATCTTGACCACCGTCACCACCACCTCCGCCACCACCGCCTAGAGCGATTTGACCGAAACCAGTTGTTTGCTGTCCATCTTGACCCTGTTGCTCACCACTAACGACTCCACCGCCGCCACCAATATCAATTGGATAAGCACCAGGTGTAACGGCAATAGTCTTGAATACGAGACCGCCAGCACCACCGCCAGCAGCGTTGTCGTTACCACCTGATCCACCACCACCGACGAGAAGAACTTCAACATCACCACCTTTGGTGACAGTAAATGTTCCATCGCTGGTAAATGCGTGAACTGTGTATCCATTAAAGGTGTATGTATTATTACCACCAGTTGCTTCAACTGTAGCACCACCCATTGTTAACCAAATAGGATTATTAGTTGCTTGATCGATGCCATTATAAACTTCTAATGCACCAGTATCTAAGTTAAAACCTAATTTACCAATTTGAGGTGATACTGGTCTTCCAGCATCATTTGCATAGGATTCAATTTCTGCATTACTAACAATACTTTGCCATGCAGATCCATCCCATACTTCAATAATATCAGTATCAGATCTATAAATCATAACACCTACAGCAGGTGCAGATGCGGGTCTATTTCCAGATGTATATTGCGGCAACCTAAAACCAGTACCTGCAGAGAAAGACTTCAGAGCCTCTACATATCCACTAGCGGTAACACTGGTTACATTTAATCTAGGCATTGTTGTCCTATAATTACTACGCTTTTATTATTTATCACTTAATCCACCACCACAATGGTGTAGTTGTGATTGCTCCATTGTTTCCTGCATTACTTCCAGCACTACTTGCAGCACCACCCCAGTTTCCATTATCGTCGTTACCAACCTTTGCAGAAATATTACTGTCAACGTCTTGTCCAGTCACATCGGTGTTTGCACCTTGAATCGGAATTGCTAACGTACCATCAACGTCACCACCAGATCTAGATGTATAAGTTGCACTTCTACCAACGTGATACCACTCAAATTGTGAACCAGGATTGCTTAATGCTGCCCAAACATCGAAACGTCCTGAACTTGGAGCACTGCTATTACCAACAGTACCATAACTATAATCTGCAGTATCAACTCTAGATCCCTGATAACCATAGTCAGTAATATTGTTATACTTATGGTTGGGATTGTTATAACCATATTTGATATTATAACTATTATCAAATTTTCTTAAACTAGATCTTTGAACACTAGGGTTACTACCATTAGACATATAATATCTAAAGTTACCTGCTGTTGGTCCCCATACTTCTTTCCATGTAATAGTATTATTCCAATTGTAATACCAATCAGCAGATGCAGATGCTCCCAAAGCAGTATCTACAGAGTTGTTAGATGTAACTCTAAACTGATTCATTGGCATATCATAAAAGTTAGCAGATGGATTATAATGTTCAGCACCATCAGGACTAATATAATTTCCTGTAGTAATAATATTTTGACCATCACCACCCCATCTATAACCTTCTGCAAATGATGCGACTAACATCCATCCACTATTACCATCTGCATCCTGAGTATCAAAATCACACCAAACTTCTTTAACACCTGCAGATGTTGTAATAAATCTCTTACTCTTACCACTGGTAACAATACCAGCATCAAACAATGCCTTCGCAGATACTGCAGGTTTAGTTGCATCAGATCCATCGTTAGTTGCACCTAACGGCATTTGAATCCATTCAGTACCATTATAATATTCAGCACTATTGGTAGTTACATTGAACCGTATCATTCCTGCTACTGGAGTTGACGGTCTTTCAGCAGTTGTTCCTCTAGGTAAACAAAATTGAGCACTACTTGACATAGCAAGAGTACCATTGATGTTAAGATGTGCATCACCTTCCATCCTAATTCTAAAATCATCCCAGTCGGGACCTTCCAAATTGTTGACTTGAAGAATACTCATGAGTTCTTTTGTAATAATGCCCAGTTCATAACAAGCATATATCCATTGGATGTACCGAAGTTACTACCATACAATCTCCAATATCTATATTTAATCCCGTTAGTATTGATGGGAATCCACTTGTCAGTATTATTGATAGTATTACTATACATGTGACCACCAGCATTATAAATTAGATAACCATCACCAGAATTCTGGGAACCATTGTGATAATCCCATTGAGCAACTGTTGTCCAGTTACTGTCATTATTTGATCCTTGAATTTCATTTCTATTAGACCAGTGACTATCGCCAGGATAACCAATACAGAAGGTAAAATCAAATGATTGTTCATTACCACTACCCAAATCTACACGGATCCAGTTAGTGCCACCTTGCATCTGAATACCATATGTGGGCCAATTACTAGTAGTATCTCTACTTACAGCATCAGCAACATTATTAGGACTACTGCTACCCTGACCAGAACTTGTAGAGTTAGTCCAGTTGAAAGTAGTAGCGTTTCCTAGAGGACCAGAAGGTGTAAGATAGTTTGTATAGTCAGCAGAATTATATGTTGGGGATCCAGTCTCAAGATACATGAATAATGTATCGCCTGTATTACCACCACCAGAACCTGAAGGTGCATACGGAGTGTTAACAATACCAGCATAGTTACCAGTAGAGTCAATGTTACCCCATACCATACCTGTAGACCATACAGTACCAGGATAACCTAAAGTAACAATATCATGTGTTTCACCACCACCATTATTGTGTTGGAAGTTCATCGGTTCACCGACTCTAGTTGATGAACCTGCCAAAGGTGTTACAGCATAAGTTGAGTTAGTAGATGCTGTCCAGTTACTATAATTATTAAGGAGTGATGAAATTACAGTATCAATATTAGTTCCTCTTTGGAATCTATATTGAACACCAGGATTGTTTACACTAGTAAATCTTGCAACATTCCAATTTGTATTTGCAGTAACTTCAGATAAGTTTGCTGCTGTTACAGATGGATCTGCTGTTGAAAGAGTTCCGAGTGTCTTAAAGTTTGGTGATCTTGCATCACCTTGAGCATTAAAAACATATGCCAAATATTCATCAGGAATTTGTGGTGCTGAACCACCACCACCGTCACCAGTAGCAGGACCAGCAAAATTATAATCTACCCATCCTGAACCAGTGTAGATTTCAATAATATTAGTATCTGTGTTAAATCTAAAATAACCTGTCTGAGGACTAGTAGGACGTGAAGAGGTGTCTCCAGATGGTAACTGAAATGCACTAGTGCTTCCAGAATTGTTTAATGAACCATTTACTCTAAATGTATGACCAGCAGGAATTGTCACCTGATTCAAGGTGGCACCGATTCCTTTTAGATAGTGGGTGCTGAATGTGCTCATATCTTAAATTTGTTTCCACTCTACACCAGTATAGATTTCTAGTCTGGATGTTGTTGTATTGTATCTGATACTCCCATTATCAGGTGCACCAGGTTTAGTTGCTGCAGAACCTGAAGGAATAGGCACATATGATTGATTATTTACTCTAAGATCACTAGACATCAATAGAGTAGAATTTGCATCTAATGCCACTTCAAAGTTGGGAGAATTGCCTCTGACTGTACCTACATTAAGTTGTG
>Ga0160423_10005188_pt1 | contig 10625 bp, 11 predicted proteins | sample CRUFie14St8metaG_FD_108191 | JGI IMG/M metagenome (GOLD analysis project Ga0160423, IMG submission 108191) | Marine microbial communities from the Costa Rica Dome - CRUD Field 142mm St8 metaG | ecosystem: Environmental > Aquatic > Marine > Oceanic > Photic zone | place: Costa Rica: the Eastern... | reverse complement strand
TATATTTAATTTATTATAAATAGTTTATCTATTTTTTATTCCTGCCATGACCAATGCAGATCCTACTGCATTAGAATTCATTTTTACTACTGCTCCTTTTTCTACTACTGATATAAGTCTATCCAGTCTTTCATTCATACCTGCTCCTCCGTCTAGTTGAGTACCCCCCATTACTATATCTCCTTTATTGATTCTCATAGGTTTTTGGCCTGGTCTAACTATAAAATCATCATATACCGAAGGACCTACAGCCATATCAATAAGTCCTCCAATTCCAGCTCCTAATAAAGTTCCTACACCAGGAAAAATACTTCCTAATATTGCACCTCCAACAGCAAATTTATTTTGATCTAATGTTTTTAAGATTGCATCTCCACTAGATAATTCTTTATCTTGAAAGTTATTATATAAATCTAAACCACCGCCTAAAAGCGCTAATCCTCCTCCTAATCTTCCAAGACCTTTAGCACCTCTCATAAATCTGTTACCTTTAGGTCTTTTGGCAAATTGTCCTTTAGAGTTTCTATATCTTCCTTGACTATCTACAAATCCTCCTCCACTACCTCCAGGTCCCCCCATACTTACATCTTTAACGAATAAAGGAGTAAAAGGAGAAGAACCAAGTATTAACTTACTAAGCCCCATAACTATAGCACCAAAACCACCTGCTGCAGTTACAATGCTTAAAATTTTAGCAACCATAGGTGATTTTGACATTGTTTCAAAAGTATCAGTAAGGTACGTAACTATCGGCATAAGTTGAGTTGCTAAGTTACCCATTGCATTTTGAAATACTCCTAATAACCTATTTAAAGATTCTTGAGCTGTTAATTGTTGTTGTTGTTTAATTAACGCTTCACCTAATGATATATCTTGAGTATCTGCTACTTTCTTAGCTTGTTTTAACTGTTCAGCATTAAATTTAGCTCCTAATTCAGCATTAGCGGTCATTGCTTCTTGTCTTAAAAGCATATTTCCCATCTCTTCAGCTGTCATACCAATAGCTTTAGCCATTGCTTCTCTTTGCATAGGAGCCATTTGTTCGTATTCTGATAATGTACCTACATTTTTAGCTATTTCTTGCATAAGCACTTCTGTGTCACCTGTCAATGCTGCTGCTCTGGCTCTTTGTAAGTTTAATTGTTTTCCAGTTATAAGTTCGGCTTCTAATTCAGCTGAAATAGAACTTTCAAAGTCTAATAATTTTGAAGCAGTATTTTCTAATATTTCAAAACTTAATCCTAACCTTTGTGATTGAGTAACAGCTCGTCCTATAGCTTCTGGGTTTCTTCTAAGGTTAAATAAAGTTTCTGTTGACATACCAGCTACAGCCTCGGCTGCTTGTTTAAATGTCATATTTACTCCATTTAATTTACCATGCTCTACTACTGATTCAGCTAAAGATTCATTAAAATCTTTAAAATTATCTGCAGTTGCTCCTGTTACTAAAGCTAGTTGTGTAGCATCTTCTGCACTTATTTTCATAAGTTTAGTTAATTCACCTACACCTTGAACTAGTCCTTGTTGAAATATTATATTTGTACCAAAAAATTCTGATAGTTGAGTATTAGCTTCTATTAATTCTTTAGTCAGAAGAGTAGACTCATGAGCCATATCGTTGAACTCTTTCTTAAATTTAATAGCCTGGCCAGTAGATACTGCAAATTGATTACCTAATTGAGCTAACTTCTTATCAACGTCTAATAATGCTTTTGCAAATAATGTTGCAAACGCTATAGGAAAAAGTTCTTGTGCAATCTTACCTCTTTGTTTTGCTTGTTCCTTTGAATAAATGTCTTTGAATTTTTCATTTAATTCATTTTCTAATTTTTTACCTGTTTTTTCTGACTCTACAGCTAACTTTCTAACTTCTTCTTGAGCTTTTTTAAATGGTGTAGAAAATAATTGTTGGTATACAGGAACTTTTTTTAACAGGTCATCAAACATACTTTTGTTTTCACCTGATATTTTTTCAGCTGCTTCTAATCTTTTTTTATCAGCCTCATATAATTCATTAGTTTCTCTTTTTATTACTTCTAAATACGCTATATCTTGTTTAGCATTTGCTAACTGTTGTTCCTGCTCTTTAGTAAGTTTTTTACCTGAGTTAACTAAATTATCTATTATTTGTTGAGCTCTAGTTTGAATAAAATTCATTTCAATCATTTTCAATCTACGTTGCTCTTCTAATTTTTGAAGATTCATCGTACCTGTAAATAATTTAGCTCTATTTTTTACTAGGTCACTTGTAAACCTAGCCATTTTATTTATATTGTTAGTAACATCTTTAATAGAAGCAGCAGCGGCTCCTCCTCCGGCGTCTAATGCATCATTTACTGCATTTGAGAAATTTTCGGCTATACTAAAGAGTGATTCCTGTATGACACCGGTTATTTCTTCTATTTCTTGTTTTCTTTTTGGATCTACTGCCATAAGTTACTTATATAATATAAATAGTAAAGGCTCCTATTTGTTAGAAGCCTTTGTCTTATAAGTTGGTTTAATATTAGGTCTTAATATTTCTTTTTTATTTTTAGTACTTTGTTGCTTATTTGCTTTATTTTTTTCTTCGAAATGTTCTTTAAGCAAATTAAAAGTATACTGTCTTAACCAAATTGGCATATTATATACTGTTTCCCAGCTATAACCGCCATTACTATGAAATACTATTTCATGTATAATTTTAAAAATATTAGGTCTATCCTCATGCCTCAGGCCAAAAAAACTGAAAGGTTATAGGTAAAACCGCGTCCTCCTCACCGCCGAGCTCATCTGTATACGTAAAAGTAAGGTCTACATCTGGAGAGTACTTAGTATACGCGTCTCTTAAAATTCTTGCATCTTTTGCTAATAACCAATTGTCAACGAAATCTCTTATTTCTGATTGACCTCTCTGTCCGTTTACACTAGTAATAGTATGTTTAAGTCTAGTTGTAACATCTCTACTTTCTATCTTATTAATCTTTTTAAGACCGTCTAATTCTTTTTGAACGGCTTTTTCATCTCCATGAGTTAATAGTTTAAAAGTAATTTTATTTTTAGAATGTGGTAATTCTAGTTCAAATTCGTTTTTTCTATCTTTGTATAAGCTTTCATCTAAAGGCTTATTATCAAATGTAGATAAGTCTACTGTCTGAACTGCTCCAGCATAAGTAAACTTATATTCGTTACCATAGGAAAGTATCCTTGCAGCAACAAATAATGCATTTTTATCTCCGATTAATAATTGATTAAAGTCAACATCTTTAGTAACTATTAATGATTGTAATAGTTTATCTAGTACAATACCTTGAGTAATATAGTTCTGGTTAGTAAGAATATCTTCTTCTCTTGCAGTCATATACTTCATCTCAATTGTACCACTAGCTAAAGGGGAATCTTCTGGATATAAGACTCCTTTTGACGGTAATTCAATAGTTTCGGTAGGTAATTTAAATTTTGATTCCATAAATTTTATTAATTAAAACCGGTTTATATATAAATATAATAAAATAAATTTTTATATACAACAAAAAACCCGGAAAAGTTCCGGGTTAATTTTTTATATGTGTGCCTGCACTTAGTAGTTTAAGACACAGTAGTCCATGGCAACTGTAATAGAAACATCTACTACCTCGTCTACTGACCAATCATATTGACCAAAATCTCCGTTAGTTAAAAATGCTCCTTTGATGATCCATTCTCCAACAATGTCACCTACAGGTCCTAAAACATTTAAAGTTAAATCTTTTTTGTAAAAATCTGAGTATCCTGCTCTTCCTGTTACAGACTCGTAAGATAATCTTGCCCAATCCATCACTTGTTGTGCTCCTGATGGTGTAATTGGATCATATAGTGTCATAGTTATATCTTCCCATTCTCTCTTTCCTCTAATTTTTCTATATGAGTTAATGTGATCTAATTTTATCGTATTATCAGTAAATGTTGGAGCTTTTACATTTTTTACTAAGTATCCCTCAATTCCATCTATAGATAATAGAAATCTGTTCTGAACCTTTGGTTCAAAAGGTGTGAACATTATTTCAGAATTTTGTATTATTGCCATTGTCTAATTATTTATTATAAATATCTATATTAAAAATTTACGATCCAAAAGTTGCTCCAGTTGGTTCTACTACGAAATCAAGAACTATAAATTCTGCTGTTCTAGCTGGCTGTATAAATATCTGACCAACTAACTGATTTCTATCGATAACATCTGCAGTGTTGTTAGTATCGTCCATTACCACTCTGAAAGCAAATAGTCCTTGTCTTTGTACTACTGATTCTAAGAATGGATTTACTGATGCTAAGAAGTTATTTCTTGTAGCTATTGTATTTTGTTCAAATACTAAATTATTAGCTTGATTTCCAATAAACTCTTTAAGTTCTATTAATAATCTTCTAACATTTACTCTATCTAAAGCAGAAGCTTTCTTCTGTAATGTTTTTTGTCCGTAGACAACTGGTCCAGATACGCTAGGGAAACTAGCTATTGGGTTAACATTACCAGCATATAAATCATCTCTCTGTGTACGAGATAATTTTCTTTCTGCTTGTATTACATTTAATCCACCTCTTACTAGACCTGCTGGTGCAAACCAAGGAGCTGTTGAATTATCTGTGAATGCATATACACCTGGTACATGAACTGAAGCAGGTACCCATACGTTCTTACCTTCAGCTGCGCTTTGTTGTAACCAAGGCCAGTATGAAGCTGCGTAAGATGAATTAAGACTTTGTGCTTGTGTAGTTACTGCTGCAACGTTTGCTGCACCGTATCCTACTAAATCAATTACTGCGATAGCATCTCCTCTAGTTTTAGCTAAGCTATCTAGACTATTTAATGGAGTGCTATGACCAGTTAAACCATAAGCTAAACCTGGTGCGGAAATAATGTTAAATTTATAATCATCTTTATTTCCTAATAAAGTAATTACGTTAGTATAATCACCTACTGCTAATCCTTGTGTAGATCCTGCAATATTATTATATAAGTTAAGTGAACCAGAAGCTACCTTAGTTCCTGTACCACCGTGGAATGAACCACTACTTGCTATTGGTAAAGAACCTGAGAAGTTTCTTCCTTCACTATCTAAGTTAATTGTAGTTCCGTCTGGCTTTAAGTAATTAAATGTTTTTCTGTTTACGGCAGAAACATAAACATATGAAGATTTATTTACATAATTACCAGTAGTTATAACTCTATCACTAGTACCTGAGATGTCTCTGTTTTGATTTCCAATCAACTGCTCAATGTAGTTAGTAGAGTTAGGATCTAAACTTACGTTATTAAAAGTTTCTAAAATAACTTTTTCGTTTTTATTATCGTCTCCTCTTCTTATAGAAAGACTAAAAGTTCCTTTTGCGTTATTAATGTTTGATATTTCCCATCTAAGGTTATCTTGAGAACCTGATGCTAAAGATCCGTCTGATAGTTCATAAGAACTACCTGATCCATAAGGTTTACCATTTACATTATTATTATATATTGTACCTTTACCGTGTGTTTTAAGTACAAATGGAGCACTACCTGTACCATAGTCTGCAAAACTTGAAGACATATGAGTTGATTGAGCTCTTGCGTAACCAGATGCTGTATTTACTACTCTAGTTACTAATACTGAATTACCCCCTTGATCAAAATATGATTTTACAGCCATAGATGTAAAGTACTCATCTCTACTGCTCGTTCCATTATCAAATACATCACCAAAAAGTCTTTGGTATGACCCGTATGAAGTTACTACTGTAGGATCTTCTACAGGACCTTTTACTGTTGGTCCAATAATAGCTGCACCTACTGATACAGGAGCGGGATTGATAAATGAAATATCATTCTCTCTTTGAAATACACCTGGGGAGACTATTGCTTCTGCCATGTTAAATTAGTTTATATTACGTCTATTATAAATATATAAGGAAAATCTAAAACCAGTCATTAATGAATGGTTCTTAATTACGTATATAAATATCGAAAAAATAAGTGAAATAAAATTACTTGGAAGATTTTTTAGGAATAAATTCCCATTTATCGTAATCTATACGTCCATCGCCGTATACTTGTTTCATTTTTTGACCTAAAGCTGTCTCTATACTTACTAAATTTTCATGAAAGATTTCAATATTTTTCTCTCTTTTTTTAATATTTAGTTTAAGTATACCTATATTAACTAATTCTTCTTTTAACAATAACTGTTTATTTTGAATTTCTTGTAACGCATTGACGTCTTCAGGAAGTATTTTTACTGGTTTTGCCATTGTATGTTATTTGGTAATTTTAATTCTGTATTCTGTATTAATTTTACTCCTTTATTTTCTATAAAATTTTTCCAAAATATGCTACCTTCATACCTATCATTAAACTCTAATTGAAGTCTTTTATCTAATTCAATCATATATGAATCTAGCTCTTTATATAATATATGAAAAACTTTCTTAAATGCCAACGGATATCCAAAAAATAATCTTTCATCCATTGTCTCATGATAAATACTACCATAAAAACATTCTGAGGGTGAAATATTTTTTAAAAGAGGATAGGATTGAAGATAAGCTTGATTATAATATTCTTTTAAATTACTACCGTATATAATAGTATCAGTATCAAGATTAGGCTTAAACTTTACAATTAATTCATAACTATCTATATCCTTAATTGAGTTTACAGATTGCCAAGTAGAATAAAAATAACTAAATAATTTTTTTTCATATAAAGGATCCTCAATATTTACAAATAATTTTCTACAGAATTTTTTATATCTATTTAATTTATGAATCCACCTTTCGTTATCATTACCTTTCCACGAATGAACGTACACATCCGTACTATCATCTAAAAAAGGTATAATATTATCAGATAAATTATGTAAGTACCCTGAGATTATTATTGCTTTAGACATAACTCATGATATAATCACTGCAAACACCTAAATAGTCTTTTACATCTTCTTTAGACATCTTCATATTTTGTTCAGGTAATACCGTTATAGCATTATCACATATAACTCCAGGATAAGCCCATAAGTACCCTTTAGAAGTTAAAGTAACTTTATCTTCTTGATGCCAAAAGTAGTTTAAATATACACCATTTCTATCTATTTCTACTAATTTATTAATAGCATCTATATTTTTACAGTGTATCCATAAGCTTCTATGGTGACTTACAAACCATTCGAAAGGAATATCATATTCAGGTTCATCATGACCTAAGTAAAATTTATTTTTTATAAACCAAAAATCTACTTCTACCTGAAAGCCTGTTCTTATTGCATTAGTTATATAAGAAGGTTTATTTTCTTTTGAAGGATTAGGTCCGTCTATATTGCCTCTATGTGAAATTAGGATCATTTATAATTTTCAATATAGTATTTAAGATCTTCTGGTGTTCCTAGTCCCCACATTTTATTTATATTGAAAGTTCTTATTTCTTTTTTATCTTCTATAGCTTGATTAAAAACAGGACATACATAAAATTCATTATTTACTCTAATGTTTTTATTTATCATCTGTTCAGCATACTTAACAAAATCAGAACCTTTTTTCCAATAATAAAACCCAACAGTAGCGATATCTGATATAGGATTTTTTTCTGCAACCTCTGTTACTAATCCTTTATTATCTACTTTTGCAAAACTCCATTTAGGATGGGTTGCTTTAAAAGTAACTATACCCCCATCAGAGTTAGTTTCATTCATTTTATATAAAAATTCATTTGAATCCCATTCAACAAATTGATCTGAGTTAGCAAAAAATAGTGGTGCTTCTTTATTTATATATTTTTTAGCTAATAATGCAGTACAAGCTGCTCCTTCAGTTATACCTTCTGTCTCTACTATTTTACAGCCAGGTGTAATTAAATTAAGTAAAGTATCTAAGTTAAATTTTTTCCTATGTTTTTTTTGTACTACGTAAATATAGTTTGCTTTTATATTTAAATTCTCTACAACTACCTGTATCATCGGTCTACCGTTTACATCTATTAACGGTTTAGGAAAAGTATAACCTGCTTGCTCAAATCTCTTACCTGCACCAGCCATAGGAATAAGTATATTAAGTTCTTCATCTCTCCATGCAGGAGTACTTTGTTTTTCACCATAATCTATACTATTAATTTTACCTACTATAGTATCATATGTAACTTCTTTTGGATTCTTAACTCTTAAAATAAAAGCTTTACTTCTTGCAGCAGCTAATAGACCATACGGGGAGTCTTCTACAATTAGAGTTTCTTCTGGTAAACAGCTCATCGTAGAAATAGCTTTCCAGTACATTTCTGGATGTGGTTTTCCATTTTTTACATCTTCGTTAGATATAATAAGATCTAAAAATTCTATTAACCCTAATTTAGATAGGACTGTTAAGCAAGTTTTTCTTATAGAATTTGAACAAACAGCTAATTTAAAACCTTTATTATAAAGTTCTACAAAAGTACTTACTAAATCGTTATTTTGTTCTATATTGCTTAATTTAGATAAAGTTAATTGTTGCTTTTTTTCCCAAACTTGATTATGAACTTCTTTTGGTAGACCTTTTTCGTTTGTAAGTAAGTCTAATTTTTGATAAGTTTTTAAACCGTCGTATTTATTCAAATGGTCTGTCCAATCTATTTTATAGCCTGGGTTTATTTCAGATAAAGCTTCGTTTAATGCATCAAAATGCATATTTTTAGCTTCAACTAATACTCCATCTAAATCAAATATAATTAACTTTATAGAACTCATAATTTTTTTTAATGTAATCAGTTAAAAAGTTACCCCAAAGTGTATGTGCATTATCTCTTGGGTGACCGGTAATAAAATATTCATTTTCACTCGACCAATCACAGTTAGTTTGTTTTAAAATATATTTTTCAAAATGTGCAACATTATAAGTATTATCTACCCATTTAGATTTATCTATAAAACTTTCTAAATATGCTTCTTCTCTAATATAATCAAAGCAATTGAAAAATAGATAGTCTATACTATTAATATAGAAAAAATTTTGCAGAAATAAAACATTTAGTATAAAATCTTCTGTAAATGAACGTTCTGTTAAATCATGTACATAGTCTTGTTTCCATTTACTTGGTCTTAACTGATCTCTATAAAATACCGGTGTACCGTCTGCTTGTGTTTGTCTTGTAAAAATATCGTTTCTATATTTTGAAGACCATCCTATAATAGCAAATATAGGTTCATCAGTACTTGTTCTTATGTCTTTAAATAAATTTACTGTACGTCTACAAATTGAGCTGTTAGAAGAACCTAATCTACCTCCATTTACTACTTTGATCTTAGAATTTAAATTATACAGCTGTCTCCCTAAAACTTTAGGCCATACCTCACTATCATAAAATTTTTTACTTAGTTTAGGATCAGGGGTATATTCTTTGTTACCAAAATCAATGGGAACATCATACCATTCGATATTTTTTTCTGCTTCCCAGTTAATGTCTTGTGCTGGGTGATCACCTTGAGTCCAACTATCTCCGTTTGTTAAAATAATCATTTAAATCTCTCTCTGTAGTATTTATGGTTAAAATTTTGTTGTTCGTTAAATTCATTTAATTCATTATACTGATCAAATTTATCTAATTTACTGAATCTTTTTAATTCTTTTAACATAGCAGGTGTTATTGATACTTTACCGTCTCTAGTTTCATTAATATCCACAATAGTAAAATGTCTTTCTAATACATCTATTCCTTGAAATATAGCTAACTTTGTAGTGAGTAAATTATCTTGATGTGGATTAGAATGATCACTATACCCTATTTCCTCTAAATCAAAATAAGATTTGTAAAAAGGTAAATTTTGCAAATTAGCTTTTTCTAATGGTGTAGGGTAAACACAAGTACACCCAAGTAAACAAAAATCAATATCTAATTCTCTTAAATTAGCTATAGTATGTGCTAATTCATCTAATGTAAGACTAGAAGCTGAAAAGTATAGCTTTTTAAACTTAAAATTTTTTAATTCTTTACCGTAATTAAAAGATGGTATTGAATACCCAGAAAGTTTTAAATTGGTATAACCTAATTCATTAAAATAATCAGCATGTTTAGGTGTGAAAATAGTAGTCATAGATTCAACTCCGTACTCCATACATTTAAAAATAAAAAATTCTTCATCTTCTTTAGAAAGTTCTAATTTTTTTAATCTATCATATTCAGATTTATAGGGTCTAAACTTTTCATATTCGCTTCTGTTAGTAAATGTATCTGCTTTAATAGATTGTATTTTTAATATATCGCTATATTTAGCAGCTGATCTAATCATAGACTCTAAAAGATCCATATTACCGTTATGGTTTTGACATAACTCAGATATTATTTTCATACTCTATTATTTTATTAAAAAGCAATTCGTTAGCATAAGGTGATGGATGTCCACCGCACATATACTTCCCGTAAGGAGGTTTATTACTTCTAGTATTTTGTTCACCGTTAGTTATATCAAAAGACGTATTTTCTTCTTTCATTTTTTTTCTTAAAAAATGGTACCAGCAGTCTTCTGGTTTGTATTTTTTTTGTATCATTGAAAAATCAGCTCTTCTAATAGGTTCATCACTTTTATTAATGCCAAAACTTAGATAGTTTATTCTATCTTTTATTAAATCAATATTATCTTCAACACTATTGAAATATATTCGTTTTATATTAT
>Ga0160423_10005187_pt1 | contig 10625 bp, 13 predicted proteins | sample CRUFie14St8metaG_FD_108191 | JGI IMG/M metagenome (GOLD analysis project Ga0160423, IMG submission 108191) | Marine microbial communities from the Costa Rica Dome - CRUD Field 142mm St8 metaG | ecosystem: Environmental > Aquatic > Marine > Oceanic > Photic zone | place: Costa Rica: the Eastern... | reverse complement strand
TCAAGGTGTAGATAAAAATATATTTAGACCCGGGTCAGAAAAGTTTTTTGATTTGTTTTCTGAAGCAAGAGATTTAAATAGAAAAGGTTTATATCATTTAAACGAAGACGAAAAGTATTATTTAAACGAAACTGATATTGGTGAGTGGGGATTATTTGAAGGTGATTATGTTCCGCTTGATTATCCTATACTAGAAGGTGAAGAAGAAGAAGTTTGCAACATTACAGAAAAAGCAAAACGAAAAAAACGTAAATCTAAAAAAAGAAAACCTCGAAAGAAAAAATCTGGTGGTTCTTTATATAAAGGTAAAAAAGTTCAACTTAACAAACCTAAAAGAGGTGGTAAAAAGAAGTTCTACGTTTATGTTAGAGATCCTAAAACTAAAAACATAAAGAAGGTATCATTTGGTGCAAAAGGTATGACTACAGGATTAAACGATCCTGATCGAGTTAAATCTTTTGTTGCAAGACATAGATGTAAGACACATGCTAATGATAAAACAAAAGCAGCTTACTGGTCTTGTAGACTTCCTAGATATATTGGTAATAGCGGTAAAAAGTGGTGGTAATATGTCTTTACCTTTCAAAGAAGTCTTGCTTGAATCTAACGAAAATTACAGTAGATTTATTAGAGAGTTTTCTAAAGATTTAAGTAATGAAGAACTTAATTGGCATAGAGACAAGGAAGATAGACTAGTTGAAGTTAAAAGTGGCAATGAATGGTATATACAATTTGAAAACGAACTACCACGTTTAATGTCAAAAGGTTTAAAAATTATAATACCTAAATATACTTGGCACAGAATAATTAATAAAAACAGAACAAATCTCGTAATTGAAGTCAGGAAATATAAATGAAAGATCTTAAAACATATATTACAGAAATTATACTTCAAGAAGCACGTAAAAGTAAAAAAAAGAAAAAGCAAAGTAACAAATCACCTTCTTGGATTAAAAAAGGTAAAAAAGCAATTTATAAAAATAAAGAAGTAAAAATTTTAGAGCCAGACATTCGCGGACCATTTGTTTTAATTAAAGTAGATAATGAAGAAAAGTCTGTTAATTATAGTAAATTGAGAAAGCCTAATGCAAAATCTTAAAGAATACATTGAAGAAATAATTCTTCAAGAAGCTAGAAAAAAGAAAAGACGAAAAAAGCGCAAAAAAAGAGATCCTAAGATTGGTACTGGTAAAAAACCTAAAGGAAGTGGTAGAAGATTATATACAGACGAGAATCCTAACGATACTGTAAGTGTTAAATTTAGAACTGCAACAGACATTAGAAAAACTTTGGCAAAGAAATCTTTTAAATCAAAATCTCATGCAAGACAATCACAAATTATCAATTTAATACATCAGCGTGCAAGAGCTGCATATAAAAATGCAAAGGATCCTAAAGTAAAAGCAAGACTTAAAAGAGCATATGATTATGCTAAAGAAAGAAAAGAAGCTTCTAAAAGAAAAACACAAAGAATGAATAAATCTAAAAAGAAGAAATAATTATTATAACTAAGAGGTTATTATGAACGATTTGTTTTTGTTAGAAGAATTTATAAAAGAAGCTTTACTGGATGAAGCTCGTAAAAAAAAGCGAAAAAAGCGAAAGACTAAAAAGAAAAAGTCTAGAAAAAAGAAAAGCACTAAATATCCAAGTCAATATAAGGCAAAAGGTAAAAGAAAAAAGAAACTAGATACAGCAACTAGACTTGCTAAGAGTGATAGTGAAGCTGATAGACAAAGAGCATATAAGATGCGTGACAGAATGGAAAAAGCTGAACGTAAGAAAAAAGGATTTAAAAACGTCCCAAGACATGATTCAAAAAAGTAGAGTAGCAATATGAATGATTTATTTTTATTAGAAGAATTTATTAGAGAAGCTTTAATTGATGAAGCTCGCAAAAAAAAGCGAGGTCGTCCTAAAAAGAAAAGAAAATCTAGTAGTAAAAAAAGAAAGTCCAGTAAAAAGAAAAAGAGTTCTTCAGCTGGCAAACTATCAGATACTACTAAAGCTACTTTAAAGAAAAAAGCTGAAAAGCGTGGATTAACACCTAGCTCTGTTTATGCAGAATATAGAAAAGGTTTAGCTGCTTGGGCAACAAGTGGCAGTCGTAAAGGTATGTCACAACATCAATGGGCACATGCAAGAGTTAACTCAGCTAATCCATCTAAGTCATGGGCAGTTGTTAAAAAAGCTAAAAAGAAAAAGAAGTAATTATAATTTCTCTCTATTGTAATATAATTAGTATTATAAAATATTGAGGAATAAAAATGCAGCCGTATTATTATCATGCAAAAATAGTTAAAGTATATGACGGTGACACATGTACTTGTGAAATAGATCTTGGTTTTAATATTACAAGAAAAGTAAAGATTAGACTTGTTGGTATTAACACACCTGAAATTAGAACTAGAGACTTAGAAGAAAAAGAAGCAGGTTATAGATCAAGAGATTGGCTGGCTGAAAGGATCTTAAATAAAAAGGTTTTACTTCATACTGCTAAACAAGGAAAGTTTGGTCGATGGCTTGGAACTATTTGGACACTTAAACAAGAATCTCCTAATTTTGAAAACTCTTATAATAAAGAAATGATTACAGAAGGTCTTGCTAAAGAATACTGGGGAGGTAAAAGATAATGAGTAAATACAGTTTAAAAAAACAATATAAAAAACTCATAAAAGAAGTTGACGGATTTGGTCTTGACTACGAGTCTGATGAAGAAGAATCTGTATATGGCTTTGACCCTGAAAATTTTATGTCATTAAGCGACATGGTTGCCCAATCCACGTCTGGCGAAAAAAGTCCTACCTTGTTTCAAGTATTTTTCCCATCAGATATACCCTCTGATGAAATTAGAGGAAAAACTTTTGTATATGGTTTAGATACACCTATTGGATACGACTCTGTCACTTCTGATATTAAAAATATTAATGCTAGAATGATGTATTCAATAAAAACAGACGGAAATAGAAGAATAGGCACAGAGATTAAAGATATTTTTGGTACAAAGCCTGCGATAACTGGTAAAAGTGATACTTTAATAAAAAATTGTTTTAAAAGATCTGTAATAGACTCTATGAAACAATATCTAGTATGTCTATCTATGAAAAATGTTAGGCTTGATGAAGAAATAGATTATTTAAATGCAGGTTTTGTATATTTAAAAAGTGCATTAATTAGTAACTTTTCTAAAGAATTAACAAGTCATAACAAATTAGAAAAGCATAAATTTTTCAAAAATATACCTCTTATGATGCCTGGATCTAAAGATGAACTTTGTAAAATTGATATAAAAATAGGTGGAACAGCTTATTACACAAAACCTTTTACCCTTTCTATAGTAGAGAATAGTTATAGTCCTCTTGAAGATCCTTATACAAAAGGTGAAAAGAATTCAATAGACATATTAACAAATCTTGTAATTCGTTATTGGAAAGATACTGCAACATCAGAGAGAGAAGAACAAATTTATAAGTTTGTTAATGATCCAGGAGAAAAAAAAGAATTAACTATAATACAAAATGCAATGGGATTTTATACATCTGAAAATTTAATTGCTTTAGCAGACTTACTTAAAGATACAGATAATATTGAGAACTTAATAAGAAAAAAGTATAGTACTATTCAAGATCTAATACAAGATTTTAATCAATCTAAAATTATTCAAAAAACACTAGATTTTGTTCCTGCCAATACAATTGGAAAAGGTGAGTTAGCTTTACACTTATTTAGTTATACTGCTAATCCTTGCTTAAACATTGAGCCAGATGCTATTATTAATTTTGAAAACGAACCATCAGCTCGATGTTCTATGAAGAGTTTTATGTCTGGTGCAGCAAGAACAGGTACTACACCTAAATGCAATCCAAGTATATTTTTAGATCTTATCTATGAGAGTTTTTCTCCTTCTAGGTTTTTTAAAAGTTATAAAACATCTAATATAGAAAAAATATTAGTTAAAGACTTAATAGTAGATCAAGGAAAAGGTGATGAACAAAGAGAAAAGCTTGATAATTTTTACAAACTTTATAATAAAGATAATAAAAATGATGATGAAAAGTCAAAGTATATAGATCTACAGCAAGAAATAGGCAGTTATTACGAGAAAATTATAAAAAGTAAATATCAAAAACAATTCATTGCTGCTAAAATAGGTTATGATATAGAAATGACTGTAAATCAAAATTATGATGTACCAGAAGAACCAGAAGAATCAGAAGCATTAAAGAAAAAAAGAAAAAAAATAAATAAAATATATCAATTTAGAAAATTTGAAAAAATAAATGAAGCTGTAAGAGACACTTATCTTAAAAAAATAAAAGAAAAGTATAATGATTTTAAAAAAGAAGTTATTAGTGAGCATAACGTAAAATATGTTATTTGTATATCAAAAGATAAAGATTGGTTTCATATTGAAAATAGTCAAATAAATCCAGATCAAATTGAAATAACAGGATCTGCAAACAGTAGAGTTTCTTTTATAATTAATAAAGAAACAAGACCTTTAGGAGACAGAACAGCTTTTGAAAGATGCATGATGGAATTATACACTTCAAAAGATTTAGGACATATAGATGTTAGTAGCGAAGTTAGTAAAAATAACTTTGAAAAAAATGAACAAAACGATTCTTATAAACCAAAAGGTAATATTTTAAAAGAAGTTTATTCTGATTTATTTAAAAAAAAAATAGTTAAAGAAGGAGGCTTAGGTGGTCATATGAGACATCCGTATGAAAACTTAGATATAACTCCAAGAGAAATGATGGATAGAATAGAATCTTATGGTATACCACAAACAGTAATTGACAAGGTTGACGGGCAAAACTTGTTTTTTACAGTAGAAAGAGATGGAACGTTATTGTTTGCTAGAAACAAGCAAGACATGACACATCAAGATCTAGTTGATAAATTTACAGGTCATGGTGCAGAAGCTGCTTTCCTTGAAGGAGGAGAAGCAATTAAGAGTGGAGTAGAACAATGGTTAAGTTCAGCAGGAAACTTTGCAGAGCAAGAAATCTTAGACATTTTCCATCCAACAGAAGATATTCGATCTTTTATTAACTTTGAAATAATGCATCCTAAAAAATCAAATCAGATTCAATATGATAAAAAATATATTGTTTTTCATTCTATCGTTGATTTTGGTGAAGGTAGATCTCAAATATTCTCTTCAAATCAAGATGAAAGATTAAAAAAGTTAATTGGTCTCATGAATCCCGGTGTAGCTTCAACAGGATTTGAATTAGCATCTAATAGAGAAATAGATCTTAATGGATTATCTAATGTACAAATTATGGTTTATACAGATAGAATTAGAGATCTTATCTATGAATTAGAAATGGATGAAGATGAATTTCTTGCAGATGGTATTTTAAGAATTATAGATAAAGAGCTTGCGCAAGAAGGGATTAGTTTAGAAGAAAACACGCTTAAGATTATGAGAGACTTTGTTTTATACGGTGAAGATTCTGCAGGTGATGCAATTACAAGTAGAGACTTTACAAAGCATGTATCTAAAGAAGATGCTAAAAAGTTAAGAGAACTAGGTTTAACTAATGCTGCAAAAGCAAAAGCAAAAGTGGCAAATATTTTGAGTCCTTTTAAAGAAATTTTTGTAGACTTAGGGATTGATCTACTTAAAGGTGTTAAGTCTGCTTATTTGTCACCTGAAAAGAGTGATGAGAATATTGAGATGTTAAGAGATAAGCTTAGAACAGCTATTGAAGATTATGATCAATATATGATTTCTACACCTAAAGATGAGTTAAGTAAAGTAGCACTTAGACTTGAGCCTCATGTTGACAAGATAAAACAAGTAGGTATTGATAAAGCAGTGTCAACTTCAGTCGAAGGTGGTGTTTATACACAAGATCTGGATCTAGAAAAGATCACAGGTGGATTTGCTCCACTAAATCAAATAGTTGGTGCTGCTTATAGAGATAAAGAAGGAATCTTTCCAAAATTTCAAAATAAATTTAAAAAAATAGAGGAAAGTAAAAGATATTCTTTAAAAAGCATATTTAGTATTTAATTTAAACGACTAAATAATATATTAAAAATTTCTTCTTTGTCTTCGTCTTTTATTTCCCAAGGTAAACTATCTAAAAATAAAAATTTATCTTCAGAAGCGTTTGACAAATAAGATCTCATAAGTTTTCCACTAACATTTGGTGATCCTTCGCCTCTTACAAATGATTCTGGGTTTTCTTCAGCTGGGAATACAACACCACCAGTATTGTATAAATCTTCAAAATATTTTACTCTTGCTGCATGTGAATAATTTTTCATTGTATCTTCTGCATCAGAGTAAACACTATATACTTTATCTGATAATATTTCATTAGCTTCTTGCAGTTTTTTATAGACTTTACCTACTGGTGATCCGCCATATTCAAATTTAACGTTTCCATATTTATCCTTGATACTTCTTTCTAAGATATTTTCCCAAATGTATTTCATATCTTCCCCAAATATAGTAATCTCTCCTTTTCTTTTTCTATCAGAAATTGATACAAATACTATAACGTTTTTGCATTGATCTGATGCTTTTCTAATTAAAAACATATGTCCATCATGAAAAGGTTTTGCAGACATCGGAACAAGTCCTATATCATATTGTTTTGCATAAGATTCATCTTTTTCTTGACTTTCTTTTAAAAAGCTTCTCCAATTTTCTATTAAAAACTTTGATTTCATTTTAGCATTCCCATGTCTTTAAAATATTTCTTTGTTGTTTGTCTATCTTTATCCCAAGTAGTCAAACCTTTTTTGTCAAACAAATCTTTTTCTAGATCATGCCAATCATATATGTAAGATTCTTCAGGATGACTCCCAGCGTTTGTTTTTTCTACTTCCGATAATAATCTTTCATATATTTTTTCAATTAAACGTATGTCATTTTCGTTTGCATATTTTGCTCTTACAGCTGATTTGGCTTTTTTCTTAGAAGTATGACAAGATATTTTTTTATTTTTACCTTTTTTTGTTATTACATACTTTCCTTTTTTACCATCAGATGTTTTGCATTTTCTTTTCTTAACTGAATATGGCATATTATTCTCCGCAAGGTGGTATATAACAAGTAGCTGGTTCCATTTGTGGCTGAGGTATTTCTCTACAAGATTCTCCAATAGATAAACTTGGTGCCCAGCTCCAAGAACTCATAGATATATATCCTGCGTGTGCAGGAAAACCGTTTAAGTCGTATGTAATGATTTCAGAAAGCCTAGTCCATCTGCTTGTTTGTCTATAAAATATTCCACTTCGTCCTAAGGGAATATAAGAACTATAGCTAAATGTTGTTGTACTTGATGTAGATTCAACAATTGTTTCACTTATACTTTCACTATCACCAGTTGTTACTACTTTTCCACTGTTAACAGCTTCTGACATATTCCATACTCTTGTAGAACTTTGTCCATTTCCTTGTGACGAAGAAAAAGAATCTGAATTGTTATAAGCATAAGTTCCTGATAGTGATGATGAGTTAGATACACTTTGTACAGAACCAAATGATCTTCCATTATTTTGACTACCACTTGTAGTATAACCTCTTCCATTAGTAGAAGAGTTAGAGTTTGTTTCACTATTACCATTTGTGTAGCTACCACTAACGCCAACTGTTGTTGCAACACTGCCGCTTGCCTTTGCCAAGAAAGGTAAAGATCCTTCTCCTTCAACACCTACAGTGACAGAAGCATTGCCTCCAATAGTAGTTGATCCGTTAGACGTATTACTATTACCTGATGTGTCTGACTCGCTTATATTCCAAGACCAAGATTCACCATCTTCTGTACTAAAAGAAGCAGATGTTCCATCAGAAGATGAACTGCTAACTGTTTCGTTCTCACTAAATGTTTCTGACTCTGACAACGAAGATGAATTAATAACGTTACGTGTCTCGCCAATAGAAATACCTTCTGTTGTATTATTACTAACGTTTGTTGAATTACTATCAGACCAAGACTTGCTAATTACAATATTTACAGAGTTCTGTCTTGTTTCTGTTGTAGATTCTGAATAACTTACATTGTTCCCTATTGATCCTACAATACAACCACTTACAGGAATAGGCTCGTATATTTCTGCTAACTCATATTTACCAAAGTGTTTTACTTCCATAGGACGAACAACTCTAAAAGGCAAAGATGTTTCTATGATATTGCCTTCTATGTCTTCTGCTTCAACTCTTAATGTAGCAATATACGAAGAGTTATTATTAGGAACAGCTGGCATAATTACGTTTTGAATCCAGTCAACATCTATTGGATTATTATATTTATTTTCAAAAGACAAAACGTCGTTTAACGTAGAAATACTATATCTATATTTTACTGGACTAAATCCTGTTGTGCTTACTTTTATTTTTTGAGGTGTTTGCTGTATAACATTACCTGTTAAAGATCCACAGTTTTCTAAAGCACACATGCTTTCTATAATAACAGAAGGTGCAATTTGAATTGGCATTGTATGAGTATAAAGAAGTTTTTCATTGTCATAAAAAGAAAACTTTAAATAAAAGTTATTATTTATTGTTTCTATTTTTCTATTCAAGAATCTATTGATGACAAAACTTTCACCTATTTCTTGCTCCCCATAGAATTCTAGTTCGTTACCTTGTCCATCTGTCAAATATGAAAAGACATTTGTTGCCTCGTTGTTTAATTTATATTTGATTTCTAGCAATTCACCAGAAACTAGTGCTCTATCTAAATTTTCAAATTGAACAAATTCATCTTTGACAGAATTTGCGCAAGATGCAAATAAAATTAATAAAAAAAAAGTCTAATATAATTCATCTTCTTTTACTCATCTTTTTTCTAAGTTTATCTAATTGTATATTTTGTTGATTAATTGTTTTTGATCGATCATGCATATCTACATTAAGTCTAAGCATTTCATCCTGTGTAGACTTTTGTAATTCGTTATAAAAAGAAAGTAAACTTCCATTTACTGATATTGCTAATTTAATATTTTTCCTTACAGAGTTTAAAAGGTGACCATGACTTATATCAAGATAATTAGCAATATTTGAAATATTACTTTCAAGTTTTTTTGCTGCTTTAACTGCGTTTTCTTTTTCTAAATTATTAAGAATATTGTCAATAAAAAATTTAACTTCTTGACTTTTAACAGATTTTATGTTTTTATTTTCTTTTATCGAGCCTTTCATGGCACCTAAAACTGTTAAAAGCATTTCCTGACTTTGTTTTAATGCTGAAGTATTAATAGCTAGTTGTTTGTAAAAATCCTTACTTAAGCTTTTGTGTCTATCATTATCAATCTTTTGCAAAAGATTGTGTATGTTATTTTCGTTGTAAGCTGGTGTAATTCCTAATTTTTTAAGGTTTTTGTTAAGTTCATTGAAATCGATATCGTATTTAAGATTTTTTTTATCTACAAGTGGACCTATATCTTCTGGAGACGAAGAAAGATCGGGCAACTTTCTTTCAATCATTTTTATAATATTGAAAATTGCTTGTCTATCACCACCTTTTAAAAATTTATCTTTTAAACCAAAGTAGTCCATTATAGTCATTTGTCTTTGCATATCTTCGTCTAAATCATCTGCATGAGAATATTTTGCTTTTTCAACAAATTCGTATAGATTTCCAACATTTATTACAATTTTAATTATAGGATTTCTTAAGAGTTTTCCTCTTGCGTCAGCCTTACTAAAATCAAAATGCTTATTAAAAGTATCAACATTTAAAATATCATATACATTTAATTTTTTCTTATGTTTTTTTTTCCTACTTAAAAAGTCAAAAAATCCTTCTTCCAAAACTTTTTCTGACATTGAATTATTTATTTCTAAGCGAAGATCTTCTGTAGATAATTTTTTATCTACACACATTTTCATTACTTTAGAAGTTAAATAATCTGTAATATCTGACAAATCTTTTCTGCTTGTTGCTAATTTATAATGACACCATTCTGGTAAATCATCATGATCGTTGAGTGTAACATAAAGATTATAAAGATCTTTAGCCATTGTAAGCAAAGCTCTTCTAGCCATTTGTCCTTCTTTGGAATCAGACTTTTGATGACCGTAGTCAAAATTTCTGCCTTGCATTTAAGTTCTCCTATATCTTCTTATAGGACTATGAATTTTTTCTGGTCTATCTTCTGGTAAGATATCCATAGCATTCATATGTCTTTGATGATTTTGTTGACACCAAAGCAATACTTCTCTTGATTGATTTTCGTTTAGTCCATGCTTTATTACTAATTCAACAATTTTCATGTCATGAAGAATATCGCATTCTTCTAGTGTTAATTTATATCTTCCAAAACACTTTCCAATAATTACACATATCTTGTCGTTCTTCGTCATTTTTATTACTCCTTGCTGAATAATTATCTTCTTGTTGATCATTATTATGCAAATCATTAGATTTTTCAGCAGGCTCTACTTTTTTTATTTTCTTTTTAAAGATTCTATTTTGAATTACAGGAAAAGTTCCATACCAATTAACTTTCATCTTCTGACTTCTTTCTTCTACGACCTCGTCTAGACTTAGGCTTTTCTTCTTTATTTTCTAAGTCTTTAGGTTCTTCTTGTAAATTAGAAACTTTATTTTCTTCTATGACTTCTTCTACTGCTTCTTCTACTGCTTCTTCTACTG
>Ga0160423_10005185_pt1 | contig 10629 bp, 12 predicted proteins | sample CRUFie14St8metaG_FD_108191 | JGI IMG/M metagenome (GOLD analysis project Ga0160423, IMG submission 108191) | Marine microbial communities from the Costa Rica Dome - CRUD Field 142mm St8 metaG | ecosystem: Environmental > Aquatic > Marine > Oceanic > Photic zone | place: Costa Rica: the Eastern... | reverse complement strand
GGGAGATTGGGATAACCCTTACTTAACTCTTAAGAAAAGTTATGAATCTGCTCAGATTGGAGTATTTGGGAAAATGTTTTTAAATGGCTACATATATAGAGGTCTGAAACCTGTTCATTGGAGTCCAAGTTCGAGGACTGCACTCGCAGAAGCAGAATTAGAATATCCTGATGAACATTATTCAAAAAGTATTTATGTTTCCTTAAAAATCACTAAATTTCCTGAACAAATTCTATCGGAATTCTGTCAAGAAAATCCCAATATTGAAAAGGATGTTTTTCTTAGTAATTCTTTCATAACTATTTGGACTACCACACCTTGGACAATACCTGCCAATGAAGCAGTAGCAGTAAATCCAAAAATAAAATACGTTTTTGCTATCGATGAAGAGAAACGAATATACCTTTTTGCAAAAGAATTATCTTCTGTAATTACTAACAAATTTAATAAAGATTTAAAGACTCTTTTTGAGGTTAAAGGAGCTTCTTTGGAAAATATTGAATATCAACATCCTACCAATAATAAATATTGCAGAATTGTGATTGGGGGAGATTATATTACTACAGAATCAGGGACTGGAATTGTTCATACTGCCCCTGGTCATGGGATAGATGATTTCAATGTGGGGCAAAAATATAATTTACCCACAACATGTGTTGTTGATGAAAAAGGCAACCTAAATGAATATTCTGGACAATTCAAAGGATCAAATGTCCTAAAAGACGCAAATGATTTAATTATTGAATATTTAAAGGGAAATAATTTACTTCTATCACAAGAAAATTATAAGCATAGATACCCTTATGATTGGAGAACCAAAAAACCAACTATTTTTAGAGCAACAGAACAATGGTTTGCATCTCTAGATGGCTTTAGATCATCTGCATTAAAAGCAATCGAAGAGGTTGAATGGATGCCAGCAACTGGAAAGAAAAGAATTTATTCTATGGTTGTTGGTAGAGGAGATTGGTGTATTTCCAGGCAAAGGTCCTGGGGTGTTCCTATTCCAGTTTTTTATAAAAAAAGTGGTAATGAAATTCTCCTAAACAGAGAGGTAATTAATCATATACAAGAACTTTTTAGTGAACATGGAGCAGATATTTGGTGGGATTGGGACGTTAAGAATCTATTGCCAGAAAATTATGTCAAAGATTCTGATCTATGGGAAAAAGGAAAAGATACAATGGATGTTTGGTTTGATTCGGGATCTAGCTGGGCCGCAGTATGTGAACAAAGAAGTGAATTAAAATATCCAGCTGATCTTTATTTAGAGGGCTCAGATCAACATAGAGGTTGGTTCCAGTCTTCTTTACTAACATCTGTTGCAGTTAACAATAAACCTCCATATAAAAAAGTTTTAACTCATGGTTTTGCGCTTGATGAAAACGGAAGAAAAATGAGCAAATCTCTAGGTAACGTTGTTGATCCCAATATAATTATTAATGGGGGTAATAATAAAAAAACTGAACCTGCTTATGGTGCTGATGTTTTAAGGCTATGGGTAAGCTCTGTAGATTATTCAGTGGATGTACCCATTGGTTCAAATATACTTAAGCAGTTATCTGACGTTTACAGAAAAGTTCGTAATACTGCAAGATATCTTTTAGGTAATATTCATGATTATGACCCCAACTTTGATAGTTTTGAAATTGATCAATTACCGCTCTTAGATCAATGGATGTTAGGCAGACTAGCTGAGGTTACAGATCAGATATCAAGTGCTTATGAAAATTATGAATTTTCAAAATTTTTTCAAATTTTACAAAGTTTTTGTGTCGTAGATCTATCAAATTTCTATTTGGATATTGCGAAGGATAGGTTATATGTAAGTTCTAAATCGGACTTTAGACGAAGATCATGTCAGTTTGTAATGTCTAAAATTGTTGAAAATTTAGCTATTCTTATCGCTCCAGTACTTTGTCATATGGCTGAAGATATTTGGCAAAATATTCCATATCCAACTAAAGAGAAATCAGTATTTCAAAGAGGATGGCCAATTTTTTCACATTCATGGAACGATGAAACTCTTAATAAGCACATCATAAACTTGAGATATTTGAGAGTTGAAATTAACAAAGCTATTGAAGGATGTAGAAATAAACAAATAATTGGAGCAGCTTTAGAAACTGAAGTTAATTATTTACCTGAAGATATAGTTATAAAAGAATCTCTGAGTTGGCTAGAAAGATTTGGTAATAAAGACGTAGATTTATTTAGGGATTGGCTTATAGTTTCAAATTTCCAAGTCGTAACAGATTTGGCTGAGAATTCTCTAATTATAGATAACAATCAACTAGGAAAGATCCAAATCTTGAAGGCTGATGGTCAAAAATGTGATAGATGTTGGCATTATCAAAAAGAAACTTTTAATGGAATCCAAAATACAAAATTATGCAAAAGATGTTCAAATATTATTAATCTTGAATTTTCTTAAATCCAATTGTTTTGATTCAAAAAGAAAACCGAGTTTTGATTTTCTCTTATAAAGTTATCTTTATTTTTCTTAAGGGGTGCTTTAAAAAGTTTAAAGTTTGTCAGTATAAATTTAAATTCAATAACTTTTTTTTCTAAATCTATTTCAATTGGATGAGAGGTAGAGCTACTGAAGCCTTTGAAAATAATTATTTCTAATTGTTCTTTATGATTTTCTTTAAGAATAAAACCCTCTACTTTAAGAACCCTATTCGGTATCAAGGAACTTATTTTTTCTAAGGTATTTAATAAATCAATATCTGTCATTTTTGGAGAAGGAAGAGTTTCTTCCATTTTTAGGTAATTTAATTATTGACCATTGAATTAAGCCCAAAGTATAGATTAATAATGAAAATAACCCAAAAAATTTAGCTATTGGCTGAGTAAAATTAGCTCCGAAGAAAAAATTAAATAAGCTTTTTATAATAGTGTAGAAATTTGAAGAAGGTTGAAGCCAAATCTCACATGAAGCCGAATTAATAGAAGAAAAGCAGTTAAAGTTTTGCAAACTTTGGATTAAGAAATTTAGAGATATAAAAGTAACAGACCATCTCCATACTTTTGTCGTTGTGGTAAGAGGGTAAGTAAAGTTATATTCTTTTAATTCATCATTAATATCGTTCCAAAACCAGACTGAAATCGTCATTAATAATGTTGAAATATTTGTTACTAGAAGAGCATAATTAAACCTACCTATTAAAAGTAAAAGGCTTATAAAAAATAAAAGGGATATTTTCCAATAAATTGATAGAAGTTTATTAACAGCTTGATTTCTTTTTTTAATTGACCAAAAGAATAAAGTAACTGGAATACCAATAAGAAAAATTATTGAAACTTGAAAAGATACCCAAATAGAAAGTTGATTAAAAACGTCCAAAATTTTTTCTTTTTACATACATAATAACTAAACATCAAACTTTTACTTTTTAAATTAGTATTGTCAAAGTTATGAATATTTTTCATCTTTATAATATTGTCAAGGAATATATTAATGATGGTATGAGACAACATGTTAATCCTCTTAGTAAAAATTTCAACGAAATTGAAAGAATCCCTCCTTTGATTGAAATGTTTGGTGATCCTAAACTGAATCTGCATTTGGATATAGGTTCTGCAGCTGGTGAGTTTCTATTTGATTTAGCTTTAATTAATACTAGTTGGAATTATATTGGAATTGAAATACGTGAGAAATTAGTTAAAGCTGCTAAATTAAAAGCGCGAGAAAGAGAAATTAACAATTTATATTTTGTATTTGGTAATGCTAATAACATTTTGAATGATGTCCAGAGTAAATCTCTTATAGATAATGTTACAAGTATTTCTTTTAACTTCCCAGATCCATGGTTTAAAAAGAGACATTTTAAAAGGCGCGTAATTCAGCCAGAATTTATTAATACTCTTTCAAAATCATTGAAAAAAGGATCCCTAATTTTTATAAAAACTGATGTAAAGGATTTATTCGATTATATGGATTACATTATTTCAAATAATTTTAAAACAATAGATAAAAAATATTTGAATTATTCAGAGACTTTTAACCCTAGTCAAGAGAAAACTAATAGAGAGAAGTATGTGGCTATTAATCAACTTGATATTTTTGAGAGGATTTATATAAAAACTGATTCATAACTAATTTAGTATTTTATTAATTTCTAAAGAGAGTTTGTTTGTTATTTCGTTTGATAAAGAATGCACTTTACTCTGACTTTCCGCTTCTACAAGAACTCTAATCACTGGTTCTGTACCGCTAGGTCTTATATAAATTCTAGAATTATCTGAGTTGTTAGACTGGTAAGATCCTATAGTTTGATCAATTAAGGTTTTAGTTATTGGATTTATTTTATTAATATTAAAATCTAAATTGATATTAGTTAGTTGCTGAGGAAAAGGGTCGAAACTGCTTTTAAGCCATTCATTTAAAGTAATATTTTTCTTTTTACAGTATTTAGCAATTTGAAGTGCAGTCAATATCCCATCTCCAGAAAAGTTATTAATTTTTGAAAGTATATGACCTGATTGCTCACCTCCTAAAACAGCTCTTTTTTCCTTAATTGCCTCATAGACGTATTTATCTCCTACGTTAGTTCTATATAAAATTCCACCAATTTGTTCCCAAGCTTTTTCAAAGCCAAGATTTGCCATTTGAGTTGATATTAGTAAATTATTTGTGAGAATTTTTTGTTCCATAAGTTCTCTACCCCAAAGAAAAAGAATATGATCTCCATCCAATACATTGCCTGTAGAATCTACTCCAATTACTCTATCGGCATCACCATCGAAGCTAAATCCAATATCTGAGGGATTTTCTTCTAACGCTTTTTTTAATGGATCGAGGTTAGTAGAACCACAGTTCATATTAATCTTTAAACCATTTTTTGAGTTATTGATAACCCTTACATTAGCTCCAAGATTCTGAAAAATATTTTTTGCGCAAGTAGTAGCGGATCCATAGCAAGTGTCTAATATTATTTTCATGCCGTTTAAATTTTCCCCACCCATTGTTTGGATTAGACTTTTTATATAAATATCCAAAAACTCTTTATTAGTTTCTAAAGAGATATTTTTTGAAGGTAATGATTGATTTTGATTTTGATCTTCAACTAATTTCTGAATTTTATTTTCAAAACTTTTGCTAATTTTTTGACCTTTATGATCAAAGATCTTTATTCCATTATATTCGGGGGGGTTATGACTTGCAGATATCATTATCCCTCCACTCATTTTCTCTTTTTTGATTAGAAAAGGGATGGCTGGAGTAGGGCAAATACCAATATTTATGAATTTATTGCCACTTGCATTTATACCTCTTGAAATTGCATGAAGCAGAATATCCCCACTAATCCTTGTATCTCTTCCAATTACTATTGGATTATTATTTTTTAACTTCGAACCAAAAGCATATCCTACTTTATAGGCTAGAGAATATGTTATTCCTTCATTAAATATTCCTCTTATTCCATCAGTTCCAAAGATTGATTGCATAATTAGATTTCAGGAATTAAAGATATTTTGATCATTACTAAGTTTTTATTTTATCAGTTGATTAAAGAGTAACGGGTCTAGAGTCTCTTTATTTGTTTAACTTATTTAAAATGATATAAATAGGTAATTATTAATAATGCAATCAGAGGGTAGAGAAACATTTTTAAACACAAATCTAAAAGCAATAATTGTCTTGGTTATTGCAATTATTATTATTTTTTTTGCTCTGTTTAGAAATCTCTTTTTTCAATCAACTTATCTTCTTAAGAGTTTTGGAGAATTATCTATTGATCCTGAAATAGCTTTTGAAAACAATAAGCCTACTTTCCTTGAATTTTATGCTGAGTGGTGTGAGGTTTGTAAAGAAATGGCTCCAAAAGTATCTGTTTTAAAAGAGGAATATGAAAAAGATATTAATTTTGTTTTTTTAAATGTTGATAACCAAAAATGGAATAAATACATCCAAAGATTTGAAGTTAATGGGATACCTCAAGTCAATTTGTTGGATAGAAAAGGTAATATAATTTCTACTTTTATTGGTAAACAGGAAGAATTAACAATAAGAAAAGCTATTGATCAATTTGAAAGAGAAGCAAAATCTCAAGAAAAAATTTTTAATCATGAATTTTCAGTAATCAAAGAAAATAAAAATAATCAGGGTAATCCTCGAAGTCATGGATAGTTTCTACCAATCTAGAGATTTTGAAACTATTGGGAAGCTTTGTTTGAAAATAGACTTGCAATTTTGGGCAATAGTCTTATGTTCTTCTTGGGTTCCATGACCTGATCTTAATTGAATATAATGTATCCAGGATCGGCAAGAACCAGACATGTAAATTCTTGTAGGCGTTGCTAATGGTAAAACAAATCTCGCACATTCTTTAGCTATTCCTTCAGCAAGTAAATCTTCGTACAACTGCGAAGCAGTTTTAAAATGTGAAGCAATTTTTTCATTAAATCTTTTTTTTAATTCATCAGGGAGGTCGGGAATAGAATTTTGTCTATTTTTAAAATCTTGTCTTCTCAATTCTGGTAAAGGAATATTGCCTAGTTGAGCGCTATCTGCATATCTTTGAGAAAATTCCTGAAAAGTAAATGATCTATGTCTCAAAATTTGAGCCGCAATTCCTCTATTAGTTTCTATTTGTAGGGTCATAAATGACTGTTCAAATACACTCCAATGTTCATTTTTAATACAATAACTCAATAGTTTTGAAAAATCTTCATTTTTCTGATTTTTTGGATTGCTAACTCTTGCAATGTAAGCCATTGTTTTTTCTGCATCAGGAGTTAACGAAATCAGTTCAACTTTACTCATTTTAGATCTTTGCTAGAGTTACCTTCTCGGGTTGATTTTGATATTTACCTTTTCTATCTTCATAGGTTGTAGAGCAAGGATCACCTTCAAAAAAGAGTAGTTGACAGATACCTTCATTAGCATAAATTCTACAATCTGCACCTGAACTATTACTGAACTCTAAAGTTAAGTGGCCTTCCCAGCCTGCTTCTGCAGGTGTTGTATTAACAATGATTCCTAGTCGGGCGTAAGTACTTTTGCCAATACAAATCACAGTTATATTTTCTGGTACTTTCATCTTCTCTAAAGCCACTCCTAAACCATACGAGTGAGCAGGAAGGATAAAAAACTCTCCATCATCATCATGGTGAAGAATAGTTTTTTCTAAATTATTTGGATTAAAATTTTTGGGATTCATCACAGTGCCTGGGACATGTCTAAAAATTAGGAACTCTTTTGATGAAAGTCTTAAATCATATCCATAAGAGGAACATCCGTAACTCAAAACTGGCTTTTGTTTATTATTAGGCTCAAGATGTCTCACCAAATTTGACTGAAAGGGCTTAATCATTCCTTCAGACGCTTTTTTATTTATCCAGAGATCATTTTTAAGCATAGTTTTATGAGCGAAGTTCAGTAATTTGGTTGGCCATTAATAGTAAATCTTTCGGAATGTCTGTACCAGTAAGGATTACATCCCCTGATATTAATCGGTTTTCAAGTGTTGAAATCAAATCATCCTTATCAATAATTTGCATTTGAATTGCGAGAAAGATTTCATCAAGAATGATCTGATCATTTTCACCACAAAGTAATTCTTTTTTGCAAAAATTCCATAACTCATCAATTGATTTATGAATAGAATTTTTTAAATTTTTATTATTTTCAATTTCTTCAGAATGGTACTGATCAAAGGAATGTGATGATCTTAACCAAGTTAAATTTCCACAAAGCTTTACTGCATTTGAAACTCCTTGTTTAACCCCTCCTTTCATAAATTGTACTAGAAGTACTTTTCTGCCAAGAGCAGCATTTCTTAGAGAATCTCTAACTATGGAGGAATAACTACCTCTGTAAGAAGATTGATATATTTGGATTTGTCCGTTTTGCGTAAATCTTTTTAAATTTGTTTTGTTAGGAGAACTTATTTCTAATACATTAGAGTTACTTTTTGAATAATTACTAGATGAACTAATTACCATTATTTGAAGTATCTTTTCTAGATACAGTATAATTTGAATTTATTGGCACTGCATATAGTGTAATTTTACTTAAAAAATAGTTAATAAACTTGAAACTATCCAAAAGAAGTCAATAAAGAAATCAAAAAGAATTGAGAATTGTTACTGTTGATACAAGATATTTTGTATTGTCTCCTTAAATTTTTTAATAGTAAATATATTTATGATACCTTCTACTCAAGGATTCAATCGCTTTAGTTCGCAACAATCAGGACAAAGGAAAATTAACACTGTTGGGGAACGTTTTCCAATTAATAGAACTTTAATGGAAGTAATTAAAGGTCTAGAGGGCGCAAGTACAGAAATGGTTGAGAGATCGAAAACAATATTTTTCCCAGGGGATCCTGCCGAAAGGGTTTATCTGATAAGAAGAGGAGCAGTAAGGTTATCAAGAGTTTACGAGTCCGGTGAAGAGATAACAGTTTCTCTTCTAAGAGAAAACAGTCTTTTTGGAGTCTTATCTCTTTTAACTGGCCATAGATCTGATCGTTTCTATCATGCTGTAGCATTCACAAGAGTTGAAATGATAACAGCACCTGCAAATTCTGTTTTAAGAGCAATAGAAGAAGATGCATCAGTAGGATTACTCTTGTTGCAGGGTCTTTCAAGTAGGATCCTACAAACAGAAACAATGATAGAAACTCTTACCCATAGGGATATGTCTTCTCGTTTAGTAAGCTTTTTAATGGTTCTCTGTAGAGACTTTGGGGTTGCCAGTGAAAAAGGTATTACGATAGATTTGAGACTCTCGCATCAAGCTATTGCTGAAGCTATTGGTTCAACAAGAGTAACGATTACAAGATTATTGGGTGATTTAAAAGATTCTGGCCTCCTCACCATTGAAAGAAAAAAAATTACAGTATTTGATCCAATAGCACTTGCAAAAAGATTTAATTGATTCATCATTAACTATGATGTTATGAGTGCATGAAATAGCGTGGCCTGGATTTTAATTGTTTTTTTAATTTTACTCGGAGGATTGATAGCGCCATTTGGGGATCACCTTGGTACGAAGATTGGTAAAGCAAGATTTAGTATCTTAAAATTAAGACCAAAAAAAACAGCCACGATTGTGACGATAATAACTGGAGGCTTTATTAGTGCAATATCTATAGGATTATTGATTTTAGTTAGTGAAGAATTTAGAGAAAGACTTGTTATTGATATTCCTTTATTACAAAAAACTTTGGATGAGAGTAAAAAGGCTCTTCTTCCTCTTCAGGAAGAAAGGAAAAAGCTTGAAGAAAAGATTAATAATAAAGAGAAGGAATTAAATAAACTTAAAACTGATATTAAAGAGTTTAGAAGAGGAAATGTAGTTATTAAAAGAGGGCAAACTTTATTTATTGCCCAAGTTGCTTCTAATTCAAATATTAAATCAAATCTTGGAAAAATTTATAATAGTGCAGATAGATACGTTCAGGAAATTGTAATCCCTAGTAAAAAAGAAATAGAAAATATTCTTTTATGGAGACCTAGTGATATTTCTGAAATTGAAGAAGTCACAGCAAAAGGTGGCAATTGGATCATATTGATCAAATCAGCAACTAATGTTTTGAAAGGAGATAATTTTGTTTTTGTATATCCTGAATTGCTAGAAAATAAAATCATTGTAAGAAGAGGAGAAGTTATTACAAGCGAAATTATGGAAAAAAAAGACCTTGAATATAAGAATATTAATTCAAAAATTCAGACTTTATTGAGAAAAACTAGAGACAAAATCAAGTTAAGAGGATCTATTGTTAATGAAATCACTACAAGAGGAGACTTTTTTAAAAAAATTAGCGATTCATTAAAAATAAATAAAAATAATAAATATCGATTAGAGGTTTTATCTTTAAAAGATAGTAAAACTGCAGACCCAATAATAGTTGAGTTGAATATTACTAAAATTACAAATTAGTATGATTAAAGTAATATCTATTGATCCTGGTAAAAGTAAATGTGGGTTAGTTGTAGCTGATATAAGTGAAAAAAAAGTTTATAAAGCCATCATTCTCAAAAGTGAATTAATTGAGGATTATGTCAGGAATTTAAATATGGTTGAAGATATATCAAAAATTATTGTTGGTAACGGTACAACCAGTAAAGATATAATAAAAAAATTGGATTTTTTAAAAAAAGAAATAATAATTTTCGAAGAAAAAAATACTTCTTATAGAGCTAAAGCAAGATATTTCGAACTTTTCCCAATTAGTGGTTTCAAGTTGTTAATTCCCAGGGAGGTTTTTATTCTTAATAAAAATCTCGATGCAATATCAGCCTTGATAATCTTGGAAGATTATTGCAAAATCAGCTTTACTTTAAATCAAAATTTAGATTTTAAAACTTGGCTGAAATAGTGAACTTATATTCGTTACTTGCCTCTAGTTCGTAATCTCTCTTTAATAAAAATCTTAATAATGCATCCTCAATTAATGCTCTTCCTAGAGGAGGATCCACTAATAGTAAACCTTTATTAAAAGACCATATAAAAGTCCATTTAAATTGACTAGCCTCCACATCTCCCTTAATTTGTTTTTTTGAGAAGCAATATTCTTTAATACTTACATTGGCTACTGTTTCTGGTTTTGACAGCATTTGTTAATGTTGGCCTTTATCAAAAGAATTTAATTCATTAATTATACATTCTTCTTT
>Ga0160423_10005184_pt1 | contig 10633 bp, 23 predicted proteins | sample CRUFie14St8metaG_FD_108191 | JGI IMG/M metagenome (GOLD analysis project Ga0160423, IMG submission 108191) | Marine microbial communities from the Costa Rica Dome - CRUD Field 142mm St8 metaG | ecosystem: Environmental > Aquatic > Marine > Oceanic > Photic zone | place: Costa Rica: the Eastern... | reverse complement strand
TTCTTTGCGATCTTTTTGAGCACTTTAGCTGGAAGGTGATCCATCTTGGTCTCTTCTGGGTTGTCATCTGCTCCCATCTCGACGCTTCTTTTGCCCTCGTCTTCTTCTTCGTCATCACGAGTGCCATGACCAGTTCCACAGTGAGCTTCTTCTAGGTTTTCTTTCTTTTGTTTGCCAAGCAACTCTTCGTCAATCTCAAGCTGATCAGGTGTGAGGCGTTCAGTATATTGAGATCGAGGATCAATGCCAATGTCGAGAGCATTAAGAAGATCCCTAACTCCTTCTTCTACAGCAGCAGCCTTACTGGGCTCTAGAGTGTTGGGCGCAAGCTGAATGACCAAGTTCATAACTTGCCTCCTGAAGTCATCAGCGGACCCTTCGTGCTCCCAGGACATTTTGTTTGGGCTGCGAGGGTCCTCAAGCTCTTGAAGGCTTGCATACTCTTCCTTGATGATTTCTGCTAACCTAGCCTTTGAAATTTCGAATTTGGACATTGTAATGTTTCTCCTTTTTGTTCAGGACTAACTATAAATAGGTTACTGATTTAGGTGATCCCTTAAATCTTGCTCTGTTATTAGTGTATACGAAAATGAGTTTCCGTATAGGTTGGCAGATTTTTTACACAATGCGACAAATTCATTAAAGTCAGCAACTGCCTGAAACACCTGACAACCAGCGCTCCACTTGTTTACCAAATAAGACTTATCATATGGATTGCTCCTGTGAATATTGATACCAAAGTATCCATTATCTACCACTGTACTTATATTATTATAATCTATAATTTCATCTTTGTTATTGTCTCGCCAAACTTTTAGAGGCTTGCACTGAACAAGGGCAGTGTAATTGTTTTGATGCTTACCAATTGTCCACGCTCCCCTGTGCTGCCCAGTGGTCAACACTGCTGTACCTTTGGGGTTCATTGGATTCTTTAGCCAATGCTCGCCAGGGTCAGTGGTTGCTGGATATATTTTGCAGATTTCCTTCAACTCTGCGTCACGATAGACGACCAGAATGAAATCATCAAACTTGTTAGTACCAGCGTTATCTCTTCGTACACCTATAATATTAATATTAAATTCTTTGTTGCCATCAAAAAACTTATATCCCTTCTCTTTATACAGGGACTTAATATTATCAGTCGTCAGGAGTTCCTTGAGGCTCTTCGCCTTTGAAGTGGGGGACTTGGTCTGGGGGTGTGAACGCACCCAGAGACTCATCATCAGATTGATCACTTGCGTCAAGATCTTCATGGTCAGTTACTCCAATATATCTGTACAGTAATTCCCCAGTATCTGAAAATTTCAATTGGGCTAATCCCAACCTGTAATATGTTAGCGCTATTAAATAGGATCTTAGATCAAATTTAGGCTTAGAAGCACGCTCACGAATCCACGCTACAACTCTTGCTGCAAAAAATGCTTTGTCAGCATAAATAACATTTGTGTCTGGGGGAGAGAGGATAAACCCCTCCTGCTTCAAAAGATCTGGGATGCTTTTCAACTATCCTTCTTTCTTTGATTTTTGCTCTAACTCGTGAGCTATCCAGGCTTGACCCAATGGGTTTTCCACTGAACCTGATGCAAGTTTATTAATTTTCTTGACGATTTCTTCGGGGGGAGGACCAAACTCATCATTGTTTATGACGCTGAAAGTTTCGCCAAAGAGTTCCTTAAAACGTTCTTTATTGTTTTGTACTTGGGTCCAGAGCTTTGTAACTTTCTCTGGTCCTAATGTTCTGTCTCGATCTGCATCTCGTTCAATAGCAATAGGAAGTTTGGTGTCAACAAACAACATCTGAGTATCATACCCGAGTTCTTCTAGTCTTTGTTTATCTCTTGCGATCTTTGTGTAATTCTTACCTGTGCCGTCAATGAGCATGCCCAAGCGACCGCCCTCATAGTATCCACGAATCTTAGATAACTTTTGTTTTGCTATGCTACGAATAGAGCCAGGATCAGTTGGGTCCTGAATGAAATCCCAAAGGTCGGGATCCTCTTCGGCGATAACTCCCAACAAGCTTGGATCAATGCCGGCTTCTCTAAGTCCCTTCTCGAACAAAAGATCAGAGTTGACATACTTTAGACCAGTAGCACCAAGGACTGAGGATTTCTTAAATATCTTGTCGCCCTCATCGTCACGGACACCAAATATAATGTCGGCAGTATATGACTTTCCGCTGCCTGGTCCGCCTGCTGTAAACACAGCCTTTAGGATCCCTGGATCATATACTCCTTCACGCACGACTTCTTCCGGACTTTCAAGAAGCCACGATGCCTTATCTTGCTTAACGGAAGAAACGACCTCCATGATTATCTCACGAAGATCGTTTCCACTAAAACGAGCCATCATTTTGCTCCGACTACTTATTCTTTAGTAAGCGCTCAACGACACGAGCCAAGACTGCTTCTGTTAGCTCTTCGTCATCTACAACATTGATCTCTTGAAGATCTTGATCTTGAGACTCTTCGTACATTGCTGGGTCGTGAGCCATTGCGGGATCGTCCATCATTGCAGGATCTTCATCACCATGAGCCATAGCGGGGTCGTCCATCATTGCAGCATCGTCATCCATGTCGCCTTCGGCTGGCTCATCAGAAGAGGTTACTTCGAACTCAACATCGCCATCAGTTACCTGGCTCAAAGTGTCAAAGAATACCTGAGCGATTTGCTCGACTTGATCTTCGTCAAGGTCAAGACTTGGCTCTTCAGCCATTTCCATGTCGCCCATGTCGTCCATTGCGTCCTCGGCGTCTTCAGCGGCTTCTTCTGCTTCGGCAGCATCGACTTCAAGATCAGCAGGAATTTCCATTTCTTCTTCGCCCATCTCTTCTTCTTCGTGCTCTGCTTCAGTTACAGTGTCGAGAAAACTTTCAGTAAGCGTGTTAAGATTTGCTAGCTTGCCCCAGCGGCGTACAACGCCTTCATTGATGAGGTTGTTATTCTTCTTAGTCATTATTATAATTCTCCTAGAATATTATGCCACCAAAGGCAATCAACTTTAAATAGGTTCTGATTAGGTAAAAAACCATATTATTGGTCAAAATCTTCGAAAACACCCATTTCATCCATTTTCTTATAAGCGGCGTGTTCAATTTGGCTGACTCTGGGGAAACTGACGCCCATTCTGTCAGCCACTTCTCTTAGGCTAAGTCCCCCATCGTGCTTCCTGGCACACACAACTGCACAGTTCAGATCTTCTTCATAGTCTATCCAGTTCCTGCATGAAGTCTGATCACATCCCACGCACCACTTCTCGTGAACCTCAAAACATGTTGGGTTTGGACCATACTTGGTCTCGGCTTCTGTTGGAGGCTTGTTAAGATCTGCCTGGTGTGCTTGAGGGTCTTTTCTATAAAACATTTATTTCTTCCTTCCATCTTGGGAAAAGATATGAGTTCCACTTTCTTGAGTTCCGGCTGAGGTTTGGCGTGCCCACTCAACATTCTGTCGCAACTGATCTAAGCATCGGACGCCGGTATAAGACAGCCCGCTCTTGATCCCTCCCTCAAGGTCTGAAAGAATATCTTTCACACTTCCCTTGTAAGGAATATAAGAAGCTACCCCTTCTGGCGTTGAGGACTTCTTGCGCCAATTCATCTGAGCATCTTTAGATGCCATGCCTCTGTATTCTTTAACACGGACATTATTAGGCAAGCTGACCACTGCGCCTGGACTCTCTGTAGTGCCAGCCAGTAGGGATCCGCACATAGCAAAGTCAGCGCCTGCTGCCAGAGCCTTTACAATATCTCCTGATGTTTTGATTCCTCCATCGGCGATGATGGCGACATCTCTGTCGGTTCGGGCACAGTCGAAGATTGTTTGTAAGCCTGGTAGACCGTGTCCCGTAACCAGACGAGTGCTGCAAATGGAACCACCACCAATATTACAGCGTACAGCATTAGCGCCCCAATCTGCCAGATCATTGATCCCCTCCAGGGTGCAGACGTTGCCTGCCATAATATAAATATTGTTATCGTACTCTTCCCGCAAGGTCGTGAGGGCTTTCTTCATCAGAGCATGATGACCATGAGCAACATCCACACACAGGATATCAACGCCCGTAGCGATGAGTGCCTCTGCTCGCTCCAAATAATCTCCAGTCACACCGATAGCAGCAGCAACATGACCAGACCAGTCAGCACGACTAACCACCTCATGGGCCATCTTTTGCTGCTCTGCAACTGTATTATATCGATGAAGAACTGCTAGACCGCCAGCTTGATCCATTGCCACAGCCATGGAAGCACCAGATACAGTATCCATCGGCGAAGCAATAACAGGAAGAGAAAACTCCCTATGACCAAGATAGCTTGTAATGTCCACCTCCGACCTGCTCTCAATGTCACTGTACTGCGGTACAAGCAACATATCATCATATGTGACAGCTTCTTTAAACTTCATTACTATCCTCCACCGCCTTCATGGCTTTCTCTTGGCAGGCAGGGCAGAAAAGCCTGACCTGTTGTTTCTCAGTTCTTACAACAACTCGCCAGGTCATGTGTGCCTCACGAGTCTTTGGGAATACCTCATCACAAGTAGAGCATGTTTTTGGCAACCTGTCAAACATTCCCACTTGTTTTTTAATCTTGGTCTGGGCTTCTTGGGCGGCTGCTTTATCTTTTTTCTTTTTTGCCGCACGCTTGAGCTTTTTGCTGTGCTTCTTATTCTTCATCTTTTTTTACGCTTTCACGAAGTTTTCTATGAATGCTGCTAACAAACTGCGAGTCTGCTAGCGGTGCATGGTTTTTATACTTCTGCTCATAGTATGTCTTCTTAGCGTACCATGAAAGGATCTCACGGTATTCTTCTAATGTGAGCGACACATCTGCTCCTAACTGATTACCTTAGTAAGTTACCATAGCTGTTCTAGAAGTCAAGCGTTTTGAGAAATTATTTGTAGTCAACTAAAATCAATGTCCAGAACACTGAAGAGATCTTCTAGCTCTGACGCCATCACAGTATCCTTGTCCATCAAAGAGTCTGTGAGGAGAGCTATATGTTCTCTTTTTGAATTTAATAATTCTTCTGCCTCTCGGAGTGATCTCTTCATTATTTCCATGACTGAGTTTTCAAAGTCTCTCTTGCTGAGTTCTGAAGTATCTTCTGCACGTGGCGTCATTCCATCATAGTTTCCAAAATAAAATGGTCCGATTGCTCCCATGCCATAATCTTTTACCATTCCCTCGGCGATTTGTTTAGCTCGCATTAGATCATTTGATACGCCAGTAGTCGTACCATCTTCACCATAAAACATCTTCTCAGCAATGTACCCACCAAGCAAAACTTTAATTCTTGCAATACTTTCTTTTTTGTTCAAAGAATATTTATCATCCTCTGGCATTTGTACTGTGACACCAAGAGCACGCCCGTGGGGAATGATCGTCACTTTATGGAGAGGATCAGCAGCTTCTAAGTAATATGCCAAGATAGCATGACCCGACTCGTGGATAGCTGTGGCTCTGCGAGAATTCTCTGACATCTTCATGGACTTCCTTGGTTTGCCCATCAGTATTTTATCTTTTGCTCCCTCGATCTGAGTCAAAGTAATCTTAGAAGTGTCTGCCATCGCAGCAGCTATACAAGCTTCATTTATTAAATTAGCTAGGTCAGCACCTGATAGCCCTGGGGTGGTTGCTGCCAAAACATCCAAGTCAACATCCTCAGACAACGGAACATCAGCAAGATGAATCTTTAATATTTCCTTGCGACCGTTCGCATCTGGAAGAGGTACTGATACCTTCCTGTCAAATCGTCCGGGTCGAGTAAGAGCCTTATCTAATATTTCTAATCTGTTTGTTGCCGCCAAGACAATGATCCCTGAGTTCTCTGAGAAGCCATCCATCTCCACCAAAATCTGGTTCAGAGTTTGCTCTCTCTCGTCGTTACTACCTGTGCCTGAGCCTCCTCGCTTTTTACCAATGGCATCCATCTCGTCAATAAAAACAATGCATGGAGCCATTGCTTGCGCTTGTTCGAAAAGCTTTCGAACTCTTGATGCACCAACGCCAACAAACATCTCGACGAACTCAGATCCAGAAGATACCAAGAAGGGTACCTGAGCTTCTGCTGCCACAGCCTTTGCTAAGAGGGTCTTTCCTGTGCCGGGAGGACCATGGAGCAAAACACCCTTTGGCAGCTTACCTCCCATCCTTGCAAACTTTGCAGGACTTCTAAGGAACTCAACAATTTCTTCTAGTTCTTCTTTCGCCTCATCACAACCAGCAACATCTCGGAACGAAGTCGAGGTATCAGACGGCATAATAATCTTTGCAGTAGTATTTGAGAAACTATCAAGCCTGGATGGTCCTGCGGATTTCTTAAGGAACGAACTCAGGAAATAGAATATCACTAAAAATATAATGATCGTAGGGACCCACGACACCAACACTGTTGTCAGCAGAGATGGTACTGGTGCTCCTTTAAACGATAGTTCTACGTTCTTATTCTTTGATAAGCTGCTAAGTGTATCTTCGGATAGCGGTCCTGTTGTTTTATATTTCTTTCCTTCTATATCAATCAGCCAACGATCTTGCTCAATTATTATTTCGATCGTTTTCCTTCTGCTGGTTGACTCTTCAACTAGGTCCAAAGCTTTACTGTAAGATAAAGAAGTTGGAAGCGTTGTTCGATCTGGTTGGGTAGAAGAATATAACGTAGCTGCTGCGAACAGCACGAGGAACCAAAGTAATATACTTTTGTGAGCCTGACCTGAAAACATAGGGTTGGTACTCCGGAAAATATTCTAGAACCTCTTTAGAGTATCTAGTTTTTCCTTAGACCTTTCAGGCTGTATTTTATTTACTTACCAACTCAATCGGCTCTGAACCTCTGTATTTCGTCAGCCACGCTGGGATTTTGTCGAGCGGATAACGAAGCCTGGGCTTGGATGCATAGAACTTACGGTAAGATACAACAGGATTGTCCGACCGAAACTCATCAGGCATAGCCAGTCGAAGCGGTGTACACTTGGTAGTTGGGAATAGGTCAGCATCGAACATAGATATAATCTTGTTCAACACAGCAGCACACTTGTGGGTCTTACCAAAACGCTTGCCGTACTCGGTAATCATAGCCTCACAATGTAAAGCAAGGTTCATGAAGTTGGCTGCGGACTCAGCAGCCCACAGGCACGACGGGTGCTTGGGATTGAACGAGCGATAGGGAGCGTCAAGTCCCTGCTCGTTGAGTACGGTAGATAGAATCTGGCAAGACTCCAAGATCATCTTGACAACACGCAGGTTGTCTTGAGACTGGGCTGACTTGACCCAATCAATCTCGCCAGTTTCGGTGTTACCTTCAATAGCAAAAATATTCATGCGTCCTCCACTAGTTTCAAATCTTTTTGGAATATATATTCTTCTGTGTTTTGATCATTGCACCACTGGACAAGTACAACTACAGGGTCACCACGACGACGAGCAAGTCGGGTGGACTTGACCAACCCAACAAGCGGGTTGGCAGGATGGTCAAACTTGACCAACTGACCTGGCTTGAACTTGGGCGTGATAGCCAAGAGGAATCTCCCTACATTTATATCTTATCATAAATATAAATGATGTCCAGTGTTTCTATTGTATATCTGATTCTGGAATGGAATGTGTCCCTGCTTCTTTCCAAAAGATGGTCCACCACTTTTTACCTTTACGAGTGAATGGACCTAGAAGATGCCCAACCTCGCCCGTATCTGGGTGAGCAACTTGGGATCCTGGCTGTAGTTCTTGGTCGTTTTTCATACCTTCTCCTTCAAGTAAAGTATACCAGAGTTTTACATTTATTATAGTTTTTAGTCAGCGGACGTGCTGACGATTTCCCAGCAGTTATTCGCATTTACTAAAAGCTCTTCAATTCGCTCACCGGTTGAGAGTATCTGCATCCTCACATAGCTGTTTCCACGAGTTCCCGTTCCTCTGATCTCGTGATATGCCTTAGTAAGAACCAGAGCCAACTGTCCACGGCGAGCACTGTGACGGGCTCGTAAAATAGTTCCAGGCTGCTGGACTTGCCACATCTTGTCTTTAATTAACATTGCTCATAACCTCCCAGTTGTCCGGCATGAAAATACACCGAGTGCCGTTAGGAAACAATACGTCGTGAGTAATATATTTACCATTGATGCTCGGTACTAATATGCCCCACTCGCCATTCTGCCTGATGGTGACATTTTTGCGGCAGTGCTCTTTGATTCGCAACAGCGTGCCAATCTTCAAATCAATGCTTTGCATCAACCTTCTCCAAAGCGTAGAGTGGTTCCCAGTAGGGCTCTTTATTATTATAAGATACTAGACAACCCTCTTCAATAACTTTACAGGTTGTATAATCTTTTTCTTGTTTCTCTATTCCCAAAACTACGCCGACCTTATCACGGCAACCGAACATGTGAAACTTCACAATGTCGCCGACCTGGGGCACATAGTCTGTCCGCCACTTGCGGTTGATAACTGGCTTGGTCATCGGATGCGCCCCCAGAACCAGAGGATATAACCTCCAATGATTGTGCCATAAAAGATACCGCCGACTAACTCACTCATTATTTCATCTTTACCAAATATTCAACTGGGTATTGTTCGAACTCATGCACTCCGAACATCACATCAACACACTCTACATTTCCGCCAAGATATTCGTCAGCCATCCAGTAGTTGGACTTGGTGACAACACCAAGCACATCATTCATGACAACCGATACTAAGTCTCCAACACGATAGTGTGTCCACTCTGGATTCATCAATACATCCTCATGGTTAAGTGGCTTTTGTGAATAAACACAGTCTCGCCATCGGGTTTCAATACGTTCCAATAACTTTTATTTAATTCTTCAATCAAAACCAGCGGGGTCATTTTTTCTGCGTGCCAGATAAACCAGTTTGACGACATGTGGTCAATAGAGGTTTTCCTGATGCGAACTAAGTCACCCGGCTTCACTTATCATCTCCAACAAAGTGTGGTCCTTGCGTACTCGCTGGGCACCCATCTTCACACACTCCACCCACATGAACTCTGGGTCCTCATCATACCTTGAAACATACCCGGTGTCAAGAACTGCGTTGTATGCTTTGAAGTTGACTAGGGTTCCCAGTTTCACGATACCTGCTCCAAGTTACAAACATAATCTACGAAGGAGGGCGTGCCGTCAAAAGGTTCACACACATAAAAGATGTGTTCCTCGGCTCCCTCATAATCTCGGTCAAACGAGCAAGCGGGCGACACCTTGACAACCAAAGCAAGTTTGTCAATCACATCTTCGTGGCTGCTTTTGACCAGCATACCTGGCTGGATGCGACAGCGACTCTGGATTGACTTGTGAAGTTTGCGTTGTTCTTTATCTTGCAGCATCACTCTCCCTAATCAAACATCGGGTAGTTGTCCCAGAAGGACTTTTCGTTCTTGACCCGCACAAGGCTCTTCTCATCAACCTTGAGCAGCTTCCGACTCACACCTGGGGAGGGCTTGCCAATAGCACGGGCACGCTTCAGAGCCTCACGCTTGCTGTCAGCACGGACTTGGTTGTAGCCTCCGCCGACCCAGTTCCACTTGTAAAGATTCTTGCCTTTGTACATCATATCTCTCTCCCTTACATTAGTATATTACCATAGCCAGGTTGAGAGTCAAGCTTTTTTGAAAATATATTTATATTTTTTCTGCCCTTGAAAGCAAAGTTAGAAGCGGTCTTGAAACCCAGTAATCTCTTTCGGGGGTTCGTACCAAGAACTTATTGTCGGCTGTAAAAACCAAACGCTGCTTGACTATAATACCAGTCAGAGTAATATCATGAACATATTCTTCGGTTTGGCGGGTATGAGTAAATGATACAAGATCGCCAATACCATATCTGAACTCGGCACCTTTGTATCTATTCATCTTCTACCAACTTCAAATGATGGACAGAATAATATTCCTCCATCTCGTAACCAATCCAATTAACTTTTACACAGGTTGTCCCGTGGTCTTTGACTTCTGGATGGGATAAGACAAGTCCAAGCTGGCGAGGGATTGCCGTGTCGCCTGGCTTGGCGTGAGCACGGAAACTCCAGTCGGGCTCTACTAAATCACCTGGCTTCATTAATCACCTTCACATCATCTGAATAGAAAACCTCTTGCGGATGGAAACCTTCTAAATGAAAGAAGGCAACCCTTCCTTTGATTTCTCTTACAGCAGTTACAAGGTGTACTGTTTTATTTTTCTTGTGCCTTACCAAATCACCCGGCTTCATTGAGCAACTCCAATTCGCAGGTGTTCTGACCCCTGGTTTCGCCATCGTCCCAAAGCACCTCTACAACATCCATAACACCCCAAGCGAGAACAACAACTCCCATTTGGTCATCCACAAGGTGCCGAACCAGATCACCCTCTTTCATTGAGAACCTCCAGTGAAGTAATAGGATGAGAAAATGTTCCATAGTCGCCAGACCACTGGACCTTGACAACGGCTCGGTCTACGTTGACTACGAGCCCGAGTTGCTGACGCTTCCAGCCTTGCCAACCTTGTTGTCGTTTTACTAAATCACCGACTCGCATTGACCACCTCCAAGTTTTGGGGCAACATATAAAAGTCGCCATGGCTAGGGAAGCGAACAACCCATTCGCCCGCATATTTGCCGGGCTTGATAATGAGACCAGCCTCGGAGACGT